>Ga0080013_1000375_pt1 | contig 63407 bp, 96 predicted proteins | sample ETNvirenome_6_85_FD_69236 | JGI IMG/M metagenome (GOLD analysis project Ga0080013, IMG submission 69236) | Marine viral communities from the Pacific Ocean - ETNP_6_85 (SPADES assembly) (version 2) | ecosystem: Environmental > Aquatic > Marine > Oceanic | place: Pacific Ocean | collected 2013-06-19 | reverse complement strand
GCCAGCTTCCAGTTTACCTGCCCTAGCATCGCTTTAAGACTCATGGATTCTCCCTACACATGCACCGTACATACACCGTCCCAACGTTACCACTGGCCGGTGGTCTTGGCCAGCTCTAACCCTAGTCGCCAAACACCCCCGTATCCCGGATCACTTTCTCCACACTGGGAGGTATTCGTTGATCGGAAGACTTTACCAGTTTTATGAGCTGAGAGGATCCGAGGATCCCTGGGTACTGCGCTATCACAGGAGAGAGTATACGCCACAAGGCATTCCACCTGCTTTTTCGCCAAGTTGCGGTAGTGCTTAAATAAAGCGTTATCATTTGCTTGGCGTCTTTCATATCCTGCGGTTCTTTTGCCATGAGATCCCCCTACCGACGTCGACACATTCCCGGTACTCGGGCCGGTTTGTAGTTCGATTTGACCATTCGAGCGCCGTAGAAGATCGCGCCATAGTAGCCGTTAGACGCCGTCGCGTATGCTTCGTTAGCGGCCCTGCGGCTCGTATGCGTTGTGGCAGTTTTCCAGCGATTTGATTTGCTGAGAATCCTGACCGTCCAAGTCTTCTTTCGTTTCTTCATTCTCGGGTTTCCTGGGTTGCTCTTTCTAATCCAATCTGGAAAGGCGTCCTTGGCGTTCACGTACTTGTTTTTGGCCTTGTTGAATATGTTAAATGCTCCCTGGGGTTCTATCCTCCGATAGCCTCCGTACTTGTCCTCCAGGTAGTAGTATCCTTTCACAATACCCAGAACGAATTTCCCTTTCGTGGAAGCAATAATGCCGTCATCCATGTAGGGGTTTCCTATTCGTTCGTTGGCGACGTCACCGGGACCGAAAGCCTCGTCAGTCTCAGATGGGTTCTTTTTGCGGCCCATGTCTTCGGGGTGGCCGATCAAGGCAACGAGACGCCCCTCTTTTTCGGCTTTCTTGTAGGTCGCCAGCGCCTTCTTGTCGCCTTTGTCAGCGCGGGCGATCATATCGGTCGTGGCCATGAACTTGTCATCAACCTGCGTGCCGCGCTTGTAATAGGGGTGGTTAATACCCGCGATTTTCTTCTGGCGCTTTGTCTTGACCTGGATCTCGACGCCGCCCTTCACCGGCACCACCTTGCCGTTTTTTGAGATCGTCATAACCGTCGCTTCAATGATGAAGTGAATGGCTTTGTACGGCCCCGGCAACCTGTAGTGATCCACGATTTCGAGGACTTTCCCTGCCTTGCCTGTGCGCTGGTCTTTTTTGGTAGGTTCCCAGACCGTGGGATCGCCTTTTTTCGCTCCCAGGGCTCGCACTATGCGGTCCATGTCTTTGCGGTCTTTGGCGATGATCATCGCACCCGCTAGATCAGTCAGCGTGATCAGGCGCTTGCGACGTAGTTTGTTGATCACAGAGAACGGGGTCTTTGAGCGTGACAGGATCGGGTACGGCGAGCCTATTTTCTTGAGGTTCTTGACCAGCCCGGCTTCGGCTTTCTCCCAGTGCTTTCTGTCAGATAAGAGCTGCCCGATCTCTTCGGAAAGATGCACCTCTTCAACGGTCGTTGTATCGCCGGGGATAGTCGGTCTGGGATCATCAACTGTCGGAATGCCGTCGCCGTCTGGATCCCCGAAAATGGCCGTGTAGTCGGCCTGCGTGAGATCGTCAGAGGCTTTGATCTTTGGGTTAGGCCTGCGTGCCACTGTGCTCCCCTCTCCTAAATGTGTCTCTTGGCTGCCCGCTCCAACAGGTCCCGTCGATCTTGATAGCTCCCCAGCACTTAGTGGTCTTTTTGCCGTCCGGTAACAGCGTGTAGATCGTCCCGCCGTAGTCGGGCCACTTGGTGAGCTTCTTTTCGCGGGCAAACTCCCGCCCTATCTCTTTGGCGGCCTCCAAAGATTCGGCAGGAAACTGTAACGCTTTCTGTTTCCCGTGTGTAGGTAGGAGTATGGCGAAATTCATGCTGTTTACCCGTGGTACGTCTTCGATTTCACTACCTGTTTTTCTTGCTTACGGGGCCGGGTCCTGAGCGGCGTCTTATCGTAGAGGTCCGTGCGGCCTGCGTCCCTGCGTCGGCGTGCCTCGGCTACGATCCGGGCGTATTCTGTCTCAACCTTCTTCTGCTGTGTCTTCGTGTCTAACGGGGATTTGTAATAAGTCTCCGTGCCGTACCCGTGGTAAGCGGGTTTGGTTGTTCGTCTCAAAGGCATTCGCTGTTTAACCCGCCTAAACGCCTCCTTCATAAAATTGTTGTAGTTAGCCTGTGTCCAGCTCGGCTCGTCGTCATCCCTGTACTGGCGACTCTTCTGCGGAAGAGCACTAAGCCAAAAAGGCCCCCCTTTAGATCGGGAGGTTCGCCACTCTCCCCAGTGATCGCTGTACTTCTCGCGGTACTTGACTGTAGAAAATCCAGGCCCCCACCACCCCTCCTGGGTCAGCATAAGCTGATAAAATCTCAACATCTCGTCAGCTCTGTCGAAAGTCTGCGCTTTTGGCGTCGTGTAGGTGAAAAGGGATTTTTTACGTGTCCCCTGTCCAGTGAAGACGTCGAACTTTACCTTTATGCCCCTGTTGTAGAAGCCTCGGGATCCCCAATTAGGGGTCAGCTCCATGTACACCGTTTTTGCCTTGCTTGCTTTCCCGATCTTTCCCGCTTTTCTCTTTGTGGTTTCCCATCCCGTCGTAGCGTCGATCACTTCGGCAGTGCTGGCAACTTTGAGTCTGGTTAGCTTGTTTGCTACCGCTTTGGCGTACTTCCGAGCGTCAGTTTTAGACCAAAAAAAGTTGTCGGTATACGGGATAGGTGTCCCGTTGTCGAAAAACGCTCGCACCTTGTATTCTGTGTATATGCCTGAATAGCCTTCATGCGAGCGTTTACCGATTGCTACGACGATATCGCCGGGGGGATTTGTTCTTCGTGCCATGCCTAGTGCCCTTTGTTCTACCTGCTCAGACGCTCTTCGACACGCCCCATACGACGGCCCCGATTACGAGCGCTGTGATTGCCCAGTACAGCGCCTTGTTCCCGCCTGTGGCGGCTGCCATTGCGTTCATGCCTCTTCTCCCTGTGCTAGCAGAATTAGTCCTACGAGGATCAATGTCCGTTTTACGCTCTTCACGCTGCCTCCTAGCTCGTAAGCCTGCCGATCATGTAACCGGGTCCGACCGGGCCGAGAAGGGACCAGCCAAGAAACGGCCAGATCAGCGGGGCTTCGCCGGGTTTCTTCTCGATCTTCTGGCCGCGCCTGTAGCCCGCATAAAGCAAGCCTGCCAGGATAACCCAGCGGAGCACGGGCGGTCTGTCTGTCATAGCGCCCATGTTTGCGGGGCCTGCCATCGGGAACGGATTTGCAATAATCATACTGTGTCCTCTTCGCTTACAAATTCCACAAGTAGCCCAGGCCTACAAAGGCCGCCACTGCTACTACGGCCCCTGTCAGAGCCCGCGTCTTTTTCTTGCCTGCTACGTGCCCAATGCCCGCACCTACGAGCGGAATCATGGCTATTCGTGCCCAATGGGCCGCCGCACCTTCCCGCTGTGGACGTGACCAGGCTTGTGTCGCGGCCATCATTTCAACGTCTACGCACACGTCGGATCTCAGTTGCGGGCGGGGTGTTGGTCTTGGTCCTGGCATGGCGCTACCTCACTGCTTCTACGAGACGCACAGCTCTTTCGATGTTGTTAAGCTGTCGCTGTCTTCGGTCGCTCGTATTATACGCTCTTGCCTGCGCCGAATACGACTGCCCCGCTACCCGGCTGCCCGTACCGGAAACAGAGTTTCTGATTCTGGAATTCAGGATACGTGTGGCCATTGTATCATTGGTCTGCTCTGCCGGATCCCATTTTCTACGCTTCCAGTCGTCAATCTGCCACCGGATGAACCTCTTTTTCTCGATCAGTTCGCCTGCCCAGGCCAGCCAAGAGTCACGATATCGTGATGTGATGATATCGTTGTACTTCATGCCCTTAACAGCGTCGGCGTGTTGGTATCCCCACACTTCGTGCGTATTCTCCAGCATGGAAGAATCGGCGTGGGGTATCCCCAGGCCGCCACAACGATAATCTTTGAGGTGCTTCCCATTGCAAGGGGGCCTGCCTGCCCAGTTCGACCCTACGGGATCCGGTATATCCAGGTCTGAGGCTCCCCAGTTTGCCACGCCCATAAACAGCGCCAGCAAGTCAGGATGATGCTTCGCCAGGAACTTCGCAAAGTTGCCCGGTATGCGCTCGTTCTCATGTCCTGCCTTTTCGCCTATGGCCATGAGCCTAGATACTGCGCTTCTACGGGTGCGGCGATACAACCACCAGCCTAGGCCTAGAGACGCGGCCGTAACGGCTACCGTAGGTAGAGTGCTGCCCTTATTGGGTATTCGTTGTATTGCGCTCATCGTCGCAGATCCGTGTTCATGCCCGCAACGACGACGCAGCCGATAGAAAGGCGCATTACGCGGTCAGGGGGGCCTAGATTATCGGAATGAACCGCCAGTGACACAGAGGCCGTCGATCCAACAGCGGGAATAGCAGAGCGCAGAAGCGGTATACTGTAGGAGCCCGTGCCCACGATAGCGCCTGTTTGCGACGAGATCACCCGTGTCTCGTAGGGTACAGGCGGCGACCCATCTTGAATCACCAGCGCCCCTGAAACAAAAGTCGTTGAAAAGGGCTGGGAGTCGTTCCGAATCGTGAACCACAGAAAACCATTTACCAGCGTGTAGCCATCCAGGTTGAGCTGATCCGACTGCCAGATTGTGATCGCGGGATCGTTGAGGCCCGTGAACGGAATGACGATATTGAAATCAGGATCTCTCGACTTGACTGAGCGTCTATTTTCAAGGAGGAATTTGGTCACCGGCCACCCCCTAGAGTGAATAGCCAGCGGTGAGCGACCCTCTGATCGAAGCCCGTAGATTTCGAGGGACTTCGGTGTGCCCGATCAAAACAAACCGCATTTGCGTAGCCAGGGAGGCCCCTGATCGCAATAACTGGAACCCATAGGTTCCCCGGCCGTTGTAGGTCAGTATGTCCCGGTCGATCTCTACGAGAGGGCTGTCGAATGACCCCTCCATGACGCCTATAAGCGTCGTAGCGCTCGCGGGTAGGGCGTCGGCGTGGACAATAATCTGCGCGAAACAGTTCTGAGTCGTGAATCCTACCGTGTCCAGAATCGGAGAGGTCCACAGGACTTGCTCGCCGTTGTTGGCCAGCACGATGGACATGTCTCTTTTTCTGAAACTTCGACGCGGGCGCTGTTTTAGCGCTTCGGCAGGGCCGGGCGAATAAATCGCGTCGACTTTCTTGCCTAGGTCATCGAGTCGTTGGGTAAGTTCTTCGGGGGTCACGGGTGTCGCCCCCTTTAGGCGTTACGGGCGCTAAAGCGCTCACTGTGAAATGAGATCGTAACCATGCCGATTCGTTCAACGAATGGGTTTAGCAGGTTGCCTACCGGGGGGTTGATCGAGATATTGACAGTGACCAGCCCTGTCGGCTGCACAGCGGGAAGCAAGTTGAACAGGTACGAATGCGCCCCGCTACCGGAGATCTCGGACAGTGGCATAAACCGCGTCTGAAAAATCTGGCCTGCGCCGTCCCTTTGGAATTGCACGTAAACGTAATCCCTGGGATCAACAGTGCCCTCGAAAAAACCGGGTTCTGGCTGACCTGCGGCGGCTAGCCGGGGTGCCGTGACCGTGGAGGTAACCTGTCGGATAAATCCGCCGTCCTGGAACCGAAATTCGAGGGTGTCGTCAGGTTGGTCGACATTGAACGATACCGGGATGCCCGCGTGTGCAACCGTCGTCGTGACGGGGCGCGTGCTCTCGGTAACGATCATCGGAGTCAGCTTGGTGGCCAGTGGGTCAAACTGCACTCCGACGCTTGCGGCGGCTCTTGTGTACTCGTCTGCTCGGGTCATTGTGCTAGTCCCTCTAAAAGCGCGTTACGGACAAAGTCCCTGCCCACCCCTTTGCGGAACGGAGGCACCGCGTGGGAGGTAGGCAGGGAAAAACGCCGATTAGGCGGTCAAGTGCTCGTAACGGTAGCCGCTCATAATTACATAGAGCAAGGCCTCGTTCGCAGGGTATTGATTCCCGCCAGGTCCGGCACCGATCACAACTCCGTTGGCAGTGAGCCCGTCGCCGGTAATAAACGTGGGATCATGCACAGTTACGGTGAATTGGATCTGCTCGTTGGGTGGGAAATACAGCTCCCCGCCTTCCGGGAATTCGGTGCTCGGAACAGCGCCGTTTACAGCGAATTGTACGAGACTCGCGGCAATCGTAGTTGCGACCGATTTGGACTGGAGGCCGTAGGAGGCTTCCGGCCAGAATGCGGTGCAACCAGCTTCCCAGCGATGCGAGTGGCGAACGTGGGCAAGCGAGCTATGTCGGAGCAAATGCTCTTTGACCGGGATGGACAATTCGGGCGGCGTATAGACGCCGAGCGAGAGCCCAACAAATCCGTAGCCCGCAGGAAGTTGGCCATTTCCCCCATCGAGAGACGTTTCTGAATACCTCAAAGGTCGCGTAAACCCTTGACCTATTTGACCTTTTGCCACTTGGAAGTGGGGAATTTCCTGTGCATTGAGCTGGTGAGTCGCGGGATTATCGGCCTGAGCCAATCCAGCGAGGGAAACGGCCGAGTACAAAGGTCCGTAAAAAACTTTGCTGCCGCTGGCTGCCAATTCTCGATATTTCCGAAATCCGGCTGCCGCTTGGGCTGCTGTGGGTTGAGACATGTTCTAAACTCCTATCGGCTGTGTCTACAGCGTCCGTTGTGACAGACGGATTAGAGAATCCGCCGGGCGTTTGGTCGTCCCATAGGTTCGTACCCAGAGACGGCGATTGTTCCATTCATTGGATCGTATAGAGCGCCCATAGGGCTGACTCCACCGAAGGTGCCTTCCATCGGATCGGTTGCAATCGGGGCGGCTGGCGATGAGTAGCCTAGGCCTGAAACCGTGCGGCCGATTCCGAGGTCAACGAAACCATCCCTCATGAACGGGACAGCCATACCCCAGGAGATTGTTCCGGGGAGTTGTTTGACAGCACTTGAGATTTTCTTACCCACGGCGATTGCGAGCACGCCTACTAGGAGATTCGCAATACCACGAACCTTGAGGCCACCGGGGATACGAGACATGACCTGCATGTCGACGGTCGGCTTGACTACCGAAGAGAGGAACGCGCCTCCTGCGAGGCCTGCGAAATCCACGATTGCCGGGACAATCGGAACGCCTGCCAGCTTCGCCTTAACCGCGCCGTTGCGCCTGCGGCCGGGGTTGCGTTTGCGGCTACGGGCCTTTCGGGCACCGGCCTGCATTTTCTTGATTGAGGCCTTTTGGGCCGGGCTAAGTGCCATCTCTTTACTCCCTGGGTTTGTCAGTCTTGTGCTCGTCCAAGCCATACGTGCATGTTGATGGACACACCAAGTTTGTGTCAAGCACATACTGTGATAAACGACTAACTTATTGTGATATCGCTGTCTGTTAGGTGGGAAATCACGAAGTGTGATTAGAACTAGTGTTCGATTCCGTGCTCTGTAACAATAGGATTGCCGTGTCGTCTTTCGAGGCCGAAAGCGATAGGTTCTTCCGACACAAACCAAACGTGCTTGCCGTCTTCATCTGCCCCGACCCACGTACCCGCGCCCAGGATAATCCGGGTGCCGTCTGCCAATTCGACGTCTACGCCCCTGCCTAACTCAAACAAATCAGGTGTACCGTCTGCGGTCACTGTCAGATTGCCGGAAGCGTCGGACGCCAGCACACGGGGGCCGGGCTGCGTAAATGCGTGTCGGTACGTTCCCGATTCGTTGCCTTTGCGCGTGATATACGAGATAGCCTTTGCGCGTCCGAGCGACCTACAACGACCAGTAATATAGCCGACTCCGACTGTGCCGCTCTTTTTGCTGCCCCAGTGTAATTTCTCGTAGGTAAGCTCGTCGCTCATCGTTTTGATTTGTTGCGCTTTCGCCCGCCGGTAGGTGCGCCCTCGAAAATCATATCGAAGACGGTTTTACCCGCCGTCTTGATCGCCTGGCCTGTGCCGTAGGCCATTGCCTTGCGAGCGCTGTCTGTCACGGCCGGGGATATCACGGCGGGTTGAATCGGATTTATCTCGGGAGGCATCCCGTTCATTACCTCGTATTCGGCGTCGATCTTATCGTTGATTGGCTGCCCAAATGAGTCCCGAAGAATGTCGTCTAGCGTGACCGCTGATTCGTTCTTCTGGAGCCAATTAGACAGTAACCAGCCTGCGCCGATCCCCATGATAAAGTCGGTCCACTTGATTTTCATGGCTTAGGACTTGGCGACCATGAGTACAACGCCGCCCAAAGCTGCCGCGCCCACAAACCAGACCCAGCCTGGTACGCCAGTGGCGGCCCCTGCGTCGGTGTTGATTGCAGAAATGTCCGAGTCTCGGGAACCGTCGCCGTCTGTGATCCCTCGATAGGCGTCCGCAACGTCGGGGGCGACCCCTGCAACATCGCGGACGTACCCAATGAAATCTGAAAATGCGTTGCTGCTACCGCCTCTCGACGCCGCCGACTCGGTCGCCGTCTTCGTGGTTGTTTTACCCATCGGTGTGCAAGACGAGCAACCGCCCATTTGCCAGGGTGCCACACCCATCGTCACGCCTCTCATGTGTCCCATTATCACGGCTCTTTCCTCCAATGCGCTGCGGTCGACCGCGACGTAAGTTGTGCCCGTAGACAAATGATAACCCCTGTTTCGGGGCTCCGGGTCATAATATACCGTAATTATGCTCGGCTTGTGCTCAAATTTTTCGGAGCGGTGCCCGATTCCGCCGTAGTTGCGGTCGTCAGATAGCTCAAAGTGACCTACTCCTGGAACCCAGCAAATAGCATGTAGGAACCGACTAGCAGTAGGAGCTTTGCCCACACCGCATAAATAAGCTCGAATGCCTGCCGCCCTACAAAGAGTAGCCATTGTGAGGGCCAGATCATCGCAGTCTCCCACGCCGTAGCGTAGCGTATGGTAAGGCCCCTGGACTATCTCGACGCCAGGGGCCTCTTGCTGATATGTCAGATTTTTGCGGATCCACAGTGCAATCTGTCGGGGACCACTAACGGGGATATTCGTACAGCCTTCCAGAATGCGAGCTGCGGCACGTCGAATAGGGGCATCTAGCGCGTACCGGGCCGCCATTTCATTGGCGATCTTGATATGATCGAGCGGGACCAAATCACTGGTGTCGTAGTGCATCCTGCTCCCTCTTAGCGTTTTGCGCCGAATACCTGGGCGAGCTGGTCGGCCGACGCGCTAGGGTTCGTTTTATTCGGGACGGCCGCCGTCCTCTTAGCAGACGGGCTAACAGTGCTTGCCTGTACGCGGGCCGCGCTACCCACAACACTCAGTCTTCTGCGTACTGCGACAGCGGCGGCGATGGTCTGCTGGATCAGGCGTACCTGATCTTGATTGGGATTCTTGGGGGCATTTCTCAAGTATCCCGCAAGCTCTAAACGCCCTTTCTCAATAGAGGCCCCCCTGCCCGAAAGCAGGTTTGAGCCCCTTGATACATCGTTCGCCAGCGCGTCTCGCGTACCCTGTTTTTTCAAGGCCAGTGCCGGGTGCAGGTTCTTGGCGCTCTTAAAAGCCGACTCAGCGGCCATTAGCTCTCCGATTTGCCGGTTGACCACAGCGATATCCCGGTTCGCATACTGGATCAAGCCGCGTACTTCGCGCTCTGCCGCGATTGCCGCAATCGGGAACTTCGCGGGTGCCGAAGGCATGACCGCTGCGGTGCGTAGCTTGCTGGCCGCCGTTGACTGCCGGGCGTTACCGTCCCACATTTGGGAGGCTTCCGCACTGGCCTTGGTGTTGTACCCGCCGATTGGGCCGCCTGTGTTGGCGGCTTTGCCAGGAAAAGACTTCCGGCCTACCAGGATCTTGTTGATCACCTCAGTTGCCTTGGTCTTCGACGCAAAGGTTTGCTGTTTCGTAGGTGGCGGGGGTGCGGAAGGCTGAGCCCATCCGGGCAGATCGCCTGCGGTAATTCCCGATGGCAGGCCGCCGCTAATCGGACCAGGTCCGGTTGACTGCTGCGGGACGGGTGCGGCCTGCCATGCGGCAGGGCCTACGACGCCACCAGGAGGGGGCATTCCAACCAGGAGATCGTTGCCTAGGCCCGCGAAGGCCCCTGCCATTTTCGCCTTTAGTCGACTGAGGCCATACCAGCCTGCGGCGAAGACCCCTCCTAGAATCAGCAGAGACGTTCCTTTTCCTTTCATCGACATGTTATCACCGTTCCTACCAAGGGGTTGCGCCCCAGGAGGGCTGAATTTTGAGGGTTGCTACTTGCGTAGGAACCCTGATTTCGTTGCCTCTACTACTCTGGAACGAGCGCCTGAACGCACCTTGAGTATCGGACATTCGAGGCTGCTGCGCCTTTTTCGCTATCACTACGACGGCCGTTATGCCTAGCCCTGCGAGTATAACCCATTTGATCATTTGCCTGCCCACGATGCAAAGCCCACAACGCCTTGTACAATAGGCGGCCGTGTGAACGTGCTTCCTTGGGACGCCCTAAGCGCCCGGTTTATCATGCCTGCCTGTACCAGATTCACGGCGACGGCCGGGACAGCGATCCCCGGTGAGCGCCACAATGCTAGCAGGCTCAAATAGTCATACGGCAACAGTTTTCGGTGCGCGTATTGCTGCACAACACTAGTCGCCTGCGTACCGTCCGCGAGATTGACCTTGGATTCAAAAAACTGCGGGATTCGGATCGTCGTGTTTCTGATCTGGTCCGCGATTGGGCCTTTGAGCGGCCAAGTATCCCGATGCACGTCACTATGTGTCAAAGAGGTCAGAAAGTCAGCCCGCTTGCGGGCGTCCGACCTGATCGAGAGCCATTTTGTAACGCCGAGTGCTATAGGCGCGGGGTTCTGCGTGCCCGCGAGGGCTGGGCCCCACATTCTGCGGGCGTGCGTTCGCCGTGCTACGGCAGCGCTGTCGGTATTAGATATTCGTTCACCGGGCGTCTCATTGTAAATTGCCGTCCAGATTTCCTGGAGCATCGAAATCTGTGGGGTGTGGCCCTGCGCTGAGTAGTATTGCTGGAGCAAGACCCAAGCGCGTTCCTGCGCTTCCTGCGCTGCTGCGATGGCTGCGGGCTCCATATCTCGGGCGGCAGCGTTGGTACGAGAGATTGCCGCACGGTCCCTGTCCGACATGATCGAATTTCGCGTCTCTTGATCGTAGCATTTGCCGTTAAGACGGTAGGGCTTATCCGGCGGGCACTTTGTCGACGCAAATACAGTTTTGCCGACCAGGAATAGCCCAACAGCGGCCCCTACGGCAATCACACCCGACGTGATTTTCTTTGCCTTACTCACTGAGCAGCCCCTTCATTGCGATGATTAGCACGATAACGCCGCCGCCGATCACAGCGATTTTCATGGCCGTTTGTCCGGTGGCTTCGGCTCTTTTTGATCCAATGCGGGCCAATTCGAGCTGTGTTTGCTGGGCGCGTCGTTGGGCGGCGAGTTCTGCCTGCCTCCTCGCTGTCTCTTGACGATGGGCTTTGAGATCCCCGCCGCGTACAATGTTTACCAGGCCCATTGCGGCCCCAATCGCTTCCCCGATAAAGCCCATTTGCGTTGATTGCATTTCTATCCTCTGAACATGTCAGCGCTTATACTCTGCTAGGAGTATGGGCGAGCTGTCAAGTTGATAAGGCAGCGATCTGCTCTTTGACCTGCGCCAGCATGGTTGACTTCTGCTCTTTGATCGCGTCCCAGACTGCGCCGCCTTGTCCAGTGGGCACCGGGTACACGGTAGCCGGGATATACATGTCGAGCAACGGGTCATCTGCCGAGAGCGTATAAGCGTCCAGCCCCCGCGCAGCCAGCGCGAGAGCGATTGGGCCTTTGTCTTTCTGAAATCTGACAGTCGAGTGGGCCGCCTGCCAGAATTCCGAGCTGAATTGGCCCCCACTGGCCGAAATCAGGGCCCCTATCGCGTTTGATACGACAGTGGCTAAAGCTACTGCTTGGTGAGCAAGCAATCGTTCAGGGTCTGCGATTAGGTCGTTTAGGTTAGGCATTGGAGGGTTCCTCTTTTGTTGGTGTTTCTTATCCCGCGCATAGGTTACACTACGGGGGTAAATACACCCCCTAAAATGAGAGGTAATTATGCCAGCAAAAGCCCAGAAACCAAAGGCCGTAGAGAGTCCACACCCCTTGTTTCCTGACGCGCAACGGGCGCACGTAGGCGAGGTGCAGATCACGCGCAACGGCCGAAAGCACAGCGCGATTCCACACGCGGAGTTTACTACCGAATCCGAGTTGCGGGACTATTGCCGATCTATTGGCGTGGGCGAGTACATTTGTCAGCCCTTGCATTTTGAGACGCGCCGAATGCTGCCCGGCAAAGTCCAGTTTGTCCTGGAGACGTCAACCGAGGACGCCGAAGAGGACGTCACGCTGCGAGCGATGAAAGAGGAATATCAGCTACTAGAACGCTCGCGGCAGGAGTTAGTCGAGCTGAGAAAGTTGCTGGAGGCCGACCGCAAAGACCTGGATCTTCGCCGTTTGGCCGTTGAACAGAAATCCGTTGACGCACAGCGCGAGCTACAGAAATCCGTGCATGAGGCGTCCGTGCTGTCAGCGAGCCAATTAAATTCCGGGATGCAAGACATGTTAGGCGCACAGCGCGACGAGCGCGATTCAGTGCGAGCAATGGAATCCCAGATGCGACGTGATCACGAATCCCGCGAAGAGCGCCGACGTACCGAGCACGATACGGCCCTGCGGGCACTGAACGATGATCGCCGCCGCTACGAAGAGCAGGCCGACACCCGAGCGCGTGAGACTGTCTCAGCTTTGAAGGCCGAGCACGCTGCCGAAATGGCGCGTGTCCGAATAGATCTCAAAGCGACTTTCGACACACGGTTTGAGAATGAGCGCCGAATGTTGCGCCTGGAGTTCACGCAAAAAGAGGGCGATATGAAATCCAAGTATGCCCTGGAAAACCGTGACGATCTGCCCGATGAGATCCGAAATGATTACCTGTCGCGGCTGCTCAACCAGACCATGCCCGAAGCGAGCCCGGTCGATTCGCTACTTGCGAAATACGCGAAACCCGCTTTTGAGCTGTTTCAGCAGGCTCAGGCAATGGGGCTTGTTCCAGCACCGGGGGCGGCCCAAGCTCCCGCGCCCCCTGCGCCCTACCAAGGCCCTCCACAGCAACTGGTGACAACGAGCGGCCCCGCCGCGCCTACCCCGGAACCAGAGGCCGCCGACGACGAGCCGCCTTATATCCCGGCTTCTATGCGTTGGGGCCTTCCGTCAGAAGAGGAAGAGGTAGCTGCCCAGCCGGTGAACGGCGAAGATCTGGACATGGACAACGACGAATTTGCGGGTTAGGCCATGACAGAAGCCGACCTGCATAAGAGAGTCGTGTCGTTCCTGCGAGCAAAGAAACTCCTGTTCTGCCACGTACCCAACGGCGGCCCCCGTGAGAAAAAATGGGCACGCGCCGGGCGATCTTTCGGGATTTACCCCGGAGTGCCCGACCTATTGATCTTCACACCTACCGAAACGTTCGTAGGCGTAGCGCTGGAGCTGAAAACCAAACGCGGCAAAGTTTCACCCGCGCAAGAGCGTTGGTTGTCGCAACTGCGTGACGCCCGCTGGCTCGCGCTCGTAGCCGACGATTACGACAAGATCGTGACGTTCATCAACACAGTATACCCGTAGCACGTCGTTTGGTGCTGATAGGTGTAAGTTTTTAGAGCGTGTCGGGCTACGACTGCCAAAATTACAGTAGCAGCGGAAAAAACGCTTGTGACAGGTACGAAAAACACGCGAATTTTTTTGATTTGCCGCGCAGCACGTCGTTTGGTGTCGATGGTGTACATGGGCCGGGTGTACATGGGTGTACATGGCCAAATCTATCGTCACCCCCGCAGCACACCGTTTGGTGTACATGGCATTTGTGCTAAATAGAGCCCTGGGCAAGCGGTTGGTGCTGATAGGTGTAAGTTTTGACCCCCCTCCGAGGGTAATATGTTTTTTGGAGTGTTTTTTTAAGCGCCCTTTTCACCCGTTTTTAAGGCTTTCAAAAAAGCACTTTTTTGAGAAATCATCCAGCCTACATACTAAAAACTTACACCATCTACACCAACAGGGGTGCTGGGTTCGATTTTAGCACAAATGCCATCTACACCAAACGACGTGCTGCGGGGGTGACGATAGAAAAGCTATGTACACCCATCGACACCCGTCTATATGTCACCATCGACACCAGAACGGGTGCTGCGTACAAATTCGCAAAAAACGGGCGTTTTTCTTGTTTTTTTGCACTAGGGGATTTACCTACGTGAAAAGCGCGTTTTTTTGTCTTTTCGTTTTTTCGTGTCCGGCGGTTTTTTCTTGGGACACGGACGGACACGAAAAGTTTTCAAACAAGAAAAAAACAAGAAAAACGAGAAATTTCGTGTTTTCGTTTTTGGGTTTTTACAGTGAGGCTGGAAATTGGGGCCGGAAGCCGGTCGTTTTCAGGTCAGCTTTCGCATTGACCAGGAACTACCTCTTTTTTGTCGTAAATGCTTCTGCAAAACAATCCCGCCGATGTTGCGATCTCGTTTGGAGCGCAGGAAGTATCCCAACGCCTTCCCGCTCTCTTCGACGCCCAACTCATCGAGGGCCACTTTCAAGGCTTCTACGTTGGGATCGTTGTTCTCGAAAGACGTGACTTTTTCGAGTACGTCGTTTGAGACGAACTTAGCCGCTTTGTAGATTGCCCACAGTGCCTCAAATACTCCCCTGACGGGTGCCTGCGTATCTTCTCGGACTGCCTTCTGGCCCTCAACTATGTCGAGCCCTGTCAGCTCATATAACCCGTTACGAGCGACCTTAGACCAGGCCTCGTAAGACCCTAGTGGCACAAGCTCAGTCTTCACGCTCATCGAGTAGCGTCCTAGCGTCAAAGCTGCCGCGACCAACGACATGCGATTATCTGAGATATGCTCCAACAGCGGATTGTGTTTGAAGCCGCGCCGAAGCTCGGGGTTCTCCTCGTCTGTCTGTAGAACAACGGGGATTACTCTCCGATGTAAATCGCCGCCAAAACGCATGTTGTTGCCCGATGCCATCCACATCGTATTTGTAGAGACAGTGGCTGCTGTACTTTGGCCCAGTATGCGATCTGTGTACTCGGGCCAGGCGGTCAGCATCGAATCGAGAGCGGGTGATTTCAGTGTAGCGTCGACATTGTCGATCAAGATAGCTGCCGCGCCCGTGCGGAGCTGCGAGAGAATCATCTTTTTGACCTCTTCGCCTGTTCCATCGGTGCTAATCGGCTGCTTTGAATTCACCCGGCCCATTGCGACCATCGAGACAGTGTCGGCTAGGAGCGTCTTGCCTGTACCGGCTACGCCTGCCGTGAAGGCATACAGCGGCACCGGGCCTTCGATTGCCTGGCGACAAACGAGCGAGATCACAGCGCTGGCCATTGCGATCTTGTGGAAGTCTTCGACAAAGGGGAAATCGCACCAAATATCTATGAGGACGTCGAGGGCTTCTGAGGCCTCTTCGCGGGTAGGGCTGTCGGGAATCGCGGGGAATTCAGCGTTGCTAACTAGGAAAATCCGAGTGCGCCGGTCATATCCCGACCGATCTACCAGCGAGCCGTCCGGTCGAAGCGTCGGGCAGTAAATGACGGTATCCAGACGGGGCAGCGGGAAATCACTACGATCCAACATGCCTTTGATAAGGCGCTCGGGAGGGGAGGCGTCGATTTCAACAAAATCGCCTTCTTTGGTTTTGACTTTCTTTTTGAAGTCGATAATGCGATCCAGCATCATCGTAAAACCCCCGGTTTTGACGGGCTGAATACTATGTGAATGAGGCTCTTCGATGATCTCGACGGCTTGCCGGAGCTTCTGATACAAATTCGTACCTGGCGCACACAGGCACGCCCAACTTTCTTCGCCCATTTCGTGTAGCTGTTGTCGAACCAGAACAGTCGGCTTCTCGTCTTCGTTGCCTTCGCGGGCCTCGCTTCTCAGCGGCCGGGGCTTGGCGTGACCTGCTTTGCGGCCTCGTTCTAAGACGCCGTCGATCTCTGAGTCAGGCAGCCCCGCGATCTGAGCTGCCCGTTTGAGCGTGTCCCAGACCTCTTTATCGGTGAGCGTCCCGCGAGCTACCAGCCCCCACATGCCGTAGGCCTCTGTGTTTAGCTGACTGTTACGGGTGCCTTTAGGAGCTAACTGGACGTTCCAGCGAGCGCTGTCTAGCGAACGAGCCGCGTGCTCGAAATCTTCTGTGACAGGCTCTTTGAATTTGCTGGGATCGACCTCGGGATACTCGTCGACTTGATCCAGGCCTTCGCCCTCTACAACGATGCGAACCCAATCAGAGACGGTCGCTCGATACGAACCGTTTGCCCACCGATATTGGACCCCTGAAAAATGCCGGGAACCGGCGGCGACGATATAGGAACCCTCGCCTTGCAGGTCGATTCCGGGGCCTAGTGTCTTGGGCATATGATCGACGTTCCGAGGGAACGGAAACAGATGATGAACGCCGTTGCCTGTGTAGACAATCCCCTCTTTCGGGGGCGGTCCATACTTGGCGATCAATGCTTCCATTGTCTTGTCGCCGTCGTTCCGGCGATCCACGTCGACCGCACACAGATCGGAGCCCTCGCCACAGCGTATACCGATGTTGGCCACCGGCCACTTGTCCCACCATTTGTTTATCTGGTCGAGGTCCGTGGTCGCGCTTTTGAAACCGTCCTTGGTACGGGGGTGCTTTCCCTTGTTGTTGCAGTTTTCCCCGTCTTTGCAGGAGCAGACAACGGGTGTTTCGTTAGGTGAATTGACCGTGCGGTGCAGCGGAAAGACCTCCCAGCCGAATCCCGCATATGTCTCAGCCCACTGTTTTCTTGTCAGGTACTTTTGCGGCATGGGTTCTCACATCAAAGCTCGGGATTAGCGTAACTCCCCAGTCTTCACTGGGAATTGCTTGGGGGAAGTGAGCAAGTAGCTTAGTTACCATTGGACTGGTAAGATTTTGCTCGCCTCGCTCGATATCGGACACGGTCTGCTGTGAAACTCCTAGGATCTCCGCTAGCCTCTTTTGAGAGAGTCCTATCCGCTCTCTCCAACGGCGTATTTTTGTCATTGTTTACTCCTTGACTTCTACGGGTAACACCCGTAATACTCCGGGCCACGTTCAGACGTCAAGGATTTGCTGCATGGTTCCTGGGATAGTCGCCGCTCAAAGCCCCTCCAAGATCAACGATTTCAGGTTGTGTCCTCGTCTCACGTTCTACAAACAGGTTGAGAAGATCAAACCGCCCACGAAACCTAGCGCGGCACGGGGTACGGCGATTCATAATCTGGTCGAAGGCTATCTACTATATAAGAACGTCCCACAGGGGGACAGCGTCGAGTCCCGTGCAGCAATCGCCGCGATCCCTCTTTTGCCGCCGCCCCCGCTGCCCGCTAACGACGTCGAACAATGGATTCGAGCGCTTCCCATGCTTGATTCTGCTTACTCGATCAACGGCAAAATCGACATTGTAGAACGAATGATCCGCCGTATAACAGACCTCAAGACGACCAGCGCCCCCAAGTGGGCCAAGACGAAAGAGCAACTACGCATTGACCCCCAGGCGATCCTGTACGCCGCTCGGTATATCGAAGAGTGGGGAACGGTGAGGTTTCGGCACCTGTACACGCTCACGCGAGCACCATTCAAGGCCTGGCCCGTCGAGATAAGTCTGCGACCCGAGTACGTCAAGGCCACGATTGAGCAGATGATCGAGCAAGATTTCAGGCCGATTCAAGAGATCCTAGATCACGCAACGCACGTCTCTGACGTACCTCATAACGGCCCGGTAGCATGTAAGGCATACGGCGGCTGTTTCTTCCTGGGCAAGTGCGAGATTGCGAACCATACCCGCGTTGCCACGGCAACTGTAATAACAACCCGTCCAACGGAGGACCCTATGAGCAAGAAGAAAAAGGCCAACCCGTATGCAACTGCACCCGCTACACAAGCACCGCCGCCAGCGCCAGCGCCCGCTGCCGCTAGCGCTAACAATGGCTCGGATACGCCGACGCCTAAGAAGAAAAAGGCCAACCCGTATGGGACCGCTAGTGCGCCGACTGCTGCGACCAGCGCGGCCCCGCCTACAGGTATGGTCAAGAAAAAGAGGAAAAAGCAGCTTACCGGGACCGATATCAACCCGCCTGGCGAGGCCGCCGCGATAGCCGAAGAGAGGGGCACCGACCGTCCGACGATCCCCAAGCCGCCCGGAACCTACAAGGTCGCTGAGCTTCGCAAGATTCTGGCCCCCTACGTCGAAGACGCCAAAAGCAGAAAAAAGGCTGAGCTGGTCGCACTGGCTGACGAGATCTTCCAAGTCGACGCCTCGCAGGCCGCCTCTGTTGCGCCTGGATCCCAGACCTTGAATGCTCCGGTTGCGCCCCAACCCAGCCAAATTCAACAGGCTGTCTCGGACGCTGTCGACGCAATGAGCACCGGCTACTCGATCTTCGTTGACTGCATCCCGGTCAACACGCCTTACATGGCACTCGAAAATATCCTTGCGCCGTTCCAGGCCCAGGTCGCTGAGCTGTCGAATGATTTCGAGCGCCCGTCTGATCTGATTCCGAATCACTATGGCCTGATTCCGTTTGGCAAGGGCAATAAGCAAGTCGCTGCGTTGCTACACTCCGAGATTCAGGCAATCAAAGGCAACATTGTAGCCTGGACACGATTGCCAGGGACCGAGGCCGCGCTAGAGGCCCTGATCCCGCACGCTTCCCTGGTAGTGAGGGCATTTCGATGAACGAAGATCCTTTGAAAACCGCCATTGACAAGGCACTCACTCAGGCAGCAGAAGCCGGGGCCTCTGGAGCACCTAACCTATATTACGGCAGCCTGGACCACGCGGCACAGCAGATAGTCGAGGAAATCGACAAGTATGTATCTTCCAGGTTAGCTACAGGAAAAAGGAAGGTTCTGTAGTTTGCAAGTTTGGCCGCTACAGTACGACGCCCTGCGGGCAACCCGCCAAGTTCGTGGGATGATCGGTGATATCGGGGTAGGCGACGGCAAGACGCTGATCGCCGCTTTGGTGCCTACGGTCCTCGAATGTCAGCGGGCCGTCGTACTCGTTCCGGCCGCCGTCCGTGACCAGGCCCGAAAGCTGATCCTGGAGTATTCCCAGGTATTCGACGTTCGCAGGGTCCACGTCGTAGGATACAGCGAGCTATCCGGGAAAGAGGGAGACACGGTGATTAGTCGCCACAATCCCCAGGTGCTGATCGCAGACGAGGCCCACTATCTGCGACATATCAAGTCGGCCCGCACCCGGCGCGTCCTGCGCTTTCTAGGTCAAAACCCGCATGTTCGATTCGTGGCCCTTTCCGGGACATTGACGAACAGAAGCATTTTAGATTACGCGCACCTAGTGTTCTTTGCGCTGCGGGAAAATAACCCCCTGCCCCGTGATTACACAGTGCTCGAAATGTGGTCTAGGGTAATCGACGCAAAAACCCAGCCGCTGGCCCAGGATTGGAACGCTATCAGGCCTCTCTGTGAGCGATTCAGCGAGCCCGTGACAGAAGCGGGGGCAAGGGCCGCATTCCGGCAGCTCATGGACGCAACGCCCGGCGTAGTCCGTTCAGGCGACCATCGAATAGACGCCAGCCTGCGGATCTACAGTATCAAAGGTAAATTGCCTGCCCCCGCCCAGGCAGCGCTGGAGACGATTAGATCCGGCATGATGCCCGGCGAAGATATGCCCTATGAGTCAGCCGCCAGCCAGGTTCTGGCCGCCCGGCGGGCCTCGATTGGGTTCTATCTCTATTGGGAATGGGACAACGACGAACCAGATCTTGAATGGCTACACGCCAAGCGAGCCTGGAACAGCGCCGTTCGCTACGAGACTGACAACCAGTCATGCGAAGGCTACGACACCGAAAGCCAGATTTCGGCCTATGTGTCGGGCTGGCCGCAACACCCCCTATATAAGAGGTGGTCCGAGTGGCAGGCGGTAAAAAGTCACCCCGGCCCGCGAACACTGGCCAAGTGGGTAGACGACAGCATTCTAAAATGGGCCGTTAGGATGGCCAAAGAACACACCGCGCTGGTCTGGTATCAGCACCGGGCCGTAGCCGACAAGCTCGAATCGTTAGGCATGAAAGTTTTTCGCTCGGGGGAAGATCCCTGCGAATGGCTCGCCAATAACCAGGAGCCCTGCGGCGTATCGGTGAAAGCCCACGGGACAGGCCTGAATCTACAGTATCACCGCAACAATTCCATAGTCCTGGAGCCGCCCGCGTCGGCCCAGTTGTGGGAACAGAAAATAGGGCGCACGCATCGTAACGGACAACTGGCCGACACGGTCAACGAATACGTTATGCAGCAAACGCCAGAATTAGTCCAAGCGCTACAAGGCGCAAAACGTCACGACGCTGTATATGTACAGCAATCAACAGGTAGTAGTCGCCGTCTTCTGTACGCCGACTATTGCAAAACGGAGGTTCTAAAATGGCAGTAGATCTTGAACAATATCGCACGGGCATGAAAGACGTACCGATTCCCGAGGACAACGCTCCCTATCTCAACGCCGGTTACTACTATCGAGCGATTGTGAACAACGTCTTGTTGCGGGAGAGCCGCAAAGACGCGGGCGTCGTTTTCCAGGTCGCAGAGCTGACCATCATTGAAAGCAACGACCCGGCATTCCCGCCCTCGTCGGACGCCTCTTGGCTGGTCAAAATGGGCAACAAGTCGACCCAGGGCAATCGAGCCGGGTTCTTTTTGGCCGTTGGCCAGGAGACTTACGACGGCTTTACGTCTAAGGGCCTGGGGGACCAGTTCATCTACGATCATTGCGTGATCGAGGGAACACAGGCGGAACCCTTCCAAGACGGCGACGTTATCCTAGGCGTCAAGACCGTTGGCCAGCCCCTGCGGGAGAAAGACGGGATTTTCACCAAGCACTTTTGGTGCCCCGATCCTGACGGCGACGACAAAAACGAGGATTTCCTTAACAAGCTACGTGCCCCGGCCCCGGCAGCCGAGTAAATGCACGTCCTCGACGTCGAAGGCCACCTAACTGGTCCTGGGAAACAAGCACCCCCCATTGTTTGTGTGTCAAACGAACATGGGGAGGTGTTTGCCCGTCCCGAAGCTAGGTATCAGTTCGAGGTCGCGTTAGCCGAAGGCGTCACGAATCAGGCAATCGCGTTCGATCTGGCCTGTGCCATTTCTACCTACGGGATGGACATGGCCGAGCGAGTCTGGGACGCCTACGATAATGGTCGAGTGAAGTGTACCCGCGTGCGAGACATGCTCACGGATATCCGTGACGGCAAGATGCAGGAAGGCCGCAAGTACAGCCTGGAAGCGATTGCCAAACGGCGCATAGGCGTCGATATCTCAGACAGCAAATCCAGCGGTTGGCGCTTTCGGTACTCTGAACTAGACGGCCAGCCGGTCAGCCAGTATCCCAAAGAGGCGGTCAGCTATGCCTCTGGCGACGGCCTAGTAACCAAGCAAGTCTGGGACGCTCAGGATTACGAGTCACCCGACGAGGATCTACAGGTGCGATCCGCGTGGGCGTTTCAACTTATGAAATGTCGAGGCATTCGCACCGATCAACTTGCTGTAGCAGATCTCCGCAAACGCCTGCGGAAAGAGGTCGAAGTCAACTATGCGAAGGCTGAGCCTTTCGGCCTGGTCGTCAAAGAAAAAGGCGTATGGAAGCGCAAAATGGCCCCTATCAGGGGTCGAATCGAGGCTATCCTAGGTGACACGGCGTCCAGGACCGACGCGACTGCCAAATACCCCGAAGGCCAGATCCAGACCGACGCCGAAGCACTGGCCCGCTGCCCTGGTGACAAAGCCCTACAGGCCCTGTCAGCCGCCCAATCGGCCTACAAAGAACTGACGACGTTCGTGCCGCATCTGAGAGCACTAGTGCATCCCGGCTGGAATGTCCTCGTACAAACGGGCCGGTCGTCCTGTAGAGGTCCGAATTTACAGCAGATGCCCCGCCGCCCCGGTGTTCGTGAATGCTTCATAGCCCGACCGGGTTACGTCTTCGTGTTCGCTGATTACTCGGTCGCTGAGCTGTGCGCCCTGGCCGAAGTCTGCCGCGTGCTCGTAGGCTCTAGTAAGCTGGGCGCTGAGATTGACGCAGGTAAAGATCCACACAAGGCATTTGGCGCTAAGCTCATGGGCATAAGCTACGAGGAAATGCTACGCCGATATGCCGCCAAAGATCCGGTAGCTTTAGACATGCGACAGGCGAGCAAGGCGGCGAATTTTGGTTATCCAGGCGGCCTTGGAATAAAGGCCTGGAGAGACTTCGCCCGGAACACGTACAACGTGATCCTGTCCCACGAAGAGGCGAAGCAGCTCAAAAAGCAGTGGTTCAAGAGCTACCCGGAAGTACAGCAGTATTTTAACCGATTTGTACGCCCGTGGGCAGAGCGAGACTACGTCACACAGCTCTACTCGAATCGAATCAGGAGCCGCGTTACTTTTCCCAGCGCGGCGAACACGATGTTTCAAGGTCTTGTGGCAGACGGCGCAAAAGACGCGCTTTATGACGTGACCCGCGAATGTTACATGATGCCCCGTTCACCGCTATACGGCTGCCGCCCCGTCGCGTTCATCCATGACGAGATTGGAATCGAGGTGCCTAGGGGACGGGAACACGCCGCAACTGAGCGCCTGAAATACCTAATGATCCAAGGGATGCAACGCTGGATCAAGAGCGTCAAACTGGGCGTAGACGCAACAACAATGGACCGATGGAGGAAGACATGAACCGATCCAACAAACGAAAAGCGGCAAATCGACCGCCGCGCCCGCCGCGCAAGCGGCACAAGCGCAAGCGCAACGAGGCATTTGCCTCTGTCCAGTACGTGACGTTTTCGCTCCTGGAACGAGTCAAGATGCTGTTCGCAAAAGGCTACATCGTAGAGCTACGCGGTGAGCCGAATCGAGATCCCCACAAGACGGGTGCTTTGGTAATCCAAACCCTCGTTCCGGCGTGGCCCTGGGTACGCCTGTGGGCCTGGATCAAAGCAAAACGCACCGGGAAACAGCTCGGGCAAGTAGGGACGGTTAGCGAAGAACTGGGCGTGATTATCACGGACAGGGAAGACCTGTGACAGCGAACACCCACGTTTTCGGTCCCGAGAAGAACCACAAAACCAAGACCGATTGGGGGACGCCGCAAGGCCTTTTCGACGCCGTAAACAAAGAGTTTCAGTTCGTACTCGACGCCGCCGCCCACTACGAAAACGCTAAGTGCGAGGCGTTCTACGAGCTGGATGATAATGCCCTGATCCTGCCTTGGACCTGGCATGAGGGAGCCGTCTGGTTGAACCCTCCCTACGGCCGCTCAGTAGGCGAGTGGATTGAAAAGGCCTACAAAGAATCATGTCTTGGCGTTACAGTCGTTGTGCTGATCTTCGTGAGATCTGATACGGCATGGTGGGATGACTGGGCTATGCGAGCTGACGAGATACGCTTCATAAAGGGCCGGATCAAATTTGAGGGAGCGCCCAACAGCGCCCCCGCGCCAAGCTGCCTGCTTATTTTTCGCGGTGACGTTTCCGATACCAAAGACGTGCCTACATTCTCGATGCTTCGGGGGGTTCCCCGCAAATGACGTTGACATGCCGCCACTGTAAACAACCAATACAAGGCGCGTTTATCATCGCCACGCAGTGGGAGATGTACAACGACGACGAAATGAGAGAGGTCAGCCTGTGGCACTACCGCTGCGCTGCATTGAAACGAAAACTGGATAGCCGACAGTATCCACGCTCGATAGTCGAGGGATGGGTCAGGGAATATGAGAGGAGAGGACATGCCAGCGCTACCTTTGAATAACTACTTGCTCGTAGACACCAACGAAATCGCAGACGACACGACCGAAAGCGGTCTGATTATCTCGTCAACAGCCGACAAAGACAAACCGGGACTGGCAAAGGGCCATTTGAAGGCCTACGGACACTCGGTGCCCGAAGAATTCCGCCGCGAATGCTCGATAGGCGCGATGATCTGGTTCAAAGCCGGGCTTAGCTTCCGCCCCGTGGGGGCCACGCAATCGCAGTGCTGGGTCAAAGTCGAAGACGTTTTCGGGTTTTCGCGTGATTGATTTGACTTGCAAGGGCTGTGGGGTGTTGTGCAATACTGAGGAACACCCGGATCCTGAATGGATCTGCCCTTTTTGCGAGGAATTCGATGCAACCTACACCGCCCGTAGTGCCTCCAATGTCGTTCCCGTGGATTCTGCGGTCCTCAGTGATCCAGCCCAACCCGATAGCGAGGCCCCGCAAGGGGGCAACGGTAATGGGGTCGTCAACAGGCGTCCCGCTGGCCGGTTGGCTCTCGCTCGGAGGGTTTTTCCTGGCGTATTTGTCATACCAGGCGGGTCGCGCAATGGCCCCGACGCCTAAACAGCGTCTTGCCTGGGGACTCATGGCTATTCCGGCCGGAATGTTCGCCGGGCCTTTCGGGCTCGGGATCATGGGCCTCGCCAGCGTCAAGCGCGTCGATAAGCTGCTATGAACATTCAAGCCAAGCTAATGCTAGCGGTCGCCGCTCTTCTGTACATAGGGCGGGAAAAAGCCCGAAGCGCGGGCACAGGCATGGGGTCGACAACCGGCCCCGATTGCCCGGCGGAAATGGTAGCCCAAGGCAAACTGATCGCCGCACGCTGTGGGCTCGTTAATAACGGCGGCAATCTCGTTGCAGGAAACGCCGATACGACAGTCTCGCCCGCAGGAGGGGTGGCTTGCTCGGAATATGCGGCGATGTTCAACGACACCGCGCCAGCCCCCATTAAGGCACAAATGTTTTCCTGCGTACTCGGGGGAGAGGGCACAGCGGCCGTAGCCCCCCCTGCCGGGCAAGGGCCGGTAAACCTGGCCGCGCTGGCCGCTGCTTTAGGCCCTGTTGTGTACCTGCGAGCAAAGACCCGGCAAGAAGACCGGAAACCGGCCCACAGGGAGGCGCTTCGTCGCTTTCAAGTACTGACTGACATTGTCAAAAAGCATACCCGCAGCTCAAGCTCAAACAGTGCGCTGGTTCACTTTACGGGCAAAGTGGAACGGGGCGGGGGCTCTTCGTGGCAATATAGCGATGTAGCAGGCAAAAACATGCTTGCCCTTCGAGTACCCTGGGCGGTTGCCGACGTATACAGCAGAAGCATCGGAATGCCGCCTGTGGCCGCTAATGCTATTGCAGAAATCAGCCGTTGGGGGTTCGATCACACGCCGCCGCCCTCGATACCTCGACCAACGCAAAACACACCCGCATGGGCGCAAGCTATAATAGACAGCACACCGCCCCTTACCCCCCCAGGGGGGCAGGCACTAACCGCCCAAAGACCGACGCTAAATGTTGTCAGGGCAGACACCTGGCGACGGGTACGGCCACCCTCGCGCCCGAAGGTCCCGGTTGTCCCGATAGCTATTGCCGCCGCCGTTGTCGTCGTTGTGGCTCTAAACCGATGAGCGACCCGGCAACGTGGCAAAACTGGGATGATATTCCCGTTCACTACCGCGCCTTCGTGATTCACACACTCCAGCAAATCGAGAGCGCCGACGACCTCGACCAGCATGACCAGTGCATGGCTCGGACTTTCCAGCTCGCCGGGGAACGGCTGCTAGCGGGGGCGAACTAATGGCGACCGAAACCAAGCTCAGCAAAGCGCACCTAACCGTTTTCATGGCGATTCTCACCGCGATTGTCGGGCCGATGTACTGGGCCTGGCAACGCGACGTAACACAGCTCGGGGAGCAAATCGCCTCGGGCTACGAGCAACAGATCACCGATTGCCGGGCAGACCGGGACGCCTGGCGCACTTCCGCGCTCAAAGAAGAACAGACCAGTGAGTAAATGGCTAAAAACAGCGATCCTAGGATACCTCGCCTGGGAAGGCGTTTGGACAGCCCATGCCCTAATTGAGCGTAAAATCGTCTTTGCCAAAGCAGAGCGAGCCTCCCGCCGATCCGGCAAGCCTCTATTAGTAGTAGGGGCACCCTACGGAATGTATGGGTGCGGGGACACGAATCTCGATATCCATGACAGCGGCGAATGCGCCTCGCACGTCACAGGCTCAATCGAGAACATTCCGTTTCCTGACAAGCATTTCGGCGTAGCGTTTGCCTCACATGTCCTGGAACATGCCTGCGATCCCGAGAAAGCCCTTGCTGAGCTACACCGGGCCGCCGATAAGGTTTTCATTTTGTACCCAAGAGCCTGGCGCACGATCACCTGGGCTAGCCCTGGGCACACTTGGTACATGATCCCACGCGGAGAGAGTTTCGAGTTTCGACGTCTCAGGCGCTCTTGCAACCTTCCAAAGTTCTTCGGGCAGTCCTGATCCCCCAAAGTATCCTTCCGGCCAAAAGGCCATGAACAAAAACTTCCCATCCGTGAACAAAAACTTCCGAGGACCCCGAACCCTTCAAAAAAGGGGCTTTTTAACTAAACGGCTCAAAAAATCCTTAGCCCATCTCGCCCCGAGGGCAGGAACCACCGGGAAGCCGAGAACGCTAGAACAGGCGCATAGTTACAGAACACGCGAGGCTTAGATTTGCTAGAATTAGACCATCCTGCAACTGGCCGCCTTCTTGTTGCAGGAGACACCTGATCGCACATGTGCTAGCGCAGGTTGGCAGGGCTCCATCGAACCGGGACCAGGTCGCCTAGGGCCGCGACGGGCAGAAACGGGTGTTGGCATTTCGGGCACTCGGCAGACCCTGCGGGAACCAGCGACTTGCATCGAGGGCACTGCACTTGGATCAGCGGCGGCTTCTTGCCTATTTTTGGATCGGCCCGCTCTTTTTTGGTCAGGGACCATTTGCGTTTGTCTTGGGGCCAGCCGTGATTCCTGAAATTGTCCGCGTGGTCTAGGTATAGACAGCTTGTCTTACCAGGCGCTACGCGCAGCCCGCGCCCGCATATCTGGATATGCAAACCCAGTGATTTGGTCGGTCGCAGCAACTGCTGACACTCGATCTCGGGAATGTCGATCCCCTCGGTCAAAACGCCCACGTTTACGAGTACGTTCAGATCTCGGGATACCAGCGCCTCGAATAGCTCTTTGCGTTTGGTGTTGCAGGTCGACCCCTTGATCACCTCGACGTTCGCGCCTCGTTTGCGTAGCGCCTCCGCGTAGGCGTCCGCGTGCTGCAAAGTCGTGCAGTATGCAACTGTTCTCAGATTTCGAGCGTGTTTTTCCCAGTGTTTGACCGCGTCACCCATGATTTTTGGCTTCATCATTCGATTGCCTAAAGCGCGTGGTGCGTAGTCTTTTGACCTCGGGTCTATGCGAATTGAGTCGAGATTCAGCGGCGTTTGAGGGGCGTACAGAACCGGCTGTGCAAGGGTCTTCCTGGCGATCAGATCACCCGCTGTGATCGGTTCGACTAGCTCATCGAAGATCGATCCTAGGCGTTTACCGTCTTGACGCACAGGCGTAGCTGTCAGGCCCAGTATTCGAGCACGGGGGTATTTCTTGAGTATCGCCCGGCACTGAGCCGCCGCCGCCCGGTGGGCTTCATCTACTATAATAAGGCGGAACTCTCCGAGATCACGCCGGGCCGCCGTCGCAGTAGTCGAGACAACCGCGTCAGTGTTCCGCGTATCTTTGCGACCATCGAGCAACGAAACCGCCGTTACGTTGTGCTCCTCCAGGCGTTCTACGGCCTGCCTCACTAGCTCGCGCCACGGACACAGAAAGAGCACGCGCCCAGGCGTCTGCATGACGATATGAGCGGCGACGGTCGTTTTTCCTGATCCCGTAGGCAGGACCAGGAGCACGGATCGTTTTCCCTGGCTCCATAGGCGTTTGACGGTGCTAACGGCTGTTCGCTGGTAGTCTCTTAGAGCTTGCAAGGATTGACCTCCTGCCTCTATTGTGGGGTAGGTGCGAGTAGCTGTCCATCGGGAAAGGGCCTTCAATGCGCCCAGGGGCACCTCTCATATCCTCCGAAAAACTTTCGGTGGACAGCGCTCGGCCTATCAGAAGGGAGAGCACATGGGCAGTCTAAAATTCTTCGTAGGCGTGGCTGTGGGGGCTATCTTGGCTCACCAGGTACTGCCTAGGTTGCGCGTGATCGGACCCCCGGCAGCGGCCCAACGACAACAGGCAGGCGCGGCGACAGTGGCCGATAATTTCGTGTCTTTGTGTGACCAGCTCAGACCTCTAATGAGCGAGATGCAACGCAGGGGCCGCGATGGCCTAGGGGCCGAAGACGTGATCCCACTGGGACGCAGAATCTTGGAGCTGACATGAACGGAGTCGTCACGGGGACCGGGGCAGCGCTAGGCCGAATCACAAAGTGGGCCGCTATCGCAGGAGGCGCTTTCGTTGGGTACAAGCTAGGCAAAGAATTCCCAAAGGGGCGTTTGGTTATGACAGCCGGTGGCGGCCTCGTAGGTTTTGCTGCAATCAAACTTCTGGGTAGTGATTTCGGCGGTAGTACTGACGATGATTCCGCGCTGACCGAGTACGGCGAAACTCACGCGATCCTAGGCGCTCCCGTGCGCTTGGGTCAGTGGATAGGTGACGCGCTAGCGAATAGACCGCGCACTGAACAGGTCACAGGGGGGGCGTTCGAGGGTTACGATGTTGTTCCAGATCAACAGTCGGTAAACGTCAATGCGCTCGGTGTGATCTCTGTATCCGACTACCGGATGCCAAACGTCAATACCAAGGATATGGTCATTCTCAGAGGCAATCGAGACGCTGCTCGGGATTACGAACTAGCGACAGGCAGACCGAGTGGGGACCTGCCTCCGCTATGGCACCAGATGAGAATCGCTGCCGCGTGGAACCGTGCAACAAACGAACTCGTGTTCATTCCGTGGGCTAACGCGAGAACGTACCATGATGTCCGCGTCGGACCCGGAGAGGCGTGGTTTTATCGCCGAGGGGACCTCTCTCGAATTCCAGGCAGAGTCCGACCAGCAGGAGCAATTCCAACATGACAAGCAAAACGAAAAAGTGGCTAGGGGGCTCTGCTATCGGTGTGGCCGTATTGGTGATTTGGAAAGTGATCAAGGGGGCAGATCGAGGGGACAGCCCGCCTCGAATCCCGCCCGAGGGAGGCGAAGCCTCTCAAGACGTGCCTCGGCAGACCAGCGCGATCCGCGCCCCGTTCAACCCGCCCGCTATCGCTGCGAGTGCTGATCCGTTCAGAACGCCGATCCTATTCGGTCACGATTCGGTTCGAGTGCATCGTAACTACCACAACATACTTCTGCGACTCGGTAATCTGCTACGCGAAAGCCGTTCGAGCGTGCTTCTAACCGGGTACGCCTCGCGCTCGGGGTCGGACGACTACAATAGTCGGCTTTCGATGCGACGGGCTCAGGCGATAGTGGAGTTCATTCAGGGCTTGAACATCGGCGTGCGACCGACGCAATTCGTTGTGCGGGCGGCGGGCGAGAGCAACCCGAAGGCGACCCCCGCGCAATCGAGACGCGTAGAGATCACCCCTCGATGATCGACACTTGCGCCGGTCACGTATTCATTGATCCTGGCCTTCTCCAGATTACTGGCAGAGCCTGGACGTAAAGGAGTTCCCATGAGCAGCAGCCTATTCCCGCAAATGACAACGGCCGACCGCGATGATATTGGATCGCCCACAGCCGGTCAGATCATCTGGAACGAAACGACCGTAACGCACCAAGGCTGGAACGGTACGGCCTGGGTAGACATTGGCCTTGGGAGCGCGGGCACCGATGACGCGATTTTCACGATCAACCAAGACGCCGTAGCGGGCACGGCCGAGGATACGATCTTGCGAATGCTCGCAGGAGACGGGACGAACCTCAATCGCTTTGACTTCGAGACTAACAGCCTACCAGGGCTGTTCTGGAATTTGATTTTCAGGCAGTACCTGGATGGGGTAGCGGCTGACTCGGTGATTGTAATGGGCCACGCAGATGGAACTTTGGGTTCTGAGTTACAGGCAACGGGACCAGGGGACGCAGCAACCGAGGTAGTGGGAGTATCCCTTAACGCCAGGACAGCCGGGGTCGTGGGAATAATAACGGCTAGGTGGGCCGCCGCAACACCGGGCACCCCCGTAGCAGGACAGGATTCGCCTACACTCCTGGTCACTCAATCAGAAGGAGCAGCGGCCGACGCTGTTGTCCCAGGCGGGAATGTAGGGCCTATCGTACTCCAGGGAGGCCAAGGCGGGGTAGGCTCAGCGGCCCAAAGCTCCGGTGACGGCGCAAGCGTCGAGATCGATTCTGGTGAGGCAGGCGCAAGCGGCGGCGGCGGGCAGGGCACGGCTGGTGATATCAAGCTAATGACCAAGCACGTCAACCAGAATTTGGTGTTTGGCGTCGTCGCTAATCAGTGGTCAGTCGGCGTTTGCCAGCTCGTCATAGGCGCAACCGGCGCAGAGGTCAACAATCCGCCCGATACCATCGACATTCCGATCACGATTGCCGACAACGGCAACGCGGGTATTCCCGGTATTATCGAGGTTCGGCTGTTCGATACGACGTCACTTGTGACCCCCAGTAACGCCGCAAATCACCGGCTAACTGAATCCGGGGGCGGTGCTGTGCTATCTGGCGACAATACGAACCAAATCGAAATCTCGTTCCCGGCAGGCGGCTGCATTGTGCGTATCGAGGACGTCGCAGGCGGCACCGGGGCCTCCCGTACAGTCGTCATTCGTATTTTGACGGCCGGTGTAGAAGGCCAGGTAGACATGGGCGGGGCAAAGATCCGCACAGTGACTTTTGACTAAATAAACCACGCTCGAAAAGAGTAGAACAGGAGAGGTGCTATGCTAGTGAAGACATACGTTGACGTCAAAGAGACATTGCTGACCAAAGAAGAATTCCAGGCGCTGCGGACGCCGCCGGTCGTAGAGGCTGTCCAGGAAGCCGCCAGCAAACCGAGCCTCGGTTACGATGACCTGACGGTCAACGAAGTGGTCGAGTTGCTGGAGGACGGCGAACTCGATTTTGACGCCGTGCGCGAGTACGAAGCGAGCAACAAAGACCGCGTCACAATCGCCAACTGGTTTGTAGCCCAGGACGCCGAAGCAGAGGCCGAAGAATGAAGAACTGGAAATCACTTACACACGTCCTCGTCACGGCCGTACTAGGCTGCCTGGTCGCGTTTATGGGCCTGGAAGGCGAAGAGGCCGCCGAAATCGAACAGGGCGGCGAGTGCATCGAATTCTTGTTGCTTGATATCGACACGGCTGAGAACTGGGGCGAAATCCTAGAAAACGAGGCGTGCAAGGCCGTAATCGAAAACGCCGCACAGAACCTGGCCGCCTATTACCAAGCGCAACAGGAGCCCGAGCCCGTCGAAGGCGCTCCCGAAGACGAGCCCGAGCCCGTCGAAGGCGCTCCCGAAGACGAGCCCGAGCCCGTCGAAGGCGCTCCCGAAGAGGCCGACGACGAGGAGGAACCATGATGCACGTTATGATCTTTGCCCCGGGGTTCGTAGTGGGGGGGACGGTTGTTACCAAGCGGGCACAGGCCCAACTGGCGGCCAGATGAAACGCCTATTGCTTATCTTGTGCCTGATCACGCCTCTGGGGTGCGGCGGGGCGATTGCTACCTACGAAGGGGCCAGTTTCGAGGCCTCTGTCGAACAGGTAGACGACACTGTGAAAGTACACGTTGACCTGGTCGGGGAATTCACGTTCGTAGGCCTCGACGTGATAGCGGGGTCGCACTACCTGTATGATGGGGTAGGCCATTTGGGTGTAATCTGCGTCTCTGCGGGGAGCAGCCCAAAGGCGTGCATAAAAGCCCGGAAAACACCCGGTGAAGACGCTGAGTTTGAGTGGGGCCTTGAGCCCCCCGAAAGGGATTAGGATGGAATCGACGCTCTTTACGCAACTCATAACCGAGCTGGGTCTAACGGGTGCAATGTTTGCGGCTTTTCTCTGGATGGGCCGCAAGCTCTTGCAGAGCAACGAACAACAGCGAAACAGCGAACGCGAAGTCTATCAGGCATCGCTCACTCAGATGCTAGAGCACAACTCCGACATGACCGAGGCGCACCTAGAACGTGTGCGTTTAGAGGCGTCCGCTGACCGAAAAGCTATGCAACTGGAGCACGAAGCCATGATGCGAGCGATTTCCACCGCTGTGGAAGCGATCCAGGTGCTACAGGGCGAAGTCCACGAAATCAAAACAGGGGCAGTATGATCGAATGGATCCTAATTTCAACGATCATGCTGTGGAGCATATCTCTCGCTGTGGCCGTGCATTTCCGCTGGCGAATACACCAGATGACAGCCGACGCTGCTGATACCCGGTTGTTGGTGCAGGAGCTTTTGAAGGCTCACCAGGAGGGTGTAGACCATTTACGCGCCTGCAATCGAGAGCTAGACGAACAAATCCAGGGCCTTTTTGACCCTATCGAGGCCCGTGATCTTACCGGATCGTTTCATTTCCCGAATACAGATAGTGAAATCCCGCCCGCTTAGTCGTTGACGGCTCCCCCGGAATACAGCAGAATACACCAGTATCACAGATTGTGCTGTTGGCACTTACCAGCAGTTATTTTGGAGTTTCCCTATGAGTACAACGACCTTGAATTACGGTGCAGGCGCACAACCCCGATCCAATCTCCTCGGCACAGACGGCTGGTTTGGCACCGAGATCGGAGGGGCGTTCGTAAATATCACGCCTCCCAACGTCGCATTTGTGTCATTCGACCCCAGCGCGATTGCTGCTATTCGGGTGTTCTCTTTCGTAGGCGCAGGTACTATGAATATCCGGGCAGAAGCGCAGTATGCGGGTACGGCGACGATCACCGATGACAACACCGATACACACACTATCGTAGAGCCCTTACACGGGATTTCGGTCCAGCCTGTAGAGCCTCCCGCTACTGTGCTAGCATGGACAATGTTTTCGGCCCTCACAGGCGGCGGCGTCTACGGCCTTATGCGCGGAACCTCGACCACCAACGGCCTGGCTGTCGCCGGTCGAGCGATGAATATCACGGTCACGGATCACGGGTATGTGGACGCTATGGCCGCTGTGGTCCCCGCTATAATTATCCCAATCGGAAACGTGTCCGGTGGGGGCTCAGACGGTCCATTATTTCGGAGTTCGATCAGCGCAACCCGCTGCTTGATCCCCGAAGTCGACTACACGACAGCTATTCGAGCCGCTGGGAATACATTCACTGATGCAGGCGCTACCGTGTGGGAAGTCGCAGGCCTCTACGAAACAGTCGGCGTCTAAACGACCGCAGGACAGGAGTTTTTTCGATGAGTACAACGATCTTGAATTCAGGCGCGGGCGCACAGCCCCGATCCAACATTCTCGGCACCGATGGCTTTTACCAGTCATTCGTCCCTGGGTTTTTCGATATCGCAGGCGCGTTGATCACCCCCGTAGCGTTTGACCCGACCGCTATCGCTAGCGTGCGGATTTTCGGGTTTTTGTCTGACCCGAGCGCTACGTCTTTCGCTCTGTCAGTCTGGGATACCTCGCAGTCGACGGTCACAGATGACAACACAGACGACCACGTTGATATTGTGCCAGGCTTCACCGATCTCGATGAAATTATCCAGGTCAACAACCCTGTGGCTGTGGCGGCCTGGACGATGTTCGCGTCGAATTCCGGCGGCGGCAATATCTATCGGGAATTGCTTGGTGTGACCACAACCAACACCCTCCCGGTAGCCGGTCGGGCACTGACTATGAGTGTCACAGACAAAGGCCTGCTTGACGACATGGCGGCGGTTATTCCCGTTCTCTCGTTTCCACATGTTGAGGTCAGTGGCCGGGCCAGCACAGCAGCGCGACAGGGACTGCTTACCACGCCTCTCACGGCGCTGATCCCCGAGACTGACTACACGGCCGCGATTGCTGCCGCTGGTAATACGTTCACGGACGGCGCTGCAAACGTGTGGCGTATCATGGGCCTCTACGAGACAGTTGCTCTACCGGGCTAGAGGAACGTCAGTAAGTAACCGCCCCACAACGCCTTTCCCGATGTGCTCGCCTAGGGCCTACGGTCCCCCTAATCCATTCCTTGCATGGGGAGAGCCCAGCGCGCACCCATCGCGCTACCCTTGTAGGCCGGGAATTGCCCACAGCGAGCGCTTCCCGCAGGCAGGGGCCAGTGCAGCCGACTTCCCTGGCAGCGCGTCTAACAGGGCTCAGCTTGCGCCGAAAGAGCGAATACAGCCGGGCCGGGGCAGCGTCCGAATATAGCACAGCTAGATTATCCCAGTGGCTATCCGAGGCGTAGAACGTCCCACGCTCCAGGGTTTGGTGAATCCAGCCCATTGCGGTTTCCCCGTTGTGGACCTCGAAAAAATCCACCAGGCCCTTTGAGCGCCCGTTACGGGTGATTAGCTGGATCGCAACCCAGTCGTCTGTTGTGGCGATAGATTCGATCTCGTCCCAGGTGCGTGGAAGGCACTCGGAATAGGCAGGAGGGGACGACGCCAGGAGAGCTACCAGTATCAGGCCGCTCATAGGCTGATCGCCAAAAAGACAAAGAAGGCTCCAGATTCGTATAGATCAATCATTTCGGACTCCGTGTTAGGTATTTAGGTCGGAATAGCACAAGGGGAGGGATCAGGCTACTTTTTCTCCCATCGCAGGCAGCCGAAGTTAGGCCCAAAGTAGATCTTGCCGTCCTTCGATCCGGGTACAAACAGCTCATGGGTGACTATGCCGCATAGCCCAAAACCCTCGGGGGCCTTGTCAGAGGTAACACGCACACATAACCAGCGGGCACAGTTGCGGCACTGCCTCTTTTTCCTCATGGGTGTTTTCCCGACTTCGGCTTCAGTAACGTCTATCCCGTAGCTTTTCGCCCCCTCCCCTAGCTCTTCGCAGGCCACTGTGAACAGGACGGGTATTTTAAGGGCTCGCGCCCGCTTCTCGAATTTTGCGGCTTCCTCCTGGACCTCCCGGAGAGCCGTCATGTTCCAACAGTTCAAACAGTGCTTACGAAAACCATCATTGGGGCCGGGATCGTCCATCCATTCCCCGTCGTAGACGATGACCTGGCACTTCGTGATCGGGACTTTCCCAGGGAACGGAGGGGAATAGGGGCGGCGGGGAATGAGCCTGTCGAACCTGTGGATACACCCCGTGCGAGGGTTCCTAATGTATTTGTTACGCACAGGGCTCCTCCTTCATCGCTTTTGGTGGCCCGTAGCAGCCTACACAGATCCGCAGGCCGTTATCGACCGTGATTAGATCGTCTTTGGGGGCGGCTTTCCCACACCAGCCGCAGATCTCTTTGACCAGCAAATCGGTTTCGAGATCGCCAACGTACATGTCTTTGGGGTTCATGTTTCCTCCGTGAATTCCGCGTCTACGACGCCGCCCGTGCGAGGGTCGAGAGTAGTCAGGCGCTCGTCAATCAGCTCTTTGACCGCGTGCAAAACCTCGATTTCTTCGGACTCCTCGATCTGCCTGATCCGGTGCATCCAGATCTTGGCGGCCGTCGTGTGGATTTTCACGGGGTCGTCCATAAGATTCGCAAATTGCTCGATAATCCAGTCTTTCATTCGTCGTCTCCGTTCAATCTATCGGCTTGGAGTGCTTGCGCGTCTTTGCCTCCGCGTGCAGCCGTCGAATCTGTTTGCTCATCGTCTCAATCGTCACGATACAGGCCCGGAGATCCGATACTGCCCCGTCGCCCGTCTCGTAGCGCTTTTTCAGCTCTGCAAAGGCCCTCTCGGTCAGCATGTGTCTCGGGACTTTCATAGCTCAGGGCCTCTTCCAGTAGCTACCGTTCCAGACGTAATCACGGTATTCCCAGGGGGCTGTGCCTTTCAGCTTGCTCTCTGGATACACCCGCAACAATTCATCGCCAAAACGGGTGATTCCCGGTTTCAGGCCTGCCTCGTACTGGAAATGCCACCATTCGGCACCGCCCCTGCTGCCGCCCTTGAAGAACGATTTTCGCGCCGGGATTCGAGCGAATCCGATATCAGCCATGAGCCGGGTGAAATCGAGCAATTCCCTGGCCTCGTCGTCCTCAATCGCGTAGCCGCCTTTCCTATCCTCCCAGATAGCGGCGATTCTAGGCCTACCTGTGTAGCGCTGGGGGATCGCAGAGGGGTCCGAGCACTTCGCCCAGACGCGCCACAGGCGTTTACCGGCATCCTCCAGCTCTACGATAAACGGGTCGTCATCGGGGTCGGTCATGCCGCTGTAGACGTACAGATCGAACGCTCGTCCTAGATAGTGCATCGAGGTAGCTGATCGATTAGCGCTAACATCAGCTCTCAAAGATCGCTTGCCGCCGCTGGTAGTGACCTTGACGCCGCATTTGCCTAGCAGTGTTCTCGCGTCTTTGAACGCCGCCGCCGCGTCCGCTCGCATCTGGAACGAGTCATAGCCCCGGCCGTCGTACTGGTCTGCCGGAACGCGCACCCATTCCAGGGGTATAACCTCGTCAGTAACGCCCGTTACACGGCTACCGCCGCCGCCAATGTCGACGTAGGGGGCCAGTTCCCGCAACGCTTTTTCGGTGTTGGGTCCTAGCTTGCCGTCGACCGTGAGCCCGAGCTGTACTTGGTAGGCCACAACGGACATTGTCCCCGGTAGCGTGCCAGGATGGACGACAGGAAAGGGCCAAGGCAGAAGCCGGTGTTCACCCCCCGTATATCGGTTGTAATTGTAGACCTTGGCTACATCTAGGTGCCGAGCCGCCAGTTTTACGTCTTGCAGTTTCATGTTTTTCTCCGTTTCGTTGTATTTGCTAATCCTAGACCCATTACGTTCTTAAACGACCGCTCGAAATCGTCCAGCCAGTACCAATTCAAGCGAGCCGGTATGTGGCAATGGGATCCCTCGGAAGCGGCGTTCCCCAGTTCGACAGCCCTAGATATAGTAGTAGCTGACCGTTTGCCGCCCTCTCGGGAGACAATATGGGCAAGCCCCTGAAAATCCTTTAGGCACTCCTCGGAGCAGTAGACGTTCGTAAGAACCGAGCGCTTCCCGCAGGGGCACCACCCTGGGCGATAAAATTCTGTGTCCAATTTGCGAAGGGATCGTTTTCGGGCCGTCATCCGATCACCCTTGTTGCTGGAATATAGGGCTTGTCTTCCGGCCCTTTCACGCAGGACTTGACCGGCACCAACTGAGCCCCAATCCACTGGCCGGGCTGGCAGGTTTTACCTTTGAATCTCATTGTCTCGCCCAGTTTACCGCCCATAGGGCCGACCGTGATAGCGTAGCCTCGTTTGATCAGGCTAGCCTGTTTCTTGGCAGCTAGGGGCAGATCTCCCCGTTGCACCATGAGCCGACTGTGCCCGCGCACGTCCCAGCGGTGCGACCATTCGACGTCTACAGGTTCACTGGGAGGACCCACGGGGGGAGCCTCTTTGATTTCCTGGGAGATCTTGATCTTGTAGTAGTACGGCGGCGGGATCTTTCGGCGCAACGTTTTGCCGTCTCGAAAAGTCACCGGCCCACGGGTTACGCGGGGAACCAGTAGATCAGAACTATTTAGACGATCTAGCAACAGGCCGAGCAATACGGCCCAAGCCGATCCCCCCTCTACGACCTGGTTGGTTTCTTTGGAAAACAACGGAGGCAGTACGATCATAAAGCCCTCGTCGGGGGCTTCCGTAACTCCCCAGAAGCCGCCTTTGGCCAGCAAAAAACCGTGTACAGGGTGATCAGCCCCTTCCGAGAGGGATAAAGGCAGGGCCACGAAACAGCTTGCAAAGGGTAGGTCTACTTGCAGATTCCGCTGTAAGCGCCTTCCGGGGTAACCGTCCAGTACGGAAAGTGTCTCGTCTCTTAGTTGTATACCTAGGCCGGGCTCTAGCTCCAAAAGCTGGGCTGTGTTCAAAGCCTCGAAAAACTGAATCTTGTCCGCTACGGTGTAACCGTCTCGGGAAAATTGAAGCGACGGCGCTTTTAGTCTCAGGAATGTTTGAAGCGCGGCGGGTGCATCTGGTGTTTTCTTCTTGCTCATCTCGTCCCCTTTGTCTCTCGTCTCCAACCTGTATACGAAATAGGCTTCGACTGCTGACAGTTCCCAATATCTGCACTATTGGCAGAAGTGTCAAGTTTATTGGCATAAATGCTAATAGCCCCTTTTTTCCGGGTATTTGTCGAATACTTGGCATTTGTGCTTGAATACTTAGCATAAGTGAGTACTATCACATAGGAGGTGGCTTGTGACGGGCTTTTTGCCTGGCTTCGGGCCGCTCCCAGAGGAGACGGGATGCGAAAAGTTGAAAAACTCCTGTTGGCGAATTTGGCGGCTGCCCGGAAAAAGCTGGGACTTGCCGATCACGAAACTCTGGCGGAAGAACTACTAGACGAGTTGGCGGCGGAAGAGGCCGACAAAAAAGCAAAAGCCGAAAAGGCGAAAGGGGACGAGTGATGTTTGAACTTACGTTTTTTTCCGATGCCGGGTCGAATCTCTACGACGCGAAACGCGAAGTACACCCCGACGATTTGAGCGAGGCGGTTTACGACTGGCTCGAAACTGACCCAGAAGGCCGGGTTTCGGTAGAGAAGGTCGAACGAGAGAAGAGGTGGGAGCTATGAAAACCACGCCCGATAACAATTTCACCCGTTCCACTAGCCCGGTCGTTGATAGCCCAGCGGTCGAAGTCGGCTGCACGGTGCGGTCTTACGATTTTCAGGATACTGACCTTTGGTACAAGGAAGGGCAGGTAGTGGCGATCACGGATCCCAGTAAACACCCGAATTTCCGGTCCTGTGCCCGGTATGTAATCGTTGTCACGACGAACTGCCGAGAGGGGGGGAGGGAACCAGCGAAGGTAGGTAGCGTTGTCTACCCGCCCGTCAACGGGACACTGACCACTTTTGGTCTGTACACCAGGGGAGTGCGGGTACTATGAAAACCGCCTGGACAAAAGCAGGCCTGCCGGGGAACCAACTTGAGCGGTACGCCCTGCGGATTCTCGACGGGGCTCAAACGCTGGCCGCCCTGACCGCGCTACTCGACGCAGAGACGGCCAAAGGCCTGATCTCCGAGGTCCGGTTTTCGATGGGTCGCCAAGCGGACGACACGAACACCACGAAACTCGCACGGGCGATCATCGCCTTTATCGAGGAAGAGACGAAACCATGAGCATGGGAATGAGCCTAAGTATGGGGTGCTATCAGCGGATAACCCAGACGCAGTCCCTGGTCCGAGGAGGGGCTACCGAGACGTGTTTCCCGCTCGCCTCAAAGGTCCTGAACAGCACCCGCGTCCAAAAAGCGCTGCGGGTTATCGGGCACCGCGAAGACATGGACCGCTATCGCTCGATGTTGGATTTTGTCTTCTGTGAGATCTTCACAGACTACAAACCAGCCTGTTTTCTCTTCTACGAAGACAAAGGCCCGCGACTAAAGAAGATGGTCGGCGCGAAAGACCTGGCCGAATGTGACGTTTTGCTGGTCAATGTATTGAACGCCGCTGTTCACTGGGCCGACGAATGGCCCGCTGGTAACTGGAAACTGTTTCGAGGTGCGCTGACTAGCCCGGCGCTGTATGCAACGGAGACGAGATGAAAGTAACGACGAAAGTGGAGATCTCGAAAGAAGAGATCCAAGAGCACCTAGAACTGACCGGCCGCACCTATATCGCGGCTGAGATCCACGTCCTGGGCCATGTCCTGAACGCCTCCGATACCTGGTTGCGGTTCGTGATCCAGGGCGGGAACCGATACAGCGCCAAGGCCTACGTGGCCTGGGGAGCGCGGGGCCTGGGAATGGGCCTTCCGATCAAGGGAGAGCGACTGTGAACAACGTATCAACAATCGGGACAGGGGGAGTTTAGGACGATGGGACACAGGAAGGGACACAAATCGGGTGATAAATGGTGCGTAGCACGTCACCGGAGTATGCCGAGGTCCGAGGCTAATCGCCTGGAACGCCGATTCGAGAAGATCGAGCGCCGGAAGGCCCGCGAAGAGATCGAGCTGGCGACCTTGGAAGACGACTGGAAGCAGGCTGGAAGCAGCGACGGGGAAGCCACATGATCCACGTTCTGCACAAAGAAATGGGAGCGCACCCCTTCGATTTTCACATTGATCGAGTGCTCTTGCTTCTGCAATACGGGACGACGTTGCCCGAGACGGTCAGGCACCTGGGAAAAGCGGGTGTTCGCCCCCAGGAGGCTTACCTAATTCACAAGGCTGCGGTATATTTGAGTCGTCAGGAGGCAAAGTGAGCTTTACCCCTAAACGCTACCCTGCGAGCCTACGAAAACAGGCCGCAAACTGTACTACGACGCGACTAACTACCCTCAACAGGCTGAGATCGGGCTTTCAGACCTGTCGGGCTGATCTGACCTCCCCGGTGTTACACAATCGGCGTGTTCCCGAGCCATTTGGCGATGACGGCACGTCAGGTGTCGTGAAAGTTGTTCCCGAGTGCATAACCCCTCGTTTTGAAGTGGCGTTACGTTTGTGCAGTGTCGAGACAACGAGTTTCCTATGTATCGGGGAGGTCAAATGAGCGATATACACGTAGATTGCATGATCACGGCAGATCGCCCCTGGGCGGATCGCTGACGCTATCCGGGCATCCTACGACGAGAGGCGACCAGAATGATTCCACCAAAAGCACCCCCGGTTAAGAAAGCCCGGTCATACCAGGCCACTGTCCACGACGCGGACGGCGTACAACGCGCAATCGCCTGGGGGACGTCCGCAGAAAGAGCCGTGAAGATGGCCAAGTCGAAATTCGAGGCTGTCTATGTGGTGAAGACCCATCGCGGGGGAGCGGCCTACTGCCCCTTGCCCGCTGTGGTGCAAACATACGAACGGAAAGGGGATTGCTGGATCCCTGACGGTTTTAGCGGAATTCTCCACTGAGCCAAAAACCCAGCGCTTTGAGAGGTGCCCTGATATGAAAAAATTCGCAGACAAAGACGTCAACAAAGTCGTAAAAGATGCAGTCCGAAGAGGCTGGCTGTGCGAGAAACGGAGCAACGGCCCGCACCCGTACAGGCTCCTATCGCCAAAGACCAAGTGCTCGATTGGGATCCCCGGAACGCCCAACAGCATAGGGCTCGCTCGATTCAAGCAACGGATCAACAAGGTCGAAAGCATGGAACGGCGGATCCCCCGCAATACCAAAGAGATCCGGCCATACAAAGACTGGATCAGCGCGACCCTTATGCGGAGCGGCACCGAGGACGTCGAAGAACCCCGCCCGATACACCCACCCGCTTCCAGGGAAGTGCTGGATCTTGAGCCGTTGCCGGTCATCGCCAGAAAGGGCAAGCGGCTGCCGGAGAAGAACCCACCGGCCCCCGTCTACAGGGGAACAGTAGCCCCTATGCCCGCAGTCACCGAAGAGCCCGAGCTACTAGAAGACCAGCTAACCGCGTGGGCAAAAGGTGGTTTCGCGCTGTTCGATCAGGTCGATTCCGAGACGGCCCGGATCAAGGCCGAAGTCACGCGGATCAACAGGGCGATTGCGGTCTATACGACCAAGAAAGAGAAGCTAGAGGCCCAGATCGACAACTTCCAAAAGTTGGAGGGTATGCTGACAGTCTGGACTGGGAAAACTGTCAGTGAGCCGCACACGGTTTCGGAACCCAGCACCGCCGAAGAGATCGAAGCGAGCGACAACCTCGTCATAGACGAATACATAAAGGAGGCCAGCCAGCGCCCCGACGGGCGCAACAAAGACAAGCGCTTTCTGGGACCGCAAGAGTTTCGGACCCTCGACCGGGCCGACAGCTTGGCGATAGCCATAGGGGCGCACCTTATGTCACTAAGCCCGCGTGTTTCACCCCCGTTCCCACATGCGAGGGCTGAGATCTTGACCCATTTGCACCGCAACGGGGCGCTTCCCAAGCCGCCTTCTGGCGACAGGTCGTACCGGGATTTCTTTGGTCACGGGATACAGCTCTTGAAAAAGAGGGGCCTTATCACGGGCAAGGGTTACAGGCACCTCATGTTGACCCTCATGGGCAGCATTGCGATCCGCGAAGCCGCCGAAGCCTACGAGATTACGCTATGAACGCCATAGGCTATCTGCGGGCGAGCACCGGAGATCAAGCGATTGGCCTGGAAGCCCAACGTCAGCAAATTGCGGCGTATTGCTCCCGTAAAGACCTAGTCCTAGTCGCTGAGTACACCGACGAGGGTGTCAGCGGCGGGACTTCTCTGGCAGAGCGCGAAGGCCTCACAGCGGCTGTCGAAGGCCTAGACGAAGAGACTGTCCTAGTCGTCGCCAAGCTGGACCGATTGGGCCGGGATTCTTTCGAGGTCTTGATCATCGAGAGGGCTGTCCTAAATAGGGGCTCCCGTATCGCGTCAACGGCCGGTGAAGGCACAGAGGGCAGCACCCCCGCGAACACGCTAATGCGCTCTCTGATCGTCGCGGTCGCTGAATACGAACGAGCGATTATCCGATCTCGGATCAAGGGGGCGCTGGCCGCGAAGAAAGCCAACGGCGAACGGGTTGGCAGTATTCCCTACGGAATGAAGCTCGATACAGACGGCAAAACGCTGGTCAGAAACATGGACGAATACATAATTATTATGGAAGCTCGGGCACTTAGAGCAAGCGACTTGAGCTATGGCAAGATCTCGAAAATGCTCGCGGGAATTGGCCGCTTCTCGCGCAAGGGTAAACCCTTTCACGGCCAGCAAATCAAACGAATGATGATCCAACCAACGGAGGAAACATGAACAACGTCATAGACTTGAGCCGCCCACAGCCGAAAAATACGAAGACCTACGAGATCCGGGATATCAAGATCACGCGCCAGGAACTGGCCATTCTCGGAAAAGAGATCTGCGGCGTTACCTGGACGTTCACGCCCCCTCTGACCATGCCGATTGTGGCCGCTACGGTCCAGGGCGTCGTGCTGGGTGCCGCCTGCGGCCAGCAAAACGGCCAGATCGGGATTATCCCGGAGGTGCTGGTCGGCGTGGGCATTGTCGAGGTCTACGAAATCGTGCTGTCTGAGGCCAGGGCGATGGTTCTGAAACTACAGGAAGAGGCCAGGGCAGCGGCCAAGGTGGTCATAAAGTGACCTGGTTAGAAACTCTTTTAGAGCAGGACTGGGCTGCCGCCGAAGAGGCTTTCAATGCCCACCTTCCGTTCCAGTCGGGAGATCTGAGAGACGCTAGGACTGCCCTGAGCCGGGGGGCTAGACGCGGTAAGGGGTGCCCGTGCTGTGCTCAGATGGTCAAGATCTATCGCCGGTCTATTTACGAAGGCATGGCGGCCTGGTTAATTGATATGTGTCGAGAGACAACGGGGGATGAATGGTCACGGGTAAATCCCGGTGATACCCGCTCCCAGTACGGGGGAGACTACGCGAAACTAATTCACTGGGGACTGGTGGAACAGAAGGTCAACGTCGATCCCAAGAAGAAGGATTCAGGCATCTGGCGGCCCACGGCAAGGGGGCGCTCTTTCGCCAGAGGGAAGTTAAAAGTGCCTAAGTACGCCTTTATCTATAGCTCTCTCTTGTTGCGTACTGGCGGCCCCAAGGTATCTATCCACAATGTCAAGTGGAAGAAATTTAGCTATATCGAACTGTGGTCGGCTTAACCGTATAGCTCAGACTCGATCCCCCCCTCTATTCTGTAAACTATCACACGGCCCCTGCCACCGGCCGAATTTGCCAGTTTTTTAGCGCCTTCGATGGCCGCGTCTTTGTCGGGAAAGATCTTCTTAGGCTGTGAGGCGTACTTTCGACGCACGGCCCATCCCCCCGCTCGCAACGGGATCACGCAATAGCTCTGTCGTGCAAATACGCTCATTCTACCAGCTCTCTCAGGCCAAACATATCTAGGGCCCTTTCGTGCATGTTTTCCGCCAGTTTCTCTACGATCTCGTCCTCGTCCATGCCCGGGACGTGGGATTCAGAGTTTATCAGCTCCCCTGCGCTGTCGAACCTCTCGGGGCCCAACATGCCCCATTCTCGGGCCTGGTCGCGGTGCATTTCGCCCAGAGCTAGGCCGATCAGAGGGAAGAATTGTGTGCGGGTGGCAGGCTCGTAGGCGTTTATTCCCCATTCCCAGAGCTTGTCACCCAGGGGCTTAACCAGCTTACCATCCTCGGTTTTGAGAACTTCGCCCATCGTGATTTCGCCGTTACTCCTGAACACCAGAAACACCCCCGCTACGAGCACTAGCAGTGCCTTGCCCGACGATAGCTGTACGTGTCTGTAGGCCGCCCAAACCCCCGGCGACATAACGGAGAACACCTGACGAGAGGTCAGCATGTAGGTAAAATCGGATCCCTCAGAAGCTAGGGCGTAGTAGTTTGCCGAGTCGGGAACGAAGGTTGACGAGCCGGGGGTGCCTGGCTTCACCCGTGCGGGCCCGTAGCGGGGTTGCCACATCTCCTGTGGAAGCTCGATAAGCTCCAACAGAATGTATTCCTTTTTCCCTTTGCTCAAGACAGACGCTAGTTGCTTGCGTATCGAGGAAGCCGTGGGAAACATGAATTGAAGACCTGTTTGGTTCCTGTCGGCTACATAGGCGGCAACGGCGTTGGAGGTGTACCCCCCGTAGAAGCTGCGGCTGGCGTGGCCATAGAAGAGCCCGGCCGCGATATACTCATGTGCCCCCGCCATGCGTACAGCTAAGGTCCCGGTAATGCTCTTAAAGACGATTTCGGGCTGTTCTGCTGTAATCGTCCCCCAGTAGTGGACTTTGAAGTGCTTTAGCATTTCCTGGTACATCTTGAACAGCTTGCCGGGAGGGGGTGCTCTCAGATCTTCCTCGTCGTCCTTCCACTCTGATTCGTTACCTTGGGGCACGTCTCTGGGTATGTAGTCAGTGTGATACCGAGATTCGTCTTTGACGGCTTCTCGGGCAGGCCCCCACTTGTGCCCCGGGGGCGCTTTTCGTATGGTGCCTGTTATTCTCAGTAGGTTCATGTCGTCGTTAAACTTGTCGCTCTTGAGCATCCAACGGGGGCGCACGCCTGGGAAAATTCGCATCCAGTCGGTAATCCATTTGGCCGCGTGCGCTTTGTGTTTTCCGCTGACTGCGGACCAGGCAAAGTGCTCGGACAGCCTTTTACGTTCCATTGGCATAGCTCAGGCCTCCTCGGGGGCGAAAGCAGCCACAGCGCGGGCGTGCAGATTCGCCTTTAGCTTGTCTATGACCTCGTCAACAGACAGGCCCTCGACCGCCGATAGGTATTCGATGACTCCCGTTGAATGAGCGTTCGCCCTGTCTTCGTCTAGCATGTTCCAAACGACGGCTTGGTGAATGTACACTTCCCGGATACCGTTCGTGATTATCTCCTCGAAAACCTTGGAATCTCTCAGAGGTCCCCGCCCGGGCCTGTCCGCGCCTTCGCCTGACCAGATTCTATGGGGAGGCAGGCCGCCTTTCGGGTTCTGCATTGTCCTGCGTAACTGCGCTGGCCGTGCGTCGAAAAAATTAAACCACTCATAACTACACCCATTCCAGATATCCCCTAGTCCCGTGAACAGCACGAAAACCCCCTCTACGAGCACTAATATCTCTGCATGGCTGTGCTGATACGCGATGTTGTAGATTTCCCAGAGCCTCTTTGGCAGGGCCTTAGCCATGACCTGCACTGGCCTGAGCTTGGGGGCCAGCTCGGCGGCGACCTCTTCTGACTTTATGGCTACCCGGGCCCCGTATCCGTAGGCCGGTAGGCCGGGCACGGGCCGCTCTATCGTGTACGGGTACGCTTTTCGACCCATCTTGATAGGTAACCACTCGCGTACCATTTCCAGCGAGTCCATCTCCATTGCAAAAGGGCTGTCGGCCCCCTCGTCCCTAACAAACAGCGCAAACTTGCTGGAGTCCACCCGGCCGAAGTGGCTCCTATTGGTGTTCCCAAAATGGAGTTGGGTGTATATGGCCTCTTCCGCCCCCGCTAGGCGTGCAACTATCCCGGTAACCGCCTCGAAATAAATAATGGGGTGTGTTTCTCGAAACGTTGGCCGGAGGTCGACCTTTAGGCCCATTCCTGTGGCCAGGTTCACCATTTCGTACAGGTCCCCCGGAGGGGGCGCTCTCAGCTCTTCCTCTGTGCGCGTGTAGTCGTCTAGGTATTTCTCGGGGGCGAAGCCTTCGGCGGTGTCCCGGGGCAGGAAATTGAGGAGGTGTCGACCTGCTTGTCGAATCGTCTCATCCCATACGTGATCTTCTGGGACCTCTCGCAGAATGCCGTATTTAGCCAGTAGCCAGTCCCGGGGGGCCCAGCTTGGAGACACGCCAGGGAACAAGCGTATCCAGTCCATTAGGTATTTGATGTGCCGATTCTTGTAGGTGGACCCCTCCTGGGTGATATCCCTCCAATGTGCGGACAGGTCTTCGGTGTCCATTGGCATAGCTCAGGCCTCCTCGGGGGCGAAAGCAGCCACAGCGCGGGCGTGCAGGCTTTTTCGTAGGTTGTCCAGAACCTCGTCAACCGTCATGTCGTCAACCAGAGAGTGTAGCTCGCCGTCTTCGCGCTCCAACAGCTTCCAGCGCCGTGCCCAGTCTTTGTGGACTACCCTAAAGTGCCCTACTACAGTACCAAGGTCCGACCTGCGTTTGACTCTCTGCGAGAAAATTCTGTTGTCTACTACCAGATGTTTTAGGCCTTCGCCTACTACGGTTTGCAGGTCTTGGTTCCAGTCGTCAAACCCCGCTCTCTTCTGGCTCATAGGTTCCAGCGGCGTCCCAACGGAGATGCTTTTCCGGGGATCTATGTACATGAACAGGCCTTCTACGAGCAGTAACATGCCCTTGGCAGACTGCATTTTCAGGTATCGAAAGACCTCCCATATCTGTTTGTCGTCAGCCACCGGGAAGATCTGCGAAGGCGTCAACAGTGGCTTTATGTGCTCCGCTAGATCTTCAAACAGTATCGCGGGGGTAGCTCTACTTCTTGTAACTTCCTCCCAGGTAGGCCTGCTCATTTTCGGCAGCCTGTCTGTTGATATTTTGGATAGCTGATATTTGCTTTTCCCGCCTGATATGGCCCAGTTCAGGTTATCGCGGACAGCGGCCGGTGTCGCCAGCTTCTTATGAAAGTTACTGGTGGCCCGGCTTTTCCCGTCAAATATGTAGGCGGCTACGCCGTTCCCGCTCTCTTCGGCTACCACCCGGTATGCCTGCCCGAAGTAGACCGTTGCCCCGATAAACTTATGGGCCCCCGCCATTCTAACGGCTAACTTACCCTCAATAGGCTCGAAAAAGATCACATTACGATCCCACTGGAACGAATTCTCGTAATTGATCTGGAACCGCTTTTGCAGCTCTTTTACTATCTTGTACAACTTGCCCGGCGCAGGCGCTCGGCTGTCTTTCTCGTTGAACCGGGGGTTGCCGTCTTTGTCTGTTTCGTGCTTGGTATCCCAGCCATCTGCGTCGTACCGGGGTACTAGGTTGGTGTGGAAATCCTCGGGGGCGACGGCCGTATCACGCCGCCGAATCACGGCGTCTGATTGCCTCCGGGCCTCTCCCCAGTCATGATCGTCGGGCATCTTCTTGAACATGCGACTAAGGCCACCCGTTAGCAGGCCCCAGCCCCCTTCGCTTATCCACTGAGGTTTCACGCCGGGGAATAGGTGCATCCAATCGGTCAGCCACTTGGCGGCGTGGGCGGTGTCCTGGGCATAGACAATCATATTATTTGTCCATACCTTAGAGATATATCCGCGTGTGATCCTGCTCACGGTTCCTCCTCGGGCGCGAAGATCGCCACAGCGCGAGAGTGTAGGCTCTTTCGTAGGTTATCCAGAACCTCGTCGGCTGTCATGCCCGGGACGAGTGAACGCTTACATTTGAGCACCTTATCCGCCACCAACAGTTTCCAGAGGATGGCCCAGAAGGTGTGTATCTTCCTGAATCTGGGCATGACTGCTTCCCGAAATTCCCTCTTGAGGCGTATATGCTTCTTGCCGTAAGACTTGTACGCGGTGGCCGGGGGGTAGATATGTTTCTCCATGTAGGCCAACTGTTTTTTGTCCGATGCTCCGGCAAAGTAGCCGTAACTCCGAATCTCTTTGAACGGGCACCCGATGAAGATGGACCCCCCTTCAAACAGCACGAATAGGCCTTCTACAAGCAGCAACATTGCTTCGTTAGGCTGTTTCTTAGCGTGTGAGTAGGCTTCCCAGAGTTTCTTCTCGTCTCGTACAGCCATGATATGGGAAGGCCTTAGACGAGGGCTCAGGTAGTTTGCCAGGTGCTCGAATAAAACGGCGGGGGTGGCCTTTGCTGAATCGCTACTATGTGCCCCCGGAGTGGTCGACGTTATGGACTCCGTGTAATACTTGCCCGTTGCTCCTGATACAGCCCAGTTTAGATTTTTGCGGACGGCGGCAGGGGTATTCAGCCTCTTTGTGAAATAGTGCTGGCCGTCGTCAGAGATGATCACCTCTATGCCGGTCCCTTCCGTGCTCACCTCTTGCCGGTAAGTAGACCCCCAATACAACGTAGCCTGTATGAAGTCTTTGGCCCCCGCCATTCGCATGGCAAATTCACCTGTGAGCCTATGAAAATGAACGACCGGGTAGGGCTCTTTGAGTGTTCTCTCGTAGTCGACCTTGAACCGTTTAGTTACCTCGGTCAGCATCTTGAACAGCTTGCCCGGCGCGGGGGCCCGGCTGGGTTCCTCTGCGTGGGAGAGCATTCGTTGTCGCCAGCCTTCGGGGGTATCCCGTGGAACGTAATCCGTCCACTGCTCTTCGGGAGCGTTAGCGCGGGCAGGGCCCTCCCACACATGGTCCGATGGCATCTGAACAAACATGCCCATCTTTACTAGGTTGTCCCAGTGCTTTTCACTCATCCAATGGGGAAACACACCCGGGAAGAATCGCATCCAGTCGGTCAACCATTTTGCCTGCGAGGCCAGGGTCCAGTCACGATACCATTTAGCGGCTATTTCGCTGCGCTTCAAAGGCATTTTGAGGCCCCCGGTTTGAAGATCTTTAGCGCTTGTCGGTGCAGGCTGACCCGTAGTTTCTTCAAAACTTCCGCCGTGGGCATTCCCTCGAAATCCGCCGACGCGATTCGTCCCTTGTGATAGTCGTTCACCAGGAGCCCCAACCGGGTAGCTATCTCTTTGTACATCTCGCGTTGGTGCCAATCCAGGTTATCTTTGAACCTGTCCCGGGTGAGCTTGAACTGGGCGGCCGGGTGCTTGTAGGGCTGGAACGTCACGATCCCGTCGCTGGCGTCGGTAAACACCATGCCTATTCGCACTGTGGGGGCCTGGAATAGCCAGAACAGGCCCCCTACGAGAAACAGCCGGTAATCCATAGCGTATAGGCGCTTGCTCTGTTGATAGCCCTCCCAGAGCTTCCCCCAGGCCGCTTTCGGCATGATCTGGGCAGGACACAGATGCCTGTTTATCAACGCTACTACGCCAGGGCCATCTGACACGACGGCGGGGTAGGCCTCGCTAATCCCCCGGCTGGTGTCCCTAGAGGCTATCAGAGGAGACGCGAACATATTTCGGCCACCTAGTAGGCCCTTTAGCCGCCTGCGAACCTCCACGGGCTTGCCGTCGATCATGCTGTGAAAGCTGCCGCCCCAGCCCCCCTTGTCTATGACATGCACACGCAGGCCCTTACCTTGGTACACCTTTTGCTGCTGCCAAGATCGCTGTTCTTCCATGCCGAAAGACACAATGATCCTGATCCAGCCTTCCGCGCCCGCTAGGCCTACTTTGATGCCCTCGATTTTCTTGAAATAAATGTAGGGGCCCTCGGTATCTGACTCTGCGTAGTCAATGGGCGCGAACTTCTCGATTGCTTTTACGAGCCGGTACAGCCCTCCAGGTTTGGGGGAATGTTCGTTTAGGAAAGTCCAGGACGTGTTGAAGTCGGCGGAGGGGTCGGCTTCTATAGCGGCCTCTACTTCGGGCGACAGTTTATCTTTCCTTTCCGCCTCTCGCTCTTGCCATGTCTGGTACTCGTAAGTGCCTACAAAGGGAGGCTTTGTTGCGGCTGCCAGGTTGTCGAGACTGTGGCCCCCTATTAACCACCGGGGCGCGTAGCCTGGGAATAGTCGCATCCAATCGGTGAGCCAGGCAGTCGCGTCTATCCACTGCCCGTACCTTTGTGACTCACGCTGCGCCCTGCGGATCGCTTTGACTATCTGCTCTCGGGTGTAGATCTTCACTGACATTTGGGGGCCTCTGGTTTGAATATCTCTAGTGCCCTTGTGTGCAGGTTAGCTTGCAGCTTTTTGAACACTTGATCCACGCTCAGGCCGGGGACATGCGAGATCATGTATTCCCGATCCCGCCGCCCCGAATGGTGGCTAATCAACTCCCAGTCTGAGGCGATGGTTTTTAGGCAGTTCTCCACAAAGGGCTCTAGGGTCTTCCGAAAGTCTTTTTTCTTGAGCCCTGGATGGGACTCAAAGGCCACCCACCGCTGGTGTTTTACTCTGTGTGCTCTATTCTCTCTTTCCCAGAACGTAACGCCTATGTGTACCACGGTGCCTGTGAACAGCCAGAACAGGCCCCCTACGAGCAAAATCATTCTGTATCCAGGCGACCGCTTGTCGCCTTCTCTGTCGGCGTATCTATAGGCCTCCCAGAGCGCCCCCCATTTGGGCTTGTCCATGATATGAGACGGGCACAGGTGCTTGTTTACCCAGTACGCGCTGTCTTCTGAGTAAATAGCGGGCTCCGCTTCCCTCTCGTAGCGGTCTACCTGGCTGATTATCATAACCTGATCGGCGTACTTTCGGGGCCCTCCTAGCAGGCTCTTCATGTACTTTTTGACTTCCGCTGCCGAGTACAGCTTTTTGTAGAAACTGCCTTTGACTCCTCCCGCGTCTGATACATGAACAACCAGCTTGTTAGCACCTTTTAGCTGCCTGTATGGTTTGACTTTCCCGAAAGTAACGTCAATGCGAATGTAGTCCTTCGCTCCCGACAGATTGAGTTTCAAAGGGTGCGTTATGGGCTTGAAGCTGACGGCGGGTAGGGAGGTATCTTTGTAGTCAAGGGGGGCCCACTTCTCGATCTCTCTGACTAACTTGTACAGCCCTCCGGGGGGAGGGGCGCTGTCGTTCAGATACCAGTCGCCAAAAGGCAGATCACCCCCCAGCGCTCTTATCTTCGCGTCTAGCTCCTTGTCGCGGTGCTCAGGGGACCATCCTACCCTGTACCCAGCGGCATTTTTCTTTATGTGCTCGTCCATTATGTCACGCCAAACGTACCAAGTGTTCCAGTGCGGCGTGTAGCCCGGGAACAATCGCATCCAGTCGGACGTCCAGCCAATTCGGTAAGCCATGAACGCATATTTCTTATCTATGGCTCCTATTCTGACTCGATACCGGAATTCAGCGATCAGGTCTTGTCGCGTTAGTTGCATATCTCAGCAGCCCTTGGGCTTGAAAAGCTCTAGCGCCCGCCTGTGCAGGCTCCTACGCAGCTTATTGACCATAGCGCGGTTGATTTTGTCGTTCTCTGCCCTGTGGGTCCTGCCTGTTTCGGTGGCGTCCTCGTCCCATTTCCACATGTCCCACTCTTGTAGTTGCTCTTCCAGCATTGATGGGAGTATTTTTTTTATGTTCTCAGGGCCTGTTTGCCGGGCGTTGTCCAGGGTTATTCGATAGCTATTAGGGCTCCACGGAAAATGGGGAGGCATAAAAACACGGCCTTCGACAGCGGGCTCTAGGTTTTTCTCCTGTTGTACCAGCGCGGGGTATATCTCCCCAGCGGGGTTCATTATGAACAGGACCCCCCCGATCAACAGAAAGCAACCTACGGCTTCATCCTCCCGGGAGTTTGTGAAATACGATCCCGTTTGACCCCCGACCGCCTTATGTCGAACGATATTCAGGTAGCGTTTGACCTCCTCGATCTTTCGCTGCTTTGGCGTGTCCATTATCTGCGAGGGGCACAGTAGCTGATTCACGAACTCTGCCGCCTCTCCCGAGTGCTCGGCCAGGTACGGGCGGGGGTGGGCCATGTCAGCCGTTACAGAGGCCTCTAGCTGTCGAGGCCCCGATCCAGTTTGCCATACCCGCAGGAAAACTTCTCGGTACTCCCGTCCCTTGATCGTTACCAGAGTCTTGAAATGCTCTTTGATGGCTTTGACATTACCCAGGGCTCTTAGGTGGGTTCCTCGCTTTATACGCAGTTCCGCAGTAAACGGGCCGGTGCCGTGATGAGTGGTGTTCTGAAAGCTGCGAACCTCCACTGTTATATCCCCCCCGCTATCTACCAAGGCAGCGCGTATACCAGTCAACTTCTCGAAATACACACTCAATCGGTGATCTTCGGTCAGCTTGGCTGTCATCGCCGGATCTATCTTGAGGCCCGCTTTCAGGGCCGCCTGCACCATCGGATAGAACTTAGAGCTGTGAGGAGGCGCGATCCTGTCGTCAATCACGAAGTCGATGGCCCTGCCTAGGGCGTCCGGTAGTCTATGTATCCCAGCGCTCTGATCACTAGTAAATGCTTTGAACTTGGCCAGCTCTGCGGGCGTACCTGGGCGCGAGAAGAACTTGACGAGCTTGAAATAAACTCCCCCGTAGGCCCAGGTCACTTTCGGCCATATTCCCGGGAACAAGCGCATCCAGTCAATGATCACCTTAGTCGTTATGAGCATCCCCAGGGTTATCTTGTTACCCGAGATTTTCTGGCCTTTCTTACCCCAGGCGGTTAGCTCAGGCCCGGTGGGCCCGCGTGGGTTGCCGTCTTTATCATGCCAGGGCCAAGTTGCCATTTAGCACCCCCTCGGTGGGAACATTTCGACAGCTCGGGCGTGCATTACCCTCTGGAGCCGCTTGCTGTTCTCTTTCGTAACTTCCATGTCCCAGGCGACTAGCTTGCGGGCATATAGGGCCTCTAGCCACACCGGGATAAAGTGGTGTTTCCCATACAGGCCCCATCTAGGGCTGAGCGCGGCCGTGTACTGCCCATTGTCCATTTTTATCATCCTGACGGGCCAAAGGGAGGCAGACGCCGTAGAGAGAAATAGAACGCCTGCCAAGAGCACGAAGGCGCAAGGGTAGGTAAGTACTCTTTGCCCCGTGCTCGCAGCGTAAGCAGGGAAATCGTAATGGGCACTGTTGGCGTTTTTGTCCCTGATTATGTCTAGGTATGCTTTGACCGCCGTTATGGCCTTCTTGGTTGGCCGGTGTAGGATCTGGGCAGGGCACAGGTTATCGCTAATGAAATCGGCCGCGTCCTCAGAGTAAATGGCAATAGGGCTAATCTCGGATTCTTCGGCGGGCGTGCCGTCTCCGTAGGGGTTAAAGTCGTCCGCTGAATGGGTGTAGACCAGCGTAAAATCAGCGGTGTTGTAGAAAGGGTCGTCTACTCTTTGGGGGGGCCTCGCATACACGACCGAGTAGTCTTTAGCCCCCCGTGATCCAAGGGCTTCTTTTAGGAAGGCGTGGGCGTCTTTTACAGACGTGATACGAACCGCAGTGTACCCTCTGGCGTCTTTGCCTATGCGGATTTCGCTCTTGGTAACTGTTACGACTACTTGCTCAGTGTACCCCGCCATACGGCTACGGATCATAAGCATGGGCTTGAATGTCACCACAGCCGCTACGCTGTCCAAAGACGCGGGGTCTATCTCTAGCCCGTGGCTCTGTACAGCCCTGACGAATTTGTAAAAGCGGGTGCCGGGGAATGTCTTGCTGGCCAGCTTCTCGTCAATTACCCAGCTTACCATGTTTTGCGACTTGTCCCGATGCTCGTAATAGTCGGCAGGTGTACCCGGGCGCGAGAATTTCTCTAGGATCCAATACGCAGAATTGTCGGGCTTAGGCCATTCCCATTTCCAGCGCCGGGGCCACGTACCCGGGAAAATACGCATTCGGTCAACGACCTCAATGAACTGCGTCACCCTTGCTATCGGATACCCTTCCCCTAGCATGTACTCTTTGAATTCTTTGGGGGTCGGCAGGTCCAGGTTACCGTTTTTGTCCCGCCATGTGATCGGAAATCTCTTTGTCCAAGTCTGAGGAGGCATTTTAGGCCTTTGCTCTTTCTCGCAGCAACTCGTACCAGCGGGCGTCTTCGGCGTCCATATAGGCTCGGGGCCTGCGCGACCCGTCTTTGGGCCAGGGGTAGACTCTGCCTCTTCTTATCCTCTCTTCGCCTCTCTCCGTGCCTGTTACCAGGTATTCGCCTGCTTGTAGTAGCCTGCTTGAAGGATGCTCGGCCCATTCAAAAACTTCTGTTCGCCAGGCGTATTCTTCTAGGCCAAGGTCTTTTTCTAGCTGCCGTGCGGCGTCACTAGCCTCATCTTCTCTTTTAGACCACTCGGGGTCGTCCTGATCATAATTCTCCAGCTCTTCCAGGCGAACAATGTCGGCCGCGATTTTGGGTGTGACTTTAGCGCTCAAAGAAGGGACAACTTTCAAGGCGTGTGCTTCTGCCTCTTCTTGGATAATGCTTTTTCGCTTTTTAGCGGAGGCCTCGGATTCCCTGCTAAACCGTGACCACATCTCGTCAGACGTCTCGCGCTTGATCTCAACCCCCGTAAGCTGCGGATCTACCTTGTAGCGCTCGGCTTTCGCTAGGTGCCGGGCTAACATGCTCTCGGGGCTATCTTTGGGCTCGCTTCCTGCCTGGAGCACCCCCCTATCTTTCCAGATCTCGATCAGTAGCCTGCCGCTGTGAAGCACTTTGACGGGCTCCCGCCCTACAGTCTCGAAAGGCCCTGTTACAGCCGCCAGGGCGTCGACCGCGTCTTTTACCTCCCCGTCGATTTCGCTCTTGTCTAGGTTCCCCTCGGAGTATGACGCCATGATATCGTCAATCTCGTCCCATACCTCGGGGCTGCTCTTAGGGAAGGTCCCAGCGTATGTCTCGGCAGCTTTCAGGCGGAATCCTTCCCACGACCCGTAGCGCTCTTCCAAGACCTCTAAGATACCTTCCTGGTCCTCTGGGTCGGGGTACTTTTTGATCATGTCTTGCTTGATTCCCTGGGCAACGTCCCAGCCTGTCAGGGTTTCGTCGTAGATCGCGGTCGCTGGCGCGGGGGCCGGGGCTGGGGCCGGGGCTGGGGCCGGGGCCGTCTGCATACTGTCGCGTTCGTAGCGCTTCCCCTTCCAATTAACAGCGATACTGCCGTCATCGTAAAATTGAACAGGTATTTCTCGGCCTGTTTGTTTCCCTGACTTCGTGATTTTCTGTATTCTGCCCCACCCAATGTTGCCGATAGTGCTGCTCTTATCATCCGAACGGGTTACTACCTGCCAAACACCGGCCTTACTTCCCAGCTCTATGTACCACTTCCCCGCTGGTCCCAGTCCTGCGTCGGGCCTAGTGTCTAGGGCTTTCCCGGTGGGCTTGGTCTTTCTCTTTGGTGTCCCGGGCTTCGTCTTTTTCATCTGGTGGACGATCCAGGCTCCCGTTTCCTTGCGGAGCGTTAGCCCGTCTTCGCGCAGCTCTGACTCATACTGTTTCCACTTGTCCCAAAACTCGGGAGTAGGCGGCCCCTCTCGACGGTAGAAAATTACCTGCTTGCCTTCCAGGTCTTCAAAAGTAGTGGGCTGTGCTTCCCAGGCCGACCACCCGGCCAGAGCCTCGGGATCGAGCATTGCCAGGCTCTTCGTGTATCGCTTGAAGAACTCCGGGAACCATTTTCTTGCGTCGTCCTCTCGCATTCGCCAGGCGATAGGGCGGTAGTCCCAGCCCGGCATTTTGATCGGAACCCGGTGCAGGCCTGCCATTTTCACATCATACTCGACCAGGCTATCCAACAGCTCAGTCATCTCGGGAGAGTTGGGATCGGAGCCCGCGAACGATACCCATGTTTTCTGACGAATCAGCGGGCCTATGTTTCGCACCTTGAGCTGGGGATCACCCCAGGGTAGCTTTCGTACCTGTGTCAAGTCCATCTGCCTGCTCCCGTAGTTCGACTATACGCGCTTTCGTCTCGGCAAAACCATCTTCGGTCAGAGTATCCGAGGCGGCTGCTTTCTGCATCTTGAATTCAAGCCGGGACGCCTGAAAGCGTAATTTCTCAGCTTCCGCTTTCGCACTCGGTACCTCATCGCTTATGATACGGTCTAAGGGCTCGGCTGGGAAGCTCGGTTTCTCTGTCGTCGTCTCCAAAAGCGGTATTTGAGGAACAGCGGTGCCTAACTGGAACACATATTCGATAGTATCCGCTGCCCAGTGTAACAAGCTGACGTCTCGCACGGCCGCGTTTAGCTGTTCCCCGTCCATGTACGGCGACTTGGTCGAAGCCTCTAGCGTAGAGGCCCGATTGCGTACCAGAGAGGCGGCTTCTTGGGGCGTGCCGCGTCCTATGCGGGCTGCTTTCTTGCGAAGTCGTAAAATGGCGAACAGGGCTTTGATTAGATTCAGCATTGACACTCTCCTATTTGGCACTTATGTTAGAACCGTTGGCAAAAGTGCCATATGCTAACGGAGGTGTCAATGCTGAACTGGAACCCACGAAAGATCGCCGTGTTTCGCGTATCTGCTGAATTATCACAGGCAGAGCTAGCGCAACGCATGGACGTAAATACTACCACCATTTGCCGCTGGGAAACGGGAGTGTCCCTGCCCAGTATTGCGAAAACACTCGCCTTGGCCCATGAGCTGGGGCGGGATATCAATGACTTTTTGGACGCCACCGAGGACTGAGGATAATGAGCACGAACACGCACGACGATCATAACACCATCGGGGCCGCCAAGGTCACTACCCCACGCATCCAACAGCTTATAGGTGGGCCTCCTGTCCTCTTCTGGGGAGCGCCCGGTGTAGGAAAGACGCAGGGCCTGACCAAAGGTGTCAACGGATTTTTCAGCCATGAGCTAGATCGTCTGGATATCGCTACGGGCAAGGACGAGGAAGGTAAAGCGGAGCGCAAAAAAGAGCTGAAAAAACGGCTGGAGATTTTGATCGCCAGTGTCCGAGAGCCTACCGATTTCAGCGGTCTGCCCATTCCCAACGAGTACGGTAGCTATACGCTGGCCGCCCCCGCGTGGGCTACCCGGCTGAAAGAGATCGGGGAGGCGCATTTACACGACATGCCGGTTGCGGCTGTTCTGTACTTCGATGAGATCTCGACGGCCTCGCCTGCTGTCCAGGCTGCGTTGCTTCGCGTTGTCCTCGACCGCGAGGTCGGTGATATTACCCTTCCCGACAACATCTGGATCTGTGCAGCGGCTAACCCTCCCTCGATGGCTGCCGGTGGCTGGGACATGGCTCCCCCGCTTGCAAATCGGTTTATGCACATGTGGTGGGGAATCGACTCGGGAGAATGGGCAAAGAACATTCTGAACCGCTGGGGAAAGGGCTGGGCCCACGATTACGAAAACGAGAACGACCCGAAGCCACGCCTTCGCAGGGGCCTCGCCTCGGTCGTCAGTGCGTATATCACCAGGAATGGAGACAGTCTGTTTTCACTGCCCCCAAAGAACAAGCAGAAAGAGACGCTGGCCTGGCCCTCGCCTCGGTCCTGGGAAGCGGCTATCTACCTAATGAGCCAACTGAGCGGCTTCAAGGCCGATCACCACACAAAAGAACTGACGGCCGAAGATATCAAAGGCCCCTGGCAAATGCTTATAGCGGCTATCGGGAAGGTCGAGGCTGTTTCGTTTAACAGTTTCAGGAAATACGCCGACGTAATGCCTGACCCCAAGTGGATCTTTGCTAAAAGCAATGCGCCTACTGATAAGGCGCTGGCGGCGATAGAAAAACGAACGGATCTTACCGAGATGGAAGTCATGGAGCGGAGTGCGGGCACACGCGGGCCTCAGATCCTGCGCCCCCTCGCCAAGAAGCACACCCAGGACGTCGCCTTTGCCGTCGCTCAAATGCTGGTCACGGTTTACACCGACAAAGGTAGGGGCTTTATGAATAAGCCCGACGCCGAGGGAGGCGGTTTCGACATGGAGAACTGGGAACGGATCTGGGAAGCCTTGCTGACCCTGGGGGAAGACCACCCCGGTTTGATCGGGGGCCCCGTTCTCAATCTGATACAGCAAGTGCCTAAAAAACTCCCTGGAAGCGTGAACGAACGAATCGTTGACGTCTGGGGCGATATTATCTACGGAGATTGAAGCTATGCGGCCTCTTGATGTAAACGTGACCTGGGATGACCTAACCCCCGCCGAGCAAGCGGAAGGGATTAGGAAAGTTCCCCGTATGATGGAGAGGGCACGCCTACAGCTGTTAGAGGCTGTCCCGTTCCTGTCCGCGTTCATTATGAAGATCGAGTTTCACCCCGTTAAGAGCAACGACCCAGATGACCAGACCATGATGACAGATAGGTATTTGCGCGTGTATTCGCACCCTGTGATCATGTACAAATGGACAACCGAGCAGATCATGGGAATCGTGCTCCATGAGATCAAGCATGTAGCCCACGGTCACTTCGACCGAGCCCGGCAACGTAACCTCAAGTGTTGGAACATAGCTGGAGACGTCGAGATCAACCAAGACGTCATAGCAGACGGCTTTGAGCTTCCCTCTGACGCCTGGCTTCCTGTCACAATACAGTGCCCTGAGAAGAAGCTAGCGGAGTTTTATTACGACGAGATGATCTGGCCGTACCCGAAAGGGAACACCAAAAAAGGGTGTCCTATAGCCAAGCAAAAGAAAAAGAAGCCGGGGAAGAAGAAGCCCCCCGAGAAGAAAAAGCGGAAGCCGAAGAAAAAGGGCCCTCAGAAGGTGTGGAAAGTGGGAGACAAGGTGACTACGCCTACCGGAATGAAGGGAACCGTAATTAGTGTTTCGGGGCCTGACGACAACCAAGACGTCACGATAATGCCCGGCGCGGCTAACGTAATAGGGGCCTAGAGAATGTCAGATTTTGAACCAGAAGTTCACCCCGGATCGGCGCTCAGCCCCTGGAAACAAAAGAAAGAAAAGAAAGAAAAGCAAGAGGGCGAGCCCGAGGACGGGGAGCCAGGTGAGGAAGGCGAGGAGGGAGAGGACGGGGAGCCTGGTGAAGACGGCGACGGGGAGCCTGGTGAAGACGGCGACGGGGAGCCTGGTGAAGACGGCGACGGGGAGCCTGGTGAAGACGGCGACGGGGAGCCCGGAGAGGGCGGCTATGATCCTGTAGAGCTTACCCCCAACGGCGACGGGACTTTCACTGATCAAGATGGTGATATCTGGACCCTGGAAGACATTAAGGATGCCTTAGAAGACGGCGCAGAGCTTAAACCAGGAAGCGGCGAGCACGCGGGCGAAGAAATCCAACTAGAGCCTGACGGCAACGGGAACCTCGTAGACAAAGACGGTAATATATGGTCCCCCGAAGACGTAGAGGAGGCCTTAGAAAAAGGCGGCGGTCTAGGCGACGGTGAGCCCGGTGAAGAGGGCGAAGGCGAGGGCGAAGGTGAGGGCGAAGGCAAGGGCAAGGGCAAAGGCAAACCCGGGACGTTCAAAGGCGATGACCTTACAGCCGACGAAGAACTGCCAGAATGGAGCGTCAACTCCTCTACCTGTGACGGCGACGACAAGAAAAATACCGGAATTTTCCTGCCTCCCCCTTTGACCCCCGAAGACTGGGAGAACGAGCTAGAGGAAATCAAAGGGCGGGCAGCTCAGGACTACATGGCCCGGGTCAACTCGGGTAAAATGGGCACACACGGCCGGTCCTGGGGCACATGGGCAGAGAATGCCTTAGGCGTGGCTCAGGTGCCTTGGGAAGAGTATTTAGCCCGGGCCCTGCGAGGTCGCCTATCCAAACCCGGTTTCCAGGATTACAGCTACAGCAAGCCCTCTCGACGCACCCGTCATTTAGGGATTATCCTGCCTTCGCTGCGAGCAGCGGAAAAAGACATTACGGTCATTATCGACGTGTCGGGTTCTGTGTCCAAAAACTCACTGATCGCGGCTTTGACCGAGTCAGCCGGTATCGCCAGGGCAGCGGGCAGGTCAATCAACATTATCACTTGTGATCTCACGCCTGTACTGTACCGCAACGTAACCGACGTCGAAGGGCTCACGTTCGCATACGGAGGCGCTACAGACATGCGGGCAGCGTTCTACATGAGCCAGGAAGAGGGCCTGCACCCTGATTACATCGTGTGTATCACCGACGCCTACACCCCTTGGCCGGGGCAATATAGCCACAAACCAGATTGGACGCACAACCTAGAGTTGCCGTCCGCTGAAACTATCATTGTGGCCGTGTCGGACCAGGTCCAAAAGGCCGACTCTAGGAGCAATTCTCTAAGGGGCACCGAGTGGGAGCCCGAAGAATGGTTAGAAGTGACCATCCACGATCCAGCCTTAAACCCCTAAGAAAATCCGCAGTGCTTTTTGGTACTCCGAGACAGTCCTAGACGGTCCAAATAGCTAATTATTACAGGTATTTACAGAGCAGCGGTTTCGCCGTCTAGCTTTGTTTCTGGGGGGAAGTGTAAAGCCCTGTCCTGTCTGCCCTGACCGGAGAGCATTCCAGACATTGCCGGAACAGCCCGCCTTGGATAAACCGATAACTCTCCGCGTCCGTGTGCTCGCACTTGAACGGGGGCAGCGGCGTGTTATCGGTCGCCGTTTGGCCGGTGTCCCGCAACGGGTGAGAAGGCATAGAGCACCTGATCCCAATCGACAGGACTTTCGACCACCTCTCAAAATCTTCCAGGACGAGCGCACATCGCAGTATGTCGCCCTGTGGGACCAGCTCGGGACACGGAGTGCCGTAATTCAGTCCGTGGCGTTTGCGGCCCTCTGAGCAGCGCGAGACGGTGCAGCAATATCCCGACCCTTGGCACTGTTTCATAGCCAGCGGCCTAGCGGGCACTTGCCTACGCGGGCTTTGAGTGAGCAGATGCACTTACACTTCGTGCATTGCAGGACGCCTACGATCAGGCGCGAATACTCGCAGGAATAGCAGGTATTTAGCTTCTCTCGCCAGGTCATTTTTTCTCCCTGGTTAGCAGGCCAAAAGCGACATAGGTAGCCGCCGCGATCAGGGCGCTCTTCACGGGCGAATTATCCCGCGTGAGAATACCCGCGATACCCGTGACTAATCCCATGTACATCGCCCCTTTGAGCATGGGCAGCGGCTGGGAGCTGGGCGGCTGTAGGATCTCCGGTAACATTCTAACGGCCTATGCTGGGCCGCCAGGGTGCCTCGGTTGTGATTCGAGCTGATAGGGCCTGCACTATTTGGTTTTTCCTCTCAGGTGCCGCGTCCATGAAATTGGACAGCAGTTCCTGGGCTTCCGCCGGGCTGAGATATGCCAAGAAAGCCCCGAATCGCTCGCGTTGATCGGCCGGGAGCATACTACCAAGTTCCTGAATCGCGCTCTTGGCTCTTGGCGAGGCTGAGATATCAGGCAGGCTGGGCATGGTCAGCATATCTACCGTCCAGCGGCCGATCAGGAACGCGATTATGAGACGTAGCATTAGAAGCTCCCCATTGCGCTGGCCGCTTGGCCATCGGTCAGGTATGTCTTGGTCTTGGCGTCGTAGTACTGGTCTTTGTTTTTATCGAACCAGAGAACGCGGCCTGTGTCATACGTGTACGGGCCCTCCATAGAGGGTTTCGGCGGATTGGGCAATCGAGGGTTCCGCTTTCGGCTGCCCCTAGGATTGGGTTTTCGGCCCGGGTTCGACTTTCGGCCCGGGTTCGACTTTCGGCCCGGGTTCTGCCTGCGTGCCTTGTCTGCGGCGATACGTGACCCTACGAGAGCGTCAAACATCTCGTCTTTAGTCTGCCGCTTCCTCTTCTTTTTCTTAGGTTTCTCGACCTTCTCCTCGACGGCAGGTTTAGAAGGTGCGGCGGCTGCCGGTGGTTTCACAGGTGCCGGTGTTGGCTTCGGCTTGGCCGGTGCGGCGGCTGCCGTAGATTTTCCAGGTTTGAAAGCCGGGGGTGCCGCAGCCGCCTTTTTCGGGATATCAGAGGGCTCGGGGCAGATGTTTTCCAGCTCTGTCAAGTGCTTGACCTGCCACCCTGCGTCATATTTGTCATCTTCGGACGCTTTCGAGTTATCCACTACCCTCTGTAGGTCTGCCTTGGCCGCAGTGTAGCCCTTTGAAGCGGCTGCCTTGCGGGCGGCTTTCGCCAGGTCGCGCCTGTGGTCATAGGCCTCGTCAGCGTCTTCCGGGGACAGCTTGGCGGCGTCTGTCAGATTCTTCGTGATCTGCTTTTTCAGCTCGTCAGCGTCTACCCCTGGGTTCACGATTGCGATATGCGGAACCATTTGGGAGAACACGCGGTCAATCTTGGCCTTCTCTTTCTTTGCTATCTCAGCGGGCGTCGGTGGCGTCTTTGTAGGCGCGGCTTTGACGTCTTTGACAGCTTTGAGGGCTACAGCTCGGTCTACCGTCGTCGCGGCGGTTACGCCTCGGATAATCGCGGGCTGGTCGAAGCCCTTGCTCTTGCCTTCTGAAACAACCTTGTTACCAAAGCTCAGTTCTTTGGGGTCGACCTCTTTGCCGGGGTTGCTTGTCCGTGAAGACCTATCCAGCTCGGCTTTATCGCTGGCCATGCGGGATTTTATGACGTCGTCAAACTGTTGGCGCTTCTTACGGGCTTTTGGGCTGTCTGCCCCCTTGTCTTCCGTATACGTTACGCCCATTTCGTCTAGGTCGCTGCGTACCGCCCTGTAGTAAAACTGTGCGGTTTTTCGGTCAGCGTGTCGCCGGTTTACGGTAAGCTGATCCCCCACAAAAACGAGGACGACCCAGCCTTTGCCGCCCATGTTCGCCTCTTCTGCCGACATGAGATGTATTGAACATTTTCTCATCGGGTTTTCCTCTCTTGCCGTCGAGGACTCATTTTGAACCCCTGCCTGGATCCTATGCTGGCTGTCTAGTTGGACGACCTGCACAGTGTAGTTATGCACTTTCCGCTTCTTGGCCCACGACCGCATTTTGGTCGCCAGCCTCCCAGCCCCTGCTTTATCGTCTCGGGTACTGCCCACATACAGCGAGCCTCCGAGTTTCCCGCCTTCGTCGGCGGGGTATATGACAGCGCCCCACGGCATTAAGTGTGCGCTATTACGACACGTCGCGCCTGAGCCCCCGGCCATTGCGTCGTTTCGCCCTGTCCAACAATGGCCGTGATCCGGTTTCGCGGTACGCCATTAGCGAGCAAACTTGTAGCTACCGCTTCCGCCCTTGACTGGCTGATTCGTCTATTGGCGCTACTGCTACCGTCTGTAGACGCATAACCAGCTAGGCCTATGAGTGCGGTCGGGTGCTCACGCATCCAGATCGCCACGCGGCCCAGAACGGCCGAATATGATCCGTGTACGCTGGTCGAGCCCGGCCCAAACAGGATAGGCTGGAACGTGGCGTGCGGATCAACGCTAGGTTGCCACGCGCCGGATCGGCCTCCTCCAGTGGGCGTAGACGAGGGCGTGCTGTTGTCGAACAAGCCGCTGACGTCGTCTTGCTTTTGGTAAAGGAACATGGCTCCGAATCCGCCGATACCTAGTAGGGCCGCCAGCTTCCAGTTTACCTGCCCTAGCATCGCTTTAAGACTCATGGATTCTCCCTACACATGCACCGTACATACACCGTCCCAACGTTACCACTGGCCGGTGGTCTTGGCCAGCTCTAACCCT
>Ga0080013_1000374_pt1 | contig 63619 bp, 69 predicted proteins | sample ETNvirenome_6_85_FD_69236 | JGI IMG/M metagenome (GOLD analysis project Ga0080013, IMG submission 69236) | Marine viral communities from the Pacific Ocean - ETNP_6_85 (SPADES assembly) (version 2) | ecosystem: Environmental > Aquatic > Marine > Oceanic | place: Pacific Ocean | collected 2013-06-19 | reverse complement strand
GACCACCACCATCTGATTGATATTTGGAGTGTTATTTATGGAGTTCTGTGATAATTGTGGGATAATGTTGTCGGGAATGGGCTCTATACTCGGAAACACTGGTAGAATTAGATCGATGCAGGCCCTGCACCAGACACGTTGTTTTTGTCGAACAGATTTGGATGGGTTGGAAGATCTTCTCCAACGATGTCGTCGGGGGCTCGATGACATGATGGAGGAGATCCTTCCTGGTGTTGCGACTAACAAAAGAACGGTTGACAGGATTTTGGATGAGTTACCAAATGATAATCCCATTCGGACAGAGATGCAGCAACGATTTGCTTATATCACTCGATTGCGCGAAGAGATATTGAAGCGAAAAAAGGCAATACAAAAACTACAAGCAAGTGAAGGAGAAGGAGAAGAAGATTTTAATTTAGATGACTTCTTGGATCACGAAAAGGGTTCTGATGGTGGATTGGGTTCTTTTTTGCGAAGCCGTTCAAATAGAAGAATTAAATAGTTCGTAGTCTTTCTTTCTTCTTTGTTTTCTGTGTTTATATTTGGTTTTCTTGTAGAGGGCTTTGCACAATGAGTATGAATGATTCTGAAGTCGGTGAATTTGAGAATTCTCGGTTGGTTAGTGACTACGAACAAGATGTACTAGATGATGAAGTGGGTGTTTCTGATGAAGACTCTGAATATACAGAGTCTTTGTTTTTATTAGATGGTCGGAGTGCAAGTCTTTCTCGAGAGGTGCGCTATACATCAGAAGGTTTGGCAAAATGCAGGTTGTGTGGGTATGCAGCAGCCGACTTATCGAATCACATCCGAGAAAAGCATAAAATAGAAAGGAGTGTTGGGGACGCTGTAGGCATAGAGATAGATCCTGTTTCTGATTATCAAAGGCGTCACGCAGGATGGCCAATTTATGGTGAGCGGATTGGTGATGCGGGTAGTCTTGTTTATAGAAGCAGGCCACGAAAGAGTTTTTCTGTTTTGGAACAGTTTGGCTTTTTTTGGAATGAACGATCCAAGAGGGATAAAATGGTTTTGGGGTATGAGTATCCTGGCCCCTACACGCCGCCCATCGACCCTAATTATGTTTTTCCAAAGGAGGCAACACAAGACATCCTGTTGGGGTTCAATCTTCGGGACAGAATCAAGATTGTGGGGCATTCAGGGACAGGAAAAACGAGTCTAGTTGAACAAATATGTGCTCGTCTTGGATACAATTATGCTCGTATCAATATGGATGGATCTATAGAGCGTCCCGAGCTTCTTGGTCACTACATTATGACTGAGACGGGTGGAATGATTTTTAATTACGGCATGCTCCCACGAGCTATGGTTTTGCCGGGGACAATAATTGTTTTAGATGAATGGGACACAATGGGTGGTGTTGCATTTGTCTTGCAGCGTGTTCTGGAGGAAGCGGGTCAGCTTCAGATGTTGGAACGTGGTGAAGAAATCATAACGCTGCACGATGAGAATGTGTTCGTTGCTACATCAAACACCACAGGGTTTGGTGATGAAGATGGTCTGTACACTGCAGGGACTTCAACACAGAATTTCTCGCAGATTCGTCGATTCACAATGAATATTGAGTTGGATTACTTGCCTCGTGAAAAAGAATTGGAGTTGTTGCAGAAGACGTATCCACGGCTTAAGAAAAGGGTTGCGGAGGCGTTGATTGAGTGTGTCTCTTTGATACGAAGTGGCTTTGTGAACGATCGTCGTTTCTTGGTGCCCTTGACGGTGGCGGATACACTCAACTGGGCGCAGAAAACAATAAGGCTGGGAAATCCAATGCGTGCTGCGAGGTTATCCTTTATCAACAGACTCCCTCCTTTAGAGAGACCAAAGTGGGAAGATGTTATTAGTCGAGTGTTTGTTGTCTAATGAGAAGAAGACCTCGGGACTTGTCGAGACGTGTTGCCAGAGATCGCACAAATCCTCTTTTGAATAGACTGATAACGGTTGCTCGAGTTTTCTCTGATCGATATGATTTAGAAATCGTCTTTTCTGGCAACGAGTGTTATACAGACGGGAGAAAGATAGTCCTCCCATCGATTGCTCCGGATGCTCCAGAAGAAGAACAGGAAATCATACACGGTCACCTTGATCATGAGGTGGCTCATATTATTGAGAGTGACTGGTTCGATGTTCATTTTCTAGAAACAGGGGTGACTAACTTATTTGGTCAGACCATAGAAGATCTTCGTGTAGATTATAAGATAGGCCAGAGATGGAGGGGGTGTTGGCAGAATCGCATGAAAACAGTGCGCTATATGTCTCTAAATTATATATTCCCTGGATGGAATATAATAGAGGCAGTGCACAGACTGAGCCTCGCTGTTTACTACAAATCCTTAAATGATAGTGAGTTGCTAAAGGCTTTTCCTGATCAGGAGTTATTGAAGAAATTATCGCCTTTAAGTGCAGTTCTATCTTTATATAAAGATTTTCCAAGCACTAAGTATTCTGTGGCTTTGGCAGTTGAAATAATAAAATTATTAGGTTTAGAGCCAGACGAACCATACGAAGAAATTCCTGACTTTGACGCGATTTCAAAGAAGGTTCAAGATGATGTAGACTTTGCGATGAGTAGAGGTGGGGGAGTTGCAGGAAGTGATGTTTGTGATGTGAATTCTTCCAACAGTGTAATGTTGGAAGAGGATGATTTCTCCGATATTGTGGAACCTGCAGATAGTGGAGTAAGTGGCTCAACATCTGATGAAACAGATGGTGATTCAGAGAAAGGTGGGATTGAGGGTGAAGAAAAAACGAAAAATGAATATAAGGACGACAGTGATGATTCTTTGGGTGACTTATCGGATAATGAGGATGCAGATGACGGAGAGAAGGATTTAGATGAGTTACACGAACATATAGAGGATGAATACAGTGTTGCTCCAGGAGACTCTCCACAAACAACTCAGCCTTGGCCTTTATCCATAGACTCTCAGAGAGAAATCGTAAAGCAATCGGTTTCTGTTTTTGAACATTTCAGGACTGATGAATCTGATTTTTATTGTCCATATACAACGGATGGCGATTTTTGCGAGATAATGCCTGACGGAGAGTTCTCTTGGTTTACTTCAGAGCGAGGAATAGCTAAGCAAACTTGTAATGTGGCTCTGCGGTATTTGCGAATGAGTCTAATGGGTAAAAAGAAAAGCTTTTGGGAGAGGGGGCATCATACAGGAAGAATTCATCCTCCCGATCTTCACAAGCTAATTATCGGTAAGAATCCTAGAGTGTTCAAACGGCGTGTCACAAGAGAAGCAATAAAGGCTCGTGTGTCATTAGTAATAGATGTTTCTGGTTCGATGTGCGGAGGGCGAATATTAGCGGCTCGTCGCGCAGCTATTGTTTTTGGAGAGCTTTGTCACAGTGTGGGAGTTCCTTTTGAAGTGTGTGCATTCACTACAGACTCCTCTATGTCTCGTAATAGATGGAGTTCTGTTAGTGAGGAGGAGCAGAAGCGGTATACAAGGTGGGGTAATTTAAGATTTGAAATCTATAAAACATTTTCTGAGGATTGGATAAGGGTTGGACATCGTTTGCAGAATATGGAGGCTCAGGAACACAACTACGATGGAGAGGCCCTGTTATTGGCCGCAAAGAGGCTCCTAGCCTCTTCTTGTCCCGGTGAGCGATTGATTATGCTTAAGATGTCAGATGGAAGACCCCAGCAAGCTATAGGACCTTGTCAACCGCATCATCAATGGTTCTTGCGTCATGTGATTGAAGAAGTTGGAAAAATGGGGATCAGTTTGGTCGGGATGGGGATTCAAAGCGAGGCGATTCATGAATACTATGATGATGCGGTGTATGTAGAAAATCCTTATGATTTAAGTGAGGTCGAGTTGAAAAAAATGAGGGAACTGCTTCAGGAAAAGAAGTAGAAAATCTTTAGAGTCTAAAGATTTCTCGGGTAATTGTTATTTTTCTTGAGTTACATGAATCGGGATGCTAGAGAAATGTGAGGTTTCTATGAAAACTTGCCGGTTTTGGCGATGTTTCCCCTTGAAGATGTCCGGTTTTCGAGGTATTATGCTAGGTAAATGATCTAAAAGTGATCATTTTTTCCCATAAAGCTATTATTTCTGCATAGATATAATTTCATATTTCTTGGCTTTGGGGTTTCTTAGAGTTCATTTTGTTTTGGCTAAGGAGGACTGAGAAATGGATAAGGGTGGCGTATACGACCTTCTTTTGGGTGAGTCTCTTGTAGCAGCAACTTTGGGTGTGGGAATTGATGTTTCTGCCGAAGGAAGTCAATCATTTTCAGATCTTTGTGTAGATGATGTTTCAGATGTATTTATTTGTGAATCTTCTCTTGATATCCCGGATTGGGATAAAAATGGTATGTATGAAGAGTTTAGAAGAAATTATGCAAATTGGTTCAAAAAGCATGCTTACTCTGTAGCAGAGGGATCTCGGGGTTTTGCAGCCTTTGATGATGTGTTACAAGAAATCGAAATCAAGGTTTGGCTTGTTATGATGCAAGATGGCCGTTGTTTTGATGGTCGATGCAAGACGAGGGTTGATGTTTTTAACTATGTTCTTAGATCCGTTAGTAACTTTTTGTCTTCTATGGTTAGAGGGTTTGGTCAAAAGGCTTGGGGACGAACTGATGTTGGGCTTGGTATTCGTCGGGGCAAAGACGGAGATACAAAAGAGTCTCAGGATACTTGTGCTTACTTGGGAGCAGACAACAGAACAGAGGAGCGCTACGAGGCACGGGAGTCGCTGAAAAGGCTGTTAGCCTATGCAGAAAAGAAAGAAGAAGAAGAGGCATATTTGATTGCCAGGATTATTCGAAACCTTGCAGATCCTTGCAGGCCGCTCCTTAACTTTATTCGTCGATATGAAGAGGAAATTGAGCGTCAGTCTTTAGAAGAAGGGCAGTCAGACAGCAGCAAGAAGAACTTTGGAAGTCGAGGTGTGGAGATTGCTTCGCAGGAGGCGTATGCCAAGTATATTGGATGTTCTTGGCGTTACGTGAAGCTGGTTTTAGAAGAAGCAAGGATAGAGTTAGGTATGTAACAATGAAGGTTCGCTTAATACGTCGTTTACGATGTGAGGGGTGTGGACTGATATATTTGCTTGAGGAGGCTTACAGGGGCAGGTTTAGTCTGAAGCAGAACAAGTGCGCTCGTTGTATTATTAAGATACGAGGTAGAGAGGGGAGTTTGCTCTTACCTGACTGTTTTGGGAAGTCGTATAGTGGCTTGGATCCCATGTGTGTGGAACGATGCAACCTCAGAGAGGGGTGCGTTATTGAGTATGCGGATGGAAAGATAACTGATTTGGATTTTAGCTTGGGTTTGCAAAAGCGGCCTACGGTTAAACAGTTACTACTTCGAATATTGCGTTTTTTGGCAAAGCCGGTTCATGCTTACGATCTTGCACCCATCTTGCAGAAAATGACAAATGGTCGTTTTTCAATGAGAAGAAAGCATTGGTATGCGCAGATTGTTCAACGTTTGCGAGAAACACCACATGTTTTTGCTCTTGGGGATGGATTTTTTGTTTGGGATGGGGCCTGGAGTGAGGATCGTTTTGATGAAATTTTATACCCACGACGTCCTGCGACAGATGTTGATTCTATACTGGAACAGATCAGAAGAGATGCTTTAGAGAAAGCAGAGGAAATAACATCTAGGTTCAAAAGTGTGGGTGGTTCAGATAATGACTCCGAGAATATTGATGAATAGTGATTTGCGCCATAGTGTCTGGCATTTATTAGACGAAGATGTAACGATTCCAACTGAGAGTATTCTAAAAGGTGATTATCGTTTTGAAGGACTTCCCATTTTTTCTGAAAAATTTGAGCTTATTGATACTTGGGATGCATTCTTTGAAATACTCGCAGATTTGATGCGGGTGAAGATATTATCGGCGGATGTGGAGACCGATGGTCTTGGAAAATTAACGCATAGAATTATTGGATATTCATTTAGCTATAATATTAACTTTAGAGGGATGGATATTGAGAGCAGGGGTTGCTTGCGTAACGTGTATATTCCTGTAAGGCATAGAACGGGTGATAGATCTTTAGATCCTAAAGATGTTGCTTTTTATTTGGGCAAAGTTTTTTTAAGGAGTGATGTCGTTTTTCTGTTTTGGAATGCACGATTTGATATGCACATGCTTTTCAATGAAGGGATGGGGTTGGGTGGTCTTGTTATTGATGGGATGATTTATAGAAAATTATTATTCCCCGAAGATAGAGCGGGATTGAAAAGAACGTCTGAGGATCTTGTAGAGAGTACTGCAGGTGAGTGGGATAGGTGTATTCGTGTGTTTATTAGATCTCTTTGTGGGAAAAATGGTTGGAAAATACCGGGAAGGGGAGATCCTCTTGCACGTTCTCTTTACGATTACATTCCCACGCTATGGATGGCACAGTATGCCGGTAGAGACACATATTATACGTGGCTGTGTGTTGATTTATTATTGGCAATGATTCGCGATATCCCTGGACTTATGTCGATATCTGCAACCGAGCATTCTTTAATACTTCCTCTTTTTAGGATGGAGAGAAATGGTCTTCCTGTAGATCGTGTTGAGGTGGGCTCGAGTGTAGAGAGAGCATTCTCAATACAAAAAAAATTAGAGAGGTCTTTGGAGGAAGATTTTGGATTTTCTGGTAATTTGAGGAAGGACTCGGATGTTATTTCTTTTCTAAGAGACCAGGGAGCAATATTTACTCGAGCGACAAGAGGGACGAGACATCTCCCTCCAGAAAAGCAAAACATGTCGTTGGCGGGAGATGTTCTGCGAATGCAGGCGGTGGAAGGGGTTGTGGCATCGGGTTTGGTCTATCAATGGCGAACACTCTTCGACATTCTATCGAGGAACCTGCTGAAGTTATCGGAATATATAGAGGGAGATGGGTGTGTACACGCATCATTTATGCAATTGGGCGCAAAGTCGGGAAGAATGTCTGCTAATGCACCTAATGTGATGAACGTTCCGCAGAGGAATGAGTATGCGTCATTAGTGCGGACTTGTTATCGATTAAAAAGCAATGATTGGGAGTGGTGGTTTTTAGACCTGAATCAGATTGAGCTTCGGATTATTGCTCATTGCTCAAAAGATCCACATTTATGCGATGCTTTTATCCGCGGAGAAGATCTGCATGTATTAACGGCTATAGATATTTTTGGTTTAGATGTGTGGGATCGAGGAACATTAGAAGAAAAGAGTCTCATGCGCTCTATAGCAAAAGAGGCGAATTTTGGAATAGTTTATGGTATTGGTGCGAAAGGCTTAGCGGACAACTTGTTTAAAAGAGGAATTCTTCGGTCTGTAGAAAGTTGCGAGGAGGTTATTTTCCGGTTTAAGTCGCAGCGTCCGAGATTAATGCAGTGGGTGAGTGAAGTGAAGGTTTTAGCTCACAGGCAAGGTTATATTGATAATCTGTACGGAAGAAGAAAAGATTGTCGGTTACTGAGTGACATGTCTGTTTCAAGATATGAAAGGGAAAAGCTGGAGCAATCCATACCAAACTTTATGGGGCAGGGGACCGCTGCGGATTTCTTTAAGCGTTTTTGGATTTCATTTGAGGATGCGTTGTTTTCGAGGTTGGGCGCAGAATACAAATTTGTTAATTGGGTGCATGATGAGATTCAGGTCTTTATCAGGCCAACCGATCGAAACTTTATGATTGAAGAGTCTCAGAGAGTTTTAGATGAGGAGTCTGCATGCTTTGATGTTCCAATTAGTTTAAATTATCAAAGAAGTTTAGGTAGTTGGGACGAAAAGGAAGAAATATCTTTATAATTTTTTTTTAATGACGCATCATGACATTGGTTTTTCTTAGTTTATTTTTTGTGACATTTGATTTCTTGAAAAATCTTTAGAGTCTAAAGATCGATTGGGTGGTGTATTGAGAAAAATATATGATTATCTCTGTCAAAATGAAAATTGCTCCGCAGAGGTAGCAGAGCTTATGGTTCGTTCTGGACAAGAGGATGAGCAGGTTTGCTCGGAGTGCAACCAAGCTCTACACAGACTACCCCCCGCTGTTCGTGGTTGGGCACCTTCGGCAGAAAGGACCAGTGAACAATTACAAGAGAGATCTTTCCAGCATTCTATGGAGATGGCTCGAAAAGGTCATGACCCAACTCAGAAGGACAACTATCACCCATCTGAATCGACAAAGCGAAAGCGAAGGGTGAGGAACACTCAAAAAGGTATGGTTGCGAGGCATCAAGATGATTGGAAGAGGCTCTCTAAGGATGCAGGCACCACAGAGAAAATTACGAGATCTGAACTTGGTCGTCGCATGGGTTCTAAGAGTGGTGGGGGATAATGGGGCGGAGTTAATTTTTTGATAGGAGAGTTTGGTTGTGGATGATTTCTTAAGTGGTGTTGAAGAGTATTTCAATGATATGTTTTCTCCCCCCAGATCTCTTCGATCGTGGTGGGAAGAAGTTCAAATAGATATGCCTACTTTGGGGGCACAGTTGGCAGAATGGCCAACACTCTATTCATATTTTGGAGCGCTTTTGGTGCAAGCTTCTGAGAAACATGAAGAAGCAAAGACAGAACTGGATGCAATAAGGGCTGATGTTCGTCTTTCTGCTTATGAGCGTAGGAAGAGCATGGGTTTTAGTGTTGGCGATACATTTCTGAAAGCAGAAATAGATTCAGACGAACGAGTAAAGACAGCACGCTTATCTCTGAGGAAAGCTTCTCGAGTAAAGAAGCTGTGTGAGGTTGCGGTGAATGCTTTTGAATCGAAATTGAAAGCAATGCGATCTTTGGGTGCTAGAGAAAGGGCAGAGATGGAGGGAATTGATCCATCAGTCCGAGACCAGATGTCGAGGGGGACTGGGACGTCTAGGGAAGTTGGGAGGCATAACACCTTCTACTCTGGACGTCATTCGGGGAGCAATGGCGATTTGTCTGGAACAATGCCCGATGTCGTGAGAACAACTCCCACTCGTTCTCCAGATTCATCAGAACAGGATAACATTGTGCGAGGTGCAACAAAACAGGGTCAGTTTTTCAAGCCTGGAACGGATTGGTTTTCTGGTGAAAATGAATAGATATTTGTTTTCGTTGTTTCATTTTTGTATGGGTTATATATATATATATTTTCAAAGCAATAAAAAGGAGGGTTAATTATCTAAAAAAACAGGAAAAAAACAGGAAAGAAAATCGGATTATCTCAAAAAACAAGCAAGGAAAAAAACACAGATGACAGAGTTTATTGCAGTTAGTCAGGATGCTATTCGCGAGAGGCAAAAAATTGAAAAAGTGAGCAGGAACTCAAGCCTTCCCAAGCTTTCTTTTTTTCAGCCTAACAACGGGCATACCTATACTATTCGAATCCTTCCTCCTTGGACGAGTGAAGGGAAATTCGCGGCGTTGCCGTATATGGAAATTTGGCAACATTGGGATGTTGGACCTCAAAATATCCGAGTGAATTGTGCAAAGAGGATGTCGGACAATCAAGAGTACTGTTACGTTTGTGAGCAATTGGAACTCTTGAACAAACATGGTTCGGAGGCGGAAAAGAAGGCTTCCGGTCGGCAACGAGCGAGTCGTCGATATGTTTATCAAATCATCGATCGCGAAGATATGGTTTACACCGCAAATGATTCTCAAGTAGAGAAAAATCCCAAGCTTCTTGGAACGCTCAAGATCAAAATGATGGGCTTGGGGTATCGGGCACACTCGAAGATCACAACACTGTTTGCATCGGCGCAGTGGGGTGATATCTCGAATCCTTTTACAGGGGTGGATATTGAACTGTCGAAGTCGGGCTTTGACAGTGATACGACGTATTCGATCAGCCCTTGTCGAAACAGCATGCCGATATTCGCGACGGCAGATGGGAAGGCAGACAGTCGGGCTATTAGTGGAGTGGCTTCGGGGATGTATGAACTCGATGATCATCGAAATTTCACGCCGACTACGGATGAAGATTGTCGTTTGATTTGGGCGGGGATTGCTCCGTGGCAAGCCACAGAGGAGCAGAAAGTCGCCGTTTTAGGAGAGGGCTACAAAACGAGAGCCTCTAATCAGGTGACGGATGGTGGGACACAGACACAGCCAGCGGGGCTTTTGTCTCCTCCTGCCACAGCGCCGACCTCCAATCCACTGACGGCTTGGGAGGGAAGGATTGTGGGTGGTCAGGTTTTGGGGAAAGCCGAGGTCGCGGAAAAACATGGTCATCAGTTAGAGCAGATCCCCTGGTGTTACGGAGAGCGTCCACAGCCCGTTGGAAGCCATGCAGAGTATTGTGAGAGTTGTCCTCTTGTTGCAGATTGCGTGGCGTTGTACAAGCACAATAGCGATATGCAATATTACGAAGGTCCTCCCGTTCCAAGAGCGGCTCCGGTGATTCCAGCGGCTCCGGTGATTCCAGCGGCTCCAGCGGCTCCAGCGGCTCCAGTGGCTCCGGTGGCTCCAGCGGCTCCAGTGGCTTCGGCGGCTCCGGTGGCTCCAGCGGCTCCGGTGGCTCCAGCGGCTCCAGTGGCTTCGGCGGCTCCAGTGGCTCCGGCGGCTCCAGTGGCTCCGGTGGCTCCAGCAAACTATAATCAGTTTGCTACTTCGGGAGTACCAACAGCATACCAAACACCTCCTCCAGCAGCGGTTCCGGCACCACCGGGACAAGAAGCGAGTGCCATGGCGCAAATGACTCAAAAATTGCAAGCAGCGGCACAAGGAAAATAAGCGGAGGGGATTGAGGGGGTTTATTTTTTTGTTCAGATCTAGAGGTTGTGAAGAAGAATATTCTTCGCAGCCTCTTTTTTTTAGGAGAATTTGAGCGTGGCGAAAAAAAGAAAAAAAAGCAGCAGTGCTCCTGCTTCTCCCAGTCCAGGAGTTATGGACAGAGATACAGCATTGCACTTAGCAATCTCATCGGTCGAAAAGCAGTTTGGCAAGGGAGCTATTTATCGTTTGGGTGACGATGGATCCGAACAGCGATCGAAGATAGATACTGTTTCAACAGGAAGCATTACTCTTGACAAGGCTTTGACTGTGGGAGGATACCCTCGGGGTCGTGTCATTGAGGTGTTTGGTCCGGAAGCATGTTTAGATGGTGATACTTTTATCCAGTACACTGTTTGGGGTGCAGATGGGAAGAGGGTTAATCATAAAGGGGGGACCATACGCAGGCTATGGGAGAGATTCCACGGAAAGTCTGCATCAGGAGATGGTAGGGGTAAAAAATATCTCCATCCTTCTTCTATTGGAGTAACGTTCACGGCACCTTGTGTTAACGAAGAAAACTGTATCTTTCACAACAATATCATTGATGTTGTGCAGACGGGTTCGAAGGAGTGCTATGAATTAACAACGGTTGGTGGATCTGTCATTGTTGCGACAGAAGACCACAAGTTTTTCACGGGGGAACAATGGGTTGCTTTGTCAGACTTGAATCCCGGTGATACTCTTATGATTCACAACAATACTCCCTTTCGAGCGAGTGATAGTTGTTGTGATGAGGATGAAAAAGAATATCGCAAGTATGTTCATGTGCGTCATCATCCAGTTGGGGGAAAGAAGATGGTGAGGGAGAGGGTGTCGAGGACGGATCCTAGTTTGTTCCGTGAGTATGAATATAGAAGACTGTCTATTGCTAGGGTGGTGGTGGAAGCTTCTATGAATAATCTTTCTTATGAAGAATATATAGAAAGATTAAATTCTGGAGATTTGGATGGACTTTCATTCTTAGAAAGGGATGACCACGTTCATCATCTAGATGAAAATATCACGAACAATGATCTGAACAATCTGTTAGTTATGTCAGCTTCGGAGCATTCCCGGCTACGTGCTTTGGATAGACATAACAACCTTCGCTTCAGGGTCTTGGAAGATCAAGTCTTTTCGATAGTTCCAGTTGGTCTCAGAGAGACATATGATATTAAAATGGAAAATCCATTTAATAACTATGTTGCCAATGAGTTTGTTGTCCACAATAGCGGGAAAACCACCATTTGCTTGCATGCTATCGCCTCGGTTCAACGATTGGGTGAGGTGGCAGCGATTGTGGATGCAGAGCATGCTTTGGATATGAAGTATGCGCGTCATTTGGGAGTAGACGTTGATAATCTTTTAGTTTCCCAACCTGACTACGGGGAGCAAGCACTGGAGATAGTAGAGACACTGATGCGATCGTCAGCCGTATCGTTGATAGTGGTGGATTCAGTCGCTGCTTTGGTTCCGAGGGCAGAGATAGAGGGTGATATGGGTGACTCTCATGTTGGATTGCAAGCGAGACTGATGTCTCAGGCTTGTAGGAAGCTTGCGGGTTTGGCTAATTCGACTGGGACCATTCTATACTTCACAAATCAACTCAGAATGAAGATTGGTGTTCAGTGGGGGAATCCTGAGACAACGACGGGCGGGAACGCTTTAAAATTCTATGCTTCTGTTCGTCTCGATGTGAGAAGGATAGGAAAACTGAAGAGTGGTGATGAGCTAAAGGGACACCGCGCACGAATAAAGGTTGTAAAAAACAAGGTAGCTCCACCGTTCCAAGAAGCAGAGGTAGATATTGTCTACAACCGGGGAATCGCTCCTGAGATGGAGATATTGAATCTTGGAGTAGACTTAGGAATTCTTGAGAAAAAAGGTGCTTACTTTTCATATGATGGAGAAAACATCGGGCAAGGAAAGTTCAGGGCGGCAGATCATTTGCTTTCCCAACCGGAATTATTCCAAACTCTTTACAATCTTGTAAGGAATGCATGTTTGAGTGAGTCTTTTGATGAAGAAGTGCCGACACTCCCAACAATTCCAATCCCAGATCAAGAGATTCGGCCTTTGCCTGTTGTTCCTCCTCGACCGAACGGTGCAAATGGTTCGGATTCAGGTGGTGGCAAGGTTCCAACACCAAAATAGTTCTTGCTTTGGTCTTCAATCTCCTTATTTTTATTTTTGGCTTTTATAGAAAATAAGGAGATTGAAGAATGAAATTCAGACCTCTGGGAGACAGGTTGGTTGTGCGTCGTGATGCCCCGGAAGATGTTACGCCGGGTGGCCTCATTATGCCGACTAACGAAGAAAAGCAGACGGGCGTTGTGTTGTCGGTCGGGAGAGGAACGGTTCTGGAGGATGGAGCCATTCGTCCTCTTGATGTTTCTGTGGGGGACCGTGTCCTCTTCTCGAAGTATGGTGGAACAGACATCAAAATTGATGGGGATGGGGTTATCATCTTTCGAGAGGCAGATCTCTTGGGAGTGTTTGAAGAATCTTCGGATGTAGGCGAATAACTAGCCGATGTTTTTTTTGATTCCTTTTTGTAGGGTGCTTCTTTGAGGCACCCTTTTTTTATATGAAAATCTTTAGACTCTAAAGATTTCTGTTTAGGAGAATTGGTCTATGAGCTTGAGTACCGAAGAGCAAAATGAAATATCGATGTCTTTGTCTATCATTCCATTGGACGCCAAGGCAGCAGTCTTGAGCTTGGATGGCGTGTCTCCGCATAAGTTGGGTGACATTATTGAGTTTATGGACGATGTGAAAAAGAAAAAAGGGTTGGATCTGCCGATAATCATCTTGGATGGACAGAGGATGTCCTTGGAGGTTGTTTCGCCTTTGGGCGAAGATAATTTTGTCTTTTTTCGATTTTCGGAGAGTTGTACATTGGAAGAAGTGACAGAGGCCAAAGAGGAACTTGAGAAAATATTTTCGAAGGAAAGGGTTGTTATTATTCCAGGATCACTGGATATCGAGTTTGTTCCTTCGGGTGGGGCAAAAATAGTGTTGTTGGATACTGAAAAATTATCGATCGGTGTTTTTACTGCCATCAATATGATCAAGGAAAAACTGGGTGATGATGTCGGAGTCATTCCAGTTAGGGGAAAATGTGCGGTTCCCGAGGTTTTCACCACAGAAAATATGGAATCGCATGGATGGTATCCTTGGATCAAATACGTCAACCTCTTGGCAGCACATATAGGGATGTCGGAGCGTTTAGATATTTTTAGACACCTGATCTCTAGATTAATGGACGGCGAGGTGGTTCCCGAAAATGAGCTTGAGGAAATAGAGATAAACCTTCTAGACTTTAAGCTACTACAGACACATGAAAGCAATAGAGATGGCAATACGGTGGAGTTTGCTACTTCTATTACAAAGCACAGAGATTTATTTTTTCAGGTCCTCGAGGATTTCATCTTGGAGTTGAGGGGAGAGTCAGAGGTAGGTCGAACGCTTCCACCTCAACACTGGTTGCAGTATTTTATAGGAAAGCTTTGCAAGTCTGCGATGGGTGGTGCAGAAAATTTCAAAATTGGTCTTTTTGAGTAAGCGTTCAGCGTAAGTATAGAGCTACTCGGCCGGAGGAGGCTCCTGCTCATCTTCTTGGGGGAGGAGAGAGGGGGCTTTTTGACCATCATTATGAGCCGCAAAAGCGGAGACCATGTATTCTATCGTAGACCGTCCTTGCTGCTTGAGCGTTGCGACGACTGTCAGAATCCTCTCCACAAAGCGACTTCCGCGATTGCTATTTGTCCCGAAGCTGCGCTTTCTCCATATGACGGCTGGTCGCAGCGCTCGCTCGGCTACATTATTGGTTGGCTCTACACCCTCCACTCGCACAAAAGACCACAGTGCCTGCCGGTGTTTGAGCAGTTCTTTGCAAGTACTCTCTGTTTTGGAGTGTCCGCAGTGAGCGCCTTGATACAGGAAGAACTCTACCGACTTACTCACCTTTTTCATCCGTCTTTCAAACACAAGTCGGGTCAAGGTCCCATCGCGAACCCGGTGCCACCACTCGAACATTCGCCCTGTGTTGCGCAGGAGTTGCTCTCCTATCTCGGCACTTCTTCCTCCCCGAAGTTTGAACTTCTCGAAGTCTCGAATCAGATGCGCCCAGCAGTATTGTCTCTGCTCATCAGAGAGCCATGAGTAAGACCGACATCTATCCGTCCCAACGATCCCTTCAAAGTCCAAACCTATCAAACTTTTTGCGACCCACCCTGCTCGGCTCAATGCCAACAGAAAGACCGTCACCAATGGACTTGCCATTACCCACAGCCAGCCTCTTTTTTTCTTCTCGCGATAGCCTGTCTCATCGACATTCACAGACTTTTGTTCTTGGAGGTATTCGTGAGCCTCCTCATAGGGGGCCTTGAGAATCTCGCTCGCTTTCTTTTCGATATTGGAGACGCTGCCCAGAGATATGGACACTCCAAAAAACTCCTCCACCAGGTTTACTGTTGCTCTTCTGGGGAGTTTGTATTTTCCCGAGCAAAGCGACACCACTGCCTGAAGGCGAAAGCCAAACCGCCCTTTGGGCATATCTTTGGGCCAGGGGGCCGGGTTCTTATGTCCACAACCTTCGCACAAGAGCTGATGCAGTTGGTATTCAATCACTTGAGCAGCAAGAGGTGGTATCTCTACAACCTGGTGGCGGTGAGGATTCGGATCTTCACCTTCTAACTTTTCTCCGCATCTCGTGCAATTTTCAGCTGCGACAGGGATACGCTTATCGGCTTGCTCCGAAGGTATCAGCTCTCGGGTCATCCCTCTATGGCCAGGTTGCCCTCCACGCTTTCTTTTCTTCTTTCTCTTGTTTTGAAGCTGCTGTGTCGAGCATCGACTTCCAGGCGGATCGCTGGAGGGAGGCTTGGAAGAATTCTTGGAATCCAATGCAAGCAACTCTCTCAATTCCTTCATCTGCTCTTCTAGCACAGAGACTCTCTCTTGAAGGCTGTAGATCAGTGCCTGTGCCTCTGGAGGTGTCCGATTCCATATCTCTTCTGGGAGGGGAAGTTTCTCGCTCATCATCCCTATCCTACGACTCAAAATAGAGCTTGCAAGCCCCCTTCCTCTACGTCTCAACTTTGGCTATAATCTTGGCCTTCCTTCATACTTACGCTGAACGCTTACCTTTTTGAAGATAGAACACCTGTAGCAGAAGACCTAGGCTTTTCGGGGAAGCCCGATCGTTTTGAGGTCATTATTAATAAGCTTAAACCATTGTCATTAACAGTGGGTGAGGTTCTGCAGCAGTATAAGAGTAAATCTGCAAGCGTAAATGGTTTGGCTTCTGTTGTTAGAGATAAGCTATCGAATGCTCTAAGTCTTATCAATCATGAAGACTTATCCAATCGGGAAATGATTTCTCATATTGAGGACGCCCTTCAGACGTTGGAGCACATGGCTAAGTTAACGAGATAAGAAAACAGATACAAGGAGTTTAGAGGTGGGTTCTTCTATTGATGCAACATGGCTGTTGGATTCTTGTGACAAAACGTTTCCACATTTCTTTTCAAAACCATGCCTCTTTTTTGATCTTTGGATTGAATCAGAGATATTCGGCGGGAAAATTTTAGAGAATGTATTGCATGACATCCAAGAGAACCAACTGGACCTAGAGGATGTCATGCGGGGGAGTGATGGGCACTCTTACTACGGTATCAAAAATTATACTACGGACATGTCAGCGGCTTGGAAGATTGTAGAGTTGTTTGGTGAAGGCATGGGTCTTGCGAACCCAGGATTTTCTTTTCGGGGGCCTTTGCGAAAGAGGGAAGGTCGGAGAGTGGGTAGACTGCTAAGTAGTCTTGTGGGTTGGTATGTTGTTGCAGAACGGTATAACAAGAAGGAATTGATTTTCAATACGAATCCTGCGATGGTGATTTGTGAAGCGGCTCGAATTATTCGACGAGAGAAGTTCTTCATTTTTCCACATGAGCCAGAGGATCCAATCCCAGGAGCAAAGCAACTATCGCCGGAATTCCCATTGGAAGATGACTTTTCGCAGACAGATGTGGGAGATGAGGTTGGGTGGAGTTTGGAAGAGTTTCCAAACTCTAGATCTCAAGAAGGAATGCGTCCTTTGCTAGAGAACAATGTTTCTTCTGAACTTGGGGGGAGTCAACGTCTTTCAGAAGAGAAGAAAGGTTTTGCTTTATCAGTACCGGCTCCCCCTATCCAGGTTCCGTTACCTCCTTCAAGGAAGGGAAAGGGGAGAAAGAAGAAGTAGGGTTTGTAATAAATGTCCATACGCTTTGTTGTTTCGGCAGATATTCATTGTCACAATTTTGAGGGATTCTCGTCTCGTTTGCCATCGGGTCTACACGAGAGGATGTTTGTGCCCCTACGATGTCTTTCTTATATGAGAGAGGTTGCGCTCAGGGAAGGTATTTATAATTTAATCATTGCGGGTGATTTATTTGATGCCAAGGGTCGCATTCCTGTTGTGGTAATCAATCATGTCTATAGAGAACTTTGTAAGTGGTCAGAAGAAGGGTTTCAGGTATTAGTTATACCGGGCAATCATGACCACGCTTTGCGGACGGGCGAAGAGCATGGCCTTTCTGTGTTTAGGGATCTTGATGGCTTTATGGTCATTGACGAGCCAGAAAAGTTTTATTGGAGCGTGATAGACGATTTTGGGGAAGAAAACTGGGTCTATGTTTCGGCGGTTCCCTATAGAGATAAACTGCGAGAGACATATTTTTCGATATCGGAAGAAGATGAAGCGGGAGACCATTTTCTTTTGTGCGTAGCGCATGGTGTTGTGGGGGGAACACATTACCGGAAAGACCAGGGCAAATCATTCGCGGTAGAAGGGGATGGGGTTGTTGATCACGAAGGGTTGCGAGAGTTTGATGTAATTCGAAGGAACTGGCTTGAGCCTTTTGATCGATCCATTGTTGGCCATGTGCATTTGCCACAAAAGACAGGTAGGTATGATCATATATTGATTCCGGGGATGCCATGGCAACAATATCCGCATGAGTGTGGGGAGTATCGAGGGATATGGATTCTTTCTACAGATGAGGATGTGGATGATAACCATTTGCGCGTTCCAGATATTCCTTTCTTTATCAGGGCGGATCTTCATATTGATGGTCGTTTGTCTTCTAGGGTTAAAGGACAGGGTGGTGAAAACTTATCGATGTCGATCGTTCCAGGGAACATAGTGCTGGTGACGCCTGAGTCCTCTGCTATCGAGCAGTCTGTTGTGAATGATGCTCTGAGTAAGTTGAGGGATAGCGGTGCTTCCTTTGTGGAGTTAACAAACCCGAGAGAGAAGATGGGAGACAAACCACCACGCATTGAGCTAAACGCGGAAGAGTCGCCCTATGATGTTTTGGATAAAGTTTTACACTCTGGACATTTGGATCTGAAGGGATTTGAGCCAGAAGAGATAAGAGACTTGGGAAATGATGTTCTTGATGAGGTCTTAGGAAAAACAGAGGAGGAAGAATAAAATGATAGAGTATAAAGAGTATGATCAAAAAGAACTGGTGGGATCTTGTATTTGTGTTCATTGTCAGAGTGTTGTCGATTTCAAAAAAATAAGAAGGACTTTTCTGAATGAGATTATTCGGTGTCCAGAGTGTCTAAGGATTGGTCTGTTTTACAGTAGGACCCAAGATGGTCTTCCAATCTATAGGGAAGAAGGACCTTTGCATTGGGGAGAACTGGTGAAAAATGGACTAGCGGTGCATTCTTGGACCCCGGATGACTTGAGAAACATTGCAGATGATTGGGAGTTTCGATTAAAGCAAAGCTCTTCGGACTCGGAAAGAGTGGCGAAGTATAGAAGAGTCCCCTTAGACTTGGAGGAAACGCATAAACTTGCAACGAGAAATGTGGGATTGTTGCAAATCTATGAAGATTTCGAGTGGTTGTGTTTTCACTGTAGGACAGAGCCTTTTAGTGCTATGGAGTTCGATGAGAAAGAAGGTGTAACTGCAGATGGAACATTACTTTGTCCCAAGTGTGGGATTGATGCAGTGATTCCTTGCCATCCTGATTTGATGGGGATTATTAGTGGTGAAAATGACACACAGTCTTCTCGGGAATTATCTTCATTTATGGATAAGATGGAGGCTCATTATTTCAAGAAGGATGAGAGAGTAAACGACTGGCCTCAAACTCTGGATGATTGCCTTACTTGTTTAGATGGTGTTTTGAACGAAGAGAACAAAGACTCACTGCGAAGGACAAAACGATCGGATCTTATTGCATGGCACACGTCACTCGGGCGCTGGATACGGAATAATTTTGGACTTTGGGAGAGGAATTTTCCACTTCTTAGTGATATTGCAGAGAAAGCGTTTCCTGCAGGCATGGATGACACTCATGCTATTGTGTGGCCTGCGGAGGAGGAAGTAAAAACGATTCATCCTGATAATGCTTCTTCCTGGATTACTTTTTACTTCTGGGAATATTTGCGAGAGAAGCAGCCGTTTGATGAGAGTTTGGAAAAAGAATTCTCTGTCGATGTTTTTTATTTAGGAAGAAGAAGATGAAAGAAGTTGAAAATGAAAGAAATTAAAGAGGAAAAAGAAGATTTTGAACTAGATTATGCTTGGTTGCAACGTCGGAAGGGTGTAAAGGTGATGCATCCTGTTCATGGGCTCGAGCTAAGACTTTTAGAGGGAGGCGATGAGGATTATGTTATTATGAGGTATCCTCAAAACAACATAAAGTTGCCAACAGTAAGCGAGGTTCCTCCTGAATTAGAAGCGTTGATACAAACTAGACTTGAATTGAAACGTCTTCTAGAAGGGGTGGAGACTGCTATCTCTTTTCAATCTTTTGTTTCTTCGGGAAGGGGAATCTATAACAATGGCAAAGAAGATTAAGTATGCTCAGTGCAAACTTCGTAAAGAAGTCGAAAATAAATATTATAAAGTAACGACGGCTTGGATACCTGAAAAATATGCAGTCATCAACAAAACCCTAAGAATAAGAAACACCGATACAGGTGAATGGGAAGATGGGTGGGTTGTTACTCATTCGTTTCAGGTTTTGGACTCTCCACACCTTTCTTTTCCACGAACACTCGATGGGTATTGGCGATAAATAAAAAATCTTTAGAGTCTAAAGATTTTTCCTCATCATTGTTTTCGGATAATATATGGTTTTCTTTGCTTGTGGGGAATTGAGCCTTGAGAATTATTTTTTATCTGATGTTCTCTATCTTTTTCTTTGTTTCTGGAGATACTCTGGGAGTATCTAAGAAGGAAAGTAATCCTACCTCTCTTCGAAACTTCTTCAAGAAGAGCGTGATATCAGATCGTGGACTGTTTTTATATATAGAGAGAGGTTTTCTTCGGAAGAAGAAGTTCTATATAAAGAGATACACATCAAACAGATGGAGCGCGGAGAGTAGCCACGGACGATACTGGCCTGCTTCAGTGGTGAAAATATGGGCCGCGCTGGGAGCAGTTTTGTTTGCAAATGAGCTAGGCCAGGATAGTCGTCTGGTTTTGCGTGGAAGAGATTCTCGAGGTGTTTTTTCTTCGAATATTATCTCTCTCTGTCGTCAGACATTAATCAGAGGTGGGAACCTTTCTTATGACAGGCTTTTGCGATTTGTTTCTCCCGCGGTTCTAAACTCGGTATATCGTCTTCGGTATAAGTTAAGGCGCATGTGGGTTTCTCGATTTTTCTCTTCAAGATCTCGTCTAAATCGATTTTGGATAAAGAATTCTCGAAAGAAGTGGAATATCCTTCTTCGAGGAAAGATTAGTGTTTCTAAAAAGAATTTCATATGCCGTTCGAATTGCATTTCCTTTAGCGACGTGTCTTCCATTATGAGGAGACTTGTTTTTCACGAGCGTTTATCAAAGAGCAAGAGGTTTAGGATTTCCAGTTACGATTCTCTTCACTTGCGATTAGCTATGAATCAATCGCCGCTTCGGCTTAGAAGTGTAATAAGGAAATCTTTGGGGCGGAATATTATTGTTTATGGAAAATCTGGAAATGTTTTTGGTAGGTCTCGTGTAGAAATTGCTTTAATTGAGAGGGGATTTGGTGAGTATTATTTCATTGGGGTATCAATGAAATACAGAGGGACTCATAGGAGGATGGGGCAAAAGAGTGCATATAGGCATTTAGGGAATCAAATGGAACGCCTCATTGGAAAGGTTCTCCGATATATAAAAAGAAAGCCTGTGGATTTCAGGTAAATGCTCATAGTTGTGTTTAGTTAGAAGATATTTCTTTTCATGCGAATAGAAAAAAACAAGGGAGTGAGAGTAATGAATTCAAAGAATAACCTTTTGTATTATCTTGTAGATTGGAGTGGTGTTCCTTCTTATGTGCAGGGTTTAGCGGGAGATTTTTCCCAGGTTCGTGATATCAATCCAAATTGCGATTTGCATGTTGGATGCAGAGAAGATGAAGAGGGTTGGTTTATTCTGCAGGTTCCTTGTCCAACAGGAAGCTCTTATAGGATTCTGTGGTCGCAAAAAGATGAGTTGATTTCAAAGAGCGGACACAGGACTTTGAATCTTCATGTGATGGATAAAGCAAAGCGTTCGATCACTGCACTATTGGAGTGTAATGAAAAACTAAAGTTGTTTGTTCAAGATGATGACAAAGAAAGGATTGAAGAGTTTTCTGCAATCCTGCGCGGCGCACAAGGAACATGGGAAAGCTTAGAAGACAGCTTCCGATCTCATCTCGAGGATACCGCTCGTTTTGTGGGGACTTCGATGGGAGATAAGATGAGATATGAAGGATCTGGTGGTGGGGGAGATTATCTTTTACGATTGGTGGGTGAAATCTTTTTGGCGATTTGCGAGGACGCAGAACTCTGCAAAGAAGGATTTTTGGATATACTGGGAAGTGTTTCGCCAGAGAAGGAAACGCCAAGTATTTTTTCTCCCTTGGTTCGTCTTTTGTATTTGTTAACATCATGGAATGGGAATCTTGAAAAAGAGGAAGAAGATCTGCCTTCGGCAGGGGATGTCGTTTCTGATATAGACTTATCAAGGATCCGCCGACAAAATCGGATTATTCGCAATATCTTCTTGGCCTCCGATGATGGGGTGGATTTAGATGAATCCAGACCTACTCTGAAGGAGGTGCCACCAACTTTGTAAAAACTAGGGGTGAGGTGTGTCTCGGCAGGTTTATTTTTTCTCTTTTCGGAATGTGCTTTGTTTTGGCGATGTAGAAGTTCATCTCGATGATTCGGGTGGGGTTGTTGGTGTTTTTGGGGAGAGTGATGATTCATCTGCTTTTGATAGTAATGGGTCGGGGAAAACATCGCTTTTAGAGGGCATATACTGGACGCTCTACGGTGTAACGATAAAAAAGCGGCTAGCCGACGAGGTAATACGCTGGGATTCCACAGGCGGGGCTTGTGGGGTTGTTCGCGTTCGTACCCATGATCGAGATTTTGAGATTTGCCGATATCGTCGTGACCCAAAATACAAAAATGATCTGATCTTACGGGAGAGATTGGATGGTTCTTGGGTTGATATTTCTGGAGAAGAAAAGAAAGACATCCAGAATAAGGTTTGCAAGGTATTGGGGATATCTGCGAAGCTCTTTATGCAGATTGTTTTCTTTGGTCGTGACCAGAGATTCTCCAGCTTGGGAGACGCTAAACAAAAACAACTTATTGAAGAGGTTTTGGGTGTCGATATTTATGAGAAATCTGCACAGGTCGTTCGAGGGAAAGCGAAATCTATTCGTGATGATTTGGAAAAAATAGAAATTAGGATAGAAGAGCAAGATAAGTTTTTAAGGTCTTTGCGCGAACGAGTTCAAGAGGGAAGGTTGGCAAAGCAGCGTTGGGAGATAGATTTTGAATCGAGGGGAGACAGGCTCAGAAAAACAATAGAGGATCTTGATGTAAAATTGTTTGAGATAGACAGGGAGCGAAAGAGGGATGTGTTCGGTCCTGGCTTAGGTCCTCTTTCGCATGATCCTCTCTTGGAAGAATTGGGGGATGTGAGAAGTAGAGAATCGGAAGTGGGAGTATCTGAGAGTCGGCTCTCTGTGATGTATCATGCTCAAAGAAATGATTGGATTAGAGAGAGAGGTCGGTTACAGGGGACGAAAGACTCAATCAACAGACAGCTGGATAGAATCAAAAGCCTAATAATGCAGGGTCGCTGTGTTTCATGTGGTCAAACCATTTCTGAGGGCTATGCTCAAGAAGAGTCAACTGCTAAAAACGAAGAGTTGTTGGCGACTAAAAATCAATTGTCTGATGTTTCTAAAAATCTGGGTATGTGGGATGAGGCGATGATGCTTGAGCAGTCCAAACTTCGTTCAGAAAGAGAGGAGCTTGAAAACAGGAGGGTTGCTCTGGAGTCTCAGATTGGAGCAATTGAGAAGCAGCAGTCTCGTCTAGAGCATCTTGATTATCAATATGAAGATGCTCTAGCTAGAAGAAAGGATACAGAAAGGAACTTAGCTCTTTTGGGAGATGGTCTATATCCATATCTTTCCAATCTGGAGAACGTGGAAGAAGAGTTGTTATCAGCAGAGGAAGTGCATAGGGGTACGAAGGAATCTATTGATCAATTAACTTTATTGTATTCAAAATACAAAGTCTTAGAGGGTGCCTTTGGAACAAAGGGTATTAGATCGTATCTAATGGAATCTTTTTTTCCAGAGTTAAATAGAAGGCTCAGTTACTATTCGGACATCTTGAGCAATGGGCAGATGTCTGCCTATTTTTCAGCTTTATCAACTAACTCAAAGGGTGAGGAGACAGATGGAATTAGCTTGCGGGTGGTAACACCTCGAAGGGAGGTAGGTTATGACTCTGGAAGTGGTGGAGAGCAAACAAGATTAGATTTACCGATCATCCTGGCCCTGCAAGACGTGGCAGCGTTGCGAGGAGTTTCTCTGGGATTCTGTGCATTTGATGAAGTTTTTGATCGAATGGATAAGTCTGGGATTGATGGTATTATGGAAACGTTGCAAGATGCATCGACTAGACCACACACTCCTAATATTTTTGTAATTACGCACAAGGATGATCTAGCTCTTCGATTCTCTCGGAAAATTATTGTATCTAAGAAAAAAGATTGCACTTCTTTGCGCAATGGGTAAACATAGGATGGGTCTAGGGGTTTTCTTTTATATATAAAGAGTTGATGAGAAATGAAAATTACAAGAAATAAGGTGGAGTTGAGTCTACCAAGACTTACATCTTTGGGTGAAGAGTTTGACCTTCCCGAAAGTCATTTCACACCAGGAACAATTGGACGCGTTTCTCAAATAAAGGGTCAGTCTGCGGGAAAAACGCATGTTATTCTTGATATAGTTGGTGGCAGAGCATTGTCATCACCAAGAGTGCAGGGTTCTGGAAATAATCAATATGAACAGGAAAGAGATAGACGTCCTCCGCAGATTGATATTTCAAGAATGCCAAATATGACTCCTCGTGATCGCTTTATGAATGGGACACAGAGGTTGGAAGGGGATGGTGGGACTCCTGTTTTTGCGTCTGGTGATCCTAGACCAAGAACAGGCCCTAACAATCAAATTGTACAAAACTCTCCAGGAACGATAGACAAGTCGCTGGCGAATCCACTGGCGCAAGAGTTAGTGGCTGGGATGTTGGGTGGAGGTATGCAAGGGCAAGCAGTACCAGTCTCTCAAGAAGAGGCAGAGGCGAGAGGTTTGGTTGGGGGGGAGGAGGTTTCTCAACCAACTATTTCACACGACAATGCTAAACAAAGATCCCAGGAGCAGAACGAAGCGTGGGCAGCGTCTGAATTTGGTATACAGGTAACTCGAGAACAAAAAAGCACTAGAACAAGGGGTGGGAGAAGAAAAAGTAGGTACTCTTCTAACTTTGTGGTTGGTGACGATGGTGATTACTTAAGACACCCAGATGGTTCGGTCATTAGACAGGAACAAGACGGGATTAGGGCATTGTCGAACTCTGGGGTTGGAGGGATACGTCCTCCACAGGCTAAAGAAGTTCAGGAACAATTTGTGCAGCAGGACATTCAACGTAGGAAGGCAAGTAAAAGTGAGGATGGGGCGCAGGTAAAATTTGAAGAGATGCCCGAGATGGACTTACTTGATGATCCTGAAGCATTGGAGAATTTGTTGTCGACTAATCCGGCAGGAGGAACTTTGATTCCGGGTGTTCAGGGTGGGTCTGGCATTATAACAACAGGCAATGCTCATGTAGAGAGATCGCCTGTCAGTAATGTTCAAAGACAAACTCCCTATCCTATTCCTCCTCATATGCAAAATGTTCCCCCTCCTTCACAACAGTTCTCTGGAATGATCCCGTTAGTCCCTGCTAATCCAGACAATAATGGAATGAATAAATAATGTTTACTCATGTTTTCTTTGAGCCTCCTGTAGCTTGGGGACGTCCGCAATACAACAGAAGTTTGGGTATTTTTTATCCCCATAAGCCGTCTCAGAAGTTTGGTGAGCGTTTAGCAGAAGATGTTCTTTCATCTTTTGATCCTTCAGAGATAGAGCTTCCTCATTTTGAAGCAGGGAGACCTTTGGGAATAGATTTGGATTTTGTATTGCCTCGTCCAAAGTCACTTAGGAGAAAAAAAGACCAGGGTGGTTTAATTTGGTTTGGGAAATCCAAGAAAAATGACTTGGACAACTTAATTAAAGCTGTGTGGGATGGCTTGTCTAAGGTTATGTGGGATGACGATGGCAGGTTGGTGCAGAGTCGTTCTCGTAAGTTTTATGCAGAGAAGTGGGGTGCCCCTCGAATTTGTATGCGTGTGTACTACATGAGAGAGGAGCCGGTATTCTTGTGTACTGATTATGGTTTCTCTGAAGGATCCTGGGATGAATCTTTAGACTCTAAAGATTTTCTAATGATTGATGAGCCTTGCGAACAAGGTAAAGAGAGTTTAGTATTATCTAGAAATGAGGATGGCCATCTAGTTATGCCTCCAAGAGATTCTAGAGAATATGATGAGCTTCTTTGGTCTTTTATGAGATCGAGGTCGGGAACATTAAATGATTAGGATTTTTTAGCAATGAAGAGAAAAAATAGTTCCTCAAAAGGGTCTGATGCAACTAAGGCTTCTAGTGGTTCGGCGAATAAATCCGGGGAGAGCTTTTCTGCTAATTCGGGAAGTCCTCCGATCATACCAACATGCGCGTCGTGTTCACAATTGCTTACATCTTGTCGGTGTAAAGATAACAATTTGCAGAAGTAGGGAGAGGGGCTATGTTGGGGAGTGCTCCGACTCCAGAGTCTGATCGTATTGTTCTTGATATTCCGCCGCACATTATGCGCAAGTATATGGAGCGGCGTTTGTCTTTGTGGGCAGAATTTTCAGGAATATATGTCGATAGGCGTCGTTTTTCTTTTGATGGTCATCAGTATTTGATGCCATTATTTGATGATAGATCGGAGCATATAGTGTTACTGAAGGCAGCTCAGATGGGTGCCACTGTTTACATGCTCGTTAAGGCGTTTCACATGGCTCTGTACCCACAGAGTTGGGGTTTTGATATTCCGATAAAGATCGGCTTTTATTTTCCCGAGGCGAGGGGGATTGGGCGAATAGTAAGAGACCGGGTGCAACCTATGTTGGAGTCCTGTTCTGATTTGCGTCCCTACTCAAGAGAAGCACGCCTGGATCTAAAGCCGGTTGGAAACTCGACTTTGTATTTTCTTTATATGGGTGGTCGGTCCTCCAAGGACTCGGTTCCTCTTAATGCTCTATTTATTGATGAGGTTCGACTCGTTAATTTACACGATGTTCATCAAACAAATTCTCGACTTTTGCATAGTAAACCCTATAAATTTAAAAATTATGTCTCTACGGCAGGGATGCCTAATAGCGACATACATAGACTGTTTTTAAACACAGATAAAAAATGGTTTCATACTATTTGCCAACATTGCGGGACGGAGCAAATTCTTGCACAGGAGTTTCCTGAGTGCATTGCGGTTCCTGCACCTCACAGCACAGTCCAAGAATATTACTATATCTGTAAGAAACCAACCTGTCGGGGAAGGATAGAAGATAATCAGTTTGGAATGTATATAGCGGAAAATCCTGGACATGAGTATTCTGGTTATCACATAAGTCAGCTTATTTCTTATAATATTACGCCAAAAGAAATTTGGGAAAGATATAGAGACACTACAGATTTCAAAGGTTTCTATAACGATATTTTGGGTCTTCCTTATGTTGATACAAAAAACAAACCAATATCGTTGGATATGCTTGATGATTTTGTAAATCCTTTCTTGGAGTGGGGCGACAAGTGTGGTGGTCCATACTATGCAGGAATCGATCAAATGATGGGCTACAACTACATGTTTATCATTGAACGACCCGCGGATAAAAAGTGGAGAATTGTTTGGTTTGAAATCATAGAGGACGAGAAACCATTCAGACGCTGCGCGGAGTTAATGGAAGAGTTTGATGTTCGTGTTTGTTTATGTGATGCACTTCCGAACGCCACAGAAGCTCTAGAGTTTGCAAATCATTTCAATAAAAGAGTTTTCTTGGCTTTTTCAGGTCAGTTTAAGGACCCCATAAGCTGGGAGGACGATCACAAGACGAAGAAGAAGCACAAAAAGGCTTCTCCTGAGACGTTTGGCAAATACAAAGTTCTTATAGATGCTTATCAGAGCTTGGATCATACATTGTCTCGTTTAGGAGAGGGTTGTGTGGAGTGGCCTGATCCAAGAGGACATCTTATTTCTTGTCACCCTTACAACGGGGGGCGCGTAGACCATTATCCGATTATGGAGACCCATGCTTATCATCACTTTGATTGCCCGGTAAGAGAGCGTGTTCTTATAGAAGAAGAGACCGGAAAGTCGAGGATGCGATGGAACTTTGCAGGGATACAAGATCCGCATGCTCTTTCGGCTTTCAATCTTGCTATGTGGGCATCAGAGAGAAAGAAGAGTACTTTTTCATTTTCATTCTAAACTAAAATCTTTAGACTCTAAAGATTCTCGGGAGTGTTTTCGTGAAACGAGAAATTTATACGTGCGATTTTTGCAAAGAAGATTTTGACCCCAAAGAAGGTGAAATAAAAAAAAAGCTTATTGGTGTAGATGTCTTTCCGGGTGGGTTTGATCGGAAGTGGATGAAAACATCTCTTTTTTCTGCAAGTAGGCATGTTTGTGTTATGTGTTTGACTGATTTTTCACTACTCTTTAAAGAGTCACAAGAATCAGTCCACGATGTGTTGGAGAATGCAGAAGAAGCTGTGGAAGAAGTTGTGGAAGAAGTTGAGGGGGGTGGTGCTATTGGTAAAGAGAAAGTGGGGTAGGCATGGGAAGGAGAGTTTCCTTATTGGAGCTTAGTGCGATCCATACGGCTCTTGGGTTATTGGGTCGTAAGATATTTCGCATAAAGTGTTGTAATAGCCTAATGCAGCAAGTTGATGTCAATAGTGTAAGAAGGAGTGATACAACAACACCCTTCAACTTTAGTAAACTAGTATTAAGGTGCAGTGTTTGCACTAGAGAGATTCAGCTAGATCTGTTTCTTGGTAGATTTCCTGTTTATATGGCATCAAATTATCTATCACATGACAGTGGGGATTAGAAGAAAGTGCCGATTGATATAAAAACACCATTTTGTTCTTATTGGGTTGATGTGGACCCGTCGAGATGTCCCGATGGTCCGGTTGAGAGAGAGATATATCCTGAAGACCTGATGCTGTTTATTATGAATGGATATTCTCCAGATGAGATTGCAGAGAGCTTGTTTGCTCCAATTGATGCGATAGAGCATGCAATCATGCTCATCCCGAAAATGATGGCATGGCGTCGAGATCATTTGGCTAAAGAGTCTGCGGATCTTGATGCTAAACGTTTACCCAGTCTCTCTGAGGAGTATAGGGTGCCATATGTGAGAGATAATGTTTTGGTAAGCGAAAAAATAGAGTAGTTTTTTTTAATAGACATCGGGGATCAAAGAAATGGCAAAGAAAATAAAACGTATTGCACTTATAGGTAATAGCATTCTTGAGGAGGAGGATTGGCAGGCATCTTTGGTTAGTCAGGTAGGGGATTTATTTTCGAAGTTTTGTGATTCTGAAAATATGGCTCTTGATTTCCCTTGTAGTGTTTCGCCTGCATACGTTCCATTTTTTCCGCGTGGAATTGCTTATGTTGATCATATCAAAAGAGGGCAGGAGCTTGTTATTGCATCGGCATCTGACGTTACAGTTGTTCTTAACTTAGGTCATTCCTTTGATGGTGGAGGTCCAGAAGATCATCATTTGGAGGCTTTAATTCAAGCTTCGAATCTTTTGATAATATGGACCCCTACATCAGTGCATGTTGATGAGGTTTTACCGAATGATGTGGTGGGAAAAAATGCGGGGGTGATACCAGTAAATGGTTCTGTTGGGGTTCTTGCGGCGATTGTGTTGTATATTTGCTTAGAAAATGATTGGTCACTACAATTGAATACGCCGATCTCATTGGCTTTGGGCGAATGTGATGACGATTCTGATTCTTTAGATTCTAAAGAAGAGGTTGAATTAGAAATAGAAGTTGAAATTATTGAAAAGTTAAAAGTCCCCGAGCCTGAAAAGGGTCTTCAGTAGTTGTTTTCATTTGAATATTTTCTTTGATCTTTTTTCTTTTTTTAGATAGTTTGTGAATCATCTTCTCATTTATTGTACGTTTTCTGGAGAAAGTAATGAACAGAGCAGAGTTTTTAGACAAAATGTTTATCTCACAACTGGGAAGTGGCAATAAAGTTTTTGAGCGAGCGGAGCTTGAGGAAGCTTTTGATTTATTTTCTATGGTTATGCAGAATGTCCTCCTAGAGGGTGATGTTGTATATTTCAGAGAGTTTATGAAAATATCTGTCAAAAGAACTAAACCAAAAGTTGGTAGGAATCCACAAACTGGTGATTCTATTGATATTCCGGCAAAAAATATTCTAAAAGTAACTCTTATGGATAAATTTGATCAGCGGTTAAATAGCTTGCCCGAGTATCCTTTAGCAGGCATATGACAGATAAATGAGTGTGATCGTTAGATTCTTTAGAATATCCTCACCAATTATTCAGAGGGATTTTAGGATGGGTTTTCTTGTTGACTCAAAGCCATCCTTAGTCAAAGAGAATAACGAGAGAGAAGATATCAAATCGAGGTTGGTATATTGGGATAGAAAGGTTCTCCAAGCTCCTGGTCGTGATTCGAAAAGACATTTCTTCGAAGATATAGAAGATGGTGGTGGTGAGGATGAGATTTCATCTACATTACTGGGGAAGGGAGAAAGTAGGGATGCGGTTGATGAGGAAGTAATAGAAAGACAATACGCTTTGCTCCCAAAGAAAGAAGAGGAGGGTGAGTTTATCCCTATACATAATATACGTGTTCCATTACTGGGGGCACAGACAAAGGGTGCGGCAGTGAGGGCAATCTTTTTGAAAATAATTGAGCATCCAGAATACAAGCCTTCTGGGGTTGTGGGTTTCTTTATCTGTCCTCTGGATGTTCCTTCAAAGAAATTGATAAATGCTTCTTCGTTTCAAACATCTGCAGCATTTCTGGATTCAAATTATTTGGATTTATGGATGGGGGATTCGTATCAGGTATATATCTAAGTAGAGGAATGGTGGGTGTAAAGAAATGCGTAGAGTGTGTGTCTTTGGAGGAGCGGTTCTTTTTTTGTTTCTGCTTTTGTCTTGTAGGGTTCGGCAGAAGTCTGTTCAGAGTAAGACTGGTGTCCATTGTAATTCGATAAAAAATAACAAGAGATACAAGCGCGTAGAAAAGTTGTGTAATTATCATGTTAGAGAGCACATGCTTTCTATGGAGGCTTACTTTTCAGGATCCCTAAAGGTGTGCAAAAGGAGTCAGGTTTCACTTTATTATTTAGTAATGAACAAGTGCATAAAAATACTTATGGGGAAAGATTCCAGGTGTTCTGTTTTGGGCATAGAAATGTCGTTATTACCAAAGAATTGTAACGAAATTGTTAATATGTTCTTTTTGTTCAAAGAGGAAGTGGAGAAGATACATTATGAGTGAGATACCTTTGCCTCCAACATATGATCGTATTTGTATTCAGCGTGGTCATCGTTACGAGGGGCAAGATGCTAAACTGGTGAGGTTTCGCGGTAACAATATTATTGTTGAATTTAAGGATGAGCATCAGGAGGAGTTTCATCGTTCTTCTATGGTGACCAAAGGAGGCCCCAGAGCCAGAAGAGCAGCTAGGCTGGCCAAATCAAAGATGTCTGAAGAGACGCTAGCAGGCAAAATAAAGGATTTAATAATAAAGAGAGGGGGGATGCTTAAGCACGACATTATACATTTTTTCAAGGATCGAGCTTTGCGTGTGGAAGTGGAGTTTTGTATACAAAAATGTAAAGATGACTATGGCTTGACAACCGACCCAAGGAAAGCAGATCCTAGAAAAGGGGGAAATGGGACGTTTTATTGCTTCCCCGAAGAATAGGAGCGATTTGCAGTGGTTGGGGATGATGATTTTTCTGGGTTTGGATTCCCTGTTTTGGATGCGCCCAGTATATTACTTTCAGAGTTTGGTATAGAGGGTTTACCCTCCCGGCAAATGTCTTTAGGGGAAGGGGTTTGGTCTTGGGATAATTTGTCAGAGGATGAAATAGATACGTATGTATACTTTATGCAAGAGGGTGGGGAATCTGGACCGATCAAAATAGGGATTAGTCGAAATCCTTATAAAAGAAGATCGAAGTTACAGACAGGGAATTCGAAATATATTAGATTAGTGGCGTATAGAAAGGGTATGAGGTGTGATGAAGATAGGCTTCATTATCTTTTCGCAAGAGATCGAGAGCGTGGGGAATTTTTCAAACTATCCCAAGATTTGATAGACTTGCTTCGAGATTGGTTTGGTGAGGGGATTATTTAGCGGGGTCTTTCAATTTTGGCTTTCTTGAACACAACAATGGTCGTCATGTGTCAGTGTCCTTATAGATATGGGGAAGCTGACTTGTATAAGACGATGGTGGTCTTAGAAGACAAGAGAGCTTGGTTTGAGTTAGGGGATCGAGCTTATATGATAATACTTGAGTTGCATGCACATGTGATAAGGATGAGATGGTCGATGCCAGAAGGTTTCGACACATTAGTTCGCGGGATAGCAGACGAGGGGTTTTGGGAAACAAAATCGTAAAACTTTAGACTCTAAAGTTTGATTGTATAAATAAAAGCTCTTGTGCAAGAAAAGTGTTTTTTGTATGATTGCACACAGCCCCATTCATACTGTGGCTATGTGACTTTTATTTATATTCTATCGATTTTATAAATATCTCTCAGGCTTTGGAGAGTGCAAGTGTGTCCGAGAAAAAAACGGATAAGTCTATACATCTTGTTCCGGTGCCCGAGTCATTGGGGGGCGATGAGGAAGAGAATCAAAGGATAAAGAGGCGGCTTGGACTTGGAATTGATAATTATGCAACTCGTGAAGAAGCTCGATCTATCTTCCAGTTTAGGAAATTTTCTGCGCCTGTTCCCATAATCAAGGATGGTGAGGTTATTGGGATATACTTGCATAAAGGAAAGCGTCGTCGCTTTAGAGATAGGTATTGTGATCTTTGCAATAAACAACTGGAAACAAGTCCAAAGATAACAGACCATAGTGATCCTTCGATGCCTTTATATTTTTGTTCTGAAGAGTGTGCGGATTCCTGGAGATTGGACGAGGAGATTGGAATATAATGTCAAAAAGTGTTTGGTTCGTTCGTCGTTGTCGGGGTGAGAGGGCGGGGCTTTGTCCTTCGCGGTTTATTAAGGGTCGGCATATAATTGCTTCTGATGGGATGGAGGCAATAAAGTTGTATCTATTTCACTATAATGGTTGGGTAGAGAGTTCACTTGGTGCAGTAGAGCATTCTCATGTTTTTGAAAACTATACATCGGGAATTCGTTGGGACATTAAGGTTTACTCAGAGGGTCTGAAAAGAGAACCCCTCCTCCTCCTGGCGCAGTGTATGTTTTCTTTTGATGGGAAAAAGAAAGAGAGAGTTTTTCTGTGGCCGAGTGATGATAGTGCCGATATGGCAACGACTCCTGGGCTACATGTTTCCTTTCCTTCTATTTCTTCAGATATTGAAGAGATGGTTGCTTCGCTAGGAGTTGGATTTTATTCTGGTAAGGTTTATTCAGAAAATCCGATGTCGTATAAGCACGATGTTGTTTTGGCGGAAAGTGAAGTCGGCGTTGCGAAATTGCTATACGTAGATGCTACAGAAGTTCAAGATTTGGATCCGAGTTTGCTTGAGGAGCGATCGGGAGAGTACTCGAGTAGGGGATCTGTTTTGCAGATAGATGTTTTTCCCCATCAAAATGTTTATACTTTTGCGCAAGTTTCTGCAGATCAACATTCTCTTCGGAGTTCAGTGTTTGAGGATCTGGGGGTTCCCCCGCTGGGGAGTGCGGCGTTTACGGAGGGTGTTGCAGAGGGGATGTATCCAAAGCAGCCTCTTTACTCTGGGGAGAGTATGCTAATCAAACGATCGGATGAGGTTCCAACAGAGCATCGTGTCTGGCGTTTTGGTGATAAGGATCGAGATAAGGAGATATTTACAAGAGGAGGTTTGCGGGTTGTCGATGTCAGTGTCGGGGAGAAGCCTTGCTATCTATGGAAGGTTGTCCTAGATGTGTTGTGGGCAGGGGAGAAGAAGTCATACGCGGCAGTACTACTTGCGGGGAGTGGTGAAGATGCAGTTGTTTCTTATTTTACTCACTTCTTTAAACATCTCCCCTTTCGCTCGGAAACTCCTTTTGTTTTAGAGGATTTGGTTACATCGCAAGTATTATGTCTTAATCGATCGAATAGTTCTTTCTGCATCGAAGCATCGAGAATTACTCATGGAAAGGGTGAGTGGGGTGAGGCGCCTGCAGACTTTGCTTGTGAGGGGGAGAGTGGGATTTCTTTGCTAGAAGAGGCAAGGGATCGACAGGATGGTGGAGACATGGGTCTGTATATTACCGTTTTGTATACCACGACCAATAGGAGAAAGGGCTACATCCGAAGTTATGCAAAGTCACCCATACAGGCGGCAGCGTTATCGTTGGTTCATTGGACAGCAGTCCTCCCCAAGATTGGTGACGGAGCTTTGTATAACATGGGCGATCTGCAAACATCTTTACATGGGAAGGATTGCGACATCGTTCCTGCTGGGAAGATGTATGATGTGTTGGCAGAGTACACTGGCCTGCCAACACGACATGATTGCATTGAGTGTGAAGGAGACATCTTGGCAGGGCGGGTAGGGGAGCCGGAGAAGGATGGGGAAGAGTCCGTGGAATCTGTGAAAAATGGAGAAAATCTTTAGACTCTAAAGATCCTTCCTTTTAAATATTCCAGAGATGAAAGTGTGAAATCTTCTCCAGAGTGTTGGTTTATTTGTGAGAAGCAATCTTGTTGTGAGTTGATTATTGCTTCGCTCGAGGGTTTCGTTGTGTTCGACAAGTGTTTGTATTGTTTTGGCAAGTCTTCTGATGAAGTCTCGTTTTTTGTGTCCCTCGCCTGCCTCATCAATGCTTCTTGGTGTGAGCGATGGGTTGATGTCTGCGGGTAGGTTTTCTATGAAGCCATAGGCTTGGAAGAAGGGCTTTTTGTCTTGGGGAGACCATCTTTCGAGTTCTACTGTGCCTATATGCATATGCTCCATTACAAATAAGGAGTATGCCAGCTCTTCTTGGGATAGAAGCTTTAAGGTTTCAAACTCATCTCCTCTGATGCCGAGATGTATTGACTTTGTTCGCGGGTCGTCTGGGTCCTCGGCAAAGATAAGAGGATTGGTGGCATCTCCCACATAGGGTCTTCTTGTGGGAGCAGAGACCTCTTGTTTTTCTGGTGGATTGAAGGTGATGCTTTCGTGATGTTTCTCAATGAGACCGAAGCTTATGTTGTCGGTGATCGCTTCGGGATCTGTGACTTGCCCAGTTTCTGTTTGTTTTACTCTAAAGTTTGGTCGCGGCTTGCCAAGGGCGGTCTGCTGCGCAGCAGTTGCGGAGAGGACGTTTGGTTTTGCTCTATAGGTTCGTATGGGGCCACGACTGACTTGGTTATTGTCTTCTTCTACTTTGTGAAATTGTTCGGCAAACTTTTCTAAGGATCTATGATCTTCCAGGAGAAGTTGGATTCGATATTTTATTTTGGGGTTACTGCTTTGGTTGTAAAGGAGGACAAGGTCTTCAATAGCTCCTAATCGAGCGATGTAGGACGGAGGATATGTTTCGGTGATGGCTTTGCTTTTTGTTATATTCCCAGGAGGTATTTCTATCTCCAGATCTGGCTCTGGGAGTATTAGCTTTGTTTTGTCTGATGTCGGTGGTATGTGAGGAAGCCACGGTTCTATTATCTCATAAACCGATGGATTCTCGCTTGGAAATCCATTAGTTTCTATCACTTTCAGCACGTCTTCGTATGCTCCAGATGTTTCTGGAATGGTGACAGTCTTTAAGGTGTTGTCGTTTTGAAGGACTTCGGGTTTCTTTGTTTCGTTGGACATCTTAGGTCTCCTGTTCTGGTTTCTTGGTGGTTGATTCTTATTAGAGAGTTGATTTTTTTTCTAATAAGAAAAACCTTGAGTTTCTAGAGAAGTTTAGTATCTTCTGGTTATAGATGTAATGCTTTTTTCAGTTTGAGCAAGAAAAAGAAGGAGACCTTCTGATGTCCACGATCCCCAAGAGGAAGAAAGACAAGAGTGCTTCTGGTCAGCCCGACGTAGAATATCGAAGAGATGGCCACGGGAACATAGTGGGGCAAATCCACGTCCCTGCCGCCGCTCCAGTAGAGGATGGTGTGTTAGTGGTGGATGATGTGGAGGAGCGAAAAAGGGAGGAGTCTGAAGAGAGGCTTCGTCCTATGGACGTGGCCCCATTGGGGGGAGCAGAATTGATGTTAGCGCTGCTCTTCTTTCAACAAATCACAGTAAAGCAGATGGAGGTTGTGACTCAGGAGAAGCCCGATTCCATTGGTTCTATTAGTGGGACGTTCGAATTTGTTGTGGATGACGAGGAGATATTAGCAGGTCTTGTGAATTTGGCAGACAGTCGTCAACAGAGTTTCACTGAGATGTTTTCTTCGATGTCTTCGGAAGATTTTCAAAAACTTCTTCGGGGATTGTCGAGTATCACCGCGGCGTGGTCGGCGAGAATAAATCATCTGACGGAACAGAATCAACAGCTATTTGCGATGTGGGAGATGGCGAAGGCAGAGGTCGAGCGTCAAGACGGAATGGAGAGAACAGAAGCGGGTATTCTGGTTCCGGCAGGTCTGCATCAGCGTGTCGAATCTGAGTCTGAGGATGGAGAGAATGGTAAAAAAGAGGGTGTTACGAGCGATCTCATAATTTCATAAATAGGGATAGAGGTTATTCATTATGGTTAGCGACGTTATGTTTTCTTCTAAGAATGATAATTGGGCCACTCCCGATGATTTCTATGAGAAAGTGGATAGTATATTCTCTTTCTCTTTAGATGTTTGTGCATCTACTAGTAACGCAAAATGTTCGGTTTTTTACACCGAAAGCGACGATGGCCTCACGAAGCCATGGTTCGGCACATGCTGGATGAATCCTCCCTATTCTGATGTGATGTCTTGGATAGCAAAGGCACAGCAGGTGGGGCAACGTGATGGTGATACCGTTGTTTGCTTGGTCCCATCGAGAACAGAGACACGCTGGTGGCAGCTTTTTGTGAAGCATGCACAGTGTGTTGTTCATATTCGTGGTCGTCTGCAATTTAGGAGCGACGATGATGACGCCAACAGCAATCACTCTGCTCCATTTCCTTCGAGCTTGGTTATTTTTCGAAAGAATCCTCTAACGGAAGATGAACTCGAGTCCTTGTCGGAACTGGGGCATGTTGTGATAACGTATCATCCATCTTCCGTCTTGGTGGTTGAGGGTAAGAAAAAAACTCAATCTGACTTAGATTGGGAAAAAACATTTATGCAATGGCCATAATTTCGCATGGAGTCTAATAATGAAGTCTAGCTTAGAGATTGATTGGTCTTGGTTTAAAAAGATAAAAGAAAAGGAGGGGGCATCTTTCTCTTTGGGACTTCTGGGCAAACCATATGAAGTTGTAAACAGGGATCGTCTTTTCGGTGCCGCATCTCGGTATTGGGCTATTCAGATTGAGTGGGGAATCCCACCCGAACAATTATTTGCTACTAGCGATGACTTACTGAGGTGGGATGACAATAAAATTGCTCAAGAGGAAACAGTCATACTTTTAACTGAGAGAGAGTTTGGGCATGTGATCGCGAGGGGTATCAAGAATAAAGAGGACTTCGAATCGCATATTGAGGGAGTGGAAGATACCAACGAACTACTGGGCAAGGCAGTTTTTAAGAACAATGAGGATCCCAAACCATCAGCCCTGAAACATTACTGGTATGTTCTTATCGAGTTTCCATATGCATGCTTTGTGCATGATCGTTTTCAATTTGCAGCGGGTAATGAAACACTTTTGCTTCTAACTCCACATGAATTGGAGGGGGCTTTGTATCGATCCGCGAGGAATCCTGAAGATATAGTTTCGTTCTTACGGGAACATGCTTCTGAAGATTTGGTTGACTAGAAATCTTTAGAGTCTAAAGATTTTTGCAGTGGTGGGGTTGTTGTTTTGTCGGAAGATATTGTTGGTCCGTTGTACGAGGTTCGTAGTCAGATACATCTCGGAAATATTTCTCTGATGGAAAAGATCGACATTCGAAGCTCTTTTTTCCCAAAAGAGTTGCGTAGTGTTTTTGGAGATGCGAATGCATCTTCTTCTAAGTTAGGCGAAGTCGTTGAGGGTGCTTTAGGACGGGAGTCCGCAACATCGGCTTTTGAAGAAGCACGTCAAAAAACAATGGAGACCTTGGGGATTGAGGAGTTGGGGTATGGGGAGAATTTTGTCACCGATGGCGAGATGGCTATTGCCGGAAAGATTAGTACACGAAGCAGTCGAGAAGAATTTCGTATACGGATGGTAGATTCTTTGCATCGCCCAACAAGCACAGAATGCAGCCGATGCGGGTCATGCTGCGAGGCATTCCTGCTTCCACTGTCACACAGAAGTCATGCGGCTATTTTGGAGTCCTTGGAGCGGGGTGATCGTCTAGTTGAGGTTGAAGTTGGCAATGGGGATGGAACATATGGCCCAGAAACAAGAGAAGTGAATTATAGAGATGATTTACTGAAATGGTTTACTCATATTGAGCCTGTTCCAATGGAGGTGGCTTGGTCTAGAATGGTCATAACACCTGGATACTATGAGACCAATGGAATAAATGCCTATCGATGTACTCTCTTTGAGAGAGATGAGGAAAGTGGTTTGGGGCGATGTACCATACATGAGGATCGACCTCGTGTATGTCGCGACTTTAGACCTTCTTCGGATGGTGGGTATTTGGGAGGGGCTACAAAGAATCCTTACATCGAATGTAGTTATCGAAATAGACATAATCATCAACAATCCGATGTTTATGATTTGGCGAAGTGGGGTTTTGCAAGATCAAATCCAGATCTCACCCCTTATGATGAGCTTTATGATCGAGAAAGAGTGAGAGTATCAGATGGATCTGAAGAAGATGGAAGTAAAGAAAATGGGTGCTAGTGAAATCTTGGACACGACAGTCGTTGATAAAAATAGGGAACGATGGAAGGCAGTGGAGGAGTTAGTTCCGATAATAGCAGATGCTTTAACGGACGAAGATGAGGATGTGAGGGGGGCAGCATTTCAATCTTTAATGGCAATGGGTGACATAGCTTTGTCGATATTGCCAAAGTTGCGAGATATCATGCGAGACCTACAGTCTGGTAATTTGACGAGCAAAAACAAAATTCAGCTTTTGGCTTTGTCGGGTCATCTGGTACGATTGCAGAAGAATGAGATAACTGCAGCGGGAGGGCTTGCGGCGGTGTTGGGTGTAAAGGAACCCCCGCAGGCATAAAAAAAACCAGAAGGATAAGATTAGCGATGCCACAACTTTTAAGTATACCCAATAGTGATTTTTATCCAGATTCGGTGGAGAAGTTCAAGACGCTATTGCCGGATCCAGACACGTTGGATGATTATCAGTATTGCGTTTATGAGTGGATGTGTAAGATGTTCGAAGAGCAACTTCGTCGTCGTGCAATCTATAGATGGGTATCGGGGCATGAAGGTTGCTTGTGGACGCATACTTATGAGGGGGCAAAAAAGCCTTTCATGAAGGCACACCAAGGAAATCCCTCGTGGACATTTTGCACAGGGGTTTCGCTTGAGTTGTTTTATTTATCTTGGAAGACGTGGATGGGTGAATTCTACGGTTCAGAGATAGATATGCACCATGATTTCATATGGACGGTACGGGGCCATTTTGAAAGATGGAAGTCTCCACCCCAAGAGCCATATTATCGTGGCGCAGCGGGGGGCTTTGAGGCCCTGCAGGGGCATCTAGAGGAGCGGTGGCGAAAGTATGGGGAGTCTGAAGGGGAAGACGTGGGTCCTATGGACTGGGTGAAGTTTTCGCACCACCAAGACTTAGATAGCGCTCGCTTTGGTTCGGTGGTTCAGTTTCGCCGCACCACAGGGAAAATGGGCAAGGGGCATGCAGCGGTTTTGATAGGGATGGAAGATCGTGGGAAGTACAGGGCTTTACGTGTCTTTAATTCTAATTACGACTATGCGTTGGACTATAATTTTGGAAAGGTTTCTCCCAATGGTGGGATAGGGGTAACGTGGTACCAAGAGAATAAGCCATATAGTGATGGGACCTACAGGGCTTCTGAATATGGGACATTGGTGATTCCCGAATAGTTCCTTTCTTTTGACATATTTTTGTTTATAGCCTTTTTAGTTTGGAGTGCTTTTTCCATTCCACTATAAGAGGTGTATTCATATGTTTAGAGTTGGAGACTTCCCTGGAAAGTTGTTTGTTTTTGAGGGTCCTGATGGGGTTGGTAAAACATCTCTGTCGAAGTATGCGCACGCAAAACTGCTTGATTTACATGATAATGGTGGGTGGTTTCCGGGGGCGACTCGAATTCTTTGGATGCGCCAACCCTCAACACGCTGGCGAGAGAAGATAAAGGAAGCGGATCCAAAGAACTGGCTTCAGGTTCTCTATATGTTTATGCGAGATAGGGAGAGGCAGTGGGAAGAGGAGCTTCGACCTGCGTTGCAAGATCGATGCATTGTTGTGATGGATCGGTATTTTTTGTCGAGCCTTGTTTACCAGGGGCTTTGTTTTTCTGCTAAATTTCGAGGGGAATTAGAGCATGCAGACAAGTTGCGATATCAAAGAAATGTCTACGACATAATAAGAGGTCATGGCGATTTCATTGTTCATCCTTACATGACTTTTGTTGTAGATGAGGATGATTCGATTATTCATGAGCGGCTTCAAGCTTCTCGTGGGGATACTATTGATGTCTTTGATGCAAACTCAATACAGACTCGAGTCAGAGAGATTTATCGATATTTGTTGAGTTGGGATATGGATGATTGCTCAGAGGCGGGTCTTCCGACAATGACGGCTATACACGGTCGAGGTAGATCAATGGAATCAATATTCGACGATGATTTGCGAGGAATGTTAATAAGGGCCTTGCAGTATACAAATTTGGCGTCCCCTATTCCTCACAGAGAGATGTAATTGTTATGGTAAACGCGGATAACATAAAAGCTTGTGTGGCAATGTTCAAAGATGCAGTTTGTTGTGCTTGTGGTGGGGACAATAGACCGATTTCTATCATGTTATTGGCTTTGGCATGCAAGTCGAGAGATATAGAAGAGGGAATAGCGGCTTCTGTTTTTTATCATCTTGCAGAGAACAATGGTTTTGGATCGACTCCTCATTTTTCATACGATGGGAAAATGGCAAAACTTTTGGAAATACCCGAGAATGTAAGGCATGGAAGGGTGTTGAGGAATTTCCAAAAGTCTTGGATTGATTATTTTGAAGGTTTTTCACTAGAGGATATGGAGATGTCATGGGAGCAGGTGGGCGAAGATTGGCGAAGACTCGTGACAGATAAATCGCTACACTTTTTATTGGAGAAGGTTTTTGATAGGGAGGTATTGAGGTTAGAGAAGGTCCTGAGAATTTATGATGGATCGACTCCCGATAAGATGAACAAGGTCAATCAAAGTGATTTGGCAAAGTCGTGTGTGGAGTTGGGGGATCTTGTTTTTACCTATCCGTGGGCGACACATCTGATGATACAGAACTCCGGTGATGGAGGGGAGCCGTGGATACATTTACATATCAACTCTGGCTTGGATGCTATCCCCTTTATGCGGCAATACTTCCTTCCAGATTTCGGAAACACGACTGAAGAAGGAACACACCTGCGCTGGCAGGGGACACCTGTTATAGTTTTTTGGCATCAAGTGTTTGAAAATAAAGAAATCATTGCGAAGACTTGTGGACCCAAGTATCGTTTGGAGGTCGATAGTATAAATGCTCCGTCTATGGATTCTTTAATCTTGTGGATGTTGTTAACAAAAGAAATAAAAGATGCGAGGAGAGATGTTGATTTCATAGAGAGGATTTCGAGGACAAAAGATAAAAGATTGTTCCCATTAGACTTGGATAATGATTCGGATAGTTCTATTGAGTCTTTTGCGCCAAATGAACAGATCTTGATGCTTTTTTGTTTCTCTATGGGTTTACTTGAAGATTTACTGGGCAGAGATGACATGGTCTCTGGAGAGGATAAATACTACGCCTACTTTGTTCTTCGAAGCGTGGATAACTTCCAGTTTATGATTTATGATCATGAAATAATATTGAGTCCAAAAGATTCAGTGGATCCAGGAATGTTTGCACCGGGGAGTGCGGGAGACTATGAACTTGCAGTATTTTTCACACAAACAAGGATAGTGGAAGAGGGCAAGCTTCTTGAGTTTAAGGATATTCTAAATGCGGGTAAGGATATGTATTGGGGTGAAATTTTTCACTATAGAGTTGATAGCGTAAATCCATTTTTGCTAACAAACTCGGTGTAGCGAACTGGTTTTTTTTATGACATCTTGGATATAACTAGATTGAACAATTAATCCTTGTAGGAAATCTAGATATGTCTGAAACAAAAAATATCCTATCTCCTCCTATGGATGATGCGGAGATTGCATCTCTTTCTCATGTCGAAGTGGAGGACACAATCCAGCTACCCAAAACACACGAGGGTTGGCTAAAGCGATTCCTTGCTTATTTGAATGTTTTTGGATTCCTTAGAGTTTTCTTTGGTCAAACTCGTGACTCGACAAACCGACCCAATAATATTCTCATGTTGTTTTATGCCGCATGTATTATACATGCGTCTGTTTTGGTTGGGTCCGTATACTTTAAGGGGGCGCGGTATCATTTGGTTCTAGATTGTCCACCTGGGACAAAACAAAGTTATATCGGGAAGAAGATTTTAAAGAAATCTTTAGAGTCTAAAGAAAAGTCTCCAAAAAAGGGGTTGCGGGGAAAGATAAAAAGAGGGGCTAAGAGTTTAGCAAAGAGAATAAAGAACAGATTGTCGAGGAAGAGAGTTCGGCGAACCTTCAATAATCCTTCGCCCACTGCAGTTTCAAAAAAAGAAAAAATTATATGTGGTGGTTTAAAGATTACAATACATTTGACTCTGCAGCCGTCACCCTCTTTGCCTGGGGCGGTATATTGGACGTGTTTTTGGGCACTGGTTTTTATAGGAATGTTGTATATGGGAAGGCATCAGCAGACTCGGGATTGGTCTGTTGATTTGATGTATGCGTGGAAAGGAGGAAGTCGAAGAGATGGTTTAGATCCGAGATCTGCATCGATTTCTGTTTCTGGGGAAGGAGTGAGTTTTGATACAGGAGATACAGGTGGCGCTGGGCCTGCTCCTCCGAGTGTAGAGCCTCGGGGAACTATGGGAGATAAGAAAGGACATAGTCACTGATCGGTATAAATGTCGGGGGAGAATTGAAGATTTGGAGGTTTCTATGACTATTGATCGCTATTCTTTTGTTGCAAGCTCGAGGAGAAGAAATAGAGAAGTTGAAGAGAAAGAAGTGGATTCGAGTTCTGAAGCACAACATCCTCTTTTTGGTGAAAGCAATTCGGAGTGTGTAGAGGACAGTGGGAGTATTGCGGAGTCTCGAGTGCAGGAGTTGCGGGTTAGGGAAATCTTCCCTTCTCTCAATTACTTTTTTAGTTTTTTCAAATCAATGCGAAGCAATAGGGAGTATCGTGTTCTTGTCCCAGTTGATTCTTTTTGTAACTGTATAAGGAATAAGAACAGTGATGAGTTGTGGAATTCTCTTGTTTCGTTTGGTGGTGAGCGGGTTTTGTATGCTTCTGTAGTTAGCTCCCCTAAAGGTCTAAGATCTTTTTACTCATGTTCTTATTTAGAGTGTGTTCTTGAGAAGCATATGGAATCGTTTATAGAAAATGAAACTGGAGAAGATTATCCTTCCCCAAATAATGATTTTCTTTCCAGAACCATTTCTGATGTTTTAGAAGTTTGGTCTTGCCATGGTTATAAGGGTTTCGTAAGGGAGGTTAGAAAGCATCTACGTGTTTGGAAGTACTTTTGTTTTCTATTTTCTCTTTGGGATAATATTGTAAAACAGGGACCATCTAATATTTCTGTACAATTAATGCAAAGTATTCGAGATGATATGTCGAGAGTTTTTTGCGACAAGGCTAGTTCTCCATTATGGTCTCAGGAAATATGGAGAGATGAGTTTCGAGAGATGGGACAAGAAATTTTTGCTCGTATGGAATTAGAGTCTCCTGATAAGGTTTCTGTTATCCGAAGAATGTCATCTTCCTGGGATCGTGTGATGTCAAGATCGTCTTAATCTTTTGATGGGGTAGTTTTTTTTATGATAGCAGTCGACGGAAGAGAAATAGTTTATCTGGGGATTCCATACTCGCATAAGGATGCGGAAGTGCGGCGAAAGAGGTTTGAGATCTCTTGTCTTGTTGCGAGTATTCTTATGAAGAATGATGTTGTTGTATATGCGCCAATTACTCATTGTTATCCTATCGCGGTAAAACAAGGTCTTCCTCATGGTTGGGACTTTTGGGAGAAGTTTGACACCGCATACCTGCGCTGCAGTAAAGCTTTATATGTTGTAACCATGGAAGGTTGGGAGAGTTCGAAAGGGCTAAACGCAGAGATTCAAATAGCAGAAAACCTGGGGATACCTGTTTTTTATTTGTCTTTGTATGAGAAGGTGAATATCAAAGTAGAAGAATATATGAATACAGGCGTGGAGGTTGCGGAGTTTGCTGAAACTCCAAAAGAGACAACTGTATTAGATCCGCCTAGACTTCCTTTCTTTTTAATGCCTCAGTATAGAGAAGCTGGGTGTTTGGATGTGGTTAATGTTTACAACCGTGTGGATGGGGATCTGGAGATGGTATATCAATTCGCAGCACCACCAACAACACAGGTGGAATTTGAGGTTATTAATCATCGTACGTATGGGGTGTTGGTTAAATACAAGGATCAGATTATTTATGTTTCTTATAGGGATTGTTCTTCTTTGCGAGACATTGAAGAAGGTGGGATTTATGATGGATCTATGAATGAGGACTTTTTTGTTCGTATGGGAGAGAGGTAGAATCTTTAGAGTCTAAAGATTCTCAATGTGGTGACAATAGAGAGAGTGGTGAAATGGATTATTCTTCAGTCGAACTTTTTGTAATTGAGCATCGAGATCGATCGGCACTTGTTCTTATTGAGGGTGAGGAGGTGGTGCTTCCATATTCTCAATGTGGGGGCTTGCATCGAATCGATACGGATAAAGAGGGTGTTGTGGAAGTGCCTGATTGGATATTGAGGGACAGAGGGCTTGAGGATTGCATTTCGTAGGAGATGACGAAATTGAAAAAAGATGGTCAAAAAGAAAATAAACGAGTGGTTATAACGGTTGAACTCTGGGAGAGTGATGTGGAGTTTATGCGAAACTTTATGGATGAGGTTCGCAATTTCACAGGTGGGATTGTTGAGGTCTTTGGTGTAAGGACAGATCTTTTGCTATCCCCGTTCTTTCGAAATACGTTATTAAGACAGGGCCAGTCTTTGGAGAAGATGATAGAAGTTGTGGGACTATCTAACGTTTATCGAGATAACCTTGGGGATCCTCTGTCAGTGTCTAATTCTTGCTCTTGTTGCAAATGTGAAAATAAAGACTCTTGAATAAATATTGAACCTTTCTTATATTTTTCTTGTATAGTTCTTATAGCTCATTGGTGATGAGTTGTATCTTTTTATAAGTCGAGGTGTTACTTGATATAGATATTTTAAGGGACCGGGGAGAGAATATGAAAAAAATAGTATTGATTTGGGAGAGAAACTCTGAAGAAGACTTGGAGTATAATAGAGAAATAATTGAAGGAATACAGTTGTCCGGAGATATTTTAGGGGTGTCTGTGGACGTTTTTGAACTGAATCCTGTATATCGTTTTTATGGTAACGATATACCTGATTCCGCATATCCAAATGTCCCAGAATATGATGACATGGTTCTGGGGTTTTGGATTGGGTTTATACCAAAGCGAGAACATTATCAGAGTGTTTATGACTTTCTAAAGTCCAGAAATGTTGTTCTTGTGAACACCCCAATCGAGCATCTGCGGGGGATAGAGTTTGATTTGGAGAGTTATAATTCTTTGGGATTTAGAACACCTCTGAGTGTCGAGGTTCGCGATAAAGAAACGGGCCTAGATGCTGCGGAAAGAGATCTAGGTTTTCCTGTATTTGTCAAAGGAAGAGTGCAGTCCCTGAAGCAGCGGGGTCCGAGTGCTTGTATAGCCTATGACAAAAAAGAGCTAGCGGATATTCTGGATGTGTATATAGAGGCAGGAATGCAAGCAGGTTTGTGCGATTTGATTCGCGATGGATTGATTTTACGTCGTTATCATCCCTTGGTTTCAGGGAGAAAAACGGACTATGGTTTTCCACAGGGGCGAGAGTTTAGGGTCCTTGTGTTCAAAGGAATGGTTGTTGGTAGAGGTTATTATTGGCGGAATTTAGATCCACCTCATTCTGAAATATCAGATGATGAGAAGAAACAAATTGATCGGCTGGCGGAGATGGCTTATCAGGCTTTTGATATTTCTTATATGTCTGTAGACATTGCCCAAAAGGCGGGTAATATGGAGTGGATTCTTGTCGAAGTTGGTGATGCTCAGTTCTCGGGGATAAACCATATTAATCCTCTGTGGTTGTGGCAGAATATTTTGAGGGCTCTTCTGGGAATATCGTGTGGAACGGTTATTCAAGAAATATCCTCGTTTGCCTCTATGACATTCTAGTTTTTAGCAGGGTAGTACTCAGGCGAGGTTTTTTTTTAGAAGGAGTTCTAATTCTCTTGAGTAAATTGCCTAGTCCGCCGTTGCCGAATGTTCCTCCTCCGCAAAAAAAAGTGTCCCCTGGCATTGTCACAGAAGATCCCAGTAATCAAATAAACTTCTTTTCTCCCCCCCCTTCGGTTTCTTTGTCTCCACCCTCTTCGCCCCCTCCGGCTCCACCCTCTTCTCCTCCTCCACCACTTCGAGTAGTTCCGCAACCACCACTATCCAGTTCAGAGGTGGTGTTTTCTCCTCCTTCTCTTGAGGGAACGAATCTTGGCTTCATAAGTCCTACACAACCCATGCCAGTTGTTCCTTTACCAGAGTCTGTTTTACAGGAGAGACGAAAGAAGGAGATAGAGGCAACTATAGGAAGAAAAAGAGGTCGGGCTAAGTTTGTTTCCCCACATGAGTTCAGGATGGTTTATCGGTATCCTGAAGGAAGTAGATTTTCTAAAGTTTCTCATTTACATGATAAGGATTGTCGTATACTTATAAAGCGAACAGCAGAAGATCCACAGTGTGAGTCAGGCAGGTGTTGGGTGGAGTTTAAAGATGGTCTTCATGTTTGTGTTCCACGAAGTCGCATTTTCACAAAAGAGTAAAATACAGTGAGTGCAGGGAGTTATTATGTCTTATATCTGTATTGTTGATGATTTGCCCCCAGAGATCATTTCAATGCTTCAGGCTTTCTATAGCCGTAGCCCAAAGTCTATTCGTATTCGCTTAGAGGAGTTGGGCTATATCCCCAATAGGGACGAATGGATTATAAGTGTATTATCGGAGTGGATTGGGGATTTATTGGGCAACGAAGGGAGAAACGAAGAAAACGCCAAAGATTTTGAGAGATTCGAGGGCATTATAGAAGAATTTCGGGGAGCAGATAAGAGGGGCATTCAAGAGAAGTTGGAGATGTTCTATGTGAATTATGGGCACAAATCTATTGGCGATTGTGGGTATTTCACAATTTTCATAGAGGATGTATCGATACTGGCAGCGAAGGTTATTCAGGATAATCCTCTATACTCTGGACAGGAAGCTTCGACTCGGTATATGGACTTCTCTGTTAGTCGAGCGCATTCGAGTAACTTACATTGCAATCCTTATGGATCAAGGGAGTCGGGTCATGATGTTTGGCAGAGAGCGAATGATCTACTTGACGGTTGGTTCTCTTTATATACGGACACTGTGCTAGAGTTGGAAAAAGGTTTGTACAAGAACCTCGATCGTCCATCGGAGATCTCGGAAAGTAGGTGGGGACGGGCTATTAAGGCGCGATCTTTTGATATAGCAAGATCGTTATTGCCGATAGGCACGAGGACGAATTTATCTTGGACTACAAACTTACGCCAAGCCGCTGATCATTGTGTCAGGATGTGGCAGCATCCATCTTCAGAGATTCAGTTTTTGGCTACACAAATCATGCAAACTATGCGGATAAAGTATCCTCATAGTTTTCGAAAAGATTGGATAGATCGTGTTCCCATGACAGGAGGACAGGAGCTATCATTTGAACAAAAAATGCAGATGAATTTCTGGAGAAGTTCTGATACCGATAAAATGATGTGGGGGAGTGAGGATTGTAAGGGATCCCCTGGTTCTCTCTTTCAAGTGGTAACTGGAGAAGGGTCTAGAAGGAAGTTACTGGGTTTTTCTTCTCTGTATGATATTAGTGGTGCAGAGAAGATGATAGAAACGATGGGATTAAGAAACAGAAATAGGTTTTTTGAAATCCCAAGAATATTTGATCGCTTTGGAAGCTTGTCGGCTCTTTTTGATTTAGATTTTGGATCCTTTAGAGATATACAGAGACATCGTCCTTGTTATCTCCCCATTCCTTTAGTTGAGAATGTCACATCGTTGCATTCTTGGTATTTAGAACAGATGGAAGGTTTGCTTTCTGGTGTGGTCTATGGCGAGTTTCGGGTGAGATGTGGGGAACTCCTGCAGGAAATACCAGAGCAGAAGCGTTTTGATGATGAAGACTTGGTTCGCCAAATGTATTTATCTCCATTGGGAGCATCTTCTGTTTCTCCACTCGTTGCTTCTTTGAAAGGGTGGGTGTATATATCGGAGATTCGAACAACGAAGCATGTACATCCTACTTTGCGGGAAGTAGCTATTTTGATGTTTCGATTTATTGAAAGATTACATCCAGATTTGGCAAGAGGGATGTTTTGTGATTTGTCGGATGATGAGATGTCTATTCGACGTGGAGATCAAGACATTTTTGAAAAAGGCACCGTTTTATAGTTTTTTATTAGAGGAGTGTTGTTATGAGTAAAATAGGGGCGGTTCCCAATCCACTTTCTGTTCCAGTTCCATTGGTTCCCAAGAACATGATTAAAAGAAGGAGAGGGGAAGAAGAGACAGTAGTAAGTATAGATGGGAAGTTATTAAGCTCGAGTTTGATAAAAAACTCGACCGAATCGGTAAAGATTCGGATTGCTCTTGTTATGGACGAATATGGCAATTGGAGTGCTTCGGGGTGGAATCCGAAGGAGGGAGGAGAGGGTCCAGAGGCCATGCTGGACATTGCGCATGATGGTGACTTTGTGGATCCGGATGGATATACGAATCGTGTTTTGTTCCCGTTTTGGGTTGAGGTTATGGTTCCTATTCCACAGCCTCGGGTTTTAGAGGGAGCTTCGATCATTCCGGCGAGGAGACCTACTGAGTAGTTTTTTATAAATGAGGATTCAATAGATTGAAGAAGAAAATATCTTGGATGTGGGACAACATGAAGAATGCTGCAACAGTGACGATCCTGTCTGGCATTTATGTTAAAAAGATCGACGCAGGCCAGCTTGGTGTGTTGTGCACGGTTTGGATTATTTTTATTATTCTTAGTTTGGTTTTCTCTACAAATAAGGACTCTTAAAGATATGAGAAAAGTGGGTGTCTTTGTTGATGTTAATTTTTTGAATAACTCTGGTGGTTTCGGTATGAACTATGACGTTCTCCGGAACTTTGCAATACGCGATAGTGGGATGCTTTCTAATTTATTTGCTTATATGAACTATAATCAGTTCAGGGCAGAAGAAGAGGAGGCATATCATCGTCGCCAGAGGGATTTTGAAGATCGGCTTCGCGACTTTGGTTTTACTGTAACTTCGCTTCTCTATAATGAAGTCTTCTCTCACACAGAAGGAAATTCATTTTTACAGTCGACATCTGAAGTGCGGATGGCTATGGATATTTTGGTAGCGTCCGAATATTTGGATACGGTTGTTATTGTTTCCGGAAGTGACGTTTTCTATAGCCTGTTCTCGATTTTGCGTAACAAGGGATGTAGGGTTGAGGTTATAGGTTTCAAGAATGTCTCGGAAGCGGTTCGGTGTGGGAGTGACTTCTTTCTATCGGGGTATCTGATTCCAAATCTTCTTTCGCCGCAGGACTCGGATGGGGTTCGTGAGGACTTCCGTCGCAAGTGGGGTGAGCCTGGATTTAGGACTCGAGGGATCTGTTACTCTTTTAACCAAGAAAAGAAGTTTGGGTTTATTCGGTTTTTGCGATCATTGGATAAACTCTGGATTGTCGATGCTCGAAATCCTGAGTCTCCTTGGGAGACGTCGTTTATTCATCTCACAGAATTACCATCTTCGGTGAGCTTTGAGGACTTGCCGAGCCGGGACAAAATCTTCGAGTTTACCTTGTCAGAGTCGGAGAAGGGATTTCAGTCCAAAGAGGTTGTGCAAATCAATGAGTATCGTTGATTTTTAGCATATCCAAGCATCATAAAAAAAAGGGAAATCTTTAGAGTCTAAAGATTTCCCTTTTTTTTATTTAACTGGGTTTCTGTATTTTGTTTACGGGGTTACCAATGGCAAAAACAAATAGGAAAGAGAGAAAGTTGAAATGAAAATTCATGGCCTGATAATCGATCCCCAGATTTCCTTTTCTTGGCCCGGTCTGCAGGAACTCACTGGGAAGAATCCGGATGAAATTCTCCCTCCCGAGGTTCGCCCCCATATGGGAGATATGTACGATCGTCTTTTGAACAGGGGCGAGCTATATGTAGATGGCGCTCACGAGGATATGTTGCGCTTGGCGGCGATGTTGGATCGTTTGCGGGACAGGCTGGACGACGTCCATGTGACGCTGGATTCGCATCGGTTTGTGGATCAGGCGCATCCTTCTTGGTGGAGGCGTACAAGCGATGGATCCCCGCCCCCCCACTATACGATCTTGGGGATAAATAACGATCGTGTCGTTCGGATGGATCCACAGAGCGATGGATCTCTTGTTCCCACGGGCGATGAGTTCACCACGCGCATCCCTTCTTTTATGTACAAAGGAGGACCGACCAAAAAAGGGAGCAAGGGATACCTGGAGGCACTGGAGAAGAACGGTCGCTATCCCCATGTCGTGTGGCCAGTGCATTGTATGATCGGCACAATGGGCCACTTGGTTCACCCTGCGGTTATGGCAGCGCTACTGCGATGGGAAGAGCAGTTTTGTTCTGTGGACTATGTGACGAAAGGATCCAACCCACAGACGGAGCATTATTCTGGAGTGCAGGCAGAGGTTGTGGACCCCAGCGACCCCTCGACGCAGATCAATATGGAGTTGATACGGACTCTGGAAGAGGCCGATATTGTCTTTCTGGCGGGAGAAGCTCGATCCCATTGCTTGGCAAACACGGCGAGAGATATTGTCGCAAAATTCTCAGATCCGAGCTATGTCAAGAAGCTCTATCTGATCGAAGATTGCACCTCTGATGTTCCGGGGTTTGAACATCTGGGCGAAAAGTTTGTTCAAGATATGGTGGGGTTGGGAATGAATGTTTCTAACTCATTAGATTTCTTGGCCTAGACATTGTTTGGGTCGATAAGTCTGAAGTAGTTCTTTTTACAAATATGGAGAGCGATTAAATGCCTCGAATTACAGACGAGACAATGGAAGACCATCAGATGGGTGGTTCGAACTATTCTTTTTCGGCGAAGAGGATAGACGACTTGGGAGCCTCAGAGTACACCCTCGCCTTTATCGCGGTGGACGTGACGGGATCGTTGCAAGGACAGGAAGCAAACCTCGAGAAGATGTTGAAGCTTTGTGTCGCGGCTTGCCGTAGAAACCCAAGAGCAGACAACATGATGCTTCGTGTTGTTTTGTTCTCCAGTCAGTTTCACGGGTATCTGGAGGAAATTCATGGTTTCCGACCTTTGCCCGAAATCAAGGAAGATGATTATACCGGGGTCATCGATTGCAGGGGGGGGACGCCACTGTACGAGGCGGCTTATACCAACCTGACCGCTTTGCAGCAATTCGCAAAAGATCTTTCGGACAACGACTTTTTTGTCAACGGCATCGGCTTTGTTTTGACCGATGGCGAAGACAATATGTCCAAGGTCACTCGGACTATGGTGAAGGATTCGATCGGCGATCTGGTCAAGAGCGAGGATCTGGAGTCCTTTCGCCCAATCTTGATCGGCTTCGGGCAATCCACATGGCTGCGAAAATTTCAAAATGAAGCAGGCTTCGATCAGTTCGTCGATGCAGGGAGCGCGAGTGAGTCGACGTTGGCGAAGGTGGCAGACTTTGTGTCTCAGTCTTTGTCTTCTGCCTCGCAGTCTCTGGGAACTGGCGGTCCATCCGTTGCCCTGACTTTCTAGGGGCTTAGTTGATATGAGAAATCTTTAGACTCTAAAGATTTCTCTGCTTGTTCGCGATTGTGGTGATTTCCGCAGTCGCGTTTTTTTTTGGTTTTTTTACATGTCGTATGACACAAAAAGACACACAAGTTGGCTAGTCTTTTTGGGAGTCGAGAAGGGTTTTGTTCTTTCTTGACTAGTGGCTCTTTTTCTAGATAGGAGAGAAAATCTGATGAGTACCACACAGCCCTTTAATCCTGATTGCAAGTTTATTATGTATGACTTTGCGGCTCGTCCCAAAGCTTACTTCGTCGCGGAGGAGTTGGATGTGAAGCCACCCGACCCTGGGGAGACAACAATGCGGGATGCGGCACATCACGTCATTGTTGTGGATCGATCAGGATCGATGTGGGGGGAGATGAAGTCGTTGAAAAACACACTCCTGAAGCTTCTCACTCTTCAGGAGTATCGGGACAAGGCGCTCAAGGTGTCTTTGATTTCTTATTCGGGAGTTCGCGATCTGACTCTCCACTTTGAGAAGGTGGATGTCGCGGACATTATGGAGATGGACTCTCCATACCAAAAAGAAATCAAAAGCATCCGGGTCACGGGCTTGACTTGTATCAGTCAGGCGATGCAAATGGCAGAGGGCTTAGTCGAGGATGGAGAGTTGACGTGTATCACTCTTCACACAGACGGCTACGCCAACGATCACTCCCCACGAGATGAAAGGAGAAAGTTGCGGGAGATCTGCAACCGACTGAAGGAACGCAACTGCTTCCTCAACACGATTGCATACTCGCGGTATAGCGACTTCCCGCTTATGGCGGAACTGGCGAACATGGTTTCGGGTTCTTGTGTGAAGGCACAGAGCGCAGCGGATGTGTATGACAGCTTGTATCAAACATCTTCTCTCTTGGCTCAAAGCGCTCCCCCGACGTTGGTCTTTCCTGATGGAAACGATTTCGAGCAGCAAGTGTATGTGGAGTGGGGGGGGAGAAAGGTCATCGGAAGCAACGGTGAGCTTGTTATCAGGGGTGTAGACTCCTGCGGTGATGTTAAGCTCTATCGCTATCAAGAGGTGTCTCAAAAAGAGTATGAATACTCGGATGCCTTCGACTGCCTCACGGGCTGGACGGATGACATCTTCCCGATATTGGCTTTTGTGCGATATTGTATTGCGTCGGGCCAACTGAATCGAGCGAAGTTTCTTTTGTTTTCGACTCTGAATATGACGCTCTCTGATCGTCATGCAGCAGCGTTGGACAGTGAAAGGATTGCGGCGTTCGCCACAGACGTTGATGCGGCTCTCTTTGACAACTCGATGCCCGACAATCACATCTTCGCGGACGAGATGGCCCCGAGTGACATGGTTTCGATTTTGGAGCTTGCAGAGCTTCTGAGTGAATACTCGGACGCCATCGAAATCAACAAAGAAGCGCTCTTCGAAGTGTACAACAAGAGAAGCGTGAAGCGTGTTCCGGGGAAGATTGACCCGTTGGGGAAATATATCCCGCCTCGCTTCAAGCTTCGCCCAAAGAACTCCAGTGATGAGTATTTCTCGATTCGGGGTGTGGAGTGCAACGAGTCGTCGGCCACCATTAATCTTCTCTTCTCGTATGAAGCGGATCTTGTGGAACAGGATGCGGGAGAGAATATCGTGGGGGTTGTCGAGGAGGTTTCCAGTGTTCGTTTGAACAATTTGCGCGATTATCGAAACTATACGCTGGTGGGCGACGGTCTACTGGCGGTACCGCATCTGCAGGTGAGGTTTCGATCCAAGAAAGCCTTTGCGGCTCTCGAGAGAGCGGGTCTGGTGGATGGTCCATGGAATCCATCGGAAGATTACATTCTGGACTTGGAACATCTTCCACTGGTCGATTTCCAGGATGCAAGCTTCGACAGTCTCTCGGGCGAGTTTGAACGGATGGCCAAGCTCAAAATGCTCGCCAAGATGCTAGAGGCAGCTTTGAAGGGTCAGTCTGATCTGTACACGCCCGAGCAGATCGCAGCTCTCGACAGTCACCACCTCAAGCCATCGCTTTTCTATTCGGGTCCTTCGATCTACAAGTATGTCAAAGATGGCCTGACGCGGGAAGCGGCACTGAGCCAGGGGGTTCTTGATACGAGAGTGAAGCACAAGGTTCTCTTTGGCACAGAGGACACGTTGTCTCTCGATAAGATTCCGAGTGCCAACGCCTTCCTCCGGGCCTATTTCACAGTGACCGATGCGAAGGGGCAGTTGGTTGACAAGCCCACGGTGCAGGATGCCTTGGCCCCTAATGCGATGGTGGGTTGGAAGGTCTTGAGTTCGCGCAAAAAGGTGACGCGGCTCGACGATATGTTGAAGCCACTCGCCGCCTCCTTCTTTGGCATTGACACGCCCTACGAAGTGTTGTCGGTTCTTCGAAGCAGCAGCCTGAATCATCTCACAGATGACTTCGAAGACTTTAGCAATCGAGACGAATCGACAATCCTGGATGACCTTGTTGAGTTTTTGACTCAAATGAAGCGAGACGTCAAAGGGGTTATCGATCGAGTCTACCGCGACAAGATTTGCCCCATTGTGTTTTACATCGGAGCCACTGGTTTGCTCCCCGATAACTATGATGTCCCGGCTATGGGGAAAGTGGAGCTTGGGGAAGTTTGCCCCAATATCAAAACGGGCAAAAAGGAAGAGGACGCCATCTTCTTCAAAGTAGATGATGTTCTTCTCACGGTCTACACGGAAGTAGCCGAGTTCTCCAGGGAACAAGCCGCCTCGAATTAGATCCGATTTTTCTATTTCGGGTTTTGTTGAGCGGGTAAGTCTTTTACTTTAGAGATGTAAAATCTTTAGAGTCTAAAGATTTGCCCGTTTTTTTTGGAGTTGCAAATGGCAGTGGTGCGTGATGTAGATAGTTTTTTTCGCCGAGGTTCTACACATAAGATTTGTGAAGATTATGCGTGGAGTGGTTTCTTCAATCGCGGAGGCGGGGCTGATGATATAGGAAGATCTTTAGTGGTCGTTTCCGATGGATGCTCTACTTCCCCCTTTACAGATTTTGGTGCTAGGTTATTGGTAAGATCTCTTATGAATAGAGTCGCTTCTTGGGGTGAATATATAAATATGGAGTGGCTTATTGAACAAGCCCATGGGCTTGTTCTGTCCATGAAGATGCCTTCCGATTGTTTGAATGCGACTTTGCTTTATGCTCTTGAAAATAATAAAGGCGATATAAATGTGGGGATTTCGGGTGATGGCATGGTTCTGGCGAAGTTGCGCTATTCGGGCGAGTGGAAGTGGTTAGATGTTTCTTTTTCTGGAAACTGTCCTGCCTATCTTCATTACCTTGCCCACTATGAACACTTGAAAGGATTTGCGAATGTAGTTGTCGGTAATCTGCCGACAACTAATGGAGATGAAGACCTGTCAACGCCCCTGGGAGTAAGGTATTGCAAAGGGACATTAGTCGAAGAGATCGATTCAATCCCAGAGGTTGAAGATGTTCTCTGCGTTTTTCGTGAATCAGATGAAGGAGATTTCGCAGATTTTCAAGATCGTTACTCATTGTCTTTCACTCTTGATTCGGATAGGTACTCCTCTGTTTTGATAGCGACAGATGGATTGTCTAGTTTTTTCACATCTGGATTAACTAGAGATAATTTACAATCTCTTTTTGAGGACTTGGTTATCAGACAAGTAACAAAGATAAGGAGTTTTCGAGGTGAGTTTCTTCAACGCCGAATGCGCAAGTTTATTGATAAATATTGTGTGGATCGTCTAATAACGCACAGTGATGATGTTGCCATTGCGGGGTTATTTATGCCCAAAGGAAAAAGTAATGTCTAAAGAAAGATCTATTGTTTCGAAGAGGTGTTTTTTTCGGTTCAGTAGTGTATGGGGTGCGACAGCTACGGACTTGGACACTTTTATCAATCATTGGATCGCGTTGCGAGATGCAATAGTTTCTGAACAAGGAAAAGATTACCCAGACACTCCGAGTCCGTATTTAGAAAATGAGATTTATTTCTGTCCCGATAGTGCAGAGTGTCCAGAATGCGGAACAAACTCAGAGCCGATGTTGATTACAGCCTACGACAGGTTAGAAACGGATGAAGAGTTCGAGAATCGTGTGGGGGTAGAGGAAGTAGAAAAACAAACAAGAGCATTAGTAGAGAAGGAGAGATTGAAACGAGATCTTGCATCAGCTTCGCAACTTCTTTTGAGCCATGGCTATGAAGTCATAGTGCCTTTTGTCGAATCAAAAGATGTGGCTTGTATAGTAAATGATTCGGACGAATCTTGAATATTATGGAGACTTAGACAGTTGCGGATTTATTTAGAAGGTGGTGGATATATAAATTTAAATCAAAGTCACTATGTCGGAGGAGGTGGCGAGGGTGATGTTTATACAAAGAATGGAGTTGCGTATAAAATTTATCACAATCCTATAAAAATGATTCCATTGGGAAAAGTGACAGAATTATCAGTTTTGCGTAATTCGTGTTTCATAAAGCCCGAATCAATTATTTTCGATAAAAAGAAAAACCCTTTGGGATATGCTATGCGCTTTGTACAGGGCGGGATACCCTTATGTTCTATTTTTCCTCCGTCTTATAGAAAAAGGCATTCTATCACTCACGATCAGATCTATGAGCTTATTGGAGAATTGAGTGTGGGGATTTCGCTTGCGCACAAAGAAGGGATTATTTTAGTTGATCTCAATGAAATGAATTTCCTGGTGTCGCCTGATTTCTCGTCTGTTTGGTTTATTGACGCAGACAGCTATCAGACCCCTTCTTTTCCAGGCACTGCTATCATGGAGTCGATCCGCGATTGGAGCAGCAATGTTTTTACAGAGCTATCGGATTGGTTTAGTTTTGCGGTGATTTCTTTTCAGATGTTTACGGGCATTCATCCTTTTAGAGGTAAATATAAGGGACCTAAAGAGCAATATAGAAAGAAATTGCCCTCTGACACAGAAGGGGATGATTTTGCGATAACAAGGCGGCGCATGAAGGATAATATCTCTGTTTTCGATCCAGATGTGGGAGTTCCACGAGTGGCGTATCCCTTTGATGTTATACCTGATGATTTTCTTGATTGGTATAAGAAGATTTTTGTTAGAGGTGAGCGCCTTCTACCGCCAACATTAGTAGGGGATGTGATTTTTATTGCTCCTCAAATAACGAATCTGGAAAGCACCGACAGGCTTGTCGTCCAGCTGTGGCATTCTTTTGGAAAAGATATTTTAGATATCGTTCAGGATTCTTTGGGCAATAGATCCTTTATAAAGTTACCGGGTGAGGTTTTCGAAGAAAGACGATTTATTCATGCCCACACTTGCGGCCAAGTGGCATTGACTAGGAGTGGTTGTCCTATCGAAGTATTCCTATATAAGGATGATGGATTAAATAAAATTAGAATTTCTATTTTGAGCAATGATCTGACGTTTACAGATGGGGATAGGATTAAATATTTGGATGTCGCGGCAGAATCTATTTCTGTCTATGAAGGAAATGCTTATGCAAAGTGCGGCAGTTCAATTATTCGCATCGACTGCGCTGCCGGGAAGATCCCAATCTTCCCACATGTTACTGACGTGCTCCCACATGCTTCTTATTTATTTAGTGGAGGAGTTCTGCAGAATCTTCTTGGTTCGGCTTACGTTTCTTTGTTTGTGAATATAAAGGAAACGCACCAAATAAGATTGGGAGAATTGGATGGCTATCAAATCATCGAAGCCAAATTTGATAGAAGAGTGCTTATTGTTAGGGCAAACAAGGACGGAAAGCTGAATCGCCTTGTCTTTAGATTCGCAGATGATTTCTCAGATTATGATGTTCGTTTGGTAAAAGATATTGCGAATGTGGGGATTAATTTTGTTGTTTTAGATTCAGGTGTTTGTGTTTTGATGGACGAAGAAGAGAACATCGAAGTTTTTCGTTCGAAACCGGGAAAGATACAGGTTATGAAAGTTGAAGATGATTCTTTGGGTGGGGATATGAGATTGATTCGATGGGGAGGGAAGTTGGGATTTACTAGGGGTAGCGGTCTCTATACTTTGTCTATGAAGTCAATTTGATCATGGTTGCGTATGTGTGATTTTTATTTGGCATCTAGCCGCAGGCGGATGAGGGTGGCGTCCGCGGGTGCCCCTGTGTTTTTAAAGTTACTAAAGCTAATCACGGCGTTAGTTTGTTCCACGCCGAGGAGGAGATCGCCACTTTTGTCATAGGTTATATGGCCGTGGAGATTCATGTCTTCGATATTGGGCCAGCCACCCGAGTAGGTGCCTGAGCGGAAGAAGATTCCTCGTTTGGTTTGTTCGATGCACATTACGTCGTCGGTAAGGTGTAAACCACTGCTGGTGAAGCCATTTGCCCCACCTGCGGACCCGTGGTAGATCCCCCATTGATCGTTGTTACCACCATCATGTCGGAAGATGCTACCGGCCATGAGTTCGCCGCCGACGCCACCTTGCCGTTCCAACATCATCATAAAAGAGTCCCAGTTGTTGACCGGAACAAAGGAGAAGTGGGACCAGATCCGTAGCAGATTATTGGCGGCGTTATAACTGGGCCAGAGCGAAGAGATCAAGGCGTAGAGGTGGGGAGAACTGCGGTTCCCATAATCATAGGTCCCGGTGGCGGTATCCCATACAATTCCTGTTGAACCATCTATATCTAGAGCAGTGGCGTTGTTCAGATCTTCGGCTTGCCATGTTTTACCGTCGATGGTGACAGCCCCGGAGGCAGCTGGGCTCAGAAGATCCTTAATGTCTAAAGCGGGAAGCGCAGAGAAGTCCACACTGTATTTTGTATTCCATCCAGGAGGAATTGGCGTTGGTGGCGTTACTAACCATCTGCCGGGATCCATCGCCGCTATTGCCCCTGGTCGGATTACGGTTAGACCGTCGTCTGTAGCGGTGGAACTGTCTTCGTAGTGAAACAATTGGTTTAAAGACTCAACATAAATCAATTGTTTATCTTTTTGTCCCGTCACTAAACGAAGTGCAGCAGCGTCGACTGCGCCATCGTGAAGGTCGTCGCTACCGCCGCTCCCTTGTAGTGTTCCATCTATGTAGATAGGCGACATGTTCGACTCTCTTTTTGCTATGACGTCGTAGGTAATGTTCTCACATGATTGCTTTGGACAATATGGGAGCGCACCACCTACCACGCAGTGCTGAAAAAACTAAAACTACTCGTCAATGAGACTATCACAAAACCTATTGCAGCACAACGATTGACCAGATTACTGTGATTGCCTATTCTACGGCCCTCTACTAGGAAAGTGACTGGGAGTTGGTTGTTTTTGTGATAGTATTTTTTCTAGTGGCAGATATTGTTTTTCTGAACTTGCTTTTATATCCTCTTTAAAAAAAGATAGAAGAGCAGGCACCAAGGGGAGAGTGCTTAGTTAGTAATATCTTGTCGTGATTATATTGCTCTCTAATTTTTTCCACATGGTTTCGGTTTGGCTTTTTCATTATAGAAGGTGGTTACCCTAAAGGTATTGCCAAGAAATATAGAGAAGTGAAAACGGTATTGTCTTGATGTCTGTAGCCCTTTCGACTTTGGTTAAGAGGGCTTTTCTTTTGTTGTTTATGAGTTGTGTTTATTTCTTTAGACTCTAAAGATTTTTAAAATGTCTTTTTGACATCTTTTCTTTTTCTTCGCGAAAATCGATGAGTGTCTCACCTTGGCCCTGTGTTTATCTTTTATAGTGTATAAGATTCTTATGGAGTCATCATAAAATACGAGGTTTTTGATGAGTAATAAAGAAGATGTGATGCTTCGGTATCAAAAGATGGTAGAGGTCTTACGAAAAAATCCTGGCAAATATGTGTTTTTGATTGCGCAAGTGGATCCAGATGCTTTGGGATCCACCGTGGCTTTGAAGGAGTTATTAGAATATGTCACTTCTGAGTTCGAAGATGTCGGTGATGCGAAATGGTCGTTTTCATGTTGTTATGCAGGAGGAATAGGGCATCCGCAGAATCGATGTATTTTTACAAAATATAATCTTGGTACAAGTATTCGTCTATTAGAGGAATCTTTACCTCTCATTATTTCTTCCCATGCCAATGAGGTGAAATATATTTTGGTTGATTCTTCGGATATGTTGGATCAACGACTCCCCGAATTTCTCCGTGAGGAACGTCCACTCATTATTGTGGATCATCATCGTGGCTCCACTCTCGAGGATGGGGATGACGTTATGTATTGGATTGAGGACTTGGGTTCTGCCAGTACAATGGTTTTTGAATTAATGCATGAAGGGGCAAACTTTTTTGATGACATCTTACGGAATCGACCAGAAAGACGTGAGCAGCTTGCGGATCTTTTGGCTTTAGGGATTTATATAGATACGCATGATATGCGAACTGGATCCAGGCGTGATCTGGCGGCATTCAATTTACTGGGGGAGTGGAGAAGTAATATTCATGTGGCAACGGATTATCCCCTGCCTCCTAGTTATTTTGCCAACTTGCGGACAGCGTTGGAGACGATGCGACGTGAGGATCATATACTGGTGGCTAATTTGGGAGTTATTGAATCGCGATGCGCGGACGACATCGCGGTTATCTCGGATGAGCTTATTCGGATGGAGGGGGTATCGCTGGTACTAACGTGGGCTGTTGTGGATGGGAAGGTTAGAATAAGCGCTCGTGGGACGAATCTAAGTAACCCATTGGACGAGTGGCTAGCCAGTCGCTTTGGGGAGCGCAGTGGGGCTAAAATCACCCCTACAGGTAAAGGTGAAGGGGGTGCGTTGCTAGATGTGGGGATGGATTTTTGGGTAACGGCAGATACAACAAACGAGCTAGTGTCGTTGGTGGGCAAGCGAATATGTTCGTTAGCCTTCGGAAGTGATTGAGATTTCAGGAGGGGGGACTGAGCTTCATAAGGATGCTACGACCCTGACGGAGAGGGTTTTGGTCCACGGAGCAGGAGAGGGAACTCTTGAAGCGCTCGAGCAGTCTCATCCCAATCTCAGGGTGGCTGGCTTCTCTTCCGCGGAATTGAAGGACCACCTTTACTTGGTGTCCTTGATTGAGAAACTCTTGTGCGCGTCGTATTTTTGTCTCGAAGTCGTGATCCCCAATCTTGGGTCTCATCTTTATTTCTTTGACAGTTGTTCTTTTTTGCCGATTTTCTTTTCTTCGCTTCTTTTGTTCATATTGCAGCTTTCCATAGTCGACAATTCGGCAAACCGGAGGATCTGCATCGGGAGACACCTCGACTAAATCCAGATCCGAAGCTTCGGCAGTTCGGAGCGCTTGTGCCAAAGGAAAGGTTCCTAGTTGAGCGCCTTCCTGATCGATAAGCCTGACCACTCGTGATGTTATTTGGTCGTTGATTCGTAATTGTTTTTTAATTGTTCTATCTCCTCTGTGTGTTTGTTTCTATCGAATAGACTCTTTTGGTGATTCGATAGTTCGTTCTATAATAATGAAGTACTTCCCAAGATAGCGAAATGAATAAGGGGTTTGGAAATGTCCACTTTGATGTCTTCCTCGATTCGCCAGAGTTTTATCGATGCTCTCTCTAAAACAATAAAAGAAAAAGATGTGCTAGATGCAGTGCTAGAGGCTTTCGATTCTTGTGTAAATGGGGATTCGATACAGGCGCTCGTAAAAGAATCGTGCTCTTGTTCATATGAGTATGAGCAGCAGGTAGAAGAGATTATGATACTTCGAGCCGAGAATAGAGAACTTCGGCGTCACGCAAAAATACCATAATTGCTTGATAGATAATTTGCCACAAGTGTCCTGTATCAGAGAGAATTAGTTATTCGCTTTTGCGATCTTTAGAATCTAAAGATCCTGTATTTTTATTCGAGAAATATTATGTGGTTTTTTGCAGTTTCCGGCGAGATCAATATGTGGGCAGTCGCGGGAATTCTTTCGTTTTTTATTGCTATTATCGTGCATCTTATTGAGGATGATGACTTGGGGAGTTAGGGCATGCGAAAAGTAGAATCGGGTTCCAGGTTTCCTGGTGGATTTAAACCAGACTTATATGATCGGACTTTTGGGGAAAAGGATCTGGTTTGGTACCAAGCAAATAAAAACAGATTTGCGGTTTGGACTATTTGTGTATTGGTGGGGTTGGCTATATTTGCTTTTGGGAAGTATTCGACAGTGGTTCAGGTGAAAGCAGCTTCTGTTATGTTTGGATATCCAGGACTCAGTCCGATCTACACTCGCTTCTATATCATCTTGTCTGCTTTTGTTGTTTGTGTGATCTCTTCTATCTTTTGGATAAGGCCGGGCTGGGTCTTTATAGGACTTTGGTTTGATCGCTTCTCTCACAAGTTTCTATACGATGATGGGATGAAGAGAGTGGGAGAGTTCCTCTCCACACATCCTCATCTTGGATTGGTTGAGTTGTGGAGAAAGGGTGAGAAAGGACTCTTGTTTGTTTATGATCACAATATGTTTAGCGGAAGCCACGAGGAAACAATCGGCCTGCTGAACGATCTGTATAAACCCTTCTTCTTAGATTGTTTTTATTGGGCAGAAGATCTTGAGTTCGTTGACTACGAGGAGAAGAGGGTAGGGAACGAGTTGATCTGGGTAAACCGAGGGTGGTCGGGCTTCGAGAGCTAAACGGATTATTCCTCTTTTCTGATATTTGGTAAATGCTCTCTTTATTACACTGATGTTAGTTGGCGAGACTTGCAGGTTCTCGCTTTTTTATTATGCATCAGGAGTGATAGAAACATGACCTTGAGAAGCAACATAACGTTGAAAAAGAGATTCCTTTCCAGTGGAGAACCGTTGTATGTGCGCCCCCTTATGGTGCAGGGTCGGGCTGAAATTGGGTGTCTTCATGAGGCAAGAGCCTTTCGGTATCGCAGGGACGGAGAGGCATCGGGGGGCAGGGTTTGGGCAGGTATTCTTCCGAATCCAAGCATAGTGCGTGGAGAGACTAAGTACCTGGAAGTGGTTGACTCTGATGGAGTGACTCGACATCTAGATGTTATTGATTCTAAAAAATTGTCCTTGTGTAGCTTCCCTTGTTTGTCTGTGGCTAAAGGGGGGCATGTTTTGGATGGGATTGTTGATTCAGAAACATATGTTTCTGTGTTCTTTTTTTCTCCAAGAGTGTTCCACCTTGTGCTCGACACCATCGCGGAGTATAGAAAAAAACATAAGTATCTACTGGAGTTTCTTAAGGCAATAGATGGATTTACACCACCACTCACCTTTCAGGGCGAAGGCTTCGGAAATGGAGGAACCGACTTCGGGATGGAATGTCTGTCTTACTTTGCGGAAGAGATGGAGAGTCGAGAGGAAAGGAATATTCAACTCGGAGTTTCCGCGGGAGGGTATTCTGCTTTTGAATATTTTCTGGATGCATTCTTTGGGGGTAGGAAAAAAACGAGTGCCAAGGATTCCTTTTTGGAAAAGATTCGAATTGTTATTGAGAATCCAATCCCGATTCTTAGGCTTGAGAAATCTGGTCGGGGGGTTTCCACCATGTACGATGTAAAAGCTGTCCTTGAGGCAGAAGATTATGTGGGTAGTTGGGCAGAAGATCTCACAGATATGTACAAGGCTATCCCTTTTGTTGGGGAAGGTATCCCAAGAGAAGCGTTTGAAGAATGTTTCATCGAGAGCTATCCCAGAGAGCTTTAATTCTGGTTACATAAAAGGTAAAGAGAGAAGATGATCGATAGAGCAAAGAAGGCTTTTTACGAGAAACTCCGCAAATTAGAAGAATGCTATTTCGAAAAGCAACTCCCCGCAAGCTGGCAAGACAGCTTACTCTGGAAGCTGGAGAAGATTAACCTGGATATTTCGGCGATGAAGTCTCGGATACGCTATTATTTTTTTCTGGGGATCTTCCTGACTGCTTCGTTCTATCTCTGTCGTGAAGTAGGTTTATTCCAGCACGACTTGTTCAACTCTACTTCTTTACTATTTTTGATTATATCTGGATTACTTGCGGTTATAGAGGTTATCTATAGCTCAAATGTTTTCTTAAAGAGAAACAATCGTATCTTGATTCTATCGAAAGGTAGGGATCTGTTCCTGGAGTGGGTGGATGTTTTTCTTCCCACAGATT
>Ga0080013_1000372_pt1 | contig 63621 bp, 48 predicted proteins | sample ETNvirenome_6_85_FD_69236 | JGI IMG/M metagenome (GOLD analysis project Ga0080013, IMG submission 69236) | Marine viral communities from the Pacific Ocean - ETNP_6_85 (SPADES assembly) (version 2) | ecosystem: Environmental > Aquatic > Marine > Oceanic | place: Pacific Ocean | collected 2013-06-19 | reverse complement strand
ATCTGCTGGAAGAGAAGCTGGAAGACAATTGGACTAGACGCGATATGGAAAATTGGGGATTAAAGCTTAAGATGGGAAATCCTGACATTGATATTCCTGAGTAAAATACTAATCTACCATATGATGTTGTTTTAATAGCCTAATTACCCTGTCAGAGTATTGTTCCACAAAGGTATTTAAGGATGTTTGCATATTCTGAAGTGTTTTTAGTCCTTCTGGTGAAAGTTCGCCCTTTTTAGAAAAATTTTGAAGACCTTTTACTATTTCTTGTACCTTTTGGTGATCGTGATCTGTTAATTTAGATAACTTTTTATTAATTTCGCTATATGTTTTCATATTATTTTAATTTCATGGCCTTCAGCCTTATAATGTTTCTCTCTTTCTAAAGAATGATCGACTAAGTACTTTTCTTGGTCGAAAAAATCATAAACATAAACCTTTTCTTTTGTTTCATGTGTCCGTAACGCTCTACCTAGCGCCTGAAGGGTGGCAATTTCTGATTTCATGCCTCTCGCATTTATGAAGTGGGTGATTTCTTCAATATTAACCCCTGTTTGGAGGATTTTAGTACCAATGAGGACGCTAGATCCTCCACATCCTCGGAATCTAGATATAGCTTCATACCTTTCTCCGATTGAATCACACCCTTGGAGGAATTCACAACTCCCTCCAAGTAAGTTTTCCAAGGTTCTTCCGTGATCAAGTGATTTGGTAAGTATAAGTATACGGGCTCTTTTGTTTTTTTCTTTAATGTCATCTACAATCTCCTTTATAGTAGTATTTCTAGAAGAATTATTAATAATAAATTCATTATATATCTCAAGGTAAGATAAATTATTATCTTGATATGCAGCAGTATAAGGTCTATGTATTATTTGAATAATTGGTTTCGTTAGTTTCCCTTTATCAACGAGTTCTTTTGTTGTGGCTACAGAGTACACGGGACCTAAACCCCCCTCTAGATTAAATTTACTAATATTGTTGGCGGGAGGTGTAGCAGTAAACCCATAGCGATGATTAGCGTTAGGGAAGGATTGTATGGCTGCAACGGTAGTTTTTCCATTACTAAACTCATGGCACTCATCTACCATCAAGACATCAGCATCTAAATGTGTGTCAAGTATTTTCTCAATGCTTTGCACAGTACAAAGCATAATATCCCCTAAAATAAACCCCTCACTATAACACAAACCTAAGTTTGAAATATCCAACGCCTTTAGGAATTCATATGTTTGTGTTAAAAGCTGCTTGGCGTTAAAAAGCAATACCATTTTTTTGCCCTCTAAGGCTTTTACAAGACCAGCCATGATTAGTGTTTTTCCTGATCCTGTAGGTGCTTTTATAACCATTCTTTTTTTCTCTAAAGCTTTTTGTATAGTTTTCTCTTGATAGTCATAGTAAGTAAATTTTTCAAAATCATAGTTCTTGTTATTATTTACTATTTTTCTATTATCTATAATTTTGGGTTCTGCTTCTACTTTTTTAAGGTCTGCTAATACTCTTTCTAGAAGCCCTGTCTTAAATTGTCCTTTTTTAGAGAAAAACTTTTTTTTGCCGTCCCAGGATCGACGCTTATATTGGGGCGAGTATTCAGCCCCTGGAACCTTGAATGAATATAATCCCACTAAAGCACTGATTAGTTTTGGATTATCAGTAACCAAGGTCGAATTTATTGTATTTACGTGTACTTCCATACATACTATTATAGATTAGAGGATACTATGAATAACGAAATTCCAGAAACAGAAGTGTTAACAGAAGACGAGCAAATTGCGTCTATATTAGAGCATCTACCAGCAGAAACTGAGATTGATGTTGAAGTTCCATCAAGAGGTATTCCTTATTTTGGCAAAGAAGGGTTATTGCGGGTTAGGCCTATGACTTTTGAAGATGAGAAATCTTTAAGTACAGGATCACGAACAGCTTCTTTTAACCCTGCAAATTATCTACTATCTAAATGTGTTTCTAATGTTGATGTAGATAAGCTTTTATTACTAGATAAATTATTTTTATTACTAAAAGTAAGAGAATTATCTTATGGCGCTGATTATAAAGTTGGGTCTGTGTGTCCTCAATGTAATTATGAAAATACGTTGAATCTAGAGATTGATAAGTTATTATCTGTTTCAGTCCCTAAAGATTTTAATTTTATGGGTCGAGAGGTTTTCTTAAAAGGTATTAAAAAGAATGCAACTGTATCTTTTTTGACAGTAGGGGATGAGAACTTTTTAGATCCCGCTGTTCTTAGTGAGAACATCTGGAGGTATGTTACTAGTATTGACGGAGTTGATGACCAAAGAATAATTTCTAAGGTTATTTCTCAGCTTCCTATAATGGATATCCATATTTTGATTAAAGAACTTATGTTATCTGATTATGGGGTTCAACCTTCGGTTCGTTATGTGTGCGATTCTTGTAATAATTCTAATTTAGTTAGCCTACCTCTAGACGAAAATTTTTTCTCAGTGAATTAAATGGGTCCATAGAAGTCTCAGACTTACTTCGTGAAGCCTATATACTTGTGAAACACATAGGTTTATCCTATAGTGATGTTAAAACACTCACTAGGACGGAAAGAGTTACTTTCCTAGAGCTTTTAGCAGAAGAGAAACAAAGAGAAAAAGATGCCCTCAATCAATAATATACCTGTTTCAGATAGAAATAATCGACCCCAAGTAGATTCTAAAGTAATGCTTAGAACCTATTTTATTAATGATGGAACTTATCAAGATCCCTATGCTGTAAGTACTGTACACGTTTTTGATCGTTCAAATAACCTCTCCCCAAATACTATCTTAGATGATAGGGGGCTCGTAGCAAGTTCTATGACAGGACAAGCTAGGATGGTTTTTAGTCCAAGCGGGACGGGAGAACTTGGAACCGATACAAGTTTTGATTCTTCTAATTATACAGGAGAAGCGCCTAATGTTGAGGTTGAGGCTGGGGTATTTGAGCGTCAATGTAGTGGGGTGAGTGGAATATACAAACTTGGTACTGGTGAATTTGCCTCTGTACTTGATGGTGGTCTAGGAAGTATCTTATCTGGGCTTGACCAAAATGGGGATGTTATACAAAACGCTACCTCAAGTACAGGGCGATATATTGATGTATGGACCGTTAAAATGAGCACAGACTCTGCTTGGTCAATTTACATCAATAACTTTGAGCTATATGATAACACCGTATTTACAGTAACTGAACCGCTATTATTACGTTCCAAAAATAGGCTTTATAATAAGCGTGTTATCTTAGGATCTAAAACAGATCTAAAGATTGGAACAGAGATTACAGTAGAAAATGAAAATATCAATGAAGATATAAAAAACATTTTTAAAGACTCCGTTATAACGAGTGCTACGGTTGTAATCAAAAAGCATAATGAAGACTCTAATTTACCTTCTAGAGTTACTGTCGTTAGTGCAACTTCTGATGTTTCCATAACATCAGATGATACAATCGTGTACACTTTTGATACTGTAAACGACTTAAAAAACGGAAATCCAGCGGACTTAGAGGTTGGTGATCTGGGCAGTAAAACAGGAACTTATTCTGTTCAAGTAACTTACAATATGTTAGCCGAAAAAATTGTAAGTCCCTTAATGTACTTTACGGTTAAATAAATTATGATAGGAAAAGCAAGAAGTTTGTTAACCCCAGCAGGGATGCAAAATTTAACCTCTCCAGGGAGGCAGCAGGTTTATAGCACTAGATTCACGGGGGATGAGTTTCGTGGTGGACAATACTATCTCCCACCAGGAGTATCTTGTATTCTTCCTGGAAATGAGTCAGGGGATTATACTGAAGTAGCCTTCCCAAGTGTTTCGACAAGACCAGCTTCTCTAGCAGTGGGTCCTGGAAGCAATAAGTTACAAAGTGGTGCTCTCAGAACAGTAATTGGTATTTTTATTCCAGATACTTCACCTCTTAACGCGGAATTTGCGGCTGTAGGGCCTCAAGGGGCTGTAGTTGATGAGTGGACCCCCGAAGCTATACGGCAATTTTTTGGAAAGCAGATGCAAGAAGCTATTTCCGATATGACCTATGGAACTACTACCTTAATAGGATCTGCTACTTCTGAGGTTGATGCAGTTTTTGTGGGCTCGATTCCATCAACTATTTGTGGTACTAATAATCAGTACCAGTGTACATGTGGAGGGGCTGGTACTATTAAACCTAACATAATAAGTTGGTTTAACAATAATGGATACTCTGATGCTAATTATGAAGTGAAATTAGCTATTATTATGGGTTGCAGTGATTCAGTTACTATTGGTGGTTCAGCGAGCTATGATCCTACTTTGTTTGTCTATATGAGTGATCCAGAGGATGCTACAATCTCAAACATTCCTCCATATCCCCAAGATACTGTTTCTGATACTTTCGCTCCAAGCGTTTTAGGGTTTGGTAATGTAAGACAAGTCGCTATTCATGAAATTTTACATGGTATTGGATACACACATGATTCAGCTTATTATTTAAATACTGATTGTGGTGAAGAGCATAGGTTAAACGGGCCTATTTTTGGCGAAGGAAGATGTACCCAGGTAAGCTACAGCTATGGCGGAGCCGATCATTATAGTACTATGGCTTGGGGTGCGACTCCTGGAAGAAATAACTTTAGTGTTTGGCGAGAACCACACCCTGATGCTCTTAAAAAGAGTCTGATGGGGCAGCCTTATATGTGGGCTTCTCATGAAGGGAACCAAGGGGTTGCACACTTACCTGCTGCTAACACAATAACTTTAGCTAACGGGGAGAGTTGGGAAGGTTATTTATACGCAATGGATAGAAAGTTTGATGATCCTAGAACTCAAGATGTGTTAGCTACAGGGAAGCCTATGCTTTTAAAAATAAGAAGGGATGCAGATATTACTGAGCTTCCTCCATGTGATTCTATAGGTGTTGGAGAGCCCCGATACTTAGCTCTTTATTATAGAAAAAATGCTTGGTATAGAGATCCTTATTGGCAAAATGGTGCTCTTGTAACAAGTTGGGGTCCTTGCCGTAATAATACTAGTATTACAAATTGTAATCATTTGAATAACTATGGAAGCTGCTCGTTGGAAACCTTTAATGCAGAAATAATTACCACCACAGGAACCCCCACAGCAACTTACAACGGATATCTTGGTAATGGGGTAAATTACAAAACATTAAACATTAGGGTTCTAGAGAATGCAGGAACCTCGGATGAACAAGGGCCAGATAGGATTAAGGTTTTAATAGAGCCCGTTGGAGTTTAATATGGTAGGAAGAAGAGGAATTTTTAAAGGCCCTGGGGCAGTAAAGAGATATTTAAGTAGGGATATACTTTCTGATGGAAAAAACAACAAAACTGGTTGGCCTTATCAATCAGCGTGGCATTGTTATTTGCCAGATAGTAACAAAGAATTACCTGATACGGTAGAAGAAGAAAAAGCTTTTTACGCCAAGGCGTTAGAGTATGCTGAAGAATTTCCTAAAACTTATGGAGAACAGTTTCGTGGACAACCATTGCCAGAAACCCCCACACAAAATATGACGGTAGGCCCTAATTCGGAGACGCCTCCTCCTCTTTTCTTAAAAAACCAAAAAACAGCAATTGTTTTATGGAAGATGGGTGATGGGAACATGTGTTTGAATGGTCCTAACCCTGGTGCTCCATCCGAAGAAGTATATAAATTAGTTAATGATAGGGATAAACAGGAATACGGAAGCAAGCATAAGTGGGACCAAACATATCTTGACACTGTAGTATCTAAAGATTGGGCTGAAGCCTTTAGAGCCGCTTTCTTAGGAAACATTACTTTAATTGGTAAAAATAGTGATTCTCCTGATGTTTACCAAGGAACGAAGTATATGTTTGACGGTACTGAGCCCTGTGGAAGCACAACCGCTTACACGGGACCAAATTGTGCAGGGGTTCAAGGTGGCAGCAATAGTGCGCTACTTAATAAATTATGTAACACTTCAGGCTCTAGAACTAAAATGTATGATACCATTGAAAATGATTCTGATTTTGATGAATATAATTTAATTGTTCATATTGTTGCAGGTTGCTGGACGGCAGGTGGCGCATCTCCAACAGGGGATGATGGAAGGAAGCATTTATATATTTTCTTGAGCCCCGTTAGGGGTTTACCTGGAACTCCATATTGGGGTATGACTGATGATAGGGAGTGGCAAATACCTTACGCAACTACTGACTATCCTACATCTCCATGGTATGGGTGTTATGGTTCTATGAATTTTGATGCTTGGGACAACGGTATTTTAAAATGGGCTGATTTTAAAGATGTTCACGAAAATAGAGGCTATATTAATATGGCTTTGCATGAGTATGCCCATAATTTAGTTACTCAAGGTTTTGGTGCTGGGTTTTCTCATTTACATAATTTCAACGTCCCACAGTATGGAGGTTGTTCTTTTTTATATAATGAGCAAAATTGGCCTAATGCAGATTGCAGTAGTTCCTACTCTAGCCAAAATACACCATGTTACTTTTTATCCGCTGGTCCTGATGGAGGTGGGTGTCAAGATGCAGCTATCTTTTATGTAGGTAATGATATTTACGATGTTATGGGAACGGTAGGGGCGTATAATGTTTCACAAGAGGCTCCCAAAATAAAGAAAATGGGATACACCGCTTTTGGGGGAGGAACTGTACAACCTAATGTACCTATGCAAAATTGGAGGGGTATTATTCCCGATGATATGACGCATGATTTAACAAGCGAAAATCAGAATGCTTCTAATTGGAGTTGGGAAGGTTGGTTAGATGCCGCAGATTATATGTTTAAATTCCCAGAAGACCCACCAGAGGGAAAAAAGGTGATGATTAAAACAGTTTTAGAATCGAATAGACCAAAACCTCCCTTTTGGATGGCTTTGGATCCTGTTCCTAGAAGATTTTTAAATATTGTTTACTACTCTAGGGGGCACATTGATCAGTATGGTCCCAGAAGGCGATCCCACACTCATATGGAACAATCAGGGCCTTTTGGTTATATAGAAAGCCCTAGATATAAAGCAAGTGACTTAGGTGTTTTGATGGTTTATTGGGGTCCTTGGAGTACGGTTAACGGATTAAATTCTTTCGCAGCGATGGAGCGAGTTGTGGACCTTGGCGTTGACCCTAATAATGAAAAGTTTGAAATTGAGTCATTTACCTCAGCAGGACTAGTTTTTCCTGGATGGAAAGTTTATGTTGTTGATGAGGAGCAGGGAGTAGCTCCAAACCAAAGACGGAAGATTAAGATAAAAATTACTAAAGGTTAAATAATTGTGGTAGGAATAACACCAGTAGGGAGAGGATCACGGTTCGGGAGGGGAAAACGGTTAGCGCAGGGATGGATACCCTCAGTTGGAAAACAGGAAATCCCTGAGGGTGTTGATTGGAATGGAATGCCTCCTGGGTTTAGGTGTGCTAATGATGCTAACGGTGGAAATGATACCGCTATCCCGCCTGAAAATGCTAAGTACATAGGGCACCCCCCTCTATACAACACCAATTCAAATGTTCAACTTCAGACTGGTAACCTTAGGACTGTGATAGCTGTTTATTATCCACCAAATAGCCCTCTTACAGCAACTGGTAGTTTGGGGGAGGAGGTTAAACCGTGGACTCAAACTGAAGTTCAAACGCATTTTGTTAATGATATTAATAAAGCTTTAGCTGATGTTACTTACGGAAGTGTTCAACTAGTTGGAGCCAATGGATCTAATGTTGATTTCGTTTGGATAGGTGAGCTTCCCAGCGTTAATTGTGGCACAACAGGACTGACGACATGTAATTGTGGGGGACCAAATAATATTCATACATTAGTAAAAAATTGGTTTAACAATAATGGATACACTGATGCTAATTATGAGCTTAAATATGCTCTTGGTGTTGGTTGTTCTCACAATGGCTGGACGGGTCCTGGGACCGGCTCATATGGAAGTGCTAGTTTGGATCCTCTTGTTTTTCTTGATTTTTATACGGAAATTTTTCGTAATAGCGTGACCGCGCCTCCTTACCAGCCAGATGACACTGGTTATATAGCATTAGCTGAAAGTGTCCTTACTAGTGGTTACCTTAGGCAAGTTTCGTTACATGAAATTTTGCATAGCGTGGGGTATGCACATAATGGTAGGTACTCGAATGGGGGAGGTCCTTATCCTTGTATAGAAACATTTAGAGCAAATGGACCTATATTTCCTTGTACAGAAATGAAGGGAGGCTATGGGGGGATAGATATGTGGGATACAATGGCTTGGGATACCTCATACTTTACAAATAATTTTAATGTGTGGAGAGAACCGCACCCATCTGCTCATGCTAAAAACATGATAGGAAGAATCCCTGATCAAATGTGGGGTGTAGGAAGCCAAGGTCCTGCTCATTTAACTGATACTAATGCAGTTACTTTATCAGGACTTGGTACTGGTGTTATTTGGACAGGTGATTTATATGCACAGGACAGAGTTTATGAAGATGCTCTAACTCAAGATATATTAAACACAGGAAAGCCCATGTTGATAAAAGTGCGTCGAGATATTGATCTGTCCCAGATACAGCCTTGTGATGATATGGCAAGCGTTGGGGATCCTAAAGAAAGATATCTAGGTATTTCATATAGAAAAAATACTTCGTACAAAGGACCTAGAGCGCAACCTAATGGAGGCACTGTTGGAGGTCAGGTTTACCCCGATGATTGGCACATGAATGGAACTCTAATGATAGATTGGGGTCCAATGAGGCAGGTAGAAGGCTACGGTTGTGGTTCAACCGCTTATGGACCAATTACTTTATATGGGTTAGATACTTCGGTTACTTATCCAGCAGGGGGACCAGGGGAACAAAAAGTTTTTGAAGCGTATACTGCAAATGGAATAACTTATCCTAAGTTAACCATTAGAATCATAGAAGCAGCAGATGGGCCAGGGAACCAAGGACCAGAAAAGATAAAACTAGAAATAGTTCAAGGGTGAAAATCACTCTACAGAACGATCTCCGTTTTTCTTTCAGTGGTGATGCATTTGAGGAGATTCATAGGTCATATACCAAGATACTCCGCTTGCAAGTAATGCATCAAAAAACATATTTCCCGTCAAGCTTGTATAAAAATGGGATAGAAATAAACCCGCCCAAAAAGAGAAGCATAGTGGGCAACTAACTAGCATTCCTAAATAACTATTAAGTTTTGCTATCTTCTGTCTAATAGCATTAAAGATAGAAGATTGGGTAACAATAATTGTTATACCCATTAAAGTAAAAATCCACACTAAAAAATTGACAAAATATTCCATACCTTATAATAGGGCATCTACATATATTAGGAGTTTATAAAATGGCAAAAATAGGAGCATCGGGAAAGAATATATTAAGAGGACGATCACCTTGGGCTGGAGTACCTAGAGCAGGTGTTGGTGGGCGGGGTGCTATCGGCCCAAACGGAAACTACCCCGATGCTGAGGGTAATACTACTTGTCCTGAGGTAAACGGAATGAGCAATCCGTATAACTATAAGGGATATTTTTTGCCTCCAGGAAAAGAATGTATTCACCCTGGGGGAGGTGCTCATACAGTAAATCCTGACGGAACCTACTCTGTTGATTCTTGCGACCTCACCCCAGATCCTGATTTTAGGCATATGACTCCTCCAGAAACCCCTTTTAAAGATATAGAAAGTAAATTTAAAAAAGTTGGTGAAAAAGGTATTAAAGCATCAGACACCGTGGGTTATGGTGCTGGTTGGGGTACATCAACCGAAGTCCGTACCGTTGTAGGAATTTTTTGGCCCTCGACAAGCGAGCTAGAGAATTATACGGGTCCAGATTGGACTCAGGCAGAGTTCATGACTCTAATGGGTAATAACCTTAAAAAAGGCATAAGGGATTACACGCATGGTCAGCTTGAATTAGTTGGTGGTTCTAATATGCCAGATACAGGAGCAAATAATTCTGATTTAGATTTTGTTTGGGTAGGTAATCCTGATTCCCCAAACCCAACAAACCCTTGTGGCAATCCTGGCCACATGATGACTTGTGATTGTGGTGGACCTGATGGTTTTCGCACGTTGATGAAGAACTGGTTTATGGATAATGGTTACGGGAATGGCGCATCCTGGGATGGGGGTGTGGATCTGGTGGGATATGATCTAAAAATTGGAATTGTTCTTGGTGGTTGTCCCGAAGTCCATGATCTAGGAGGTAATGCGGGGGGCGATCCTTTCGTATTTACCGTTGTAATGCCTGATGCAGGTCTTGCTAATGACCCTCCTGCACTCTTAGACTTGACAAGTGCAGCGCAAGTTTTAGGTGATGCAAGAGTTACTCAAGTAACCCTTCATGAAATTGGACATAGTATAGGACACAGCCACGATTCAAAATATTATCCTCAACGTGCAGGCTTGCCAGACATGCATTGTTATGATAATTACCATCTCGCACCGCATGATGCTTGCAATGGTGTTAGTTATGCTTATGAGGGTGTAGATAATTTGGATCTCATGTCTTTTGGAGGAGCTTCTGAAAATAGGTACGGGGCGTGGGAGGAGGCTCATTTTACGGCATTTAAAAAGTTTATAACCAATAAAGGCGCGAGACCAATAACAGGACCTGCTGATCGAGTACATTTTAAAGAGAAATTCCCACCTCAATGCGTTCATTTTCCAGACCCAGCAGCAATCGTAGAGGGTGTTCAAAAAATTACACTATTTGCTCATGATCAAGCTTTTGATGATCCAGATATGGTAGCCAATGTTGCTGACTCTAAAACAATGCTTCTTTTACTAAGAAGAGATATTGATCGAAGTGAGATGTGGATAGAAAATAATTGTGTTCATGCTAATCTGGCGGATGACTGTCCAACTGAAGAAAGATATTTAGCAATATCATATAGAAGAAATGCTTGGTTCCGTCCTTTGGACGTTCATGGACCAGATATTGATGGTCCAAACAACGGAGCTTTAGTTGTTGATTGGGGTCCTCAGGGTATTGGTTTGCTGATGGGTTGCCCTAGTCATTTTCCTGCTAGATTTTCTACGGGAGTCGTAAAAAAGATAGACGCAGAAGATTACAACACTGTATTACGCTGGGATGCTTACACTGCTAATGGGAGAAGCTTTCCTGAACTTCAAATTAAGATTTTAGACAGTAACCAAAGAAACCCAGGAAATAGAGGTCCTAACTCCATTGTTATTCAGGTAAAGCAGACTTAATTAATCTAAGCTTCTAAGCGTTTTATTATCGTAGTTGTATTCGTAGGTTTTTTCAGTAAACCATTCATATAAATCCTCTCCTGCTTGATGAGCTTCATTCCAGTCTTTATATTTAATGGGAGGAGTGCAAATGGAAAATGTCGGCATCAGGTACTTCTTTCTTAAGTGTTCGAACTTTTCAATTCCACGGGTTCCAGCAGCATCGTTGTCGTAAGTTAAGATAATTCTACCTTCGAACTCCCTTAAGGTTTGCATTTGAACATTGGAGATTGTGCTACCTACGGTACATGTTGCATTTAAGCCATTTAAATTGAGCGTAATCGCATCGGAGGGTCCTTCGCAAACGCATAGGTGTTCACGCTCAAAGTCGAAGGGGTAAAGAATATTGCTCGATTTTACACCATTTTCAGAGCTAGGATTCAGGTACTTAGGAGTAAGCCCATGCATAAGGCTTCTGGCTTGGAAAAAGAAGATCTCTCCATCGTAATCTTTAAAGGGGATAATAAGTCTTCCTCGATATTTACCCTCGCAAGCCACATAATACGGCTCTTCGTCAAACTCCTTAAGATTAAAGAGCTTTCTGTCCATCAAAAACTTCCATGCTCTAACTACGAGTTGGTTATTTGAGTCATAACTATCAATATTTACTGGAATAAAGCCGCTGGTGTCTAGTTTTTGCGTTATTTCGTGGGTTTCTTTGGGTTTTGCAGTTTGGTCCTCCCATAAATCCCATAAACCCGTCTCAGCGCCTTGAAAAAGGAGCTTTGATTCAGCAGCCCTGTAGCTAATCCCCTCTAAAATTGAGTAAAGTTTAATGAAATTACCTTGATTGCCCGTTTTAAAGCACTGCCAGAGTCCTGTTTCAAGGTTAACGCTCATATGCCTTTTATAATCATCCTCTATAAATACAGAGGGGATGATTAACTCCGCACTATTAGAAGATAGACGATAATCCGTATTCAACTTTTCGGTAAGGTAGTCTTTAATAAATTGAGGATTAAACATATGTTCATAAATACAATTAGTAATTCAAAACGCGACACGTTCAACCAATGTAAACTTAAATATCGCTATCGCTATGTAGACCGCATTGCTGACTACGATCTATCAAACACCGATGCCCTTCATTTTGGTTCATATATTCACCAAATTTTTGAAGATGGGGTCGAGGCGACCGATTTAGATACATTAGAGAAATTGGCAGAAGAAAAAAAAGAAAAATATACTTTTGCTTCATCTTATAATAGTAAAGTTCTTCCTTGTTTAAGGAATTTCTTAAGATTTAACGCTACTTTACCTGAAATAGGTATATCAGAACAACACTTCGATCTGGAAGTAGCAGAAGGTATCACTATTAATGGATATATTGATAGGATAATAAAAGGAAAAGAGGGTGGTTATTTAGTTATAGACTACAAAACATCCAAGAGGGAGAAGAGTAAGGTCGAACTTTACCAAGACCCCCAACTAAAGGGTTATGTTTATGCAGTCCATAAACTGTATAACGTGCCGCTTAACAAGATAACTGCCGCACATTACTACCCACTAACAAATACTTTTGTAAACGTACAATATACTACTAATCAAATTCATGCACACATCAGATCCGTTGTTGATGATGTTTGGAAGATTAGAAAGTCCAAGAAAACTGATCTAGTTCCTATTAGGAATCAGTTTTGCAATTGGTGTTCTTATAAGTCTCTATGCCCTGAATTTACAGACCATTGCTTGATCGAGCAAAGACTCCAAGAAGCAAAGAAGAAAGAATAATTATTTATTCTTCTTTAATTTACCTTGAATAATCGGTGAGTATAGGTAAATATCAATAGCATCGAAAAAGTTATCTACCTGTTCTTCTGAGTATTTACACTTTTTCGTTAGATAGTTATATAAAGTTTCTATTTTAATTACTTTTCTTTTGGTTAATGAATTTAATATCTTTATTTGAAAATGTTTAATAAATTTTTCACTAAATCTATATCTCCATTTTTCAATGAAATCATTACTTAAGGTAACATTGATTAAATCTATGAAATCAATAAACTCTATATCACTATTACTATACATATTTAATATTTATATATAATAAGACCATGTTTGAATTTTTGACACCTAATTTTGGAGATTTTTTTCGCCTTAAGGATACTTTGGCGTCCTTTCTCCAGAACTACTATAATATTAGGGAAAATGAGGGGGAGGATGATTTCTCTTGGCAAAGCTTTAAGGAAGACACTGTAGGTTTAAACTCTTCAATATCAGAAAGAGCCGAGGATCTTATACGACTATATGCTAGAGATGCTAGTAAAAGTTATAGCACTCTCACAGCGGGAAATTTAGTCGTTTTTTCGTATACCTCTTTAAAGTATATAAAGAAAGCTTACTTTGCTATTATTGTTGCTACTAAATATGGAAATGGGGTTTATGGAAATATAAGCACCAAGAATGATTTGATGTCGTGTTTTTTGATTGATTCTGGCACAGACCTAAATACTATGGCTTCGGTTGTTAATGTTTTACATTCAATGGAAACGAGAAAGCAAGAAAGGGCCTACCAGAGTTTGGAAAACGAAAAAAGTAATCGAGATGTAAGAAAAGATGCAGGAAATATTTCCCCTGAGGGAATGCAAGCACTTTTTCCAACTACAGAGTTTAGAACCTTTAGGCTTAATTTAGGGATGCATTCCTTATACAGACTAAATTTAGATGGTTAGTAGATGATTTTTAACTTATTAGAAAGATACCCCCTTTTGCAGCAAGACGGCACTCATTCCCATGGAGGTGGGGGCCATGGAGGTGGAGGTAAAGGCTCACAGGACGACTCCAAGCAAAGGGAGTATATCGGAACTTATGAAGAGTCGTATGATCCTTTACTAATGGCGCTCACTAAGCTCGAAAACCAGTTCCCAAAACTCATAGGGTCATTTACTGCTGTAAAACTCCCTATGATGTGGTTTGGCAAGCAGTTGCAGCGATATGCAACTGAGGCTATTGAAACGCAAAAGAATACTTTAGCTTTTAATCAAGATTTTACAAAAGCTTTAGATGCTAATCGCAGTAAAATTGATGGATTACCTGGAGGGTTAAAAAAATCAATGGACTCTGTGGTGTCCTTTCAAAGAGAAGGTATTTTTAGTGCCAATAGGGAGACAATAAGATTAGCTAACCGAATGAAGATTACTGGTCAGAATGTGGCTGCCTTAATAAATATTAACAAAAAAATGGCAACACAGGGGGTAATGACCAATCTTCAGCAAAATAATTTAATTGCTTCATTAGAAAAAAGTAGTTTACGTTATGGAGTTAGTACAGATACCTTAATTTCCTCTATTAATAAGCTAGGAGAGTCTTTAACTGTTCTAGGGTTTACAGGAGGTGCTGCTGCAACAATGCAAGGTGTTAAAGATTTAGCAAAACAATTCCCAAAACATGGTGATTTAATCGGAGAACTTACAGACCAACTGGTAACCGCTGATTGGGCTTCAATAGGCAAGTTGGGCATCCACGATGATATTGAGAAAATCATGGCAGGACGATCTTCTGCGGAACATTTAAAAGCGACTTTCGAGCGTATTGCTGACAAAGTACAAGGATTTGGAGCGGGAGTTACAGGAGTTGCAGGGCGTAGAGCTAGAATGGATTATGCAGGTCCAGTAGGTGTTATGGCTAATCAATTGGTACAAGGCTTTAAAGATGGAGCCATTACTCCCCACCAAGAGGCTATGGAGAACCTAATGTCAGATTTTAGAACAGCTTTTGATACCCTTTTACAACCCTTATCTGAAGATATTGGTAGGTTAGTGCTTGGACTTTTGAATACAACCACTACAATATTGACGTTTATTAATGATATCATCCCTATTGGTACCATATTAAAAGCTTTTATGGCGTTCAGTGCGTCAAGACTTGTTTGGGATAAGTATAACCATATAGTTGAGAAGATTCGAGACTGGAGAAAAGCTCGTCGAGCCCTGAAGCATGATATAGCTTTGCAACAGAACACGTTCGCTTTAAAAACTGGCACTTGGACGTCTATGCTTCTTCATGCCGCACTATCAACATTACTGTTTTTCTTACCTAATCTCCTAGGCTCTACCTCAAAAATTGCTGATTTAGAATCAGAAAGAAATAAAATTGAACTAGCAAAACTTAAACGCGATGAAGGCCCAAACAGATTTGAAGAGTTTACAAGAATGTTAATAAATAATCAAATGAATACTGTTCAAACCTTGGACTCAGCTAGATCGGAAGAGATGACTGAATTCACAGCTCAGGTGGTAGAGGCTATTCATGAGACAACAGACGCAGTTGAAAAAACAGGAAAGCCTAACTTAAGGAAAAGATAATAATGTCATTTAATGGAGAACCAACTAAAATTGATAACTTATTACAAGAAAGATCTCGTCTTGTATTTGAGTTTCCTACGAACGAATCAAATGCAACTTTAGATCGAGTTTGTCCTTTTTTTGAAAACCCTAAAATTAGTGAAAAAAAGTCTTCAAATTTAATTAAATATGATGTTTTAGGCAGAACAAGCAATTTTCTAGGGTATACAGGAGCTAAGTCCAAAAAATATACACTTGAGTTCTTTATCACATTACAACATGTTGTAGATATGGCAACAAATGAACTAACAGCACAACCCCCAGCACCTGTGAGCAAAGAAGAAAAAATTGCGATGTTTTTTGAAGCTTGGAAATATGCGAATTCGGGTCCTAAAATGGAAACTACTTACTATAAAAAGAGAAAAGCGTTTCTGAAAAAACTTAATGATGGTAAGACTAAATCTGAATCTAAAAAAATAGCCAAAGCAATAAATGAGGCTACCGCAGAAGACAGGGACACCATTCCAGAGACTGATGGGTTAACTACAGACTTTAAGTTACATGAAGAGTTGGTGGCTTATCATAAAGATGGGTTTGTTGGCGACAAATTATACCCAAAAGCTTTAGATATTATGTTGTTTTGGGTAAGTTTAATTCGTATGAGTTGTCTTAATAACAGAAAGCAGCCTACTTTAGGCCCTCCAATATTACGGTTTACTCACGGTGTTTTGTATCAGAATATAGCTACCGTACTTGAAAATTATAGTATATCAATGGAAGAACAGGCTGGCTTTGATGTAGTAACCTTGATGCCAAATAGAATTAAGATATCTTTATCCTTATTAGAGATTCAACGAAATAAGGATCCCCGAGATATGACTAATGTGATACATATTGATCAAGTTAAGGGGTGGGATGATATGCTACATGAAGCAACTACGACTCTCGACCCTCTGTTGTGGGATCATGATTTAATTTATGGTGATGGTCTTTAAAGGAGGCACTTATGGAAGTAACAACAAATAATATGGGCAAGAGCTATACTCGCTACAACTTTGGGGTAGAGTATTTGACCCACAAAGGGAAAACAACAACAACCTCTGTTGGATCAGATTATGATAATATGGTTATGACCTTAAATTCTGTTCCATCGAGGTCAGGGAGAATCCCCGCAATGTTTAAAGAGAGGCCAGACTTAATTTCGGATACTTTTTATGATTCTCCTGGGTATTGGTGGTATCCTATGCAATTTAATTCGTATTTTGATCCTTTTGAAGATTTACAGGCAGGCGCAGCGATCTCTATACCTAACTTAGTCTAATGGCGCAACAAAGAAGAAAGAATATTTTTGGTGATGTGGATAGTTTAACTGATCTTAGGGTTGGAACTTATAATATATTCTTAACTACAGATAAGGCTCTAGCGGAAAACTTTGCAAATTATAACAGTTTTTCACTACTCAAGCAGGATATGGAGCGGGAAGTAGCTAAAGCGAATCGTCAATATCTTTACGGGGACATTGAAGAATATCAAAGAAAGAGCGCAGGTAAAAAAAGTCTTGTATTACTTTCCTCTGACGTAAATTTACTTGAGTTTACGCATGAGTATAACTTCGGAGATTCAAACAGTGGTGCGCCGATTATAAAACTAACTACTTTCGAGCCAGGATTAGAGATACTAAAGAAGTTTTATTATCTTTTTCTTGGAGAAAAGATCTCTGAAATTAAGTATAGAAAGAGTGAATTAGAGACTTTATCTAAAAAGCTTGATTCGGCTGCCGATAGGGACCAGCTTGAGGGGATTCGGCTTCCCGATACAGGAGAGCTTGTTATCGGATCGGAACTTAAAGACATAGCTGAGAGTCGGGTAAAACAAGACATAAGAAATAATATCAGAGGTCAGCGTGTTTTTATTGCTTATGGTGTGGGCGATGATTTAAGGTATTGGAGTGGCTGTTATTCTAATATTTTAGGAAGATTAGAATATGGGAATGATGGAAAAAAAGAAACAGTAACCTATCATTTCACTCCTGATCATATAGGACGCCAGTTTGATGAACTGCCTAACACGAACAGCGATTTCCTTGAGGAGATGATGAATGCAACTATTCCAATTATGGCATATAGAGATACACCGAAGGCCGCTGCGGACCTCTACTTCCGCTTTGGAGCGAAGGGTTACACTCGTGAGATTCTGGACTTCCCTGGGTTTACCCCTTCTCTTCATGATAATATAGTTAAATTAATTTCTCATTATTTATATGGTTTAGGAATTAAGAATCATTTAATTGTCCTCCCTAATTTAGATTATTTATTAGCCCCTGTTATTGCATCAACATTAGGATCGTCAGCATGGTTAAAGCAGCTTCAGGAACGATTTGCTAGAGAGGGTGAGGATGAGACGACTTTATTAAGTACAGAAAACCTACTCCAATCCATTGTTTATCAGAATCAGAGAATTTTTGGGTTACAAACTGGGCGATATGATTTAGGAGGGGGTGTAGCAGGAGGAGATCATTTATATAAGTTAACTATGGAGGAATTGGTACAACTACAAAAGGATGTATTATTCAAAATCGGTTTAAGGGGTAGCGGTCGAGAAAGGGAAGGCTCAGAAGTAGATCCCCGTTTAGTTCGTGGTTTTTCGTGGGAAGATAGCCCTGATTACATTAAAGAAGAGGCCAAAGGTGAAGCGACCTTGCAAGGTTCTATTATGGATGTGGGAGCGGATGACGGAGAAATAGGTTATTGGGACAAAATTGGCGGTTTAGGGTTATTCGCAGTCTCAGAGACTCTTGTTACAGCCCGAGACGCCGCATTTTGGGTAGGTTTTTTGGACGATACTGAATTTAGAGAAAACGTAGAAGAAAACCTTCGAAAGCTGCGGATACCCGTAATGGACCCCTTTACTCCCGCTAAAGAGACAGTCTTTGCTGATGCGATTCTGTCTTTACAATTACCTTTGGACACGTTTGAAGAATGGGTTACAAAAAAAGATATTTTACAAGATGGAAACTTCATTGAACCAGTTAAGAAGTTATTACAGGCAGTAGTAAATAAAAGTCCGTCTTTAATGAGTCACATCACAAGTTTTTGGGAAAATGATGCTACAGTTGTTCAGAAGTTTAAGGAGAAGTTTGGTAGTGGAACGTATGTGGGATATAAAGAAAATGTTCTAGTGGATAGGGGGGGTCGCGCTGGGCCATGGGGCTCCGCTGAAAATTTAGCTGATACCCCATTAAATATTTCTGATGATAATTTCTTTATTTTTGGCGATGTGGATTTAATTCAAGATTATCTTTATGGAGATATATTAAATAAAGCGATATACACTCCTGAGAGTAGATCCATTCTATCTCAGGTTGCGCGAGGTGTGCCTGCTGTTGGCGAAATTGCCCCCCGAGGAGCTAATTACTTCTTAGATCCCTTTTGGAACAGAATATACAAGGATATGGCGATGAACTTAATTGTTCAAGCACCTATAAAAGATCTGAAAGAAAGAAAATCTACACCCGCTACTCGATCTAAGCTAAGGAGTAAGATGCGTGGGACTTATTTCGCGCAAATACAAGAAATAGTAAATAGAGGATCCTTAAAACCGACTCCTTTGGGATTTTTTAATGATTATGATGTTGCCATGCAAGCGTATATACCCTCTATACCTGATGAGTTTGGTATCTTAGTAAAAGATGAAAATAAAGCAGCTTTAGATTCTTTATTTGAACTGGGGGTCCCTTTCTTTTTAGGCAATACTAAGAATTCAAATGTAATGTCATACACATTCGATGCCGATAATTTTATATTTACTCAGTTTTTTGGAACTATACAGGAGATATACTATAATATGACGTACAGGTATGTAAAATTAGGCGCACAAAACAAAGATATTAAGGGAGTCATGTCCTCAGATCAGGTTTTTGAGCAGATATATGGTGTTTTAGATCGTATTAGGAAGAGCGGAGGAGCGGCTGGGTCTTATTATAGCGATGCTTTCAAAGGAAGTCCTCAGCTAGATTTAACAAAACTTAGTACTGATCTAGCCGATATTTTCTTAATGGAGTCAGATGGTATAAAGAGAAAGGTGAGTAAAAACTTTGGTTCAGGTGTTATTAGTATGTGTATGTTGTTTAGGTCGTTATTTCAAAGTCAGTTTAAGGGCCACGTAAAAAGCTTACCTATGTTTAATATATCTCGATATAGTGATATAACGAAACCAGCAGTTGTTATGTTAAAGGGTACTCCTAGCTTAAACGGAGGGAGTACCTTAAATAGATCTACCACTGATTTCTTTAGTGGGATGTACAGAATACTTGGTTTTAAGCATTCAATAAAAAGTAATAAAGCTCATTCAGAGTTTACTGTAGTAAAAGACATTGCGAGTACTTTAAATCATGATAAATAATAATCCACAAGATTCGAACATTTTTCGTTTAGATTCCCAGAAAGATAGCATGCCTGTTTTTCCTTATAAAAAAATAGTAGATCAAAAAGGCAGCGGAACACTTAATATTTTTCAAAGGTCCTCCTTATCGCAGGCCCAAAAAGACAAAATAAAAGAAGACTTAAAAAAATTAGGAGGATCTTAGTATGTATGTTGGGACTGTGGTATCTAAAAAAGACTTTACTGGACAGGGCACTCTTACTGTGCTCCCTGCGAAACAGGAAAGTACGATTGAGGTAAAGTATGTCAGTTTCTATGGTGGGGGGGAATATGCAGGTGCAACCTTTATTCCTGAGACAAATACGCAGATTTTATATGATCGAGCAGAGAATGACCCAGAAGCACATTATTATTACATAGGATCTGTTGTGAATCCTAGTATTGATAGAATACAGAAAACTGAGATGCACCCATCTGATAAAAATCCTTCTTTAGGGGGAGAAAATAAAAATCCTGCTGATTCTGATGATTATAAACAAAATAACCAAAGCATGTCTTATGGTATTTCTACTCCTTTAGGTAATCATATGTTGTTACGAGATAATAGAAACGATAGTGAAGATAGGAAGGGCGTTAGGTTAGGGAGTGCTGAAGGTCGAGGCCTTAATTTAGATGATTCTTCTAATACTAAAAAAGTTAACTTATACAGTAAAAATCAAGCAGCTACTCTTAAGTTAACTGATTTAGACGCAGGTGACGATGAGATTGGCCCTGAGGGTGCATTGTTGCGAGCCTCTAGAAATGTAACAGTAGAATCAAAAGAGGGGGATATGGTGTTTCGCGTCAAGGATGGTAGAAACTTAAAGATAATAAACAGTTCTACTAGATCCCATGCTAGTAAAAATAATCGTAGAAGTAGTTCTGGGAATATAAGTATTGTGTCTGATAGGGGTGATATAAGTATTGTTAATCACGGTAATGGCATTTTTATTGATTGTATAGGAGACGAGCAACAAGATGGAACAACAGGTGCATCATTTCAGGTACGAAGCAACAATAAAATTCAGTTATTTGCTGACAATGGAATTGACCTAAAATCTTTGGGAGATATAAATATATCAGGAAGATCAATCATACTCCAATCAGATGTTGAGAACGAAGGAACTATTGAACTTAATCCCTACGAAACAAATAAGACGTTAGACCAGGGATCCATAGGAATAAGAAAGCGAAACGATGAAATTGATTGGGAGACTTTTTTTGGAGTTTTTCCTTTTTTCTTTGATCCGCTATGGCATGATAACTATACAGCAGGACCTAATACGGACATTAGATTAAAACAATCTGCTTCCGATTTTTGGTCCGACCTTACGGATGAAGGAAGCGACGGCACGGACCCCTTCGGCGGGGGCGGACATGGCCCATAGAGAAGGAACTTAAATGGCAACTTTTAACCCACAATTTTTTACAAACCCCGTAGCTAGTTTAAATACAGCTTTTGGTATCCCCACATGCATGCTAGATTTAGCTGTTGGTGCGCTAAATCTTATTGATTCTGGTGCTCTAAACGGCATGGCTAAGGCAGCAGCCGAGGGTCAAGCCGCTGCCCGAGCGGCAATTGCAGGCGTTGTTAATGGCCTTTTTGCGGACATGGGGATCCTCGATTATGACGTAGACACAGGGAAGCTCGCCTTGTTCTCCGACTCAAGTAAATTTGGGATTGATTTAGGGTTTTTGAATGCGGCAGCAGGCGCGGCAGGTGCTATATCAGCCTTTCAAGATTTAATTGATCAAGGAGAAGCAATGTATAATGAGGTATTAGGATGCCTTCAAGACTATGAAAATTGGCTTAATAGCACAGGACCCGCGCCTATGACGGGGACTGGGGGTGTTGGTGGTGGGCACTCCGATCAGTATACTGAAAATGCTAGGGTAGCTGCTTTAGGTTTAGCGCGACAACAAGTAGAAGAAGCCACCGAGTTTTCAGATAAGTGTAATACTTTAATACAGAATATTGGAGTAATTCTATACGAGCGACAGCAAGCTATTAGCGTCGAGGCAGCGGAAGAAGATCCTATCTTTAGATTAGTGTTTGGGCCTCCTGTCTCCAAGAATGGTTTATTTATTTTATCAGAGGATGGAATGTACTATGACTCCCAGAACCGGCTGTATAACGGAAAACCTATACCGTCTGCTTCTGATGTGGGGTTTGTTTTAAATAGTGAAAAATGGAAGATGGACCACTTCCCAAGTCTAGGGGGAAAAGGCACCTTAGTTTCTACTGACGTATTAAACAAATATGTAGATACTATTTTCGATTTAAATGTTATTGATGATTCATCTACTTTAGATGATTATTACAGTGCTGATCATTTATTGAATGTTTTGCTTGGACAAAAAACAAAGCAGGTAGAACTAATAATTAATGAAATTACGGAACTGTTGAATGGCGGCTACATAGAAGACTCCGCCTTGGTAGTGAATCATAGATTAAATTTGAACTCTATTACCGATGCTTATGATACAAAGATTAAAAAGAGAAAAAAACAAATAGAGGTGGCGGTAAAGGCTCCTGACTTGTTTGGCGCTGAACAAGCGTATGCTGTAGGTGATGTTCCCGTTAATGATTTTTCTTTCTTAAGCTCTATAAATTTAAGTGTTGCTTTAGATAAACAACAAAATTTAACTTTTGGTTCGGGTGATGTTGAAGGAGTGGTTCTACCAATCAAACCTCTGTTTGTTACTAATTATGGTGTTACCTCTAGAGTTTTAGTTGACCCTCTAGTCGTTCCTCCTATAGGGAAAGGTTCTGTTGTATTCAGTCCTTCTGTTTCTTCAACTGCCGCACCCGCTATTTCTTTAACGGACAGCATTGAGAGTTCTGGGCTGTTTGCGATTTATAACTTCTTGAAGCCTGATGTAGTTTCTCCAGATTCGGATCAATATAACGTGGTGAATTGTGCTGTTTTAGGAACACATGGTAACTCGCAATTAGTGGGCAATGTTGCAACAGCCTTTACGTCTGGTGTTGGTATACCTTATCTAGGAGGCGTAGCGAGGTGGAAAATTAATAACTTTAAATTAACTAAGTCACCAAATTATTTAAGACTTCCTCCTACAACGGAGATGCAGAACCTTTTTTATAATCCAAGTGGGTGTAGTATTGATTGTTGGTTGCATATCCCAAATTATGGTACATCAGCTACTTCTAAGGAAATAGGGTCAGACGCTTTCCGTCCGTTGACCGCAGGTGCGTGGGGAGATTATAATTATTATAAAATCCTATTAGGTAATGAGAATACGGGGGGAGAGCAATCAGTTCCTGATGTTAGTAGTTTATATAATTCAGGTGGATCAGAAACTACTAAAGGCTTATTAATTGGTTTTAGTAGAGATCCTGTTATTTATGAGGATTCCTATATAATTCCTGGCTCCAATTTAGATCCTGGTGCCAATAACGGTGTGCATGTTTCTGCTACCACCGCATCTAGTTGCTTTTTTATTGCTCCTACAATGTCTTTTAATAGCAGTTCCGTTGAGTTTGTTCCAGATACTAACTGCTCTAATGACAGTTTAACTTATAATAAATTAACAATTAGAGATAATTTGAGTGTAGGTGGAAAGAAGTTCACAGATGTCTCAGGTAGCTTTAGTCACTTGCATATGTCTTTTAATATTGATAATAATGAATGTATTGTTTATTTAGATGGCGTAAAAATGACAACTTCATCATTATCTAAAGTTTTAGGGGGTAATCCAGGGCAAGCCCCAAGACTACCTACCTTTATTTCCCCAAAGGATTCCGAGACTAGTAGTTTTTATTATTCTTCAGCTACGGTTACTCAAAATATAGGTACTACTGTTTTTAATAATGGCCCTTTAAATGATACTTATTTCACTCCATGGATTGTGGGAGGAGGTTGGACAGACGGGTACCCAATCAATTCAAGCAAAGTCGGTGGCTTCATGGGGATGAGGCATGGACTCACAAGCGGCTTAAACGGGTTCGTAGGAAGTTTAAAGTTTTATTCTAGGCCCCTAACTAATAAGGAAGTTCTTCAAAACTACAATGCTCAAAAAGGATTTTATAAAAATATAGCAACATGATTACTAATACAAATATTTTTGGTGTACCCCCTGCGACAACAGTAACTGATGAAATAATAAATGCAGTTTCTACTGAGGCTATTTTTGGAGTTCGATATCCTTTATATGATAAAACTAATTCTGCTAAAGGAATCTTTGTTAAGACAAAAGGCTTTGAACTGGTTAAGAGTGAGCTTAGACAATTCATTAAAACAGAACGAGGGGAGCGGGTTATGCTTCCTAACTTTGGACTATCTTTAAAAAGGTTTCTTTTTGAGCCCATAACAGAGGATCTCATAATTAGTATGAAAAAGGAGATAGTTGGAGGAGTCAGTAATTACCTGCCTACTGTTAGAATATTGAGACTAGATATTTTAAAATCAGATAAAGCTCAAGGATTTGGGCTACCAGGACTAAAGATTAGGCTTCTAGTAGCCTCTAGAATATCAGAAGAACAAAGCGAATTATCTATATCATTATGAGTACATCAAATTATAATCTTCCTACAACAATACCTTTCACAACTGCTTCGTCAGATTTCCAAAAATTAATTCAGCAGGGGGCAAACTTTGAAAACAAAGATTCTTTAATAAACTATGCCGCTACGGATTTCGGTAGTTTAAGGGATTCTTTATTTAATTATATGCAAGCTGTATACCCAGAGGACTATCAAAATTTTAGTGAGTCTGATTTTGGTGTAATGTTTGCTGAACTGATTTCGTATATGGGTGCTGTTTTATCGTTTAAAGCAGATGCTTTAGCGAATGAAAACTTTTTACCCACCGCTAGAAGTAGAAGAAATGTTCGAAAGCTGTTAGAGCTTATAGGTATACGAATGAAAGGCCCCACCAGCGCGGGGGGAAACGCGAGAATATCACTCGATACAGCATCTACAGATGCAGATCCAATTGTAGAAGCAGACAGTAGAATTATTACGCTTTCATCTCCTCAAGATGGAGGTCAGGTAACTTATACATTATACCCTGTTGTTGCGGGAAAAATACAAAATTTAGGCAGTAATACCTCAGAGATTACATTATCCCGCTCTAGCTCTGAGGGTGAAGAAAATATATCGTGGAATAATCTAGCATTATTAGAGGGGGCATTAGTTGAAGAAGTGGGTACATTTGATACCACTCAAGTATTTAAGACTATTTCTTTAACACAAGGACCTATTATTGAAAATAGTGTTCAAATTTATATAGATTCTTCTGATTCTTTATCAGGAACATACACACAGGTAGGTAATCTTTATTCTGCGTCAGGAAGTACTAATAAAATTTTTGAAGTTATTTATGATGAAGATTACAATGGCTTGGTTCGGTTTGGTGATGGCAACGTAGGTGCTGCACCACCAAACTCTTCTTCGTATCGAGTTCTTTATAGAGTTGGGGGAGGAAGTCGCGGCAATTTGCTCGGCTCTATTATTAACGCCCCTATAGTAACCAAAAATGCAGGAGCGGGAACATTAACAAATACAAGTGTAATAACAGGAGGTGTTGACGCGGAAACTGTTGAAAACGCTAAGGTAAATGGACCTTTAGTGTTTAAACAACAAGATCGGTTAGTTACTTTAGGAGACTTCGCTTCGTATGTTTCTAGGTATCGTAGCCCTTCAGGGGGTGCAGCGATAGGAACTGCTTCAACACGAAAAGCATACTCTTCAGCTAATATTATTGACCTGTTTGTTTTACAAAAGGCGACTGAAACGCAACTTCAGAAGGCTACAATAGAATATAAAGCAAATCTTCTTTCAGCTATAAAGAACAAGAAGATGCTTACCGATGAGATTGTCGTTGTGGATGGATTAATAAGAACATTAGATCTTATAGTTACATTATTCGTTGATTCTTCTTTAAGTGATAAAGAAGAATCTGTAAAACAAGAAGCATCTAATATTATAACTAATTTCTTTTCCTACTCTAGATTTGGTTTTGGGGACGCTTTTGTTCCTCAGGAATTAAATAGAAAGATATTTGATCTTACAAATGTACGTTACTCAACAATTGATAATATCTCTGACGCTATTTCGATAGACTTTAATGAGGTAGTTCAATTAAATAATGTAACTATAAACATAACCTTTATCTAATGGCAAAAAAGTATTCAAAACTAAACTTTGTAGATGCAGTAAAGATAGTAACTCCAGACTTGTATCTGGAAGATGATCTCGCTTTAAGCGGCTCGCAGGTTAAGCTTACAGACTTAATCATTAATAGCCATTTAGCATCAATCAATAAAATAGCACAGACATTAAATATTAGTGCTCTATCTGAATCAAATACTTTAAGTGCAATAAATACCCCAAGCGGGTTTAGTCAGTACTTTGTAAAACAAAATAAGCTAACAGACATTACTTCTAATGACTTCCAACAGAACATATTAACTCCGTTGGGTTATAAGTATTCGGACTATGGTACCTCCTCTGAATTTCTTACTTTTTTGAGTGGTACTCTTCTCCCAAAAATAACATTAAATTCTAGTACTTTGCTTTCTGATACGTCCGCAAACTATGCAACAACGACTTCAGGTACGCATGCGTACCTTATATCAAATCTAAGTTGGTTGTATTTTTTAAATACTAGCGGTCCTGTGTCTTCTCCATCATCATTGATAGCTAGTTCTATTGTTAAGAACCTTTATAAAAATACAACGTATTTAATAAATGACGGCATTAAAGATTATCAAGAATATCTTTGGACTAACTTCTCTAATTTTAGCTCTTTAGACGCTAAGATGCTTCCTGGGAGTTTTCAGTCAGGAACTGGATCGTATACAAGTGGGACCCAAAACCTTGATAAGCTAAAAACTCTAATTGATGTTATTTATTCCCCGCTTTATATTGACAGGGAAGATGAAGTAGTAAAAAATGCTATAGAAGCTGGTTTAGGCTCTTCAAATTACGAATTACAAAGCACAGAACCTAAAGGTCCCTTTCATAAATTTTTACGAGGGCTTTCTTATTCTTTAAGAGATATTGACAATCAAGTAGAATCTTTAGAAACATTAGGATCTATTGAAAATTGTCCTCCTGAGTACCTTCCATACCTCGCCAGCTTATTAGGGTGGAAACTCTATGGAAATAATCCTGCATCATGGAGGAATCAAATAAGAAATGCTGCATCCCTTTATAGAAAAAAAGGAACTAAACAAGGGTTAATTGATGCACTTGATACCATTATTGTAAATAATCCTATTGATGTTAGTGGCGCAATATCAGAAATGTTTGAGTCCTATATTCCTCAATTACTTTATTATTTACTAATAACTGAGACTGATATGTTTAATCCAAAAACATACAGTATTGATACCGCTATTTCTTATGGTATTGATCCACAAACCTATAGTTCAAATAATAAAGACCAAAATATTAGAGCGGCTGTTGACAGCATTATAAGTAATGCCGTAGAAGCCTATCCGTATCTATTCTTTATCAGAAATGAGCCTTTTAGACTTAATATAACTGAGGACGGGCGAGGTTGGCTTGGGCCTATTGTTAACTGGGAGGGGACTTGGTACACAGGAGAGTATTATTCCAAACTATACTCAAAAAAATTAGCTATTAAAGGCGATGATAATTTTAGATTTCATTACAGAGGGCGTACTACACCTGTCCCACCTTGGGATGATGAAAAGTTTTTTAGAAATTGTGCTGTAACTGACGAACTCCTTCATTTTTACAAATCTGAATTAGAGCGATTCTGTATTGATGTTAATTTTACAAACAGCTTCTATGATTATACCAATAATTATATCTTATCTGGGAATGATCGTACTGATTTATATTTAGATAATGGGTATGTCTTCTTTACCTCCTCCGTACAGCTACCTCCAAATTACGATAGTATTATTGATAATAAAGTATACCAAGATTATGATGCTTTAAGTTTGTGGAATGGGAAATCCTCAACTTTTGATTTTACGGTATGTTCGGGCGATTTCTCCAGTATTTTATTTCAAGACTCCTCTGGGCAGTACAGCAATGCAGAGATACTTCAATCTTTGTCTATAATGGATGATTTTGTGCCTGCTAAAGCAATTCCTAGAACAAGAGTTGTTTTAAAAGCAGCGGAGTATGCAAGCGGTATTGATTATATATGTCCTAGTATTATTGTTCCGCGTAAAGACGTAGGTGAGGTTGGCGCTAGGGGGCAAGATGTTTGTGGAGTCTCAGGAATGCTTAATAACTTTTCTGCGTCAGGTATCTACGATAGAATTACAGGGTTTGCATTAGGAGAAGAGAAATATAATGGTTTTGATGATTCCCAAAGCACCATCGAACATGCTAAGTTACCCGTATTCACTAGAGAACAAGCCAAATATTCTAATAACATTGTATCTTCGGTTGTCAATACTATTGAGATAGTGCCCCCAACAGCTACCAATATAGGACAACCAGTAAAAAGAAAATCCTTAAGAAGAAGAGATTTTCATAACACTTTAGAACAAAAAGGATGGTTTGACAGAGGTGGACGTAATATGCCTACTTTCTATAATAATACAAGTTCTATACTAGATTTTCTTCCTTTAGGTTGGAATCCTTCTTCATTTGGTTTAGTTCCTGCAACTCCAGAAAACCTTAGTGGGGTGTATTCAAAAGATTGCGCAGGCTCTGCATCTAATGATTCTTACTTTAATTTAAATGTTAGTAGTGCTTTCTTATCAAGAAACTATGACTCACTTGCTTTTTCCTCTTGTGATCAGTTTGTTAGGAGGGATACGCTACCAGAAGAGATCTATACATTGTTTAAATTTCATGAGTTGAAGAAAGAAGGTATTGCTGATGAGACTTATAAACTTAACTATAACCTATTTTCTGCTTCTTCGATTTGGAAAGATGTACCAAGGTCTTTTGCTAATATGATAGAGGATGTTGGGTTCGATAAATATTTATCCCCTAAGCTCGATAAGAGAGAGTTTAGTCTTAGAAGAAGAAACGCTAATGGGATTCATACGATATACAACACATATAATAAATATTTTCTTTCTGCACTTGATGGAAGCTCGTTGCCTGAAAATCAGCTTGTTACTGTTAAGCAAGGAGGTCCTACGATTTTATCTCATACATACGGACCCATTTATTATAATTCTGATTTTTCTATTGATGGTTCAGCAATAGATCCTGAGATACTTTTGCCTGATTCCACCCCAGCAACAAACCTTATAACTACAAAAATTCAGAATCCTTTTTATATACAATTAAATGTTTCTGGTGCCGCACTTCTTGACGGTGAGGTAGGTGTTTCGTCTGTGCAAAATGCAAACACCCCTTACTACGGTAATCCTGAATTTGTTGCCTCTCACTTCTTGAGCGGTATTTCTTTTATTGACACTTCTTCATCTGATAGATTGAATTTAGGTTCTATAGCTACTGATTTTGCTATATTAAATTTTGATTCAGACCAAAAGACTGTAAATTCTACGTTTGATAATTATCTAATAAAGAATCCGTGTGTTTATATGCGAACAAGAGGAGCAGGCTTACCTAGAATAAAATTCGATTTGTCTGGCTACACAGAGATGGAAAAAAATATACTTATTCCTGATCATGATTTTGAGTTAACTGTTAACTTTTTTACGGGTAAGTTAGATTCTTCGATTTTAGGGGGAGGAAGCATTGGTGCGGTTCTTAGAACTAAAGTTGAAAAAACTAATAACGGTGATTCTGTGGTTTTCTTTTGGGCTCCTAATGGGGAGTGGAAGATGGAAAAAGTTTCAAATATAAATAATGCTGCTTCAGGTATTTCCAATATATTAAATAACTATACACATACTTTCTTAGGAAAGGAAGAAACTAATATACAGATTCAAGATACTCAGTGTGACGTTATCAGTGATAATAATACACTACTTAGGTATATAACAGAAGAGGATAAGCAGTCCGTAAAGCTTAAGTTCCATACAAAAAACCAAAAAACTCCAGTTCCTTTTGAGTATGGAACTTATTATAATGCTGATTCCTCGCTTTCCAGCATATATAACGGGCGTCACGTTCAACTTCATAGAGCGAACATTTTTGATTCAGATCTATCGCAAGATTATATTTTAGAGTTATTCCAATATCCCAACCTAAATTCCGAAAAAAGATTTGTTGTTTTTGATGACATAAGTTTAGTAGATAAAACACTTAACGATGCCGCTCAAGTACCTTATGAAGCCGTTATTCCTGATTTAACTTTGCAGCAAGATGCTCCACAGGAGATTGAATTACGTATGCCAGATGGAAGCCCTCTAGCATTAACCAAATCCTCAACTACTGTAGGTACAGATATAGCTGGGGACCTTACCTATGATCTCTTTAGAACCTCTGTTGGGGATCTTCCTAATATTTTAGCGGTTTGTGAGAATCCAGGGGGTGATTGTGGACCCATGAGTTACGCTAGTGAGTTGTGGACAGTTATTGGAGCACCTGACTGGAATAGCTATAGAAACCCCAATAGCGGTGAGTTTTTTCCAGGTGGGGCGATTCTTAACTTCTATTCAGAGCATGGGGATGATGTAGGAGATGATGGATTGATGGGCAAAATTCCATACACAGGAATATGTAATTCTACTATGACAAAATGGCCTAGTGGTTTTGGTGAGAATCATGCCCCTGGCGGAGCGAACGACGGTGATCTTCATACAGCTTATTGGGTAGCCAGAAAGGGCTTCCACTCCTATAACCAATGGTCAGATTATATACCTCAAGGCAAAAGAGAAGAGATCAGCCAAAACCCAACCAGTTTGGGTTTTGGAGGGGGTTTAGCGGTTTGGCCTTATTTCCATACACACCAGCGAGGGTCCTTGTTGGGTTCTCCATTATTAGCATTAGCTAGACCAGGGCACTCGTGCATAGAACAACATATGGTCTCAACACCAAAAACATTCTTGGAACTCAATACACTATTACCTGGAAACACTAATCCATTAGGATATTCTAAAGAAGATGATAGATTCTTTTATAGTGATTTAGAAAATTATACAGGTAATAACCCTTTTTCTGGTTGGATTGTGGGTTTTTCTATTGGAGAACCCATTGAGATAGATTTTACTAGTAAGAGAGTTAAACCTACTATAACAGAATCCGATAATGTTTTCTTAGATATAGATGCGTTAGGGGATGAAGATAATTGGGAGTATGTACCAGCAGGGGTGGACCCCCTTCTTCCAACTGTTTTAGACCCAACAGGGATGGTTGGGGCAGCAAGATCATTCTTCCAACTCCAGGCTGGAAGAAGCCGCGCTCACCCTAATACAAATGTTTGGGGTGTATCGGACGAACAATATAATAGTTTTTCAGAGGCGGGAGGTATAACTTTCCCTCCTTTGTCCGTTTATCGAGATGTTGAACGAAATAAATTAATACAAGGGCAACCATATAGTTTTTGTGTTTATCTTAGAGGAAAAGCTAAGGGAGACGAATCTTTTCAAGATAACTATGCCACATCAGCGATGGTCACGATTGCGCCTATAGGAAGTAATAATAGTTACACAAGATTAGTACTTAAATTAGGAGAGCCTGTTGCCTCTCCCTATTGGGGGGCAGGGGCCTATACAAGCTCTATTCTAACCAACGGACATTCTTATACGGGCGATGATGCTGCTTCTGTTGAAGAAATTGTTGTTCCTTGGACTACCCTATACCCTAACGCAGATAAAGTGTCCTGGTATAAGGTCAGGGTAACTATTCCTTATGATGCATTTGAGATGAATGCTGGAAATGCCACCTTAGGAATAGATGCTGTACAAAATAAGGGGCTTAGATGTTTTGTGCAGGCGTATAACGATAGGTTTGATGGGTTACTCCCTGAAGACCTTCCAGTAGGCAATAATCAGCGAGAAGCTATCCTGCACACTCCTTGCAAACTACTTACTTGGGGGTATGGATTATATGCTGCAACTAGGGCTGGGGATTTTAGGCGATACGAACAGTCTCGTGTATTTAGATTAGGGCACAACCAACTTAATCCCACACCCTCAAATAATGGAGGCAATGCTGCTACAGGAGAAATAGCAAATGTAATTAGTTACGACTCAGCGCAGACAAATATGCTTACTATATATGAAAACGAAGAGGTTTTAGTAGGTAGGAAATTATATAAAGATAGTAATGACGAGGTCTATACTTATGAGAAAGATCTTTCGAGTTTAAAAAAGCTAACTTTAGTTAAATCATCTGCGCCCTATTCTGTTTTTAAGGCCAATCTTTATAAAGGTATTAAATTTTACGATAATAGTGGGTTAGAGTATTCAGGTCCAATAAACTTTAGCCTGGGTAAGAGGATTTTAAGGCCCGAGAATTTCTCACAGGAACCAGAAAGCGCACGGGTTTTAACTTTATCGGGGTCTATAGAAGGAACCAATATAGGAAAATCAGTGAAAGGGTATAAATCTATAGAGCCGATTGATTTATTACATTTATTTAGGTACTTTAATAAACTAGGGAAAGCAGCAACAAGGAAGGGATTTAATACTCGTGTCTGGTCTGATTCTTCTGCTGTACATTGTGCTAGTGGTGGAAGTAGGCTTTCTTATAGAAATCACCCAGACCCCGTGGGGACTGGTGAGGATGGAACTTATGGAAATTATACTCAGTTGGAGGTTGATAATTAAATGTTTGGTACCGTAGAAATTTATCAAAATTTTGCAACAGATAATCAAAAACTAGTTCATAAAGAATCCAATTTGTGGGTCGATGGGGCTTCTGAGAACATCTGTACTCTTTTAACAACCCCCTCTTCTATTAATGTAGCACCTGTTAAAGGTGTTACAGACGCTTCAAACTTTACCATAAAGGCAATATCATTTGGTAAAAGCTCTGATGCTTATAGAAATAATGGTCATTTTTATCCCCACAGTGTCTCGGATTATACGAGCGTGGGTTCTAAGTATCATTCGTATGTAAGCTCCGTTAAAAGTGATAATAGAGTTCGCGCCGTGTCTCTTGTTAATGAAAATATAGCCTCTACCACATCCTCTTACGATCCCAAAAGAGATCCAGGTCTAGCTCCCAACCCTACAGATAAGCAATTAGAGCCTGACACAATGGCTGCGATAGATGCAGCGTCTGGTCAATATCATCACATGGGAGCTACGTTGATGCAAGGTAGAGCCCATGCGGTGGGACATAATTTAAATAGGCTTGGCTCTCAAAGTAACCCAAATCTTCTGTCTTACACTGAAGGTCCTTGGAGTGACCCTCCTTTAGCTTACTGGACTTCTGCTAATGTTGCAACTGCTACTTTGTCGGGAACGCATACAGGCCCCTTCTACGGAACATCTGCTTATTATGTAAGTTCGACATACAACACGGTAGGCAGCCTAAGACAATCCTCGGTTAATTTATGGAAAACAAGTTTTCATGATAATGTAGACCATACTCTAAGTCTTTATATTAAGCAACCTGAATTTGGTAATGAAACTTCTGGATTTACTATGCACATAAGAGATAAGACAGGAACGGCTGTTAACCATATTGCTACCTTCTCTCTATGGGATTCAACAGCAGGAAAGCATATTCCCCCAGAGTTTGTAACAGGCACAAATGGTATACTAGGTAGTGTTACTCCTGTAGTTTCCGAAACGTCTTCTACTGGTTGGTATAGATTGGATGCGTATTTAGAAGGGTTGGGTACTGATGCAAATACTGTGAATGGCGATCAAGTAGAAGTTAGGTATAATATTTCCAATGGATCTCCTACTGGTGGGAGCCTATTTATGTGGGGTTGGCAGTTAGAGGAAAGCTATGGAGCCACTAAATACCAAAAAGTGTCGGGTGTGCGCCCAACTTTTGAGGAAGGGGGGCTTGATGGAGATATATTTTTAGGGTGTTATCCCCATACTAGCGGCACTGATTATGCAATTTTATCGTCGTTATCAAAGATTGAAAATTCCACTGGTGGCACAAGCAGCATTTATTTTAGTGGGACTTATCCAAAAAGCCCAGGGGACGATAACTTTTTCAACTCGTCTTCAGTAAGAGCTATGGATAGAGATGGCTTTGTTAGAGCGTATATGCCCTCTTCAACGACTGCTTTTACTAATGTAGATGAAGGTGGAAAACCAATATATCCTAACCGTATTATTGACCCAGCATCAGGATTAATTGTCTCAGCAGACGCTGATTTTTCAGCTATTGGGGGGAGTGAATTATCCTGTATTTGTACAATATCATCAGGTGATTTAGGGTTAGCTAATATGTATGGTGGTATATATAAGTTAGGCTTGTGGACACTTGATTTAGATAAAACCTTATCCACTACTCGACTTGATGGACAACCAAAAGCCTTACCAAGTTTCCCCCTTAAATTTGGGGCAGGCTATAATAAAATAGTATATAAGTTATTTGCAGAAAAGAGTTTAACTAAAAATTTGTGTGCTATAAAAGATGCGGGGACCGTTGCTGGGGCGGACCAGTACTCCGATCTAACAATTGTTTGGAAGCTTAACTTTATAGGGACAGTATGAAAGGATCAGTAGAAATTACTAAAGTTTTTAAGGATGGTACAGAAGAGTGTGTATGTAAAGATCATAACATTCTTACCGATGGACTTGGTGTTGGGCTTTGCAACATCTTTACGGATACGGGATCCACTGATCTTTCAGATCATCTCGTAGGCTATTTTCAAGTTGGTTTAGGCAGACTAAACCCAGATGATCATGTTGAAGCAGGCACAGCAAAATATATAAGTACTCTCAATAATCCTTTAATGCTTGAAGATGATTATGGAAAAGACTCAGAGATTCGGATTAATACTCACGAAATTCTCAAGTATCATCCTTCAAATTTTGATGCTGCTTTCGCTACTCAGTATGATGAGGGGGTGTTTGCCGTTTTACCTGATTCTCATTCCACTAAAGTTATAGATGGAGTGGTACACTATAGATTGACGTTAACAGAAGAGATGGCAAATAATTTGAATAATGTGCCTATCACAGAATTTGGTTTATTTATTAGAGATGGAAAGGCTAATATAAAAAAAGATCAATCAGTTTTAGTGGCATATAAACAGTTAGCAGATGGATCAGGAATAACAAAAACAAGCGATTTTTCTTTAGTTATTGATTGGCAATTAAAGTTTATCGTAGATGAGGAGAGTTCGGAAACTACGCCTGGAGGTGATCGAAAGAATGTTGTTCTTATTATGATAGATGATGTAGGGATGGATCATTTAGGAAACTACGATGCTATTAATCCTTACGAAATACAGAATGATAACCATACAGCCGCCACCCCGTTTAGTGTTTTAGATGATCCTGTTAATGGAAGTAGTTTATATCCTTATACCCCTACCTTAAGTGCAATTGCTGCTGCTGGAATGCAAATGTTTAATGTTAGGGCGCAACCAGCCTGCGCTCCCACCAGAGCAGCTTTACTTACAGGAAGATATAATTTTAGTACTAAAAATTTCGGAGGCACAGGTCGTGGGTTCTGGGGTCCTGGGATAGGAATTGTCCCAAGTTCGGCAAGAAGGACGCGAGGTGGTTTAAAGGGCCTGAATTCTGGGTTTAGGTTTTTAAATAAGACCGGAGATCTTGAAAACTTAACTAATCAGGTTGAGGACGGATTGGGGGGAGTGAATACTATAACAACTACTCCTGTCATAGGAAACTTTTTAAAGAGACCTGATATTGATTATCAGTGTGCTATGTTTGGTAAATGGCACTTATCTATATGGGAAGATGATATTGTTTATTGTGAAGATAATAGCCCGACTAGGAAAGGTGATGGTTGGTCACACATTGCTTTAAAGGGTTACTGGGATGATTATTTAGCTACTTTCTCTAATTTGGATGCTGATCCAATACCTGGACTTAATCCTAATAGTGGTGCGTTTATTGAGCCAGATGATTGGCCTAACAATGGATCAACTTCGTACTATACTGGTGGTAAAAATATGGGATATGTTAATTATTTTGTCGCCAAACCAGGGATACCAACGAAGGAAGGTGTTCCCACTGCTGATACTTATACCGTTTCTGACTCCAATTATGTAAGCTTTAAGCAGTCTGCGGACGAGGTTGAGTACGGGCAAGGGGACGCAAGTTCTTATACTACAAACTACATCTTCTCGGCTGCTAGTGCTTATTTTAATACAGCCCAAGAGCCCTTTTTCATGTATGTTTCGCCCAACATACCACACACTCCGTATACATGGCCCCCTTCAGGAGGCATATATAATAGTGGGTTGTCCTCTATAAATCAGCATACCTTATTAGAGGCAGGCGTAGGAGCAACGGATTCAGCGTCTTCTACTTGGGTTACAGTTAATGCTATGCTAGAAAACTTTGATTCAACTCTAAGTTCTTTCTTACAAGGTTTGGATGAAACGAAAAAATCGAATACAGTTTTTATTATAACTTCCGATAATGGAGCATTAGGCCCTGATATAGGACGGAGAGCAGCGTATGCCTCTTCTATTGGTCTTGGGTATGCAAGTAGTTTGGGTGGGAGTTACACAGGCTCAGGGGGTTTAGGGGCCACTTACGATAAGATGCTTAACTTAGGTGCTTATTGCTCTGGGTTATCACCTTCTGCCGTTAGACGGGGAGGAGAAAACGACACCGCAAATGGGTTTAAAGCAACTCTTTATGACAGAGGTATGCTTGTCCCAATGTTTGTTAGTGGTGCAGGAGTTTCCGCAGGCGTAAGCTCGCATGCTATGATTGATTTAACGGATATTGTAGCGACTATTGCTGATATAGCAGGGGCGACGACTTTGCCTGCGAGAGACCCTCTTAATATACCTTCTGATTCGATTTCTTTTTATAATGTTCTTAAAGGTGTAACCGATGCCTCAAGTCATGCAAGACAGTATTCTTGGGGTGAAGCTTTCTTCCCTATAGGTAATAGTACAGGCGATCAAAAAATGCACGGATCATATACAAGCAGTGTCCTTTGCCCAGCCGAGCCGTTGGGTGGGATGCGAGGTGGATACACCCCTCAGCCCACAACTCCTAGAAGACGTAGGCAAGCAATGACACTGAGACTAGTCCCAGACGATTTTATTGGATATATTCCATCTAGATGGACTCAGACTATAAATTATTTAAATATTAATGATGCGCCCGATGTGGCTATAACAATAGAATCTAAAGAAGCTATTCCCGATACTAGCGGTGGTGTATGGAAACTAATAAGACCTAGTTCGGGCAAGGTAGGGTTGGGATCTAATTTTGCTCATGATGTAGGTGATCTTGTTTGGGAAACGGATGCGGCAGGAGATTATGTTCTTGATGAAAATGGTAATCAAATTCAAACTGCTTTAACGCAAGGTTTTGGGAAATGGTATGAAGAAATGTATCATCTACAGAGCTTTGTAGATTTTAGTGGGGTTGATTTGTACGAACTAAATGATCTTATTTTAGAAGAAAATAAAGGAGTTTATGCGAATCATATAGCTAGTTCTTTAATTGTCTCTGCTATTCAATTGCCCGTAGCACAAGGGGGTATAAATAATGGCAATGCTAATGGTGGACAACTAGATAATAGTGTACACTATTGGAACTTAGCAAGGATTTTTGATGCGTTACATCAAGGATTTAATCGTTTTTATAATACAAGGGTAGTACCTAACACTATATTTAGTTCGCCTTCTGATGGCAGTATGGGTGATGACCCAGTGGAATAATGGAAAAATTTAAACCAAAAGGATATTTAGAAGTTGTAAAAGTATTTGAGGATGGGACTGAGGAAGTCCATTTCTCGGAAAAAAATGTAATTACTTCTGGGATGGGGGTAGGTCTTTCACACCTTTTTGCGGGTTCTGGAGCAGGAGCAATCTCTGATTTTCAAATTTTGAATTTTCAAGTAGGTACTGGCGGCGATACTGACAATTATGGAACTTCTAGCTATAAGCTTAATACCCCTTTAACAGGAGGAGCTACCTCTGAATATCTAACCGCTGGCAGTGAGGTTTTACTTGAAGATCTTATGCCTATACAAAATAGGGATATCAAAGCAAGCACTGAGGGTTTTGTGAGAATCCCCTTTTCTAATATTCAAAAAGTAGCCCCTACTTCTGTTAGATTTAATTTAATTTTAGATAGATATACAGCTAATGGTTTGGATACTAATCTAGATGAGATTGGGTTGTTTTTGAGAAACCCTAGAGGAGTATCACCTATAGCACCAATTTTGGTAGCTTATCGACCTTTTACTGGTTTGAAAAAAACTAGCAACTTTGCACTTTTATTTAAGTGGACTATTAATTTCTAAACATGCCTTTTAATCAAAATGACCTTTACTCTGCTTCAGCGGGAACAGAACTATACAAATATTTTAACCCCTTTGTTACAAAGTTTGATAGCCAATCTTTTTACAATTGGGAACAAGACAATCAGCCTATCTACGATCTAGAGGAAAGGACTTTTGGCCTTTGGGAAAAAGCTACAGGATACTTTACCTCTTCCTTAAACGGAATGCCTTTAGTTGTTTCAGGGACTGCTGACCCTAATAACCGCAATATTTTCACAAATTTACAGGATGCTGTGGACTCTCTTCCTCAGGTAATTAGGACCCCTACCCTTATTGAAGTTGCTGCTAGTGGTCATTTAGGTGGTTTAAAATTAAAGGATATCAGGGTTGAAGGTGCGGGTGTTTTAGAGATTATTAATAGAGGTTTTGCTAAAATCTATTCGGGAAGAGGGAATGGAGTTACCCATGTTAATGCTTCTGCCTTAGGTAATGCGTCAAGTGTTGCTGCGGCTAGGACTAGAGGTTATGTAACTGAATTATCCTCTGTGGATTTAAGTTCTACTATTTTAAATACTTCTGCGTTATCCACTTCCGCTAATTGTTCTTCCCTTTTTGTACAACATTATAACAGAACTTTTGCTCAATCAGTTAATTTTGCTGGAAATAGAAGTCGCAATAGTAGACTATATTATGGGTTTGTAGATGTGGGAGCGAATTCCTATGCTAATTTCCTCAACACTGATACCCAGCTATCGGCAACATTTTCTTTTCTTAATTATGAAAACTTCTCTTATGGAGCTACAAATAACGTTAAAGATGGTTCCTGTTCTTCATTAGATGTATCATCCTTCAGACAGGATACAGAAGCGATAATTCAAAGGTCTACTCCCGCAACTACTTGGGACAGACAAATGACAGGAGTTACTTACGCTAATTCTGTTTCGTCTGTTCTTATAGAGGATTGCACTGGGCCTCTTTATTTACGCGGGTTCTGTGTTGATGGTGTTAGTGGTGGTGGGACTGTATTTAAAAACAGTACTTATAAGAATGATATTGGTATTACAGTTGTAAACTCTAGCCCTTATATTGAAAATTGTTCTGTAACACGGAATAAAGAGGTTGGGGCTAAATTTATTAACTCAGACGTTAAATTAACACGGGGTTTTGTTGCGAATAGAAATTATGAAGTAGGAACTGATGACCCTGGAGAAACTAGGAATAGTAGAAAGACTATTGGGCTTCACCTAATTAATAGTAGGGTGGATGCAAGGATAGACCCAACTTATGCCTCTGGAAGTGATTACTTTTTTAATATTCAAAACCATGATACAGGAATACTACTAGAAAATAGTACTTTTGTTGGGGGACAGAGTAGACCCTATACTACTATGAATGATGCCACTTTAGCTGTTGCATATAATGATGTTGGTATAAAAGCAACCAACTCTGTTATTGATGTTAGTGGAAATCTAGATATTTATAACAATAAAATAGGTGTAGAGCTAAAGAACTCTTATGTATCGACTGACCGATTAACTGTTGAAAATCATACGACAAATGGCATAACAGCAGACAATTCTGTTATAAAATATAATAACGGTTTAGTACGAAGAGATTATTCTGTGGATAAAGATTCCAACAGAATGGCACAAACATTCTTCCATAGAAACGGATGTCATTTAAACTTAAATAATAGTAGTGAGTTTAGTCCTTATTTAGATGTATCCACAATTAATATACCTGATAAATTTGGAGCATTACGGTTTAACGATTCTCATGGGGAACTGTATGGTCCCATACCTGCTATCTCCGTGAACCGATCCAAAGCCGATTTGGTTCACGCAAGGATTCATACTAGTTCCTTAAGCAACACAACTTCAGGCTTAAGGGGTGCTGCTCTCAAAGCTTCTAACTCTTCTCAAGTTAATTTCATGGGGACTGTTAAAGGCGCTACTATCATCGTGGGATCCCCAGACTTTGGAGATTCCGAGAATGTAGCAGGGGTTTGTGCAGAAAATTCTTCTAAGGTCTCTTTCAGAGGACCTACCTCAATTGTTCAGTTTGGGACCTGTGTTCTTGGCGAAAATGATTCAGTGGTAGAGTTTGTTCCGCATAAGAGGTTGGATCAAAATTTAGATGTTACTGGGTTTAATTTACTAAACAAAGGGAACCATACCTCTGTTGAATTACACTCCACAGGAAAAACCTGTGCTGCGGTTGTGAATAATTCTCAACTTATTATGGAGAACTTAGGAAGTCCTAATACAGTATGCGCTATTCCTAATAGTGATTTTAGTGATTCTAATATAGCAAAATTCGTTAGTGCAGGGTCTATGCAGTTTTATCCTAACGCCGCTTTAGCATCTTATGCTACAAACCATATAGATGTTAATTTGGCAGACGTTGATTTAGATTCTGATGTTATGACAGCAGCCGAACATGACCAGCTTATTCAACCCGCTACTGGTGGTAAAATTGCATATAATTACCTATTAACTAATCCTTTTACTGATTCGGCTTCGGCTACCATACAAAGCACCTTATCAACGGGGGGGATGTGTGTACAAGCTTTTGGGAATAGTATAGTAAAAGCAAATAGCGTTCACTTCCTAACGGGATATACTTTAGCTGATGGGACCTATTTCGATGCAAGTTCAACCGCAGGAGGTTGTAACCAACTTAGGATATGGAATATAGGCGATACCTCTAAGCTCTATGCTTCCCATTTAGCCGTGAGTGCTGCAACCCCCTCTGCCACACCTTATCACGGGCCTAGATCTACTTTCCTTAGCGGACTCTCTGAGGGGGGACACGGTTTTCGTGACTGGCGGGATGGATCTGCCATTGCATATGGTGCATTAAGCTCTACACCAGACACCTCAACCCTTAGTGTTTGTGATCGTTACGGCTTAGGGTTCAATGACGCATCTGCTTTTATGACGGTAGAAATGAGCGCCATAAATAAAGCGTATACAGGTGATGTAAAAGATTTCCCACACTCATCTTTCTTAAATAAGGGGCCTTTTAGATTATTCTTCAGTGTTAATCCTATGTTGAGATATGTGGGGTATGTTTCTGCGACCCCTACTAATACAGGAATAGATGAGTTTGCAACAGGTGACACAAGACCTATGCAGCATTTAGCGCAAGGATATAATCTTTCTGGCAATATTGGGGTTCCAAGCGGCATTCACGATGTTACCTCAACTAATCTAGGTCTTTTGCACTATACCACAAGATATGGGTATTCAGGGCAAAAAGCCGAAGCATCTGGGTATTATTTCCCCTCTTCTGTGATAGATCCTAATAGAGGAACAAATGTTTATTTGGATGAGGGGGCTGCTGATGTTTTTGCAAATGCTAAGAACTGTGCCGCGCCCCCAATCGCAGGAAGAGCCTCACCTAATGTATCTATTTATAAATCTACAACCCATTGGGGTGGAATCGGGAACCCAGGCAATGGTGGGGCTACATATGGACAAGGAGCAGGACTAAAATCAATTAACATGTTCGATTTAGATAGGAGTATATGATGAATTATTTGAATAACTTTAATGTTTTTATGAACGCCTATGGCGATGACTCAAACGGAGGGGGTGACGGAGGATCAAATGTTCTTAATTTAACAAACGCTTCAATAGACGCATCATTTGATTTTGTATCCTCTCCTTTTAGGTTTACTGACCCTCCTCGATATTACAAGGCTAATGATCCTTACTTTTATGAAGTAGATAATATTCCTCTTAAGCAAATCCATGAGAACTGTTTGTGGTTGAAAGATCAAATCATGGGGATTGATACTGATGTTACGGGAATCCCACTGTCTAAGATTACTGATTTACAGCCATTTGTAACCAATTCTGATCGAGTTTTATATGTTCGTCCAGGGAAGTTTACCGCTAGAATAAATGATGCTTATAGTTCATCCCCCCAAGATTTGTGGGCATCTTTTTCTGAGGATGTAGCTACTATAGATTTAGCACGAAGCCCTGTTTATACAACACCTTCGATTGTTCTAAGTAATCCTTTATTTCAAGCTCTGGTAAGTTCTGAAATTAATCAGTTATTATATAATAATGGATTATTTGATCATTATCAACATCACGCCTCTTTATTTGTAACTGATCCACCAATTAGTTCCGCTAGTGTTCCCGGAGGCCCGTTTACTTTAACTACTGTTTTAGATCCCACCTTTTTATCAGTTGGAAGTTTATCTCTTTCTATGTTGCCAAAAATTAAATCGGCGGTATGGCAACAAAGAAGTAATACCGCTTTCGAAGCACCTTACCTCCCTGACCTTCAGCAACTATCTGTCGATTTCTGTAGGAGATGGAAGGGGGTCTTTAGGACCTCTGTAGTTAACTCTACTGATCAGTTATCAATAATCATTCCTCCTTTTGAAGATTATGATTATATTGACAAAAATGATACGTATGACCCACAAGTTAGAATAGATTTAGTATTTATGTATTCTCATCCTGTGGATAGTCCTGCATCCCATATTGTTAAAGATAGCGGAGGAGGACCTCAGCAGATAACGAAGCCTACTTTAGGGGTTGTTAAGGGTGCGGGTGCAATCCTCACCCCTAAGAGTTTTCAAGGCGACATAGCCTACGATATAATTAACAATTCTGATTTTATTGGAACTCCTCCTTGGGATTCCCAAGCGAATAATCCTGATAAATATTATGATCTACAACAGCAGTTGTCTGAGTTTGCAGATTTAAGTATTCAATCCCCTCTTTCTGATCAGTTAGGGACTAATAATACTCCTTTTGGAGAAGGTAGAGACGTAGGAAATAATTTTCCTTCACCTGATGATCTTTTGAACTTAGCTCCTATTTTAGCAGATAACGCGACGGAATCTAATTTAACTACTTTAGGCCAAACAGTCCTTCCTTTATGTTATGTAATTGTTAAAAGGGGTAGTCCTGTTATTACGGTAGATGATATTATTGATATCCGTCCTTTCCTTAGAACTGCTGAATTAACATATAATGAGAGGGCTGGAGTAGGTGCTGCTAACCCACCTTTATCCTTGGCTAATCCAGCTACAGGAAAATACGAACTTTATAATAGCCTTGAATCTATGAGAGATTTTATTATGAAGTATGTGAATACCATTGCTGGTGATATTACTGGTCAATTAGATAATTTTGCTGTTGTGCCTAAACCCCAGTTAACCTCGACTATACATACTGTGCATATAGATGGTTCCAATTATGTAGCAGATTCGAATGGTGTGGGATTTAAATGCCCTTTATATGATGCAAAAAATATTAATTGTAATTTAGTAGAGAACTGGCCTGAGGCTTTTGCTGAATATTCAACCCCTTCGGCTATTAGTGCTCCCGCAGATGGTGATGTCACGGTAGAGCTTATCCCTGGGAGGTACAGCTTGGACTTAGACATAAGTATTTGGGACACTAGACAGCATGATGCAAGTAAGACCTTTTGGATTGAGATGGTTGATGCTGATACGGACGAAAAACTAGCTCCTGCTCCTCATGAACAACGGCTTGATGGAGAAAGGATTGGAGAACCGAACGTATCATCGAGTGGTTCAGACACTGTTCACGGACACTTAAGTTATAAAACTATAGTGGACATAGACCACAAAAGAACTGTCGCCTTTACTGTTACTACCAGTTCTAGTACAAGCAATAATTTTGGGCTTAGTGGTGGTGTAAGACTTAAACGAGAGCAGAATATAGACGGGTCGGAAGCTACTATTAGGTAAGGAAGATACTAATGGTTCGCTTTTCAGATTGTACTACAGCGCAACCAGGAGAAGGTGGAAATGAAGAGCCTCCTGGGGGGCTGCCCCCAGGGGTTACTTTTGTTGACCAACCTGAGGTTCCAGGTGGCGAATTGGAGGGGGACAAAATTCCCCCTCCTGGAAATGGGGGAGGGGGACCACCCTACCCAGGGGAGCCTTTTATTGACCTTCCTGATAGGGTGTTTATTCCAGCGGAAGATTCTCCAGGTTCTACTGTAATTGTTGTTATATGTGAGTCTATTCCTATCTCAACCGCTGATACTGATATTGTTTTTTATGACCCAACTAATCCTGTAGGGGGTGAAATAACTGAGGTATCCATGCCTATTACAGGGGATTTATTAAACCATCCTGATTGCCCTGACGGTTTTAGTGCGCGTATTTATGGGCTTGATAACCCAACGATAGACTCTGAAGACAACTTTGTTTATAATCCAACCATAGAGGTTACTATACCAACGTCGCCCGAAGCACAGTCTTTTTATGCGGCAAACACTGGATTATTGGATAGCTTACTAATTGGATCACCTAATTCACCTCTGTTTGAAGTCTCTTGGCTTGTTAGCTTCCCTTTTGATGCTGGGGATGAGTATAATGAGTGGTATAGAACACAAGAATATATTAGTGTTCCTGCTACCATTGTTGATGTTGATGTCCCTGAAGCTGAAGAGCCTGTTATTACCTACAAAGGGGACCTTATAGTTCAATACAATACTCCAGTAGAAAAAGAGGTTATACATACTTTAACTCCAGAGACTTGGTTTTTGGGGGATTATGAAATAACGGACACCCCAACTTTAACACCTCCTCCTGCTTATGAGTATGCGGGATACACTGACGATAATTTTAATATGCAGCCAGGGGGGACGCTGCAAGCTAGATCAACGATTATAGATTTGGAAGGAATTGGTCCGTCAAGCCCTCAGTTGGGGTTGAGAATTCCTATAGCTCCTAAGCCTGGTTTTTCTGGGGATCTTGATCAAATTCAGATTGGAATCCCACTAGATCTAGTTGATTTTGTTGGGGGTAATCCTGGATACGATGAGGGGGAGGCAGTCACAATAACTACTAATGATTCTAGTTTAGAATCTATTTATACTCTTCAACCTACGGATTGGCCTGCTGGTTCGGAGGTTGAGCATATTTGGGTTCGTGATAGTAAAGGAAATCCTCCTACTTATGATGGCGGGTCTGAAACTTATGGCTGGACCGGATATTCGTATAATGGTGTTGAATCAGATAATAGTACAGGAAATATTATTTTCAGACCTTTGGAGAATTCTTTTGATACTGGGACAAACCCTGTAGCTGTTGATATACAGGTCGGTGATGGAGGAGGCGGGGTCCACACATATACATTAACCGTCTTATTATCTGGTGGGGCTGGTGGAAGTCCTGAGAATTTTACGACCATAACTAATGGTCTTGCGGGTACTAAAATTAAAGTACCTAAAAGCCTTAGCAGTAAACAACCTGTAACTTCTTCACGAAGAACCTTTGTATCTTTAGAGGCTCCAGGAAAACGAGCATATCATAGGAGTGTTCCTGTAGAAATATCTCCCCAAGCAGAGGCAAGAAAAAGACAAACTATTACTTACAGTAATGGAATTACCAATCCTAATTATACTTTTTATAGTGCATCAAAACAAATCAAATCTTTAGGGTTACCTTTTGTTAAGAAATCAATTTTTGGAACAGTAGTTGATGAGACAGTTAAGGGTATTTTAGATGTTAATGCAGGAAGTGAAGATTCTGATTATTTATACAGCGCTTTTACCCATAAAAAATTAAAAAATAGTTTAAGCGATAATATAAAAACCTCTTTAGAGGGTAAGCTGTCTTTAGCTGGGGCTCCTCTAGAAAATGCTTTTATTTCAAGTATGGCTCAAGGATTAATCAGGAATGAGATATACTTTTCTGAAGAAGATTTTGTAGCTTTGTCACAAGAAGATTTAAGTACTACTTCAATAGAAAAAACGAATAAACTAGGTGTTGATAATTATAATGCACTCAACCTCATACTTCAGAATTGCGTATCTATAAACCCAAACGATTACGGAGTTGTTCTTAAAAATAAATTAATTAATTGGAAGCCTCTCTCAGAAGACCTCAATAAAAATATTATATTTTCTACATCCGAAGGAGTAGATACGCCTGTTTATATCCCAAATAGCGACAAAATAACTGTTTTTGATTCAACTGGAACTTCTCATACTTTAGAGATGCAGAACGGGGATTTCTTTTTAGCAGATACTGTCGGTGGGGATGATCGCTTAACAGTGCATTCTGATTTAGAAAAAGCAAAAGTATTAGGGCCAGAGGTGATATCCCAGGCTTCAGTCTTAGCTGGTGAAGATTTCCATATGAGGTTAGACTGTAGTTCCGATATCTCAGATTTGGTGGAATATAATGTTGACACAACTAGCGCCAGAGCAGATTATTATTTTCTCAAATTAAACAAGGATACGATTGAAGATTTGCCTAATGGAGTTTCAAACGGAGATACGCTGTTTAGTAGAAAAACTAAGGCTGTGTATGACTACACCACTACTGGGATAGATGAGTACGTTAAAAACAATGCGTTCCCTAATATGGTTGTTTATTTACGACATGATGATATGTTGTTTAATCACCTAGAGAAAACAAAAACAGGAACCTTAACTTGGAAAGATCTCACGTTAAATAATTTTTCTAATACACCAGACAATCTTATTTTAATTCGACAGTTGCCGCAGCATATTTTGATTATTCCTAGCGATAGGACTGAGAATGTTTTCTCTCACAAAAGATCCAAACTAGTTGCTTTTAATACTAGACGAGCTACATTAAGAGTATCCCCTTTTACAAGAAAAAATAAAAACCAGGACTTTAAGCCTGTGTATTTAAAGACAGAGTATACGTCTACAGATAGCATTAATTTTGATTTAGATATTGAGAATAATATTATTTATCAGGAGAAGGTGAAGTATGTTTTTGATACTACGGCAGTTAATGCTATTAAAAAATATACAGAGGGGACTGAATCCTTGCCTAGGAAGGTGTTGCCTACAGGAAAAGCTTTGGCTGAAATAAATAAAATAAAAACAGTCTACTCACTAACAAGTAGAGATTCAATAACTATTTATGATTTATACTCTAGGTTAGAGCCAAGTACTTATCGGTCTTTTGGTTTTGATCAAGAAGTGGGGTACTTTTTTCGAGCAAGGCTCGCACAGAATTTAATAACTGAGGATAAAACGGTAAATGAAACTTATTTTGTTCCCGTAAAAGAAATTTCAAATATTAGTAATGCCTCCCCTGTTTTGTTGCTTGACAATGCTGAAGCTCCTAAAATATCCGCTAAGAGGGCTCCTATATCTACTCCAACACCATCTCCTGGAGGCCCCCCAGACCCAGGAGGATTTAACCCGACAGCCTGATCTCTGCAAAAAGATTTTTTTTTGCTATAAAGCACTGTAAGTCAGTACATACTCGTAGAGGGTTTTCGCCCTTATTATGATTTATGGAGAATAAATATGAATTTTAATGAAAATGTAGACAAGGATTTTGTTGACGCAATCCTTGAGAGTTCCCTCTGGCAAAAAGCAAAAATTAATGTTGTAAAGAGAGAAACTGTTAATGAGTCTTCGGAGAATGAAGGTGAGATTGGTACCGTAGCTGAGTACGAAAAGGGTGTTGCTAATGAATATGAGGAGCCCCAGGGTTTGGATCAGGCTGAGGAAGACCTTACTTTTGATCTTGATGATCTTCAGGTAGTTCTTGACAACTTAGATGACGATTCTCTTATGGAGCATGCTATGAGCATGCTTGATGTTTTTGATGTAGCCTATGAGCAACTCAATGAGGGCGGCGAGGGCTGCGAAGAGGACGAAGAAGAAGAAGAAGACGAGTAATGAACGAGCTTGATATCGCTGAGTTCGCGCAAAGCATTCTTGAAGAAGATGTGCAAAAGGGGAAGCCTGTACAGTTTGCTGCTGCTCAGGCCCCCCAAGCGCCTGATGTTTCCGATGTCGAAGTTCCCGATGATTTTGCTGCTCAAATGGTGTCTGAAGGTCTTTGGTCAAAGGCAGGCATTGAAGTTAAAGAAAGAGCCCCCCAAACAATACAACCTAAGCCTAAGCCTCAAGTACCTTTGACCGAAGAAACTGTCTACAAACAGCATTTGGTTAAAGAGTATGAGAAAAAGGTTGAAGATCTTAAAGAGCTTGTTGCCTTAATGGAAAGCTTTGGTATGGTTGGTGGTGATGCGGGTGCATTTAATTCCGTAGGACGAAACGGAACTGGGTCTTCAGAAGGGAGATCCAGACGAAAAACGACCAAAAAAAAGAAACGTAAGAAAGCATGGCCTTATTAATAGACATATTAGCTGAAGCCAAGAGCCGACCAAAGAAGAGGGGGTCATACCACACTCTAAAGGATGGACCTGTAACGGCTAAAAAATCAAAGGTAAAAAACTACCCTAGTATTAAAATTGCTTTACGTCGAGGATATCTCGGTCAAATATTCTCAACTAAAGGCGCAGCACGGCTTTATGTTATTAGTAAAGCTGGTTGGGGTAAAAAAAGTTCAGGCCGAATAGCTAAAGGATTTACACCTGGATCAGCGACCCCCTCTGCGAAGTGGGATAGTATTAAAGGGCATTCAGTCCGAACAATGAAAAAACACGGGAAGCAAAAATCCCGAAAATTCGACAAGTACAAGGTAAAGAAAAAATGATTTTAACTGACACATTCATAGTAGAGAACGCCCAATTGGTTCAAGAGAGCCGAGATGGGAAAAATATCACCAAACTGCGCGGAGTTTTCGGCAGGTGTGATGAGAAAAATAACAACGGTAGAATTTACTCTAAGCCAATTTTAGAAAGAGAGGTTAAGCGTATAGCTGAGGCTATGTCTGAAAGGAGACTTTTAGGAGAACTTGATCATCCTACACACGATTCAGTTAAACTAAGCAATGTTTCTCACCTTATTACAAATTTGGATTTTAAAGGTAGTGAGTTGGTTGGTGAGTGTGAGATTTTAGACACTCCCGCTGGTAAAGTTGCCCAGGCTTTAGTGGAAGGTGGGGTTAAGGTAGGTATTTCTTCTAGAGGCATGGGAACTTTATCAGAACAAGCTGATGGCTCAAAGCACGTTAATGAAGATTTTAAACTTGTAACCTTTGATTTAGTTGCTGATCCTTCTACCAGAGGAGCCTTCCCTGGTTTAGCGGAATCAACCGATCAATCTGCCTTAGTTGAAGAGATTGTTAAAGATACTTTAGATAAAGCAGCTAAGGAAAAAGTTTTTAGCACTATGCTTAAAGACATGCTTAGAGAAAAAACTTCAAAGTGGGGAAACCAAGGTGGAAAGCCTACTGAAGTTAAAAAGGACAAGAAAAAGCCTACCGCTGAAGACCCTTTCCGTAATTGGGAAGATTTCTACGGAGCATACACAGGTCCTCCTCGCGTTGCGAGAAAGACACGGGGGTATGAGGATGCTGAAACGGTTACAGAACCTCAGGAAGTAGTTGAAGGCATAAATCAGTATGCATTTTTAAGGGAGTTTCTTGTAGAGAACGTAGAGAATTATGAAGGATTAAATACTTATGCTGCTTTAAAAGGACTACTTTTAGAAGACTTAGATGAAGCATTTCGCCATAGAGGGTCAGAAAGAACGCAAAGGCGTCAAGCAAGGCTGAGGACAAAAGGTGGTGCGATTGCTCAAAAAGGAGCCCAAATGATGAAGAAGGCTACTAGAGACACAGAGGCTGTAAAAGATATGTCAACCCCATCAGGCGGGATTAGAGGTGCTATTCATGGATGGAGAAAGGGTCGTTTGCTAAAGAAAGCAGGGAAACTGGATGTGAAGGGTGAGAAGCTAAGAGATAAAGGAGATGCTTTAACTCAAACTGGTATTCGTCAAGTAGATAAAGCCGCTGTTCGTGCAAGGGTTGATGCTAAACTTGCCGCAATTCGGAAAGATAAAGGACTTCAACGACAGGCTCAGGTTAAGCGACCATCTACAAGAGCTACAGACCTTCGAAGCCATCCAACGCCAGAAGCAGCGACTCCTGTAAAACGAGAAGCTCCAAGCCACGATGATGGGGGTGGAACGGCTGCTGTTATGACCGCTCACGCCAAGACTCCAGAAGGGAAACGACAATCCCAACAAGACGCTGCAAAGAAGAGACGGCCTGGAAGAGTCGGTCGAGCACTTAAAGCAAAGATAGCAGCAGAAGAAGAAGAATAAGCAAAAAAATAAAAAAAAGTGACCTACTTTTTTTTCACTAGTAAATATTAATAGACACGGAGTTTAATTATGAGCAAATTCGATAGCATTTCACAGCTTCTCCCTGAGGGGCTCACTGAAGAGACGGTCAATGAGATCGCTACTCTTGTTAGTGAGGTTATCTCAGAAGAAGTTGAGAATAAAGTAAAAGATTTAGAGAATAAAGTCCACGGCTTCCTTCGCATGAAAATTGACGAAGTTAAAAGCCATGCTATAGCAGAATTGGAACAAGAGAATGAGACCTTTAAGAACGCTCGTATTTTCGAATCACTTAAAACTTTAATGGCCTTAGAGATTAATGGTGATGATGAGGAGAACGCAGTCGGTCAAACTCGTAAAGAGTTTGATGAAGTTCAAGAAGAAAATGATGTTCTTATTCGTGAATTAAATACAGCACTTACTGAGTGCTCAAAAATGGAAAATACTTTGAGGGTTTTGTCAGGTAAAATTGATATCCTTGAAGAAGAGCGAGTTGATCTACAGGAAGCTGTCCTTTCTTTAGAAGAATCCGCTACATTGCCTTTCAAAAGTAGTGAACAGGCAGTTGTTATCTCAGAAGACGTTGATTCTGAAGAGATAGCAGCACAACAGGTTGAACCCGGTTATTCAAACGAGTTCATTACCGAAGACATGATGGCTTTTATGCCTAAAAAGGAGATTTTAAAATGAATGTAGACGTTAATGGTAGTATTGCCAATGAAGTCGTAGATAAATGGTCTCCTGTATTAGAAGGACTTACTAACGACTATACAAGGAAGGTAACAGCACAACTTTTAGAGAACCAAGCTAAGGCTATTATTTCTGATAGACTTAATGAGGATATCGCAGGCGACAATGGTGGTATGAACACCGTTGGTCGTATGGGAACTTTTCAAAAGTTTGCTTTCCCCCTTGTTCGTCGTGTGTATCCCGAGCTAATCGCCAACAATATCGTCGGCGTCCAGCCTATGCAGGGACCAGTTTCACAGATTTTCTATCTTGGTAATTCAAGAAGAGATGCAGTCGGGAACGCCGATGGCTCACCCGTCGAGCAAACAATTTACAGTAAGTATGCTCTTACTTATAGAGGTTTAGTGCAGGCACCCATCTTTGATGGTGCAAGCTACGACCTAGATACAGTTCCCGATGGTTTAGATGTTTCAGGTCTAATTGGTGCTGGGGATGCGACCCTCGCTGGCTCCCCGACCGCTTCTGGCGCACCTTCCAGTACTGTTGGTGGTAAAATTGCTAATTGGCCCACTGCAAGTTCTACCCACAGACCCGTAGTTTCTACTGGTCCAGCACAAATGCTTGGCTTCAACGTCTCATCAGGTGAGCGTCTTTCTGGATCTGGTATCCCAGAAATGCTCTTCAACATCGAGCAGCAGCCCGTTGCCGCAAGAACTCGTAAGATGAGAGCCCTTTGGACTCTTGAGGCTTCTCAAGACCTTAAGGCTTATCACAACCTCGACCTTGAGCAGGAGCTTACTGACCTTCTAGGTAAAGAGCTTCGCCTTGAGATCGACCGTGAACTTATTGAAGATCTTCGGATGATTGCTTATGGTGTTGGTAGGTCTGCTCAAGATACTGGTTCTGGTCTTGGTTGGCAAAGAAGTTCTTTGGATCAATCTCAGAACCAAGCCAATGGTCCTAACTTGAGCTTCCAACCAGACTTCACAAATGCAAGTGCATTCGATTATGATTTTGCTGGTAAGTACGGCAACACCCGAAACGAAGGTGAGTCAGTTTACGATAACGTGTTCTTGATTGATTTCTCTAGCTCTGCTCTTGATTTTGCACCTCAGCACGTTGGTCATGTCTATGCTAACCTCATGGCACTCTGCCAGAGAGCGGCAACTGACATTTACAAGACTACCCTGCGCGGTCCTGGTAACTTTATGGTCACCTCTCCCACTGTTGGCGCAATGCTTGTTGCTGCTGCCAAGATGGAAGGTGGTATTGAGAAATCAGATGGTCCCACTAATATGGCTGGGGCTAAGGTCGAGTATAAGGGTAAGCTTGCTGGTCAGTTTGACCTCTATATTGATCCTCTTTATCCTGAGGACGAGATTCTTATTGGTTACAAAGGTGCCAACGCAATGGATTCGGGTTATGTTTACTGCCCCTACATTCCATTACAGCAAACACCAACCATCACTGATCCCGAGACTTTCCAGCCCAAAAAAGGCATCATTACTCGTTACGGTAAAGCAGAAGTCGCTCCAGCGTCTAGATTCTACAGAATCATTAGACTCGTTGGGCCTACTGCAAACTACCTCTTCACACCATTCTTCGCTGTGAAAAACAACGCGAATGTCTAATTTGGATTGCTAAGACAATACTGATTATTTTTAAAAGGGTGGGGGCTCTGGCCCCCACCCTTGTTCTTTTATGTGGTAAATAATGTATAAATATCAAAGCAAATGTAAGTTTAGAATGCTAACTACTATAGGCGATAAAATTATAGAGATTAGACCTAAGCAAATAATTGAATCTAATGCTATTTTGGATAATGATTATTTAGTTCTTTTAAATAATCCTAGTCGCAAGAGGGGGAGACCTAAAGTAGTACATGATAACGAGGAAATAAAGAATGAAGAGCCAACCAAACAACCATCCTCAGATCCCAAAACCAAGGCTTAATGGCTATGGAACAAGTTTAGGTGATTATGGGGGATATTTACTTACAGACTACAAACAAACAGGGGATATAGATGCTCCTGCGCTTAATAGATTAACTTTAGAATCTGCGACAGAGTTTAGTGGTTATGAGACAATAATTAAAGACTATATTTTGGGGATGTTAGGGTTCCCTATTGTCCGTGTAGAGTTAACGGGATTTCAATTAAAGCAATCCATACAAGAAGCAATTAATAAATTAAATTATCATGCTCCTTTGTGGAATCTACAGTATGCAACCTTTGATGCTTCTGCGGGGCAGAATATTTATGAAATTCCTCTCTACATGCTCCAAAATTTGGAATATGTAGCATATAGAAAGACCTTATTAACTATCGCATCTCAGAATGGTACCCTTGAGTTCGATTTTTTCTTAAAATACTTCCAAGATAACTTCTTGTTTGGGGATATGAATATTGCTGAGTTCTATCAGCTTCAACAGAACTTGGAGATGTACAGAAAGATTCTTAGCCAGGACGGAGGGTTTAATGTTGTTGGTGGTAAATACCTACAGATTTATCCCTCTCCTTCCCAGACTCCTGAGAAGGTTATTTTGGAGTATAGGGCTATTGATTCTGATACGATTCTACCTTACTATACTAATTGGGTCCAAAGATATGCCCTTGCTGTTGCCAAAGGGGTTTTATCTCAAATTAGAGGAAAATTTGCCTCAGTTCCTTCCCCAGCGGGAGGAGCGGTATTGAATGGACCTCAGCTTGCAACGGAAAGCCAGCAGGAAAAACAGGCATTAATTGAAGAATTATTGATGGAGGTTGAAGAGCCACCCGTCTTCACTACATTCTGATGGACAGAAAGAAAGATCTTTTTGAGGTGTCTACAGACATGCTGCCTCTTCCTGAGTTGGAAGGGAAGAGTGATCTATCTTTTTTTGACCAAGAGAATGCTGATATCAATCTTTTTAACCTAGTAGACGATGAGCTTATTCGTATAGCAGGATCGGAACTTCTCTACTATAAGTTCCTAATTTCTGAAGATTATGATGAAATATATTTAGAGGCTAGGAATAAGCCTATAATTTCTGAACCAATTAATGTTTATGGTCATTATGAACCCAAGCCGGTGGAACAGAATCTTACAGAGTTTGGCTTAGAGTTAACTAACGATCAGTTATTTATTTTTAATAAATCTTATATTACCTCAAAGATCAATAGGTCTCCTATTGCTGGGGATATAATCAAACCAAAATTCCAGAACCAAAAATACGAAATTTTTGAGGTTCAAGAAGACAGTTTTCAATTATATGGAGTTTATCATCTGGTCTGCGCTGCCAAGATTCTTCGTGATGAGGCAAGTGTTATAGATGAACCCCTCACCGAGTTAAGTAATGATGTGGGGGGATATAAAGATCTATGACCACAGTAAACTGTTGTAAATTTCGAAGGTTTGAAGGGTCTTGGAGACAAAATACTTCTACAACTCCTAGTCACCCCAAACCTACTTATGATTTTGAAGGGACTTACTTTGAGGAATGTAAAGAGTCTCACCCAGAGGCCGAGTGCCCTGATTTTTCTAATGATGAGTGTAATGAACTAAAATTTTCTCCTCCAACAGTGTGTTGGAGTATGGTCGAAGCCTCTGATGAGTATGATGATAGATATTTTGAGTGTGCTTGCGCTTCAAGTAAGTATATAAAGTTCTCAGGTCCTTATGGAAAGGGGGTTCCTCACGCACTTGAACAAGGGCTTCCAGCGGAAGATGCGTGTACCTGCCCTCGACCAAAACCAAAAAGAGAAAAAACAGTTGAAGATCCTCCTTTTCCTGGGGGAGAAGCTGATAGGGTATTAAAAGTTACTCTAACTGAGAGCATTATAAAATGACAAATAATTTTGATATAACAACTTCTAGTAATTTTGATTTAATCAAAACCTCAAGGATAACATCTCAAGAGTATTTATTAAATTTAATATCTCAGATGGACAAAAAAAGTGTTATTCCTTTAAATGGATACAAAGAAATTGTTAGATTTTTACTAAGCGAGTTTAATGATTTGCCCTATCTTAATGATGAATTAGAAATAATAAAATCTAAATGTAGATATGGAAACCCAGATAGAACTATAGCAAAATTACACCAGACAGATAATTTAGTATTGCCTTTTCTTACTATCTCACAAAATAGTATTATAGAAAGTCCCAATAGACAAAAATATTTTCCTGTAGTTATGCATAGTACCTATTGGAATAAAGATAAACAAAAAGCAGAGAGGATAATTAGTTTGTGTGATAGACCTGTTACCATACAGTATAATATTAATGTTTGGGCCAAGTATATGGAAGACATGGACCAATTATCACAGCAAATTAGGCTTAGATTTAACCCTTCTATTGAATTAAACACACAGTTTAGTAAGGATAGTAAAGTCTTTCTAGCTTCAGAAACTAATAACTATAGCTTTTCTTTAGGGGATAGAGAAGATAGAGTTATTCGGAAATCATTTACTGCTTCTGTTGAAACGTACATAAAAAGTCCAAAATATCTTATAACATCTACGGGACAGATTGAAGAGCTTAATTTAGATGCAATAATAGTGGATTCTTAATAGGTATTAAGAATAGTGCTAATTTTTTTAGCACTATTTGGGCCTAAATTTACTAAATATAAATAGAGGTTATTATGAAAAGTATTACAAATGATTGCTTACAACGCTTAGAGTTGTATTTAACCACCAGCAGCGGAGCGAAAAGAGTCTGGCTTATGCCTAGAGAGACAATGGTTGTCCCTCCTTCGTTTGTCAGTGGACAAATGCAGACCTTATCTGCTCGTCGTATGCTTAGTATCAGAAATGCTTAGGAGATAAATTATGGCAAATTTCGTTAGTCCAGGTGTATATGTAATTGAGAAAGACATTAGCGATTACACCCCAGCAGTTAACCCTACGGTTGTAGGTATTGTTGGTTTTGCAAGCAAAGGCCCCACTAATAAGGCTACCCTTATAACAAGCCAGGAGAATCTAGTAAAAACTTTTGGTAGACCCCAAGAGGCTTTAGCTGGTCAAGGCTTAGAGGGTGGTTTAGAGATTTTAGAAACGGCTAACCAAACATATTATGTTCGCGCTGTTGCTGAGACAGGAGCCAATGCGGCAAGTGGGGTAATGCCTATGGGGTCGTGCCCTGCAATGCTTGTTTCAGGAGTACCCGCTGTCGATACTGGAGGCGCGGCAGGCATTGGTGTTAGTCAACCCTGTTATTTAAAAGTTCAAGTAACTGATAGTGCGGGACGGGAAAGGTTTGCCGTGCCTAAAAGCTTCGCTATCCCATCAGGAACAATGTCTGGTGGTCAGCTTGCTACAACGCAAGATGTAGCCATGAAGTCAGTCATTGGTGGTAACATGGACACTGATGAAGTTGGTGTTTACTTTACTTCTGGTGCTACTTTGCAAGGTCCCGACGATGGACCCAGCCAAGGCAGCGCAGTTTACTTAGTAGGGAACTATGCAGGTTCAGGTGCGTCTTTAGCAGTTTCGGCCTACTCAGACAGTAATTATTCTGTTGGTCTCTCTGGAATACTTCACCACTTAAGTACAAGTGGTGCTAGAGCGTCCCTCTCTGCAACACAAGCTTACTCTTTTGCTTTAAAAACAAACGGTTATTCTTTTAATCCTGGTGCAAGACTAGGATCAGATAATACTCTTTCATCTATAGGTTATCTAACTGAATCACTTTATCCTGGTACAGGGTATAACACATCAACACTTGCAGATGGTAGTATCTTAGGAAATTCTATCACAGTAGGTCCCTTAGGCTCTAGAAACTTTACAGTTAATATTAATGATGGAGGAATAGCAGAGGAGGGATTCAAAGCCTCGTTTGTTGCTTCTGGAAATTACTTAGAGGATGTAATTAACACAGGTGCTACAGACCTAAAATCAGAAACCATTAAAGGCAATCTAATCTTAGAAGATAGTATCTTCTCTGATGCTGCGGTACCTTTTTATGAGTCTCATTTGAGTGCTCTTACCAATAGCGTAACTCAGGTAAGTGGTCACGGTGGCGGGTATTCTTACACTGGATATCCCAACGTCTCGATGCCTGCCGATGCAGATGTCTTAGTTACTACATTTAGTGCAACGGTTGGAGATTGGAACCCATTAGCACCTAGGTTTATTAAACTAGTTGATACGACAGTTAACTTAGCTGGTGGAACAAATGGTGACGGTGATGGAGATACTGATAAAGAAGCTGATGCTTTAATTGGTCAGGTAACTCCTACCAGAACAGGGATGCAAGCACTAAATGATGAGCTTGTTCCTGTTACTCTCGCTATTGTTCCTGGTATTAGTGATCAGAGAGTACAGAATGCTTTAATAACACTGGCTGAAACTACTGGAAATTTCCTTGCAGTCTTTGGTTGCCCAATAGGAATTGGGAACCCTGGAGACGCTATTGAATATGCAAACGGACAAACCCCTTATAGGAATTCCGCTTTCAATAGCTCCTATGCATGCCTTTACTACCCAGCCGTAAAAGTATTCCAGTCTTATATGGCTAAGGATATTTGGATGGACCCAGCTATCTTCGCTGTAAGACAAATGGGCTTCACTGACAGTGTTGCAGAGCTTTGGTTCGCTCCAGCAGGCTTTGTTCGTGGTCGTTTAACTAAGCCTTTTGATACTGAAGTTGATTTAAACCAAGGTGATAGAGACAGTCTTTATAGTGGAGGTAACATTGTTAACCCAATCGTTAATTTCCCCTTGCAAGGAATCACAATCTTTGGACAAAGAACCACTCAACGTGCCCCAACGGCGCTGGATCGGATTAATGTTCGAAGGCTTATGGTTTTCATCAAGCGAGTAATTACCATGTCAACGCAGAGATTCATCTTTGAGCCTAATGATAAAATTACTCAAGAAAGAATTCAAACCCTTCTCGTCCCCTTGTTTGAGGATATAAAACGAAGAAGGGGTGTCACAGAATTTAAGGTAATTTGTGATGAGACAGTAAATACTCCAGTGAGAGTTGATAGAAATGAGCTTTGGTGCAAGATTCTTATCAAACCTACAAAGGCAGCAGAAGTCTTAGTCTTTGAACTTAACATTACAAATCAATCAGCAAACATAGGCTGATAACGGAGAAAACATGCCAAACGCAAACCCCTATTTTATTAATAACGATGGTCAGGTAGCTCGCACAATTAGCGGTGAGCAACCAACCACCCCTGTAATCTCTACTGAACTAGATTCAGTACGAGCTTATCAGTGGGAGATCTCATTTCATTTTGGAGCAAAAGATCCAGTAAATACTATGCAAAAACCCCTTACTCTTGCAGCAAAGCAAGTGAATGGTATTGGATTTAGTGTAGAAGATATTGAGGTTCATAGAGTTAACGACAAAGTTTACTATCCTGGTCGTCCAAGTATGGATGAGTTGGTTGTAACTTTTGATAACTTACAGAAGACAAAGGTTGATAAGCTTCTTTATGAACTGATGGCTGTAACATATGATCCACGCACAGGAGAGCTTGAGGGTGGTAAAATTCCAGGGCTCAACGGTCAGTTAAATACTTTCAAGCAAACTATCGACGTTGTTCAGCTTGATGGAAAAGGCCAACCTCGAAACGTCATTCATCTTTATGGCTGTTATCCCAAGAAGATTACTCATGGGGAGTACAACTACGGAACCAACGATTTCCACACCATTGAAATGACCTTCCGCTATGATTATTTCATTAACACTAACGATAAGAAAGGCGTTGTTAATGGTGAGGTTGGATAATTAACCATAGTAAATTTTTTAAAGACCCAACTCGTTTGGACGCGGGTTGGGTTTCTTTTTTAGCTATCATATAATATGGATTACTTTACTGAACTACTTGAAAGTTACTCACGTTTAAAGAAGCGAGAGCTTGTTTTGTTGGAGAAGAAAGAGAAGAAGGCAAAAAAGAAACCTAAAAAAAAGGAACCGCAGGAGAAAAAAAAGCCAGATAAGGTAATTGAGGAGTACACCCGTGAACAAGTTATAGTTGCAGCACTAAAAACACCAGTCTCTTGGCCTCCTTACGACGAAGCATCTTTCCATCCTATTCCTGGTTTATTAACAAAAGATGAAGAAGGAAACGAAACAGAGGTTTTCGCATACCAAAGACCTCCTGCGAAGCGCAAAAAAGGAGAGGAGGGTGGTATAGCCCCTATTCAGAGGGCTGGAACAACTTGGGGAGCAACGTCCGAGGCAGCGCCTAGGGCTCAAACAGGTGGAGCGCAACACGGAGCTATTATCGCTAAAGGTGCTGCAAAAAATGGAGGTCCTGCTGTAGTAATAAACGCAGATGGAAGCCCTAAGGAGCCAGCCTTTGAAAACTGGTACAAAAAGAATTTTTTAGGGAAAGAAGCTTTAACACCTTCGGACGGTACTGGACTGGAGGCTGCTCTTAATAGGGTAGGGGAATCGTTTGACCTTATTTTTACAGATGAAAATATTGATGATTCACTAAAAAACGCTATCTATTCACAACTAAGAAACATGTTAGGTATTGCAAGTGATTTAGTTATTTCTGCCAGAAATTCTGACGAAGGGTTTGCTCAAAAACCCTGGGCAGGGTGGAAAGAAGGGGAAGACGGCAAACCAGGAAGGTATGTAGGACGAAACGAGGATAATTCTGATGATCCTGAGATGACTAGAAGTGTAGGCTCTTATATATCGGGAAGATCAAAGAAAAGTTTGGAGTATCAGTTAGCTCATGGCAAAACGGTTGAATTCGATGAGAAGGTGGGCGTTGTATTTGATAAGCTTGCAAGAGACCCTATTTTAATTCAAGGAGCTTTAGATTCTGTTCAGGCGTTTATGGAATTAGGTAAGGATACATTAGCAGATAGAGAAACTAAGTGTAAAAATATAGGAAGGAGGGTAAAAAGAAAAGGGGATCGTCTAATTTTCTTTAGGAATGAGGATCCAAATCAAGGAATCGCAATTAAGCGAAGCGATATGTTTAAATTTGTAGAAAGTCAAATTGAACAAAACTGTCCTGAGGCTATTAAGTCAGTTCCTCAAGGAGAGTATACTCCACAACAGCTTAATGATATGCGAGGCAAAGGTTTCGAACACGGAGCAGTCGCTGTCGGAGTAATACCTAATCTCCAAGCAATGCCTGAAGGGACCCCTGATGAGATTCGCTTAAAACAGGAACTATTTAGAAAATTTGCTAAGTATGCTAATAGGGAGTTACTATCGGATGAATCTAGATTTTCAGCCGCATATAGAGATTTAGAGGAGTCAGAAGGGGTGGCTTTAAGTTCGAGAGCCTTGTTTGTTACAGAAGCCATGAAGCAATTAAGAATTGAAACGGACACGCCAGACAAAGCAAGGGCATTCTTTCAAAGAATATATGACATGGAAAGACCTGTTGTTGATGCTATGAAACCAGACTTTACTTTTCCTATTGGGCTTCAAACTGGCATCGGGTATGCAGATGATCTAGCTTACGCCTATAAAGATCCTGCATCTGCTGAAAGAGCAGCGGATAATATGGGGTTACAAAAAAATAACGCAGTACATCCTATAAAAGTTTCAGATCTTAAAGCAGAACTGGAAAGAGGCGAACATAAAGAGCTTGGTGAAATTTTTCAAGCTATGCATAATTTAGGTGATGACGATAATGTATACTTAGTTGGAAGTAGCCAAAAATCATACTTCGAAGATGGAACATTAAAGTTTGGGGAAACTTTACAAAGATCGGCTGCCGTTAACGGGACCGTAGATAATATGGCTCCTGGATTTGAAGAGGTTACCATGCAAAGACTTGGTATTACGCAAAATGATTTAGATTCTTTGCGTACTTATCAGGATCAGTTGGATTCTATCGACACCGCTTTAGATAATCTGTTACCAAAAACAGGTACCACATATAAGGATGATGCTGGTAATACACAACCTATTAATTTTAAGAACATTAACACAATGATTCAAGAACATGCGGTCAAGTTATCCTTAAATTCTGATGCGAGACTCAAATTAGAATCACTGATTTCAGACTATCAAGGAAACCAAAAAGATCTTAATGGGCCTGATAATATTATTCAAAGAGCAGAATTAAGGAATGAATTATCAAGATTATTAACAACTGCAAAACAATTTCAAGATATAACACAAATTGATCCTACGGAGGAAGAGGTTCAACAAGCTAAGAAATTGGCTAAACAAGATGGTGGAGTTCTTACCGCTGAAGAGATAGCAGCTAAAAGAGTAAGGGATGCTAAGTTAAATCTAGCTTGGACTATTCATATGGCTGGCGGGACAGTACGAGACGGTGTTTTAAATAAAAAAGTGTTTAATGATAATAGAGTAAGAGCAGGTTCTCACATGACGCCTGTTAATACTGCTACATTAGGATTGATTAATGATGAAACTGGTCATACATTAACGATGTCGGCAGGAATGTTGAGCCTAAATCTTAATGGTCCAAATGGGGATACCATTTCTTTTGGGGCTGAAAGGTCGAGGGCTTCTGGAGAGAAGCACCAGAATCTTGCTGGTGATAAAAAAGGATTACCAGTAACTAGAAATGTAGTTAATGTGAATGTAGCTGCTCAATCTCAAGATGCAAAGATAGATTCTAAAATTGAGCGAAGGACAGGTAGAGACTTATCTAAGGACAGTGGTGTAAGAGGAGAGAGCCCTACGGATATTGACCCAGTAGATAACCCAATGTCCGATATCCAAGCTAATACTTTACATAATTATATAGATGGACAAATGAAGCTGCTAGAAGAGCTTATGAATAAAACCAGTTAGCTTTATAATCATTTATAATATCTTTTAACTTATAAATACTATAAGGTATATTACTTAATGTTTCTTTATTGTCTTTAAATATAGTTATTGAAGGAATCATTGTAGTAAACATATCTTTATAAGTTATTACTAATATATCTTTTCTATCTTGTTTATATATAATCATAGGCACTTTTTTCATTTTCTTTGCGTCTTTTTCACATTGTTCGATGAACTGCCATATCTTTGAATTGTAATCTAGTAAGCTGTAGATCGTCTGGTCGTTGTATCCTTTTTTACATTCTATACAAAACTTAAAGTTTAGTGGTGTAATTAGGTCTCCTGCGACTGTAATATGCTCAGGAAGCTGGTGAGTGGTAGCGAAAGCCCCGCTCCCAGGTGTACGGTTGAACTCTTTAGTTTCAAACTGTTCATTCATTAGGTTGGCGATCTTTCGTTCGAAAGCACCCCCCTTCGCTTTGCTATTCACTCGCTTCTTTTTTTTCAAGTTTTCTAAGTTAACAATATCCTTCATGTACTATTATACCTTGATCGCAGATGAACGAAAAAATTGAATTTGATTTCGCAGACTGGAACTTTAAACTCATTGAGAGGACTAAAAATCGTATGAAATTACAAATAAAACTAAGTAAAGAAGAGGCCCAAGCATTTAAGAATTTTACTGAAATGGTTAAGCCTCCTGAAATCGCTGATACTGATTTCTTGAAAGGCATTTTCAAGATTGGTGTAGAGACTATGGAAACTCGCCTCCTAGAGGCTGTTCAAAAACATGCTGAAGAGAATGATATCGACCTTTCAGGTGTTGGGCTTAAGCAACCTGAAGAGGATGCCAAAGAGGAGATAGTAGTCCCAGTGAGTGGCGAATATTCGGAACTCAAGTCCCCTAAGGAGACTGATGATGAAGTACAGGCTGATTAAGTTAGAAAAAGAGAACGATTTAAACAGGGAACTTCGCAAGCAGAAAAGAGAGAAGAGCGAGTTATCGCTTCTTTTTGTATCTCCTTGGGATAAATACTGCAACGCCTTAGTTGAAAAACTAGAAAGGAAGTATGGGAATGCGCCTGACAGCGCCAAGCCTCTTTACATTGTGGACAGCTATAATATGCCTCACTCTTTCGTTATTTTTAAAAGCTCTATGTTACCTCAAGTGGTGAGTATTAGAAAGAGTAAAATATTCTCTGAAGATTATCTTCCTAATGTTTATAGAGCATTAGATATCGAATAGATCTTTCTTTATCTCAGTATACGTCTCAAGTTTTTCTGCATATTTTTTATTTTTAGTATACAGAAGTTTGAGGTTATTGAGTATAATAGTGGTGAAGTAATTGAAAGCGTTTCCCATCTCAGGGTTGAAGTTTTTTAAAGTTTTTAGGATAAGTAAGAAACATTCTTGTTTTGCATCATCTTCATCAACATTAAATGAGAATCCTGTGATTATGTTTGATATCAAAACATCAAACATTTGAAAAAGCGCCTCTTCGTATTGCGTGGGGTCATTCTTGTAGAGCTTTATTAGTTTTTCAAACTCGTCGTTATTAATGTAATGTTTCTTAGCCATAATATATTATAGATGAACAACTTACACTCTTTATATGCAACAGAGGAAGCTAATTCTCATTGCAAGGATTGTTCGATTTTATTAAAGAAAAAGCCTCTCTATTGTGTAGAGGATTATGATCATTTAAAACAGTCGGATGTGCTTTTTTTATCTGATTCAATCAAACACAGATTTGGGAAGACCTGTGCTTTTTCCAAAGAAGAGCGTGAAATAATTTCTGAGTTTTTTCCTGGTGATACATACCAAATGTCCGCATCAGTAAAGTGTCCTTCTGTTAGAGAGGCAGATATGAGCCCCTCTAATATGGAAGCGTGTAGAAATTACCTTCAACTAACTATAGATAAAGTAAAACCGCGCCTAGTGTTTGTGTGTGGTAATTTAGCAATGAAGATGCTGATCAAGAAGAGTGGCATCACTAACAAAAGAGGTAAATCTTATGATTATACAACTGATGATGGGCATA
>Ga0080013_1000371_pt1 | contig 63654 bp, 64 predicted proteins | sample ETNvirenome_6_85_FD_69236 | JGI IMG/M metagenome (GOLD analysis project Ga0080013, IMG submission 69236) | Marine viral communities from the Pacific Ocean - ETNP_6_85 (SPADES assembly) (version 2) | ecosystem: Environmental > Aquatic > Marine > Oceanic | place: Pacific Ocean | collected 2013-06-19 | reverse complement strand
TTCACAACAAGGAAGACAATAGATACCAGTTAGTAAATGACGACCGCCTCTATTATTTACAACACTGTTGGACGCTATGTATGGATATCCTTGAGACATGGGAATAAACCGGACATTTTTTGTCCTTGCAATATTCTGAGAACAGATTATAATATAAACATAACCAACAAACAAACGAGGTAAACATGAGAGGATCACCAACACTTAGAGGCTGCAACAACAAGATGTGGACAGACAAGCAACTCAACCTTATCAGAGATATGAATAAACTGGTAAGAGATGGACTCACCCCAGAAGAAGCAGAGGAATACATCACGATAGATGGGTGGAGATGTGACGATGGAAAGCTTCCAAACAAGGGAGACTTTAACAAAGTCAAGGCACGATTGAGACTGGTTGCAGCAAGGCGACAAGCCTTCAAGAATGGCATCATACGATAAACCGGACATTTTCTGTCCTCGACAATCCGAGACTAACAGATTACATTACTAACATCATCCAAACAACCGAGGTCAATATGACACTAGAAGATTTTAACAACACCATCATCGAGATCGCTAACAAGATCTTTCTCATCAGAGAATATTCATATCAACGCAACGGTTCCAAGTTCGACCCTCGCAGACCAGATTTGTTACTCTCACCCTATGAGAAGGAAAGAATACAAGTCCTCGAAGAACAGGCTTTAAAAACTCTCTATACCTTCAAAGCCCACAGATAAACCGGACATTTTTTGTCCTTGCGATATTCCGAGAACAGATTATATTACTAACATAACCAACAACAACGAGGTTCACATGGACTCACTTTTAGACATTATCGTTCCTGCTTTCTCGGCTTCTTTGCCATTCGCTTTCCTTCTCATTCTTATGAGTTGCCTAAACGCAGAGGCAGAGACAACCGACCCAGTAGCGACAGTTGTGGTCGTAGACTCAGAGATTGAGATTATAGATGCAACAACGATATTGCGATAACACAACCCTTCAACAACGAGATTACTATGACAACAGAATACCCACAGAATATGGAAGCCAAAGTAGCAGAGATCAAAGCGTACATCCTAAACAGGATAGAAGAGATCGCAGACTACAATCTCGAGAAGCTCCAAGAGCCTCACGATATGGGCAACGAGATATACAACATAGACTATTACATAGTCGGCACTTATCAAGCGAAGCAATGGTTAGGTACAGATGTGTTTGAGGTTATCGAGGCGATCAAGTATTATGAGCAGAGCGAGTTTGGAGAGGTGCATACGGACTTTTCAAGTCCAAAGGCGGTAGTCAACATGTTCGTATACATCATAGGTGACAGAAACATCTATGACTTGGTTCAACAATATATAGACGATAACAATGTGGTCTTCGACTTAGAAGATATGGAAGAGGAGTAACGAATGTCTGAGAACAATGAAAAAATATATAAAACAACAAGCCAAAGAGCGTTAGCCCAACACTGGAAAGATGGTAACAACGCAACATTAAGGAACATAGTCAGTGTAGAGAACGGATTAGTCATAGGGAACGCACTTACATATTCGAATATAAATGGCCAATATACAACGACTAGAGTTATATTAGGTTATACAGATGATAACGGTGATAGAGTTGTTTACAACTATACAGCACAGAACCTAGCGGATAGTTATCTCTGGGCTCAAAGACCTAAAAAGTGGAACAACAACCAACCCCGCCATCCCAAGCTGCTATTCGCAGAGGTAGGGAAGGGAAGAGCACTTAACTCCGTTGGACTAAGCACACAGCTTATATGTAAGTTGATAGAAGATGGACATGCCTCTAAGATACTACTACCCCCAGAGGAAGGACATCCCCACTATGTAGAGTTATAGCCTTCTACCCTACCACCCCCCTATGGGGCTTCAGAAAGAAAACTTTGAGGTTTTATTATGTGCATGGGGGTGTAGAGGCATTTAAGCAAGAGGAAGGTTTTAACAGGCATTTCCGAGCGATCTAGCACCCACATAGCACCACTCTTTAACTAGAACCAACAACGAGAAAACGACAATGAAAAATCAACAATCATTATTCGGCAGAGAGATTACCAGCGTTACAGACGCTATACTCACGATTGAGTGTGACGAGGACGCTAGCGAAACAGACCAGATAGCTGCTTGGCAGTACCTCATAGACACAGGTGCGGTCTGGCAGCTACAAGGCACTTACGGGAGAACCGCAGCTTACCTCATAGACGAGGGCATATGCTCAGCACCTGACAGTGACACATAAAACTCTTGACAGAGTTTCGTTCACGCTTAGGGACATGCGAAACACACATACGAGCGGGCACGCGGTTACGGATTTACGCGTAACTCTTGACACACACGATGTTTCGTAGAAACATTCAAAACAAAAACTTAACAAAACTATACTTTGTTTCGCAAAAAACTTAACAAAACTATACGCACCTCATTTCCTACGGAAAAGCCGGACATATTCTGTCCGGAGCTTATAAAAAGATTTGACAGATCTCCAGAACCGGTTATATTACCAATACATTCAAACAACGAGGTCTTAATGAACACCAATCCTATCCTTAATCTTGAAGAGCAACTCCTTAACAGCCGACTATGGGATGCTCGCATGCTGTTGAAGGATCAACAAGAGATGCACCGTTGCACTATAGATACATGGGACACGATCCTTCAGATCATTGACGCTCTCGAAGCTCTCCAGCCTCAACCAGAGACTGGCTATCTCACTAGAGATCAGGCTGCTGACTTGTTGGGTAATGACGCTTACATTCATGTCGATGACTATGAAGATCTCGAAGCGGTATCTCACTCAATGAGGCGAGTCTATTATATCGTGGGCCGCAATGGTCACAGCGATATGTATCTCGGCTAGTCCCTACCTCCCTACTCCCCTACACCCCTTAACACTTACCTACGGAAACTTTATGTCCACATTTGATACTCTCACCATTCTCTTCTTCTCCTTCTCAAACCTTGTTGCTCTTGGTTTTGGCCTTGCACTCTTTAAGGACGGTATCCACCACCTTGTGGTTCAGCGTGACGCTGAGGGCCTGTTCCCTCTCCTAGCTGGCTTCCTCTGCTTGGTTATGGTCGCTTGCACCCTTGGACTGGGCTATGGAGTTCTTGCAACTCCTGCTCTGCTTGGAGCTACTATCTGCGACTGGGACATGAAGATGAAAGTCAAGCAGCTTCTCAAAGAGGGCAAGATCTATGACTACTCTCTTAGAGAGGCCACAAACGACGCTCATCAGATGGCCAACGAGTTTCATTGCCGAGCTTTCGTTATCGATGTTGATGGCACTGGTGATTTTGATGTAGTGCTTGCAGCCCCAGACGATAACACGCTCATTATGCGAGTCGTATGGCCTTACAAGTGGGTTACAGATGCAAAGAGCTAACCCACTCTTTCACACCATTACTTAACAAAACTATATGACTCTCACAACCGAGCAGGCGAGAAAGAAAAAAAGTTTGTTTGGACATTTTATGTCCGTTTTAAAATTGACAATCTCCTCAAAATCGATTATATTATATACATCAAGCAAGGAGCTTACTATGAAAAACGACTTTTCAATCACCATCAATCCTCTCTTTATCGGTTTCGTCACAGAGCGTTCAGTGTTTCGTGAGAGCCCAGTCAAGGGCCGCAGAGGCTATAAGTATGTCGCAATCTGGGAAACCCCATGGGGAAAGAAGCATGGTGTCTATGATGCAACCCCAGATTGCGAAGAGGAGCTTGAGCGATTGAGAGCAAAGCCTCTAGCTCGGGCTATGGTTGCACTTGAGAAAGCACAAGCTCGATATGACGCTATGTATGACGGTATGACCTATGAAGAGGAGGTTATCAAGTATGAGACTCCTTATCCTCAGATCCCAACCGCTCGACGAGCTATTATGTCACCACGATATGAGCGAGCAAAGCGTGAGAGATTAATCTTAGAACAGGCTCTTCAGCAGGTTAGAGGCAAGATCCACAATGTTGTATCAGCTTATCAAGAGAGAGACTACAAGACAGCTACCGGTTGTCTATTCGATCTCAATCAGTGGTATCTCTCTCTTTGCTCGGTAGCTCGTCCAGAGCACCACAAGGTAGAACTTAAAAAAAATAAAAAGCGGTCATAATCTGTCCGATAAAAATAGACGATTACTTTAAACTATGTTATATTATAGTATAACAAACAGCCAAGGAGCTAAAATGAAAGCAAGGAACTTTATGCGAAAGCGAGTAGCCGCTAAGACATCCCAAGAAATGACCGCATCTGCGTGTCGTCTCGACCGCTTAGGCGGACAACGGTTTCCAACCGACACCGGCAATGAGAAGCTTAATAATCTCAACGCCCGATTGAACACACTCAACGAAGGACTTGAGGAGCTAGCAGTTGAGCTTCTTGACAATACAACCGACCAGCCAGCGAGCTATTACAACGGCTCTCTGAAGCAGCTTAACGCTGAGGAAGCTGCTCTTATCAAGGCAGAGATTGAGGCAGAGATGCCCAATGCCTAGTATCTTTATCTCTTCATTTATCATATACACGCTAGCGTGTTTCACTATTCATATTTTATTCAACAACAACGGAGCTTATATGCCTTCAACAATCACTAACTCAACCGCTCACAATGGAGCTTTCATTGTCACTCATTCAGATGGTGCTCAAGTATCCTGTCACAACCTCCCCACTGCTCAGGTAGAAGCTGGGGTTCTAGTTCTCTCTTCTTATCAAGACTCGGAGCCAGAGCAGTTGACCATTGAAGAATATTATGGCTGTGAGCTTGGTGGCTTTGGTCGTCACACTCCAGCTATCACTTGGACTATCACCGGCAGAGTAGAACGCTGTCACAACTGGGCAACCGCTCGGACAATCGTTAACGAAAATGAAAAGTTTCGTTCCAAGCTGAGTTAGCTAAAAGGGGAGCTACCCCCTCCCCCTACCCTCCACACCGGCCCAAATAAGTACTGCTAATCGATGGGCGGCGGCGATGGCCGGCCTGATACGTCGTACACACCCAGCAAATTTCCCAGATTAAAAAACCGCCCCAAAAATTTTTACAGATTTAAGGACTATTTACTTCCGAGGTGTAAATCATGAAACTTACTAGTAAAATGCTAAAACATATGATAAGAGAGGCATTTAGAGATAGAGACTTCCCGTCAATGACAGATAAAAGATCTAGAGCGCAGATGAGGGCAGACGCAGGTGTACATATACCAGATAGCCTAGCAGGGGAGCCAGAGGTGGCTACATCCCTAGCACAGGCGATGGGTTCAGAAGAACCAGATGCCGCAGATCGCCTAGAAGGTGGTGTTGTGGAGGTGGATGTCCAAAAGATGACAGACGAATACCCTAAAATTAAAGCCGCCTTTCAATATCTAAGAGATCAGGACACCGAAGAAGCAAGCATGTATGGTTGGAATGAACTAAAGAAATTTCTGATCGACGGCGAGTACACTATAGATTTACAGGATTCTCCGATTCCTTACTATGCAAAAAGGGTGATGAGAGCTTTATACGACGCCATAGAACATGCCGGATGGGAAAAGGGCGTTGATTACGAAGAGGAGGGGGATATATCTCCATATGGCGATGCCAGATATCAAATTGATAAAACTCCAATATTGATGCGTCACAATTTTACTAGATATAAGAACTTATTGCCAAAAATAACAAAAGCAGGAGACAACAGAGCATATAATTGGTTCTATCCCCGGCTAGAAGAAAGCGCTGCTGTGCCAAGGTTGCCCGAAAAGACTTCCAATAAACAACGGTAAATAAACGATTTAACGACATAGTTATCTATAGAGGGGTATTACCCCTAGGGAGGATTATGAATGTTAATTTTATCATTATTATGGGGGTGTTTCAACCTAGGATTGGATGATTCCGGGCCCACTGTAAAGGCGATGAAGCCAATTCCGGAACCAAGCCCAATTTATTGGGAAGCTTGCTCATATCAGCTAGGCGATCACATATGTGATTTTACATATGCCAACGCAGACAACACCACGACAACACTCTACGATCATTATGGAAAGATTGTTGTTATAGATTACTTTACAGAGTGGTGTCCATACTGTCGTCAGGCAGCAGAAAACGTCGACTATTATATCGACGAAGACACAGACATGCTGTCTGTGATGCTTCAAAACCAATGGGGTAATGCCCCAAGAATTGAAGACACCGAACGGTGGGCTTCTGTTTTCGAGCTTGAGCCTGAAACAGTGTTAGCCGCTGGGGATTACATCAAGGATCCCAACGCCGAGTGGGGTCCGGACTTGCAAGCATATCCAAGTTTCATTATCATTGACAAGGATATGATAATAAGAGAGAAAGTCATGGGGTGGTCGTTAGACATAATGCAAGATCTTCTTGCCGATATAAAATCTGAGGAATAGTTATTAATGGAGGGTGTGGTGGATGTTCATTGTTTTGTTTTTATGGGGGTGTTGGTCTGACCAAGGTCTGACTCACGAAGTTATTAAAGAAGTTGAGGTTGTTGTTTACGATACCGCCTACGTCGAAGTCGAAGTGGAAGTTGAGGTGGAGGTTGAAGTAGAGGTGGAAGTCCTTGTGCCTGAACGATATCCACTCTGGGTTCAATCGATCGTCCAACCGAAGCTTGTGAATGGAATCGATATTCTCTGGATTGTCGACCCTTCTGGGTCAATGATGAACGATATGCCTCGTGTTGCTGATGGCGTAGCACAAATGATGAACGCTTTGCCTGTTGATGTATTTTGGAGACTTGAGATCCTTTCCACCGATTACGTTCAAGCGATCAATATGGCATCTTTTCCTTTGTTGCCGGGGGATTCCGATCTTGATGCGCAAAACCAATTAAACAATAATGTTTCGGGCTATCGCGAAGGAGGTCTTGAAGCTGCTAACTTCTTTATGTCGCAAAACATTGATGCCTATCAATGGTTACGAAGTGACGCGGCGCTGTTGATTGTGTTTGTTTCGGACGAAGATGACCGAAGCACCGGATTAAATTCTCAAGCATTTATCGATTGGGTTCGCTTAATGAGAGAAACAATTTATGTTACGGCGATCGTAAATCAAGATATTACCATAAGTGAATGCCCGGGAACCTTTAGTGCCGTTAATGATGTAGGTAATGAGTACATGGATGTTGCAAATTTTTTTGGCGGCGTTATAATCGACATATGTTCCGAGGATTGGACTCAAGGTGTAGCTCAAGCATCAAGCCAACTGCAACTGGTTGAGGAAATCAAACTCGATTATGTTCCTGTTTCCGATCAACACATTGAAGTGTTCGTCGATGGCACAATATGGACCGATTGGACTTTTGATGTTCTAACAAATATTATAACCTTCACTGTGGTCCCTCCGGAAGAATCTCTGATAGAAGTGGTATACAATTACCTGTAGTGGATACTATTTATTGCGGGTGAATTGCAATGAAAATAAAAATTATAAAGACCATCAATGAATCGAATGATCCTTTTGCTGCGGCAATGAGGCATTTGGGTGGCGATGAGGGGCTTAGCGATCCTGACTTGAGTGATGACGGTAGTGTCGATGCTACGATGCCTCTAGCAGGCTCAGAGGGTGCCCCTAAGACAGCAGGACAGCTAGCAAGAGAAAAGGCAGAAGAGCTTGGGTTCAAACTTGTGAAGCCTCTTGGAGAGGGAAAATACGGAAAGGTATATCTGATATCGAAACCAAATCATAACTTAGCTCTTAAAGTTGTTTCTCACATGGCCCAAAGAGAAGTCGAAAATTACGAAACAGTTTCGAATGCAAGAAGTCAGAGTGAAAACATAGCAAAACATTTTCCGAAAGTATTTCATACATCTTTAGATGGCGATAATGGTTTCATAGTTATGGAGTTGTTAACAGATTCTGGTGTTGAGTCAATGGTTATATCAGACCTAGTAGGTGATGGTGAAATGATTGTTCCACTAGAGCAAGATCAACCTTACAAAAACCTCAGAAAGAGGATGTATATGTATTTGAGAAACACCTCTGTGAGACGAAGACTACTAAGCAACATGTTTTCATTAACATTTGCAAACGATGATGTTCGTGACAAGATAGGTGATGCTCTAGAGTATAGACTTGGACCAGATTTTGGGGTTGAGTTCTTGAAAAGCCGTTCAATTGCTGGGAAGTTTAATCAAATTAAACAACTGGAAGATAAGGCTTCTTCTTTATTGGATTCTAATACTTTAAGCTATGTCTTTGATCGCAGTGGTTCTTTGAAAGATGAGTTCATTGCTAATCCCGGAGCCCTTACTTTTCTTTTGATCGCATTAGAGACTGCTAAGGAAGCAGATCCTTACGCTGGTACATACCAAAGCTGGTATGAAAGGACCGTAGTTGACGCTACAAATCAGTTTATGAGTTTCTATAGGAGGGCTACACCAGTACCATACCATTACGGAGAGCAGAGACCCCAATATGCGGGCGCAATGCCCCAAGATGCTGATGTTTATTCAGATGCAACTTCATTAAGAACCGCTATGCAAGAGCTAGTCGAAATAACTGGGTTATTTGCGAGAGATGTACATGGTGGAAACGTTATGGTAAGACCTGAGACTGGAGATCTAGTGATCGTTGACTTAGGACTTTTCAAAAAACGAAAAGAAATGACTTATGAAGAGAAGAAAAGGACACGGAAGAAGACAAAAGGTTCCAAGCCAGTGAAATATCTTAGGCTGTTTACTAAGAAACGATCCTAATTACATAATGATCACGGAGGTCACATGAAAAATGGAAATTTTAATAGAATCACTAGCTCAGTATGGACCTCTCGGTCTTTGGACTGCTTCGCTACTGTATGCTAACTACCAAACTAAGAAAGATGCCAAGGAGGAAGAGCGTCTACTGCAAGATAAGGTGATAGATAAGTTAGAAAAACAACATAGAATGTTAGAAAAGGCCTTAGATAAGCTTGATATAGGTTTAGATAAGATGAAAGAACAAAGAATAAGAGAGTTTAATACTAAAACTTAATATAATAATGATTGTATTATAATATATTAATATAAAAGAAAATTAATAAAAGAAAAAGCTTGACATTTTAACCTCCAGATGCTATAATTAAGTTGTAAGTGATAGAATAATAAACGATATACTATAATATAACATATTTTGAGGGGATTTGCAAATGAAAAATGGAAAAAAAAGAATTAGTTTTGACTTTGATAATACAATAGCAATAACGTATGTTGATTTTCCGAAGCAATCAGACCCAAAGCCAGTTTTTATTGAATATAATCCCAAGATCATCTCTCTAATCAGAGAATATATTGATAATGGGGATGAAGTATTCATTGTAACCTCCAGATATAGACATTTGGAGCAACAATATCCTCAACAAGACGTACCTTATCATCTAAACAAGCTCGGATTAACAGAATATTTCTGGCCTGATAGGGTCTTCTACATGGATGGCGGCCTTAAACATGAAAAATTGACTGAATTAAACATAGATTTGCATCATGATGACTCCATGGAAGAACTTTTAGCTTGTAAATCAGCAGGAATTCCTTGTAATAACCCATATGATCACTATAAAGATGCCAATGTAGTTGGCAAAGCAGTGATATATGATGGCTCAGATAAGATTTTGGTCTTAAAGAGAGGCGATAAAGGCACAAAGTGGGACCTTCCGGGTGGTCACATCAAGAAAATAGAGCTTAAGAGAGGACAATTTGGTCTCCAGAAGGGTTTAGAGAGAGAAGTAGCTGAAGAAACGGGCATTGTATTGCCCAATGAAACCTTTTATTATGACTTTAGCAACACATTTAACGGTAAAACTAATCAAATTCACATTTATATGAGCAGATTAGATGAAATAGAGCCGGATGTTGACCTAGAAGTACAAGATTTTCAAGAAAATATCGACTATAAGTGGGTGCCGATGTCTAAAATCGACCCATTTCTTGATAATGCAACCAGTGTACTCAGAGAAGTGATGCAAAAAATACAAAAAGAGGGTAAAACTATGACGAATGAAGACGTATATCTCGCTGCACAACACAAAAATTGGCGAAAAATGAAGACAAAGCTCATCGGAACAGGAAAAAACAAGCATAAAGGCGGTGGTAAGGGTCACGAAGAGACAGATATGGGCCCATCCAAGAACGTTTTAGCCTTGGATGAAGAGAAAGATAAAAAAAAACATAAAATTAAGGTAAAAATCGTCAAAAAAGACGAAAATCTTGACGAAAAAAAGAAAAAACGTCGAAAAAAACGAAAAAAGACAAAAAAACGACGTTCAAAAGCCGGATATGGCGGACATTACCCCTATTATGACCTGTATGATGGTGATTCTGGTGGTGGAGACGGAGGAGGTGGTGAATAAATGGACAATTTTATTGAAAAATGGCTTAAATTTGCTCTTTCTTATGTATTTTTTATGATTTTTTGGTCGGTTTGTGGCTTTGAAAGCACTATAGTAACCATTTTATTGGTGATTTTAGCGTATATCGCAGACTCTGAGAACAACAGGGATTGATATGTCTTTAGGTGCAGCATACTTAGATAAGTTTAAAATAGGAGATTATGTGACTTGGAGAACCCTTTCAATTGACAAAGATAGGCATTATAATGAATTTTATGGCTTAATTGTCGATCTAATCTATTATGAGGATGAAATAAGACCCGTTCATTACGCTAGAGTGCGAGAAAACAAAGCTGGAGACACATTTTATGTTGTTTTGTCTTGTTTAAAGAAAGTGGAAACTAATTAGAATATGACCTGTGCAATACAAAACAATTCGTCTTATGACACGTCAGAAATAGAACCATTGATTCAAGATTTGTTTCAATTTGCTGACAAGAGGTTTGGTTTCAACCGACCTCCTTCTATTAAATTCATTTCTGATTCTAACAATCATCATCTTTTGGGAAAAACGGGCCACTACAGCCCAAGTGAAATGGAAATAACCATATTTGTGGATGGTCGCCACCCAAAAGATATGATGAGATCTATTTCTCATGAGTTCATTCACCACATGCAGAATGAGAATGGAATGTTTGATCAACCATCAACCGCAGGAGCGCAATATGCTCAAAAAGATCCCCATTTGAGAAAAATGGAAGCAGAAGCCTATTTAAAAGGTAACCTCTGTTTCAGAGATTGGGAAGATGGTTATAAAGCACAAAATAAAGATATTTTTTACGAAAGGAGAATTTACAAAATGTCAACTAAAAAATGGAAAAACAAAGAGCTTAACGGGCTTTTAAACGAACGTTGGGGTTTTGAGATGAACCTTGAGAAGTTAAGTGAAATTAACATCAAGAGTGCCCTTTCTGATATGGATCGTCCAGCGGATGCTCCAATGGGACAACCAGCACAAGAACCTGCAACCTTAGAGCTTGCCGCTGATGAACACCCAGACAACCTTATGGCTCTCCTACAGGATATTGTAGGGTCACAAGCACCTAATATTGATATCGAACAACTAGCAGCGTCTATTCGACAGTCTTTAGGTATGGAGCCTGTAGAAAGCGGTTGTGCTGCTCCTCTCGAACCAGAATCAACAGCATTGAGTCCTATGATGGAAAGCAAAATCCGCAAAGCAGCGAAAGAAGCGCTAAGAAGAATAGCATCACAAAAGAGAAAGTAAAATGAAAGTTAAAATAACGTCTATTGAGCAGTTAGAAGAAATCTCTGGTGTTGGAGCCGGAGTGGGACAACCTATCGAGGGTACTGTTGTTGATAAAAAAGAATGTCAAACAGAAACGCTACTTAGAACCCACATTAGAAACCGAATTACAGAGATTAAAAGACAACAACATCTTAAAGAACAGCAATTAAGGACTGTCATTAAAAAGTATATTAAGGAAGCTAAAGATGTCGCTAATCCTCATCCAAGTACTGGTATCAACAAGCTTCGAGATGCTTTTCGGAAAGCTAAGCCAACAATTAAAAGTCTTTTCCAACAACTAACAACATCAGAAGAACAAAGGTCTTCATTCGTTGCTCACTTACTAGCAGCGTTTGTAAGGTTGTTTGATCAACTTGATGCTATGAATGCTAGTGGTGCCACACCAGCCGAAGCAGCAGACGCTGTTGAGTCAGGAGCGGAAGAACTAGCCGCACCAGAAGCAGGTGTTGCTGATGAGATAGAAGCAGAGCTTAAGGACTTACTCGAAGCAATCGATGTTGAAATAGAGGACAATGAAGAAGATGAGATGGATATCGTCACAGCAGATGAAGAAGCAGAGAAGCCCAAGTCTCAAATTGAAAAAGACATAGCGAAGAAGAAAGACCAAGATAGTGAACGGTCTGCCTTTGCAGCAGGATTAGAAGGAGAGACGACTGGTAGAAACCAAGCGTTCGATGCCTTTAGGCTGACACAATCTTATTTTTCAGATGCATATCTAGATTTAGCAGATCCAAGTGATAAGCAAATGTTTAAAGACTGGTGTTTATATAACTTGGACCTTCTTCTCAAGTCTTTCGATGAAGAGATCAAACCAGACATACAAAAGCCAGAGATTCACTCACCTGAAGGTGCCTAATGTGGCAGAAGAAAAATCAAGAATATAAAGGCAAATCATACCACTACTCTTTCATCAACAAATTGAAGAAAGAAAAGAAGATAACTGGTGAATTTGAGGTCATGATGTCAACATTGACTTTAGAAGAAATAATTGCCATTAAGCTGGAGTTGTCGTCTCGATATATCAACAATCGATTGTACAACTTTCCCATCTGGTCTTCATTAAACAATATAATAAAAGAAGCCGTTTTGAATTATGCCCTTACAGCGTGTCGGTCGTATGCAGATGCTGCTTCTTTTTTAGGTATGAATAAGAGAGAATTTAAAACAACAATAAAAAAATACGACATAAAGCTTGACAACTAATAACTTGTGTGTTATAATATCTTTATAACTTGGAGGAAATATGTTAAACGATCAAATAGATAAAATTATTGCTAAATTCAAAGGTAAAGGCGGCGACGAAGAAGCCGAATGCATCCTTATTGATAACAATACGGACAGGAAAGAAGGATACGTCTCAGTATGGGGATGTAATCATAATATTGCAAAAATTGCCGAAAGATGTAGGAAGAACATAATTAAGATAGAAGAGAATTGCGACGGAGTATCGCTATATATCGACAGAAAGGCGTTCCGAGGTGTCGTCTATGCCTTTCGAAACACTAAGGGGTAACACAATGTCTGATAATGAAACCACAGTCATGTCGACGGAAGAGATGATTGGAACCATCACTAGTATATTAAAAAATGGTATGAAGCTAGGAGATATGACCGAAGATGAACAAAGAGCATATCAAGCTAGTCTGATAGAACATGTTACAACAAGTCAGTACTACACTGCTTTTTATGATCATGAAACGAAAACAATAATGGTAGAGACAAGCTATTTTGATCCTTTATTATGCGTTGATGTGACACATGATTCTATTTACTTCTTACCGTTGTCTGAAAATGGCTATTATCCTGCCTTTATGAAGATTATCGAATTCATCATGCTTGACAGAAAAAAGAAGAAAGCAATGATGGAGGAACAAAAAGAGGAAGAGAAACCAAAAGAGATACCAAACTTTGATTTCTTATAAAAAAAAATTATGAAAGCATTTTATTTAAATCGCCTTGAAGATGAATCCGGCATATCAGGTACTGGCCGTGTTGCCCAAGGTTTTATTTTTGACAATGGGAAGGTTGCTTTGACTTGGCTGTCGGAGCATCCTTCCGTTACTATTTATGATAATATTGGAGAAGTAAGGGCGATCCACTCTCATGATGGAAAGACTGAGATCGAAATGATCCCCGATTACAAGAGAGCATTCAATGAGATGAAAGCTTTCGTTGAGAACTTCTCCCTCGCTGACGCGTTCTCTTCCAAAGTACCAATGGACTCCCCAGCAGCAAAAATGATTAACAACAAGGATAACTAATGGAAAATATATCAGAAAACTTAATGTCTCTTACGAAAAAGCTACAAGACAGTGATAAAGAGACGCAAATCATGTTCGCCCAACTCTTTGAGCTTTCTAGAAAGATGGCTGAAAAAGGACTTTCGGTCCAAGAGCTTCAAATGATTTCAATCATGGGTCACCAAGTGTCTCAAAATCCCGATATGAAGCAAATGTATCAATATCTTTTCAATTTAACTAAATTTAATCCAAACGATACATTTCATTAGGTTTAATCCGAGTCTTTTTGCTATTTATAGTGAAAAGGAATACATCTTATGAATAAAAAATCAATAGCCCTCGGTGTTATCAAGCATCCTCTTATCAAAAAGATACTAGAGGCTAACATAGCTTCGTCAAGCGTCGTTAATCGCTTGATTGTTGAAGAGATCATGTCGGATCTCGAAGAAGCAGCAGTTGGCGACCAAGGAATATATCAGTCCGTTACTGGTGGAATTAGAAGAATAACAAATCCTGCTCTACCTCCTGACAAGCTAAAAACAAACGTTGACAAGATCCTTGCTTCTTTAGAGAAAGGAGAAGTTCCACATTCAAGGTTTAAAGATGCCTCTGAGCCTGTTCAACAAAAGCTCATTGCATACACTAGAGGTCGTGTAAAAGCAGCCCAAGCCAAGCTTGGAGATGATGGTGGAGAAGCCGCCGAACCTTCTGACGAACCCAGCGCATCCGCTGAAGAACCTGCTGCTGCCCCACAGCTACCAGCAGAGCAAGAGATTACACTTGCCACATATGAGCCGCTATACAACCTACTTAAATCTGGGGAGTTTGACAACGAGAAACTAAAGGCTGTCTTCGATGCTATGCCCAAGCAGGCATACATGCCTAATCTCAATGAAAGCTTGAATAGGATCAAGAAGCTTATTCCAGCGATCATCGCTAGATTTGAAAACCTCGGAACAAACTTTGAAACAGGACTATTCAGAGAGTTTGTTATTGCTGTAAAGTCTCTATACAAATTTACATTTGGAACAGAAGGCGGTGAAGTCACCGACGAACAAATGACAGCCTTCAGTGCAGAACTGAAACAAAAAGCCGCTGAGTTAGGTCAAGAAATTGACGACCAACAGGCACAACAAGTAGCCCGAAAGATGCTGACTGACAAAGAAGTCACCACTCTTGTGGCAAACATTGACACACCTCAAGACGCTGAGAAAGCAGTTGATAGCATAGAAGGTGTCCTACAGAGAATGCTTCAAGATCCTGATGCAGCCGACCAAAGAGTCGAAGATACATCTGTTAACGTACCATCTGAAGCGTATTCAAAAGCCTTTCTGAACTTTCAGAAGTACTTCTTGAAGGTTCGAACCTTGAAGCAACAAACAGACGTTCTTGAGCCTTACTTTACCATCATCAAGCAGATGGCAGGTAAGCAAAAACCAGAATGGGATCAAGAAGCAGCCGCCTACACAGATCAAGTGGGACAGCTACAAGAAGCAGTAGTGGAGAAACTAGATAAAGAGGTCATCAATGCTTCCAATGTTATATTGAGAGACATGGATAAGCTCGAAGAAATCCTAGACGAATACAGTAAAGTAGCAGGAGAGGGTATCAAAGGCTCTATGTGGTTATATAGGAAGTATGGTGAGGGAGACCCTCAGAAGCTATTAAAAAGCTTTACACAATCAATCCTTGAAAACATCAATGATCTAGACGATGTGATGGAGGCCCTCTTAACAGCCCCAGAACCAGAAGAAGAAACCGAACCCGAGCCGGTCACAGAGCAGAAAGAGGAACAAGAGGAGCTATCGACTCAAGATATCATTGCTCTCGTTAAGGGTGTATATACAAATGTCGCAGACCTAGGTTCTAAACTGAATGACGTGTTAACCAATACACAGCCAAAAGAACCCGGTGGTCGTCAAGTTAGAGACCTGCAGGAAGAAGAGCCTGAAGCACAACCAGAGCCACAATCTGCCACTGCACAAGGTGAAGTTGCTTCTTCAATTAAAGAACAAGCATCAAAGATCTATGATGAGCTTAAGAAGATTGATAAATTCTTCCCAAGAATTAGTCCATTTGGAAACGATTATTCAATAGACGAATCACTAAGATTCTTTCACGCAATTGTAAAAGGCTTCATTGGTCTCGTATCTCAGATTAATCAATTTGCAAGAGATAAGGCTATTCCTCCACAATTAGCCAGAGAGGTTAGGCAAAAACTCCAAGACATCAAAGTGTTTCTTTTGGATACATTTGGCCTCTCTGATCGAACAAAGAAGTCTTCGAGCAAAGGTTCTTTGACCAAGATAGGCGGAGGTGAAGGATACAATCCAGAAACAGATATTGCCAAGCCTTTAGAGGTTAGCAGCTTCAAACTCTTAGGCATGGACCCTAATTTTGGAGGAGATCAAGGAACGCCAAAAGCATTACAGTTTGGTGAGAATGATTACCGAGGAATCATACGAGCATTGAAGAACAAGTTCATCAAGCCATCTGATTTTAATAAACATTTGGGAATAAAAGACCCAGATAAGGGAATGAAACTTTACAGAGCATTTGTGCTTCTATATATCTTTGCCATTGCACAACATAGAGATACCGAAGAGACCCTACAGGAACAAGTAATAAAAAGGATCATTACTCTTCTGCGAGAAGCACCAGAAGGTCTATCGGCTGTTGGACCTTTAGCAGCAGCTTTTATGAGTAAATTACCAATGTTAAATATGGATAAGGACAATTTAGCCGCTGCACTGAACAGTCTTATCAAATATGAACCTACCCTTGTCCCCCTGTATCAAGAGTTAGCTAAAAATACTCTGCTTAAAAACTTAGCTAGCAAAATCAAACAAGCTGAGATAAGAAATGGCGAGTTGAAGATTAGCACTATAGGCAATCCAAGTGTGTTTCTTACAAATTTCAAATACGAAAGCTTCAGTTCTGATCGAGAAGATGCACCTTCGTTTGATCCTGAGCAAGAAGAAAAGGTTGAGGATGCTGTTGAGCAAGAGATTGAAATAAAGCAAACTGAGATGAGTGACATCGACGATAAAGAAAAAGAGGAAATCGCCACAGCCGTTGCAGAAAAGCTCTTAGGTGATAAGGGAGCATCCCAAGAGGCCGAAGAGGCTCTAAAAGATCTAGCAATTGATGTTCTCAATCAAATGGCAGTGGAAATAATGGACACAACTTATCCCGATAAGAAAATACAGCCATCTCGTATGAAACTTGTTGACTTTGAAAAACTTTTAAGCACTGATTTCGTAAAAGAATATTTCAAAAATGCTGAAAAAATAGAAGAGATAGTAGGCAAAGCCGAGACCAGAGCACGAGCCGGAGAAACACAACTAGTAACAGAGGAAGAATTCAATTTACTCAAAAGTGTTTTGTCGCAAAGGATTGATGAAGGTGAAGAGCATCTAAATATGAATGTGCCGATCTTTCATGCTCTTGGAGACTTGCTTGGCTACTCGTATGAACAGCTTGTTAAAACGCCCAACCTCTTTCAGCCCCTCCTCAGTGAGATTTCTAATTTAAAAGTCTTTCAGAGAATAAAGAAAGCAGTAGAACAAAGAGACCTTGAGCAAGCAAGAGAATCGTTGAAAGATATCGATTTTGACGATCCGGATCTCTACGACGATAGCCTTGGGCTTCCGGACGATTATGACTCTATGTTATCGAATGATTAAGACCAATTAATGCAAAGGAGCAAAAATGGCTAAAAAAAATTATGTGATCGACACGTCGGTCTTTCTATCTGACTCAGGTTGTATTAACAAATTTGGAAATGCCGACTTATTCATAGCGTATAAAGTTCTTGAGGAAATCGATAAACATAAGAAACGACAGGACTCTGTCGGTTTTCATGCTCGTCAAATCATCAAGACTTTGGATGAGCTTCGTTCCAAAGGTTCTCTTGCTAAAGGTGTTCGCCTAGGTAAGGGCAAAGGTATATTCAAGGTAGAAGAGGGACAGGCGACCTTGCCTGATGGTCTTTCAATGAAAGTACCAGACCATCAGATTTTAGCCACTGCACTGTTTGTCAAAGAGGCACATGCCAATCGTAAGACGATTGTTGTATCTCGTGACATAAACATGCGAGTTATTGCCGACGCTGTTGGTATCCAAGCAGAAGAATATCAGACAGCCCAAGCTGTCGAAAGCACCGACAAGATATATACAGGATTTGTAGAAGTTGTTGTTGATGATGAACTTGTTGAACAATTCTATAATGAAGAAGAGATCAGAATAGATCCGGATCTTTTGAAATCACAAAAGGCAACACTGTATCCAAATCAGTTTGTTATGCTCATTTCTTCCTCTAATCCGAAGAAAACTGCACTTGCAAGGTGCATAGAGGGGGTAAGACCCCTTGAGAAGATTAGAGACCGAAAACATGAGGTATCTTGGGGAGTTTTACCAAGAAACAAGGAACAAGGCTTTGCCTTTGATCTCCTATTTGACGAAGAAATTCCATTTGTCTCTCTAATTGGTCGAGCAGGTTCAGGAAAGACACTTATGGCTATAGCTGCTGGAATGGAACAGACACTGGGTATGCATAATAACAAATACAGAAAACTGGTAGTCTCAAGACCAGTTCAACCAATGGGAAAGGATATTGGATTCCTGCCCGGCGATCTTAAAGAAAAGATGATGCCTTGGCTTATGCCCATTAAGGATAATATGGAGATGATCTTAGGTCAGGACAAGATCATTTTTGAACAATTTCTAGAGCAAGGAAAGATCGAGATCGAAGCACTGACGTATATACGTGGTAGATCGATTAACAACGCTTTTATGATTATTGATGAAGCACAGAATCTCACCGCTCATGAAGTTAAGACGATCATTACCAGAGTCGGAGAAAACACAAAGGTAGTTTTAACCGGTGATATCGAGCAGATAGATAACATCTATACAAATGAGACCTCAAATGGCCTCACATACGCAGTCGAAAGATTTAAAGAATATGATGTCGCTGGACACGTTACATTCACAAAAGGTGAACGTTCCAGAATCGCAACATTAGCCTCAAAGATTCTCTGAAACTGCTATTGCAATATATTTATACTTGACAATCATACGATTGTGTGTTATATTATTAACATAACGATGGAGACATTATGAAATGGATTTCAAATTCAATTGATGAATCAAGAACTCTAAAGGATCACTATAAATTGCACAGTATAGATATAATCATAAAGGAACAGGTGCCCGAGAATGTGGATATTGATTTTGTTATAAAATACATTGCCGCAAGAGTACCGGAGTATTTGATTTCTGGTATTGATATAATCTACGTAGGACAGTTTGATTTTTTAATAGTAAAAGGGGTCAATGCATTATACGAAGATGGTGCAATTTACTTAACAAATGACCAAACAGATGAGATGGACATGATCGATGATATTGTTCACGAGATTGCTCACGCTGTTGAGAATAGTTTTGTAGAGTTGGTTTATGGTGATGGTAAGCTCGAGATAGAGTTTTATAACAAAAGGAACCAATTGTATGCTGTCTTAGACAATGTAGGTATAACACCTCCTCCTCAATTTATAGTAACTACCTCTTACGATAAAGGGGTAGATGATTTCTTATACAAACAGGTAGGTTACACTGCACTTTGGAACTATGTTGTGGGAATTTTTCCATCACCATATGCTGCTACGAGTTTAAGAGAATATTTCGCACGCGGCTTCGAAGAATACTATATAGGAGACAGAAAAAGCTTGACAAAAAGTAATATCGTGTTATATTCTAAGCTACAAGAACTTGCTGACTTGGAGGAATAATGCATATATCTTTTTCAGAACTTAAAATGTGGGCTGAGTGCCCATGGAAACACCGGCTTGTCTATATTGATAAAATAAAGAAGTTTGTTGGTAACGAATTCACAGCCTTTGGCTCTGCTCTTCACACTCTGTGTGAACATGCGATTGTCGACAAGATTCAGGATGATGAGTTTGATGAATTCTTCGAACATGTTTTCGAAAAGGAGATAGCTAGGCTTCTCGTCAGAGGAGCAGAGTTTGATCAAAAGCTTGTTGACGATATGCTCGACCAAGCAAGACTCTTAGCACCTCAAATCATACCACAAGTTGTAAAGCACTTTGAAGGCTACGAAGTCTATTCAGTAGAAGAGATGTTGTACGAAGACATCAAAGATTTTGAAACGGACCTTAAGTTCAAAGGTTATATCGATCTTGTTCTAAAAACACCAGACAACAAATACCATATCATTGATTGGAAGACCTGCTCATGGGGCTGGGATGCTAAAAAGAAGTCTGATAAGCTTGTAACATACCAGTTGACATTGTATAAAAAGTTCTTCTGCCAAAAGCACAACATCGATCCATTGCTTGTTGAAACACACTTCGCTCTCTTAAAGAGAACAGCTAAGAAAGACAACGTTGAGATATTCAGAGTCACCTCTGGATCAAGAAAGACTCAAAACGCAGTTGATTTATTAACAAGAGGGATCAAGACGATCAAAAGTGGGTTAAAAATAAAGAATAGAAACTCATGCACATACTGTGAATTTCGCCACACAACCGATTGTCCCAGATAAAAAAAATATTTTTTTTACTTTTTCCTTGACAACACCGATAAAGCATGTTATAATATAATAAACAAGCGAGGTATTACTTGTCAAAGAAAAAAATATTAACACTTTCCGATCATCCTCTCTCACCGTCTGGTGTTGGAACCCAAACAAGATATATTTGTGAGGCTCTTCTCAACACTGGGCGGTACTCTATTTTGAGTTTGGGTGGCGCAATAAAACACCAGAACTATTCTCCGATCCAAGTCGACCCTTATGGAGAAGACTGGAGAATAGTTCCTGTAGATGGTTATGGAAACCATGAGATGATTCGCTCTATTCTTAGAGCAGAGAAGCCAGATGTTATCTGGTTTATGACTGATCCCCGATTTTGGGGTTGGTTATGGGAGATTGAAAATGAAATTAGGCCGCTTTGCTCAATGGTGTATTACCATGTATGGGACAACTATCCTTATCCTCATTTCAACCGGAACTTTTATCTTTCTAACGACCATGTTGTCACTATTTCTAAAGTTACTGATGACATTGTTAGAAATGTAGCTCCGGAAGTTGCATGCACTTATATTCCGCATGCAGTTAATCCCGATGTGTTCAAACTGTATGAACCTGAACAAATCCAGCTACTTCGTGAAGAAAACTTTCAAGAAGAGGATTTGGGCAAGGTGGTTTTCTTTTGGAACAATCGTAACGCCAGAAGAAAACAATCAGGCACTCTTATTTGGTGGTTCAAAGAGTGGTTAGATGCAAAAGGGTTGAGAGACAAAGCTCAACTCATAATGCACACAGACCCTAAAGATCCTCACGGTCAAAACCTTGAGCACATTATAAACCATCTGGGATTAGACCAAAGAGAGATTCTTCTATCAACGAAGAAGATCCAACCGGAGCACTTAGCAGCTATGTACAACATGGCTGATTGCACCATCAATGTTTCAGACGCCGAAGGTTTTGGGCTCGCTACTCTTGAGTCGCTTTCTTGCGGCACGCCTATTATTGCCACTATGACAGGAGGGCTTCAAGAGCAAGTAACAGATGGTCAAGAGTGGTTCGGTATTGGTCTATATCCCTCCTCTAAGACAATCATTGGATCACAACAAGTTCCCTATATCTATGAAGATAGGATTGATAGGGCCCAGTTCCACTCTGCTTTGACAAAGATGTATTCTATGACCAAAGAGAAGAGAGCCGAGATGGGTCGAATGGGAAGAAAACACGTTATTGATAATTATAATTTTATTTCTTTTGAAAAACAATGGGTTAATCTTATGGACGGAGTCATCGAAGAGAATGGCTCATGGTCAACAAGAGAGCATTATAACGGTATAAGATTCAAGGAGGTAGCGTGAAAAAGAAAATATTTGTAAAAGGACCAGTACTATCACAGAGTGGATATGGAGAGCAAGCTCGCTTTGCTCTTCGAGCCCTAAGAAGCAGAGAAGATTTATTTGATATCTATGTTGCTCCTATAAAGTGGGGACAAACTGGCTGGCTTTGGGAAGAATCAGAATTTAGAGAATGGATGGATGAGAGAATAACTCGCACCCAAATCATGCTTGAAAAAAAGGAACTGATGCCGGATATCTCGCTTCAAATAACTATACCAAACGAATTTGAAAAAATGTGTCAAACCAACATCGGATACACAGCGGGTATTGAAACTACCAAATGCTCCCCACAGTGGCTTGTTAAAGGCAACGAGATGGATAAGATTTTGGTAGTATCTGAGCATGCTAAAATGTCATATGCTGATACAACTGTCCAAGCATCGATGGGAGAAGGCCAAGAGCCATTTGACTATAAGCTACAGACGCCTATAGACGTTGTTCATGAGACTACTCCAACAGCCCCAGCCGAACCCATTGAAGGGTTCGAACTAGGCTGCAAGGATAACTTCTTAATGGTCTCACAGCTAGGTCCAAGGAAGAATTTTGAAAATGCACTGTCTTGGTTCGTAGAGGAGTTTTTTGATAAAGATGTTGGCTTGGTTATCAAGACCAATTTTAAATCAAATAGTCTAACAGACTTTGATGCTATAGAGAACCACTTATCATCTCTCCTTCGTAGATATGAGAATAGAAAGTGCAAAGTGTACATACTCCATGGTGACTTGACTAGAGGTCAAATGCAATGGCTATATGAACATGAGAAAATAAACGCTCTTGTCAATATAGCACACGGAGAAGGCTTTGGATTACCAATGTTTGAAGCCGCTAGAGCAGGCATGCCGATAGTTACTGTGCCTTGGTCTGGTCAAATGGATTTTCTGTCTCACAATGGAAAGAGCTATTTCCAAGAAGTAGATTATACAATCCGACCCGTACAGCCGCAAGCAGTTTGGGATGGCGTTGTTCAACAAGACTCCATGTGGGCCTTTGCCGATCAAGGTTCATACAAGATGACTTTAAGAAAGACCTTGAAAAGTAAAAACCGAGTGAAAGAAACCGCAGAAGAATTGAAGGCTCTCATCGAACAGAAGTTCAATACTGATGAGCTTTACGAAAACTTCTGCCAGTCGATACTAAATACAGGCAGCGAAGTCGAAGAAGAATCAACCGTAGTGATGTTATAATGAAACTAGTTTATTGCGGTCAATTCCTAGACTTCACAGGATATGGAATTGCCGCTAGAAAATACTTGAAATCAATTCATGAATATTTGGTGTCTAGCGACGTGGATATAGACTTTAGGATCTATACTTCCACTGTCGCACCTCTAGAAAACTCTAAAGTCCCGCAAGAGACCTTGGAGCATTTAGAGCTTTATGAATTCAAGAATAACGAAGAACTGTCAGAGTTTATATCAGATGGAGATCATGTGTGTATATGGCATATGCCAACAGCCATGGTTCTATTCGCAGACAAGAGATTCAAAAAAACCAGAGGTTATGATAATTCATTAAGTAAGATAATAAAGTCTTCTGATAAGAATTTACACTTTGTGGTTTGGGAAACCGATGATATCTGCAAAGAGTGGCAAGAGGCGATTGAATATATCAATCCAAATAAGATTTTGACTGCATGCAACATGAATAAAGAAGTGTTTCAAAAGTATTCAAAATCGGTCGATGTTATACCTCATCCATTTGACCTAGACGTCGATAGGCCAGTTCAACCCATTAACAACATGGGGTCTTTAAAGGATAAGTTTGTTGTCCTATCTGTCTCGCAGTGGACCAAAAGAAAAGGGTTTGATAAGCTCGTAGCAGCCTTCCTCTCAGAGTTTAATGAGCAGGATGATATTATGCTGGTGCTAAAGACATACTTTAGTTCCGAGGCAAAAAACATAGAAGAAGTGAGCACTCAAATACTTGAAATAAAGAAATGCGTCTCACCTAGAACAAAGAACAGTAATATAGTTTTAATATCGGACTATATTTCGAAACAAAAATTAAATTGGCTCTACAAGAACTCAGACGCCTTCTCTCTGTTGACTAGAGGGGAAGGATTTGGTCTGACGATCAATGAGGCAATGTTGAACGAGCTACCTGTATTGGTGCCAAGCGAGGGGGGTCATGTGGATTATATACCACAAGACAACCCTTTCTTTGTTGATGGAGTTTGGGACACTTGCGTGTATGACAACTTTGCATATGAACCTAATTCAAATTGGTTTGAATGCTCAGTGGCAGACGCCAAGGCCAAGCTGCGAAAAGCATATAACATGTGGAAACAAAACACTCTTAAGAAAGTGGGAGAGCAAAACTTAGAACATCTAAGATCTTTAGAACACTTTGAATATAGAAATGTTGGCCAAAGCATCATTGATTCGTGTGTGTCAACAGATACAAAACAACTTACTAAAGCAAAACACAAAGCTAGAGAACTCAAGAAGAAGATAAGTGCCAAAAGCAGCTTAGAAGAAAAGCTTTCTATTTTAGAAGGCTCTTTTGATAATGAGACCTGCTACTTGTTAAACTGTGGTCCATCTTTGAACGACATAGACTCAGATGAACTATCAAATTTCTTGTCTGATAAGGTGGTCTTTTCTGTCAAGCAAGCATATGATAAATTTAAAGACGTAACAGACTTTCATTTTTATAATTGCTCGAATTTGCCATCTCCAAGAAAGAAGATATTGCTACAACATTACACATATGAGGACAACTCACCCATTGTGGTGGCAAGTAGTAACTACGATCTGGGCAAGAGATGGACCCCGATACAGAAGGTTGACTTGTTCTTCAAGATTCCAATAAGAACTGAAATAAACAACGAGTTTGTGACGATCACCAAAGACTTTGGCAAATATAAGATGTCTGAAACATCTCAAAGACCTTGTGGTCCCGGTATAATATATGAAACAGTTATGTATATGGCTCTGCATTTGGGCTTTAAAAAGATTGTAGCTATAGGATGGGATCTTTCACAAGACTCTCCCAATGAAAAGGATTATGAACACTTTTACGGCACAACTGATACTCTTTACAATAGGGGAGATATTTTGCCATGGGAAATAGAGGTTACAAGAAACGCTACAAAGGAACTATACTACTGGCTGAAGGAAAATGGAGTTGAACTTGAACTAGTCTCCGACAAGAGTAAGCTTTACGAGAACATTCCTCGCGTAAAATTTGGAGATTTAAAATGAACACATATGTAATAGCAGAAATCGGAATAAATCATAATGGCTCGCTAGACATCGCCAAGAAGCTAATAGATGTGGCAGCAGTGTCTGGTTGCGATGCGGTTAAGTTCCAAAAAAGAAACCCAGATGTATGTGTTCCGGAACACCAAAAGGGTGTAATGAGAATCACTCCGTGGGGTGAAATGACTTATCTGAATTACAAATACAGAATGGAGTTTGAAAAAGCAGAATACGATGAGATTGATGCCTACTGCAAAGACAAGGGTATTGAGTGGTCTGCCTCTCCATGGGATTTGGATAGTTTAGATTTCTTAATGCAATACGACATACCATGGATTAAGATACCGTCTGCAATGATTACAAACGAGGCACTAATGACAGCAGCCGCAGCAACCGGCAAAAAAATAATCTTCTCCACAGGGATGTCAACCTATGATGAAATCGATCAGGTAATGTGGTGGTTAAAAGACTGTGACGAGATCTTAATGTTACATTGTAACTCATCATACCCAGCCCCACTCGAAGACTTAAATCTCAAGTGCATCCAAACTCTTAAGAAGCGCTATGGATGCGAAGTGGGTTACAGTGGTCACGAGTTTAGATTAGGCACATCAGTAGCGGCGATCTATTTGGGTGCCACATGTGTTGAGAGACATATAACGCTAGATAGAACCATGTGGGGATCAGATCATTTATCCTCGGTTGAACCACAAGGGTTGATCAAGATGATAAGAGGCATCAGGGAACTTGAAATAGCCCTAGGTGATGGCATGAAAAGGGTCACCGCCGGAGAGCTTGCTCCAAGAAAGAAGCTTAGAGGATATTAATGCAAGAAGTGTTCGTTCACCATAGGGCTACTACCCGCTTCCCAAACTGGGTTATAAGAGATTTTAGACATTGTTTTAAGTCTTTTTGCAAATCTGTTATACAAAACGGAGAGATAGTTTATTCAAATGTAGATTCTTTTAAAGACTACAAAGATTCAAAGATTCTTATTATAGGTGGCGGACCTTCTACGAACAGCACCGATCTAAGCAACGTTAGTCGAGATTATACTTGGTCCTGCAATCACTTTTACTTGAACGAGAAGCTTAAAGACATGAAGGTTGACTTGGCTATGATCTTCGGCGAACCAGATATCCAATCTGATGAGTTTAAATCCTATCTGAAAACATATGAACCATATATTGGCTTTGAGTGCCACGACAGGTGGTTTAACTATAAGTTTGACGATTACAAAAAATATTTTTGCATGCATACTAGGTTTTACTCAAAGCTTGGCGGTGGAGCAAGAATGATCTTGTTTGCCTCTTTTCTGGGTGCAAAGGAGATAGACTTTGTCGGTTTTGATGGCCCCGAAGCGATATTCCAAGGCAACCATGCCTTCCAGCCGGGAAAAACTACACTTCCCTCTTCTTATGGAACTTTAAGCCAACAAAGAGTAATTGAAAACTGGAAAAGACAAAGTGATTACTTTTGGGACTACACACTCAAGCTGTTCCCGAATGTCAAATATACAAACTTAGGTGGAGGAGATCACTATCATGAAAAAATTAGATGAAATAGCGTTTGTTGTACAAGCAAGGTTAGGATCCCAAAGGGTCCCTAGGAAAATGATTAAGACATTTTCTGGTACCACCTTGATGGACATCATAATCAAGAAGATGAGAACCTCGTCCTATATTCCGTACGAACAGTTCTATGTGTCAGCATACGAGGAAGAATTGAAGTCAATTTGCAAGAAGTACGATGCCAATATCTTCCACAGATCAGAGGAATCTGCAAACTCTGAGGGAACACCAATGACTCAGATGTATGAGTGGTGGAATAAGCTTCCTTACAAATACTGTATACTGATTAATGCTTGTGCACCATTTTTAAACGTTGAGACGATAGAGGACTTTACAAAAGCATACCTAGAGACTGAAGCAGATGGTCTCTTCGGCGTGATTGAGAAGAAGAATTATTTTTGGAATCAAGAGGGCGCTTTGGTAACCCCTTGGCCCGAAGGACAGGCGGTTATGAACACAAAGTTTGTGGAAAAAACAAACGAAGCAGCACATTGTCTTTATGCCGGTAGAATGGATAGAATAGGCGATGGTATTTGGATGGGTGATTTCTCGGTCCAAAACGATATCTCGCTGTTTCCTATGCAGGAAAGAGAAGTATTAGATATAGATTACGATTGGGAGTTTGAAATGTGTGAATTACTATACAAAGGTGGGTTAAGATAATGTTATATGTTTTTGAAATGGCTAATAATCACCAAGGCAGCGTCGAGCATGCCAAAAAGATTATCGATCAGTTTTCATCTGTGGCAAAAGAATGCGGAATCAACGCTGCTGTCAAGTTACAATTTAGACAGTTAGATAGCTTCGTGCACAAGGACTTTAAAGAGTCAGATTTAAAATTCGTTAAGAGATTCAATTCAACTAGATTGTCTAAGGACGAGTTTAGAGAGATTATTCGCTATATTCGTGAGAAAGGTTTGGTACCAATGTCAACCCCTTTCGATAATGAATCATTACGATGGATTTCTGATTTCAACCTACCGGTTGTAAAGATCGCTAGCTGCTCGGTTGATGATTGGCCGCTATTATATGATGTTGCAAAGATAAATAAGAAAATTATTATTTCAACTGGTGGTGCTTCATTAAGCACACTAAAAAAGGTTTATGAATTGTTTAAATCCAATAATAGGGACTTTGCTTTTATGCATTGCGTAGGGGAATACCCCACGCCGATTGAGTGCTCAAATCTGAACAGAATTACCGCACTCAAGGAAGAGTTCCCAGACATAGAGATAGGATATTCAACGCATGAATCTCCAGACGCAGTCTCTATGACCCCAGCAGCAGTTGCTCTAGGGTGCACTATTGTAGAGAAGCACGTAGGTGTCGAAACGGAGACGATTTCATTGAACAAGTACTCAAACACACCTGAACAGATGAAGAGTTGCATCAAGCAGATTCAATTAATACAATCTGCTATGTTGGGTAAATCAACAACACAGAACTCAACTCTTAAAACTCTAAAGAGAGGTGTGTATCTAAATAAGCCTATGCTAAAAGGACAGATAGTAAGAGACACAGATCTGTATTATGCCATGCCAGTTCAAGAGAACCAGTTCAATGCTTCTCAAATAGAAGGTTTTATAGGTCAAAGAATCCTAAAAGATGTAGACCTAGACAGCCCCCTCAATGTCGATTGTGTCTCGGTGGCAATTAACAAAGAAATTGTTAAGAAGATCAAGCTTGATACTATCGAGATGTTAAAGAACGCCGGTATTCCAATCACTGGGCTTGAAAAAACAGAAATTTCATGCCACTATGGTATTGATAACTTTAGCAATATTGGTGCTCTGATTATTGATAAGATTAATAGAGAATATTGTAAGAAGTTGATCGTCATGTTCAACAACCAGAAACATCCGACACACCATCATATTAAAAAGGAAGAATGCTTCGAATTATTGTTTGGTGATTGTCGCTTGATCTTAAATGGAAAAACAATCGACTTGGTCAAAGGCGAACCCATTTTGATACCCAGAGGGGTAAACCACTCATTTAGCACCACACAGGGTTGCGTTATTGAGGAAGTTTCTACAACACACTTCAACGGTGACTCCATCTATAATGATGTCGAGATCAATTCTCTAAAGTTGTCCGAAAGAAAAATTAAATTAAACTTGAAGGAGCATTAATGTTATTCAAAAACGGAAAAAATTTCAAAAATCTTAAGATTACGCTGTATGAGAATGAAAAGAAGTCTAGCTTCTTTAAAATACTGCAAAAGAAAGATAGAAGCTTCACTTTCGATCTAGATTTAGACGGACAGATGCATTCTGGTACTGGTGTAAGGGGAGATGATGCCGTTTGGCTTCCCCTTGGAGAGTCTGGCCTAAAGGTGTTTTCTGACAACGATAAGTATGATAGTTTGGATTCTTGTGAAGATATGTTGACACTAGTCCATGATAAGAACCCGAATATCTTTCCGGACTTAAACTGGCACGAAACCAAGAAGTACAGAGGGAACCAATTCACGATAATGAATATGGAAAATGTAAGTGGCACAAGTAAATATAAGATTTCTGCCAACGAGACTTTCCTTCCCACCAGAGACAGACAGTTTGCGGATAAGTTTCTTCAAACCGAGCAATACAACGCAGAATACTGTATCAAGCAGTTTTATAAATATAAGCTCAATCCGGAAGATGAATGGTATAAGTCAATCAATATGATAGATGGTAAAATAGTGGACTTCCACCGCTTTAAAGTGTTCCCACAGAGATATAAGTTCCCATCAAACGGAAAGACCCAACAGGAACTACAACAAGCATATAATAAGATGGTAAAGAGATATCTGAATGTCTTAGATCCACACGGCATGCCTAAATGGAAGGGCCGCATATACCAAGGGTTTGAATTTGATAATGGATATGAGATGGAAGGCTACAGTTCAGACGGCTCGATGTACGACAGCTACAAGAAGCTTCCTTTTATTCCATGGAACAAAGTAAAGGGCAAGAAGGTTTTAGACATAGGATCGAACCAAGGCTTCTTCAGTTTCCAAGCAGCAATCCATGGTGCTTCTAGCGTTGTGGGTATCGAACTACAAAAAGAAGATTTCTTAGCAGCCAATGACCTTAAGAACTTAATGGGTTTTGATAATGTGGAATTCTTAAATACCGACGCAATAAGACACTTAAAAGAAACCAACGAAACCTATGGCTTGATAATCGCCAATTCTGTACTACACCAGATATATAGAAACTTAGAAGGTGCGGATGACATATTAGACACTATATCAAGCAAGTGCGAGTACTTTGCTTTTGAAACACCTGCTAATCACACAACGATGAGGATAGGTTTGTCGGAGATATACTCCAAGCTTTCTACTCATTTTAAAATTGTGAGATTATTATATGTGTATGATGCCTATTCAAGCGGATATCGTGCCAACTTTGTTTGCTACTCTTAAACTATGAATTATAAAGAATATTACATCAAGTGTAGAGGAGTCTACCAACAAGAAAACAAAACCACACTAGAGGAATTACTATGAATTATAAAGAATATTACATCAAGTGTAGAGAAGTCTACCAACAAGAAAACAAACCCACACTAGAGGAATTTTATTACAATCCTGTGGTTGGGTTACCTATTGACTCTTTTGGTGAAACCTACATGGAAAGCGTCGAGGCACTATCCACCGCTATTAAGTGCGATTTCGATTCAATGCAACCTGATCCTTTGATGTTAAAGCACTATAACATATGGAAATATGAAGACCTACTGGTCAACCTTTCCAACTGTTTGGTACCCTATCTCGAAAACAAGAGATACGGGTGTCACTTGTATGTGGACAAGATTTACGTATATAGAACAAGCAAGCTGGACAAGTTACAGTCCTCATACTTGTGGCATTATGATAACAACCCATCAGAGATAGTTAAAAATATAATCTACCTAAACGATGTAACAGAATTGAACTCTCCATTTGAGTTTCTGGGAGACTGTGACGAAAAGGGTCTCATAGTGCAGCCATCAAGAACAGGTCCTCATCATTGGCAAGTACCACCCAACAACTCCAGAATAACGAAACACCAGCTTGAGTATTTCATAGCACACTTGGGATATCGCCCTGTAAAGGTAACTGGCTCTAAGGGGTTAGCATACTCTTTTAATAACAATGCGGTACATAGAGCCAATTCGGTGGTGAATGGCTATAGAGATGTTGTTAACATTCGAGTGAAACCTTGCTTGAACAAGCCACCACGTTATATAGACCAAAGGTGGACAACTGATTTTAACAAATCAGGAGCAGTCAGCAGTAATCCTGAGATTACTTGGAGGCAAGCATGACCTATCATAGTGAAAGACCTGTAAGTGAATTTGAGTGATTAAAAAGATGGAGATAAAATGAAAAATTATTTTGAAGAAAGACCTTGGGGTGAATTTGAAAATTTACTTGACATAGAGGCATGTAAGGTGAAGAGAATCACCATCAAGCCTCAGCAACGACCGAGCTACCAGTATCACTTTAAAAGATCAGAGATATGGGTGGTAGTTGCCGGCTCAGGTGCTGTGACAATAGATGATGAAATCTTCGAAGTAGCCAAGGGAGACGTGGTCACAATCCCGGTTGAAGCTAAGCACAGAATCAAAAACACCAGCGATGTTGACGATTTGGTTTTCATAGAGGTCCAACTTGGAACCTATTTTGGTGAAGACGACATAGTCAGAATATCAGATGACTATAAGAGGTAAAAGTGAAGTATAAAGTATTAATAGTAAGTGCAGGTCTCGGAACACGATTGGGAGACTTTAGTAAGAACCTTAATAAAGGGCTAGTCTCGGTTGATAACAAGCCGGTGATTTCACATGTTATTGATAAGTTTCCTGATGATGTAGAGTTTGTCATCGCAACAGGATACAAAGGAAAACTATTGAGAGAATATGTCACAATGGCACATCCAAATAGAAAAACAACGTTTGTTGATGTTGAGAAATTCACAGGCATAGGTTCTGGTCTCGGACACACGATCTTGTGTTGTAAAGAGCATTTACAATGTCCGTTCGTATTCTGTACAAACGACACTTTAGTTTTAGAAGAGATCCCTGCTCCTTCATTCAATTGGATGGGCTACGCTGACGTAGAAGAGAAACAACATTATAGAACGATCAGCATTACAGACAGCAAAGTCGGAAGAATCAGTGAGAAACAAAGCATAGGGTTTTTCGACGAAGCAGCATATATTGGCTTGTGTGGTATAAACGATTATGAAAAGTTTTGGAAACACATGACCGAGGGTGTACGCTACGGCTCAGTCCAAATAGGCGAGTCTTTTGGTTTAAAGAAACTCCTGCTAGACAAACAGGAGATCCACGCTCAAGAATTTACATGGTTTGATACCGGGAATCTAAAGAGCCTACAGAAGACAAGAAAGTATTTCCTAAGCAAAGATGCACCGGAAATACTTGACAAACCAAATGAAGCAATTTGGTTTGTCAATAACAGAGTTATCAAATATTCAAGTGATGAAGAGTTTATAAAAAATAGGGTTGCAAGAGGACAGATGTTGTCTTCCTATACACCCAACATTATAGACAAGAGCAGCAACTACTATAGCTACAAAATGATAAATGGTAAAACAGTATCAAAAGTTGTAAATCCCGTCATATTTGACCAGCTTCTCTCTTGGCTTGAGCGATTTTGGAACCCTAAAAACTTGGAAAAGCAAAAATACAAGCAATTTACATCGTCTTGCCACAGGTTTTACAAAGACAAGAGTGTTGCACGAGTAAACAGCTATTTTAACAAACAAGGAACGATTGATCAAGTGGAAAAGATCAACGGTACCCGGATACCACCAGTTTTTACTCTTTTTGAAAAGATTAATTGGAAACACTTGTCCAATGGGCTCCCTGTTAGATTCCATGGAGATCTTCATTTTGAGAATATTCTACTTGCAGAGAGCGGAGAATTCGTAATGTTAGATTGGAGACAGGACTTTGCTGGCATGCTGGATTACGGTGATATTTATTATGATTTGGGCAAGCTTTTACATGGATTGATTGTTAACCATGAGATGGTAAATAAAAATAACTTCTCAGTCCATGCAGAGGGTGATGTGGTTCGTTTTGATATTTTGAGAAAAAACAGCCTTGTCGATTGCGAAAAGAGACTTGAAAGGTTTGTTAAGTCAAAAGGCTTGGACTATTCCAAGGTTGAAATAATTGCGTCTTTGATCTTCCTAAATATCGCAGCACTACATCATAAGCCTTATGATGAGTTCTTGTTTTATTTAGGCAAAAGCATGCTTTATGATAATTTTTTAAAAACAGGCGAGACATTATGATCAAAAAATATCCAAAGATTTACATAGGGCCCATGACAAAGAATGTGGTTGACTCCGTATTGGAATTTTGTGATGAAAATCAAAAAACCATTGGCTTCATACCCTCTAGAAGACAAGTAGACCATCAGGGTGGGTATGTTAACAACTGGACAACTGAACAGTTTTCAAAATACGTTTCCGGTAGGCTACCAATCGAAAGAGATCACGGAGGTATTTCCCAAGGTCAGTATTTCGACGATGGCAGAGACTCCTTGGAAGTAGATGCTAAGTGTTTGGATATCGTTCATATCGATCCATGGAAGTACCATCAAAAGTACATATCGGGGTTTGTCGATACCTTGAAGTGCATTGAACATGTATACTCAATCAACCCTGATGTCAAATTTGAAATAGGAACGGAGCAATCAATAAGACTCTTCACAGCAGAAATGCTCGACAAACTACTTTCAAACCTGTTTGATACGCTAGATCCCACGGTATTTAAAAATATAAAATATGCTGTGATACAATCAGGAGTGGCGTTGAACCTTGCTAGTCAAAGTAATGTCGGGTCTTTTTCATCAAACAAGCTGCATGAGATGACACAGGTTTGTAAAAAATATGGCGTCTTAAGTAAGGAACACAATGGTGATTTCCTAACCCATGAACAGATAAACATGAGGTTTAAAAACGGCTTGGATGCCATCAACATAGCACCAGAATTTGGTCAAATTGAGACTATTTGCTATTTAAATTCAAATATAGACTTTGATAAGTTTTACGATATTTGTTACCACTCTGGACGCTGGAGAAAGTGGGTTTCCGAAGACTTCATACCGAGTCAAAATAAGAGAGAATTAGTAACCATATGTGGTCACTATGTCTTGTCAACAGATGAGTTTAAACTAATCAAACCAGATATAGATGACCTGATCAAGGACGAGATCAAGAATAAGCTTTCATTGTTATTCGAGGAGTGTGGATTATGAAAAGAACCATAGCCTTCGATTTGGACGATGTTATTTGCACCAGAAACTCTAACGAGGGAAAGGTCGAGAAGTATTACACCTGCTCACCCGTCAAAAGTATGGTAGAAGTGGTAAATAATTGCTATAATGACGGAAATATTGTAATCATTTACACTGCAAGGGGTATGACTGGCTTCAACGGAAACGTGTCTAAAATATACTCTAATTTGTACGATTTAACACTAAAACAATTGAATGATTGGGGAGTCAAATATCATCAACTTGTCATGGGAAAGCTACATTATGACTTATTGATTGATGATAAAGCAATAAACTCTCTGGGAATAGATGAGAACGATATAGAAAATTTTTTTAAGGAACAACGATGAGAACAGCACTTTGTATAAGCGGTAAAGTTGGTAACGTACTTGGAAAGTCCGGATTTCATAATTCAGACCCAAGAGTACTAATCAAGGGACATGAACACTATAAGAGACACATTATCGATAAAAATAATGTAGATGTGTTTATTCACTGTTGGGATGAAGAACTTAAGACCCAAGCACTTGATTTGTACCAACCAGTTGGTCACACTTTCGAACCTCAAAAGTATTTCGAAATACCAGATTATGTGATTGGAGAACCACAAAGAAAAAACAACCACTACAGTAGATGGTATTCAAACATGGCAGCCAACAACCTCAGAGAACAATATGAGAAAAAGAATAATTTTAAATACGACTACGTCATGACAACTAGATTTGACTTAGCATTTGAAACTGATGTGATATTCGAAGAGCTTGAATCTGATGGGTTTTATGCGGGTAATTGGTCTGCTGTATACGATTGGAATGGAAACGACGTGTTCAAAGGAGGACGAGGACCATTGTATGATGTTATACATCAAAACCCATCAATTCTAAAGAATTTAAAATATGGTTTGAAGGGTTTTCCACACACAGAAGAGGGGTTTTTAGACTTGTGGTTCATAGCAAACTCACAAGTTTCAAGCGAGTTTTTTGATTTATATAATCGCCTAAATGAATATACGAGCCCGAACAACTGTCCAAACGATTCTTCCGGAAGGATATCAAACCATAGACTCGCAAGATACCACCTAGAAAAGCTAGGGTACATCAATAGGCTTAAGTTTAAATTTCACATGTTTGATGACTTCCCAGAAGTTAGAAGAAAATATTACGGGTGTAGAAAATGAAAAATATGCTAATAAATCCAGAATGTTGTTGGGGTGGCCTAGATGAGGCCAAGAGATATGTCGATGTACAACAGCATCGAAGAGAGAAATATAATTTCAATCTCAACAGTCAATACTCTGAAGTTGCTTCGCTGGTTAATGAAAATGGCTATGCAAAGATGGAGAGTTTTTTCGATATCGATAGACTGGCCGTCGTGTCTGAAGCGTTCAGAGAGTTTAAGAATGCCGGCACGCTTCAGTATGACGACTTTTACACAGAACAAGTAGCTCATCCACTATTGACTTGCGATGGCGTTTTTGATTTAGCATTTGATGACAAGTTGATTGCGATCGCGACTTCATTCTTTGGATGTCTGCCGGTCATCAATAATGTACAGCTTAGAAAGAGCAAGGCAACTCCTATATCTGAATCTCAACTACCGGGCAATGGGCAAACAACGTTATTTCATTGTGATAAGGACAGCCCTAGATTCTTAAAGTTCTTCTTATACTTGAACGATGTAAATGAAAACAACGGTCCATTTACATATGTACATCAAAGCCACATACAGAAGTTTGACGGTTGGAGATCCAAATACAGATGGACCGAACAAGAGATAAGCAATATCTATGGTTCAAACAGGGTTATTCGAATCGGTGGAAACAAGGGAGACTTGGTGATGGGAAATCCCAACGGTTTTCACAAAGGAGCAAAGGTTGAAAATGGAGAAAGGTTGGTCTTGACCATCTATTACGGTATTCACCCTACGCAGTGGCTAACAAAGTGGGGAGGCAAGATGAAACAGTCTGACTTTGACTCTCTACCAGATTGGAAAAAGCCCCTAGCAGATTATTTAAACAAGGAAAATCAATGAAAAAATATGTAATATGTATTCCCGCATCGGATGACTTCGCTCTAGCTGCAGCGGTTTTAATACATTCTTTAAACAAGAACTTAAGAGTATTTAACCAATGCGATGTAAAAGTTGTCTATAACAACCTAAACGAGCAGTCTAAAGACCTAATTCGTAAAGCATATGCGGATACTAAGTTCGACAAACCCGTTGATAGTAGTTTTTATCGTTATATACCCAAGACCATATATGGATCTGGAAATTACGATGTATATCTTTCCTTCGAAACGTTCAGCCAAGTTGGTTACGAAAAAAGCATTTACTTAGACGCAGATATGTTGTGCTCCGGAGATTTCTCTGATATTATCGAATCGCCCAAACAGGTGGTTTGGAAGTTTCCAAACCTTGGTATACTGGTTGTTGGAGCAAAGTATTTAACCGGTGAAACATATAGGGAAATGATCAACTTGGTTATCAACACAGAAATCAAAAACCGCCCTGATGGAGATCAAGTCACTTGTCAGCGTTTATTTAACCCCTCTAACAAAGACGTAGAAGTCGTCTCAGAGCTATATAACTTTCAGAACTTTGGCGCTGGCGGTAAAGGTAAAAACGAAGAGTATAGAAGAGTAGCAGGCGATGTCAAGGTGATACATTACAGTGGCCGCAGAAAGCCATGGGGTCCAATATGGGACGGTGATGAAAATAATAAAAACTGTATTAGATATGCTATGTTAATGAACAACAATGATGCTATCAAAGAATGGTACAGATACTATGATGACTTTAGGGAGGGATGTTTATAATGAAGATATTAATCACAGGTGGAGCAGGTTATATAGGAACAAGGCTTAGCAACGCTTTGGCATCCGAAGGACATGACATTACGGTTGTTGACTTGTTTTGGTTTGGAGACTATTTAAATCAAAATATAACCAAGATCAGTGCAAACCTGATGGACCTCACAATAGAACAAGTAGCTGAATACGAAGCAGTTGTGTTTATGGCTGGCCTTTCAAATGATCCTATGGCAAACTTTAGTCCAAGAAAAAACTTCATTGAAAATGCCGCAGCACCTTCATATCTAGCCTATATTTGCAAACAAGCCAGAGTAAAAAGGTTTGTATATGCAAGCTCTTGTAGTGTATATGGCTTCACAGATAATCAAATTATGACAGAAGATAGTGATGTTGGTCCGGAGTATCCATATGGGATCTCTAAGCTACAGACTGAGTATTCAATCATGAAGATGGAAGATGAGGTGTTTAAACCTATCTCTTTGAGAAAAGGAACAGTTGGTGGATGGAGCCCTCGAATGCGATTTGATTTAGTTGTGAACACAATGACCAAGTATGCCATCACACAAGGTAAAATTGTGGTTCACAATCCTAACCTCTGGAGACCACTGGTTGATATACGAGACGTTGTACAGGCCTATAAAAATTCTATTTTTTGCGATTCGAACATCTCAGGTATCTTTAACATATGTCACAAGAACTATACAATAGGCAATCTAGCAAACGACATCAAAGAAACTCTGCACGACAACGGCTACAACGTCAGCTTAGACATTCAAAATAGACCGGATGTGCGAAACTACCTTGCTTCGAATAAAAAAGCAAAAGACGTTCTTGGTTTCAATCCTCAATATATGCCAAAAGACTCTATAAACGATATACTGTCAAATATGGACTTTCGTGATGTTGATTTTGAAGATAAGAAATATTACAACATAACAACTTTCAAGGCGCTTTAAAATGACTTTTGAAGAATATTACAAACATTATCTAACGCTGCATCAAAACAAATGGTGTCGTCGTCTTCACGTATTGGGACAATTGTTAACAATTGTTTATATACTTGTTTGCATAAAAATCAATTTACTTCTTTTAGTATTTGCACCATTTGTTGTCTATCCATTCGCATGGAGCGGACATTACATCTTTGAAAAGAACAAACCAGCAGCGTTCAAAGACCCCGTAAAAGCAAAGATATGTGACTGGATTATGCTAAAAGATATAATAATTGGAAGGATAAAATTATGAGTCAAAAAATAAGACAAAAGTATTTGGATTTTTATAAACTAAGACCCAATACAGAAACTAAAGTAATGCCTAATGGTGTAAAGGCCCCCGCTGGGGAAGTTAAGAACTATGGCTCCGTTCTATACCCCTTGTTCAAAAGAGCCGGTGTTAGCGATAGGTTTGACCAAAGGCTGAACCTGATAGACAAAACCATACTAGACATTGGTTGCGGCTCGGGCCAACTCTGCTTCGATGCTGTTACAAAGTTCGGAGCAAAGAAGGCATACGGAATTGATATAGTGTCCGTAGATTTAGGAATCACGGAATGCTTTGAGCATGAGTGTGTTGAGTTTTTGAGTAGTGATTGTATGCCTATACCACTACCGGATGACTCTGTTGATATTATAACATCGTTTCTGGTATTGGAACATGTTCCGATGGAAGAAATATCACATGTACTAAAAGAGATGGACAGGGTTTCGAAAGAAGGTTGGATTTTAGCCATATCACATCTGCCAACCTCAGACGCCAATAAACCGAATCGAGAAGTTGTCCAAAGCAGAAGGTGGTGGATGGATGAAATTTCAAACTACATGTCAAATATAGTAACAGTTGATATACCTTCGGACAATCACAAGTGGGGAGTTGGAGACAATTCCAAATATTCTAGGCTCGTTTGCACATCAAAAAAACTCGGGAGTAAAAATGATTAAATTAATGCACGTCAATGATTATATAATTGACACATCAAAGTTTAGACCACTTCTTAATGATAAGATAGTGGAAGAGTTTGAGAAAAAAATAGCGAATTATGTGGGTGCTAAATATGCATGCTCAATTCATAGCGCAACCATGGCAATCTTCATGTGTCTTATGGAAGAAGACAAACAGGTTGTGACAATTCCATCGATTATACCACCTGTTGTGCCCAATGCTGTTTTAACCTCTGGGCACGAGATCGCCTACAAAGATGATGTTGATTGGGTTGGTCATTCCTATGTCCTACATCAGTTTGAAGACTATAAGATTATTGATTCAGCACAACAGCTTGATAAAAACCAATTCAAAGAACAAGCCAACGATAACGACTTGATGATTTTCAGCTTTTATCCAACAAAGCCCGTAGGCAGTATAGATGGAGGTATGATTGTATCGAACGATAAGAGAAAGATAGATCGTCTTAAGATACTTTCGAGATACGGAACAAACTTTGAAGACAACAGTTGGGAAAGAAAATTCGTTCTACCCGGATGGAAAATGTATATGAACTCGGTTCAAGCATATGTAGCGCTACAAAACTTTAACAAGCTGGAGCAAAAGATGCAAAGGTTTGACGAGATCAGGGAGCAATATAACGATGCATTTGGTTTAGATAACACAAGCCGACATCTCTACAGAATGAGAGTCAACAACAGAGAAGAGTTTATATCTCAACTAAAAGACAAAGGAATTCAGTGTGGAATACACTACAGAGCAGTTCATGATATCGACTGCTATAAATCAGAAATCGAATCAGATTTATCGCTATCACAAATAGAATCTGACGTTACCGTTAGTATACCGCTTCATGAAATGTTAACCGATGAAGAAGTATCAAGTGTCATAAAAGGAGTTAAAGATGTTAAAACACTTTGGAAATGAAGAAAATGGAATCCTAAGCTATATGGAACTAACTGATATGAAATTTATCCCGAGAAGGATGTATTATATATCAAAAGTCCCAAAAGGAGCCATAAGAGGTGGCCATGGCCATTATGAAGATCAACAGTACATATTCTGTATAAAAGGGCAAATAAAGGTACATCTGTTCTCAAAGCACGGAGAAGAAACAGTTGTTTTGAATCCCGGCGAGTGTGTCTATGTTGATAGAATGGTTTGGGGACAACAACAGTACGTAACAGGAGAAGACATCATGCTTGTATTCAACTCAACAAAGCATGATGATAACGATAAGTTTTCCGATAAAGCTGAGGTGTTCAAATGATACTGTACGTAGACATAGACGAAACAATATGCGTTTCACCGCCAAACCGAGACTATTCACTAGCAGTTCCAATAGTAAACCACATTAGTAAAATTAATGAACGCTATGACTCTGGTGACACAATTATATATTGGACAGCAAGAGGAACTGGCTCTGGGCTTGATTGGAGAGAAGTGACCGAAAAGCAATTTAAAAAGTGGGGTGTCAAATACCACGATCTTAAATTTGGCAAACCAATATATGATTTATTTATTGATGATAAAAACATTAATTCAAACACATTTTTCACAAGGAGTAAACAATGAATTACAAACTTTCAGACCAAGCAGTTGGAGCACTAATGATGGCCCTACAGAAATCACTTTTAGAGCAAACAGATATTGTACCTGTTTTAAAAGATTTTGAAATACAAGTTGATGACGCTGATCAACTGGTGGTTATGAACCCTCCGCTTGTCAAGGTGTCCCAAAAGGCCCCAAAAATTATCTTGCCGGATGAAAAGTAATGCCAAGGTACTTTTATAGATGCGAAAAATGCAATAGTCAATTTAAAACCGTTCATGGTATAAGTGAAAAGCAGGATCACTGTGACATTTGCTTCGCATCAGACTGTTTAATCAGGATACCACAGCTAACATCAACCGCCAAACCGGTTTCGAAAGAAGCCAAGAGAGTACGTGAGGCGATTGAAGATAATAGAGAGATTTTTAAAGAGATGGAAAAAGAAGCAAGGAGTCAAACTTATGACGATTAATATAGGATTAACATTAGGGCTAATAATGTCCATAATACTTAATATTTTTACCCTTTGGTATGCAAGAGCACTATTGGGTCGTTTGGCGTGGATTAGTCAAAATATTAATGACCTTGTGCAAATAATTGAAGTATATAAGGCAAATTTAGAAGGTGTACAAAACCTAGAACAGTTCTATGGAGATCAAGAGATTAAAAACCTTGCACTCCACACTGCTTCGCTGCTGGATGTATTAGAAGATTACAAGGAAGTTGTACTTGTTACCGAACCAATTGAGTATACAGAGAACGATTTGGAAAATCAACAAAAGGAACAACAAAATGCCGAGAAAGAAGTCGAAGAAAAACATGTACTTTACGCAGGTACACGAGAACGCAATAGTTGAATATTGCCAACCCCAAACAACATATGACAGAAGATGTGAGCTTTATAAAGACTTAATCCAACCCGCTTTTAATGAGATGGTTGACAAGATAGTCTTTACATATCGATTTACGTCTTTACCCAATATTGATGAACTAAGACAGGACTGCAAAGTTTGGCTTACAACAATTTTGGCCAAGTATGATCCCAATCGAGGATCTAAAGCTTTTTCATACTTTAGCGTTATCACTAAAAACTGGTTTATTCATCAGGTTAAAAAGACCTCTAAAAGAGCCCGCCAAGAGGTCGAATATGAAAAGGTTGGAAAAGAGATACACGAAGCACTCGTGATATCTGATAACCCAATGCTAGATGGTTGGATCGAAAAGGAATTCTGGGCCTCTTTTCACCAAGAGCTTGAAAGCTGGGACAAGTCAAAGATGTCCGACAATGAGTTATCTGTTTACAATGCTATAAAAGAATTATTTGCCTCTGTTGATGAACTGGATATGTTGAACAAAAAAGCAGTATATCTGTATTTAAGAGAGTTAACTGGCCTAAATACAAAGCAAATCGTATCCCAGCTAAACAAAATGAGAAAAAAATATAGATCTTTTAAGAAAAATTGGGACAATGGTAAAATATAATAGTGCCTAATTAGGGTATGAGTAAAAAATTAGAAAAATACATTGAAGAGGTGGTCGATAATATAAGAACCGACCGTGAAGTCACCAGAGATCTGCTGAATGACGCCATAGGCTATTTGTCGAAAGATGAATCCAGACATAGAGATATCGGCTTGACTATTGCCAAATATGTTGAAACGTTACAGAGATCAAACGAACAACTGGTCAAAATAACATCTCTCGTCGCCAAGGAAGAGTCGAAATCTGATGGTCTTAGTGACAAAGACATGGAAGAGATTTATTCTATAATTAAAGAAGAGGAATAACAATGTTTGGCCCTGCAATGGACTCAATCAGAAGCTTTTTAGATAATCCCGGGAACCGTTTGGACCTCCGACTTGATCAAATGATGGATTTGATACACAAGTTTGAGAGCCCAACGGAAGAGGACATATATGGAATATCTCTATCAGATAGTCAAGCAACAGGTGAAACAATTGAAAATGGTACAAACCAGTACCAAGGGTGTTACATAAGAATAGAGGGTATCAACGATACAGTAGCTGATCCCCTGTCAATGATGCGACAAAAGGTATCAATTGAAAGAGTGTCACAAACAATTCAAATGCATGGTGTTATATTTTCCGATTCTCCTTTAGAGGCTGCCATACATAAAGGAGATATACTAAAGATATTTAAATACACCAAAGGAAATAGGGTAATCTATAGTTGGATGCCTTCAGGCAGGACCCGACTCTCAGAATATACGCTTTTACCTACGCTTATACAGGTCGATCCCGATACGCAACCCAGTGGCACCGCAGATAAATTCAACAACGGAGATGTAAGCTTGACAGAAGACTTGTCAAATCAATCTTCAAACTATGATGACAATAACGAGATTCCAAACAAAGGCCAACATAAATACTTTATTGAGCGTGCCCACGAGTTTCTCCAGCCTTATATAAAAGTCTTTATATATGAGTGTTGGGTGCAACTCGGTGCTTCAATAAAAATAAACGCATCGTATAGATCTATAGAAAAACAACAGGGATTATATGATGCTTGGGTAAATGGGACCCCCGCATATCAACAGGACAATGCAAAGCCAGCCCGGCCCGGTAAAAGCTATCACAATGTTGGGCTGGCATTTGATTTTAACCCGACCCTCTCAACAGGTGTCACTCTTCTTAAGTCGGCTAACACCTTGGAAGAGTGGGAACAATCTGGCGTCCCTGATATAGGAAGGCAGGCGGGGTTAAGATGGGGAGGTACTTTTACTAACAATTATGATCCTATACATTTTGATTTAGGTAATGTAGTTAGTAGAGCAGGCAGAGACCAGATGCTCAGTGACGCAATTGAGCAAGGCATCACCGCTAACAGAGTAGATATAGTATTATAGGAAACAAAATGACAAGATCGCAAAATTCAGGATTAAATCAAAGAACGTCGGAGCAAGAACAACAACTAGAGCTAGGCAGAGGAAATTTAAAAGGTTTTCTCAACACAGTAGTTCCTCTAGAAAGAATACCGAAGTATATAAATGCTAGAGCAGAAGTTGTATATCCAACCGGCGCAGATGAAAAATCAAAAAACAACGCACTCATTATAGTTGGAAAAGATCGCATGGGCGACGAAGCACATGGGTTCGGTGGTATTGGCACACCTTGCTCTAATGCAATCGACATAGTCGTGGGTCTAGCATCATCTTATAAGCCCGGCACGCTTGGCAAACGCCTAGATAGTGACACGGCTGTTGGAAAGAATGCATTTACTGATGCTGCTCGTATATACATAAGCCAAAGAACAGATCTAGACACATATTTTGGCATCACTGAAGGTAAAGGTTATGAAATAGACAAGAAAAAGGGCGTCTCCGGTATTGCAATGAAAGCAGACACTTTGTTGATTGTGGGCAGAAGAAATGTAAAGATAAAAGCAGGAAAATCTAAAGCAGAAAATTTACCAATGTTTGGCGAAAGAGATGCGCACGGTAGGAAGATTCACTCCTCCACTGATAATGTAATTGAGTTCATAGGCTCTGAGGGTTTGGAATTAGAACCGCTCGTGAAGGGGGACAAACTGGTGTTATGTTTAGACAAAATCTACAGCCACATAAGAGAAAACACACTTAGTATCCAATATATAATATCAGAGATTGCCAGAGTGAGGATAGGATTGGCAATGCATAATCACCTAGATCCTTTCACGGTGTTCACTGGACCTTCGCCATTGATGATTAGCGAAGCATATAACGGACTTTTAGATGACTTAGAAGAATTCGGTAATACAATTGTTGAACAATTAAAGCTTATAAGAAACGAAACTGTTTCTTTGCAAGTCCCCAACAAAGCAGAATATCTTTTAAGTAAGAATGTATTTACAACCTGAGAAAACTAATGACATCTGAATTTAATGAATTTCAAAAAGACGTATGCGAACTACCAGAAGAGCCAGCCTCAGCCGTTCCTATTTGTCCTACTTGTACAATTGATCCAAACTATGTTGAGCCAACTTGGTGGAACACTACCGAGCCTTATCTCAATTTGAAATATTGCGAATATCAAGTTGTTGTGAGATCTAAAGAAGACCCTCGAAATCTACCACAAGCGTACATAAATTTCTTAGCACAAAAATCAGTCAAAAAAGGCATCAGACACATCTTGAGACATTACAATAAGCTTGTGAAGGATGAATTAATATGTGCGTTCTTGCCTGATTATGGCGATGAGGGTTGCGATCTATATCTTCCACCATCTTTAGTTTTGGAACTAGGCACACCAGAGAACCCTATACCAAACAACATAGACCTGTACAATCAGGTTCAAAACAAAGTAGCGCTTAACAAACAGCTATCGGCCAACCAATTCAACTCTAATGCCCTAGAGGTCAGAGCGTATGTGAAAGATATCTATTACGGTAGTAACTTTGAAACATTCAAAATTCTAATTTCAATCCCAGCAGAAGACATAGACCTGTCAGAAGTGGCGCCATTCTCCGAAGAGGATCAACAGGAAATCAATCAACTGTCTGCTGATACTGACTTTGTCATAATTGACGGTAAAGCATTGAAGTTAAACATGGTGCAGATTAGAGCAGCATTTAAATTATATTCAAAATATCAATCGGCATATTATAATCTACAAGGCGTTACTCTTTTACAAGATTACGGCGTTGTTACTAGAAAATTTTATCTTAATAAGTTTGATGATCTTTTTGTATCTTTTAAGGACGAACTCTCTGATCTATTGAGAGACAACAACTACAGATTAAGGTCTTACAATAGCCCCAAGACAGTCGAAAAAATAAAGATAATTTTCGATAAGTCAGATCCCAACAGGCCGTATGCAATAAAGAACATCAAAGCAAAGTATAGAGGCTGCCCATATAAGAGATTATCTGGCCTTGGGTCTTTTAAAAAGTTAGAGGTTGTCAAAAACCAAACCCTATTGCATTACATCGTACGACTTCAGCCTATGATCGACACCTTGTCTAATAGCGGACAAGAAGTTCCATGGCTCGATTTTATAGCAGAAAATACGTACCCTCCTCTTGAAATAGATTTTGGAATAACCGACAATACCAGTGACGAATTAGACTCTTGTTTAGAAGAAGAATACCTTGGAGAGCTAAAAGATCGCATTTTAGAGGAGATATTCTCATTCTCAGAAGCGATACAGTTTTCAATTAGCACAAACAACTGTGTTTCTCTTAAAGACCATCGCTTTAATAACCTATATACCAAAACAGTGGAGGCTCTTGCCAAAGAGGAAAGAGAGAAGAGAAAGAATAAAAGAAAGCTCGACAGGGCATATGAACGAGAGCAAAAAGATGAGAAAAAAGAAAGAGTTGAGCAACTTAGAGAACAAATAAAAGCACGTCTAGCATCAACAACCGAGGTAGGTACGAACTACGCCCAAGCAGATTCGGAATTTAGCTTGGGAATACTTAGTGCAAAGTCCGTGGAGCTAGCAAAATTAAGATCTAGAAAAGATTTTGACGAGGAAGCACGATTAGAAGAAGAAATATCGATTCTAAAACAAGTTATATCTGAGACACAAAAAAATATAAAGAAATACCGCTCTGAGGGCGACGTCGCAGGAATAGGTGGGAATGTGGGTGCAAACGAAAACGCCATTACTGCGGCTGAGGAGTTTATTTTCGATCAAGACATTAAGATGAAAAATAAGAAAGCTAGACTACAAGCGCTTAAAAAAATCAAGAGAAAGGAGAAGTTTGAGGATAATGTTTTAAATGGCAAAAACATCAAAAGACTTTGGAACGAAGCAAGAGAAGAAACAGCCGGACCAAGCCTGTTTGTTAAGATAGGCGAAAATAGACGAACCAGAAAGTCTGATCGAGCAGACCACCGAGCAGTTCCCCGTGGAAAAGAAAGACGTGCCATACGCAAAAAACAAGGTAGAAATCTTTTAACACTTTTAAATCCATGCGATTGGTCACAGCTTTTGTTTGAGGTTATCGAATGTTTGCTCGGAGGAATTAGTTTTCAAGAAGCATTGCCAATAATAGTATCAGCCGCACTTAAAAAGTCCTCGCCCTTTGTATTACAAACAATTCTATCAGGTCTTCCGCTAAGCACGCAAAGAGAGGTCGAAAAGAAAGTTAAAGAAGAATTGAAAAAAATATCGGACGATGCATCACGAGCATTTAAAACCCCATGGGATGCCGCTGCGGAGGAGCTAAATAAAGAAGAAGTCAACGACAACTCAGAAAGCGTAGAAGAACAGCTAAACAACACCCAGCCAGACCTCACAGAAGAAGATTTAGATCAAAACATTGTAACATCAGAAATAATCAAATTAAACAAAGAGCTTGAAGAGTTAAACGTACAAATAGATGAGCTAACGGAGGACGTCACATCGCTTCTCGAAACACAACAAAGTGTCGGTGAAGAAAACTTTCTATTCAATTCCGATCTGAGAGAGAAAGAACAAGAGCTACAAGACTTAGAATCCAGAAGATCTGAGGTGTTGCAACAAATAAAATCAAACAAAGAAGAGTTTTTAGGAAGAGAACAAAGCGCAGCAGGTGCTGCTCTTGAAGATATTACAAAGATAATATTTGAAGCGTACATCGAAGCGTTATTGCAATTGGCAAATATAGATGAACTTGCCGCTATGTTAGATAAGATTCCCGGAGCAAATGCGTTTAAAAGAGTGTTCCTACAAACTAGTTGCCCTAACACCAATGCTTTCAAATTGGGTGTTGACGATCTGTTTGGATCTTTAAAATTGGGCTTTTGCGAGGATGGGGCTAACGGTTACATTCTACCCGGAATTCCCGAAATACCATCACTTAGATCTATAGGGCTAAAGGGTGCAATGAATGTCATGTTGGACAAATTTAGAGAAAGTCTTAAGAGTCTTATAGAGGAGATTATCTTATCACTGTTTATAAAAATACTCGAGCTACTGTCAGACGCCCAATGTAAATCGATTGGTGCCCTAGGCTCCTTGATAGCAAATGAACTTGCAGGCCAGTCAGCAACCAGAAACGGCCTTATGGATGCAATCAATGATGCATTCTGTCAAAACCAAGGAAACCCATCCGACACTCAAGATGATCTTCTTGGAAGGGCCGGCATACCCGCATCAGCAAAAGCTGGATTGGCGAATGGAATATCAAAAGTTATGCCCCAAAGTCAAATAAAACAAGCAATGCTAGACTGCGGAGGGATACCAGATAGTACATGGGTGTCTCTGTATGAAGTTATAGAAGAAGAATATCCTGATCTTTTGTTATTCATCTCCGGCCCAACAGATATTAGAGAGATATTTTGCACAATGGGCAATTACCTATCAGACGCACAAAGAGATAGGTTGGCTGACTCCATGGCTATTGAAGACCAATCACCACCCGGCCACCCATGGTGTTCCAATGAAGAAGCATTAAAGAGGTTCGACCAGCAAGTCGACTTCTATAAAGATCAAGGCCTAGATCCAGCAGCAGCACTAGATTTTGTTAACGGTTTGAAGCAAAAAGATTTAGATGATCTGAGTGATGTCATGCAGGCATTCATGAGTGGACCAGAGTCTATTCTAGAGGACGCGTTCAGAGGAGCTTTTGGCCCTGCTGACGAGACATGTCTAGACGGTGTTTCAATTATCCCACCACTACCGCAAGAAATTAAAGACTTTCAAGCAGGTATAGCCGAAGGAATGTTTGAAACCTTGTCAACTGCCTTTACAAGAGACATAATAGGTCAAAGAGATTCTTTGATAGATAACATTTTACAAGACACTGAAGGCAAAAGACTAACCGGGTTCTTCCAACATCAAATGAGGGTTAATTCTCAATTTTTATGGCCGAACGCAGGCAACACCGAGCAAGAGGTATATCAAAAATACAATCAATCCGGCTACCTCACTAGGGCACTCATGGGACAGTCTCTTTTCCCAGAAGACAGCTATGATGACAATAGGCGCCCCAAGCTTTTCGCAGATGACAATTACCAACCAACAGAAGGTCAACCCGCAGCAGAAACCCTAGATGGAGGTTCATACCACCCAGATGATATTAGAGGCCCAAAGCCAAGCTATTTGTTTCCAAAAACTGTGGGCATCCACGCAAGAAAACAATTGCTAGAATCAGCCGGATCAGTTGGATTTGATTCAAGTAATGCGTCTACCCCTACAGCAGTTCTTGCCTACCAAGATATTTCTGGTGACACGGCCTCTGATGACATTGCAACATTTGATAAGAAGTTTGTTATAAGATATAAAAACTATACCTATAGAGGTGCCCACAACAACGACGGAGAGTATGCTATCATAAAGAGTGATATATTTAAGAGTGAATCACTACGAACAAATATCAATGGAGAATTAGTCAATGATGAGGGTGAGGTTGTAGACACCAGCAGTCTTGGGTATTCTAAGATAAACGACTTTAGAATGAGGATAAGTTACGGACTAGAAAAGTACCCGAACAAAGTGGAGACTCTTGCTAATGGATGGTCACGAACAGTTCCATATATTAACTATCTTTTTAAACAGCATGTCAATTCTCTAAATCCGAATAGTGCTGTGGATCAAACAATGGCGGATACAATGTACGACGTCATCAGTAATCAGCTATTTCATGATTTAATATCAAAGATACTATCCAAGGACACACCAAATCTGGATGAAGATAGTCCGCTATACGAAGTACCAGTGGGATTTAGGTTCGGGTATAATTCAGAAACTTTAGGTTACAAAGACTTGCTGTACGTTAACCCCAAGACAGGTCAGCTTCCGGAGGGCCATGCTAACGGAGCACCCTATGACTTACCAGAAGACGAAAAGATTCTAGGAGAATCCAGCAGTGGATCAGATAGAGTATCCTTTCTTGACCCAGCAGTATATGGAGGAAGGTACTCTAAACCAAAATTATATATAGAACCTACTAAGCATGGTGGGTGGTTTAGGATGTTACAGATGCTTGTGCCAGAGCTTGATGGGTGCGAGCCAAAACGAGCAGACTTCTTTTTCTTAAAAGAAATAAGCGACAGAGTTGCGTCCTTAGAGTCTTCAATCCCTAGGGACAAAAGGCTGGAATTTGACAAAGACTGTATTCAAGAGCCTCCTTTTGATGTCCTACTAACACCAAATTCTGCTGCGTACTTGGAAGGCATAGTAACTGCAACATGTCGGTTGTATTCTCTAGAGTCAATACTGAGGTGCCTACCTATATATTCAAATCTTAAATTAGATTTTGAAACCAACTATGACAGTGCATTGTTGTCTGTCATAGTTGATAAAATGGAAGAAGAAATGATAGAGCAGGGAACTTGGGGTTCCGGTTGGACACTATCTAGAGTCAAAGGATATACTTACTGGTTGTTGTTTTTAGAACAAGTAGTGCAATCAGTATTTCGACAAGTTGAAGATGGACTTCTACCAAAGGACTCGGTATTGATCAATCTTCTAAAACAAGCAAATCAGGTTTCAAAAAACTACGTCAGACCCGAAGCTACTGACATATCCTTGTTGGGTGACATCGCTGGATTAAGTATAAATAACGACGGTACCTTAACTGATTTAACTTTCAATAGGCTAAGCCCATCAGACAACACTAAGAAAAGGGCAATCAGGATGGTCCGTGCTTTGGCCTTTGGCGCATATGGTGTGGATTTCAAATTAAAGTTAAAGGAGTTTAGACAAGAGGGTAGAAGTCCAAAGTTTAAAACACTAAATCTTCGTAAGCTTAAAAGAGTAACAAGAGAATTTGCAATTCATCAAAACAAAGATATTGCCAAAAAAATCTTAAGATATGTGATAACCAATGAATTAGAAAGTTATGCTGAAAAGCTTAATCAATATATGACGCCAAGAGCACATATTCAAAACCTTAGCGCATACTTGATAGGGGGGAGTGGAATTGTAACAGAGACGCTTCCGGGACTCGGAACTTCTGCTGAATTAGATGATGATTTTTCATATGGAGATATCTTAGAAGACACCCTCCCTTCAGGCTGGAGTCTTTCAAAATATCTACTAATAACGCGCTTCGATAGATTAACAGGATCTGTTATTCAAGTTGAAAAAACAATCGCTGATTTTACTGAAGACCTACAGAGAGAGGATCTATTCCCTCGTGACTCCTACATATCAGATGTCTTAGGAGACGCAGAATTGTTGTTAGATGAAAACAGAACCCCATTTGGTTATACTGGATCGATAGGTATCAAATTCGGCGTTAAGCTAGCATATGATGGCCTGACGCTTGCCAAATTTGAACAAGATATTCAAGATAGAACCTTCGAGCAGTTATTGGCCGACATTGAAAATAGTACAACTTTTGGAGAAGATCTCAAATGTTATATAGACAATCTAATAACCTCACAGGATTTCGACCTTGTTGTGAACATATTATTACCGACCAGAAGGGTTGGTAGTATATCTGGCATATATATGTATGACGGCTTTATTGATTCTGTTGGGATTGATAATTCTGAGCGTAACGATAAAAACAGAGGTAGAGAAGCATGGAAAGGAAGAGTGTTTGACGACACCAGAGATAAGCTTCGTGACATGTTTGCTGCGAGCCTTCGTGATAAAGGCGACACCAAAGCAGAAAGAGATAGACACAACAAAGATAAAAGAAAAAGAGCAAAGCTCAAAAACGTCATGCCAGACACGCTAGTCCAGTTTGACAGAAGTGTCAAATGGTGGCAAGTCAGAAAAAGAACAGACAGACCGTATGATTTAGATGGAGAAGATTGTGCAAATGACTTAATAGATCTATTTGGAGGATAAAGAATGTCAACAAAAACAATAACAACAGTGTTCCCATTAAGCCAAAAAATTGATGGTGGATACGATATGATAACTGAAGAACAAGCAGTTGATGCAATTAAGTTTCAACTAGAAAACCTACTTCGAACAATACCCGGAGAAAAAATATCAGATCCTTTTTTTGGTTGTGGTTTAGAGAGGTACTTATTTTTACATCAAAATGAAAATTTACTACCAATAAAACAAGTTATAAAAAACCAAATCAACAGATACATGAATTTTTTTAGTTCTTTAAACATACAATTAGATCTATCAAGTATAGAATACAACAGTTTATCCGTAAGAATAGACTTTGAAATATCGTCAATGAAAATCTCAGATGCACTTGAACTCACTATAGAACTATGATAAATCTTGATTAAACTATTTATTTTGATGAAGGAACCCTTGTTATGCCAAAGAAAAAAAATGTACCCATAAATTATACGAATAGAGATTTCGATTCGATAAAGGATGATCTTATAGATTATGCCAAAAGATATTATCCCGATAAATATAAAGATTTCAACAAAGCCTCTTTTGGCTCGATGATATTCGACATGGTCGCGTATGTCGGAGATAACTTATCTTTTTATCTAGATTATCAAGCGAACGAATCGTTTTTAGACACAGCGATAGAGTACTCAAACATAAGAAAACACAGCCGTGCATTGGGCTATTCATATGCAGGCGTACCTGTGTCTTATGGGTTGGCATCATTTTACATTTTAATACCCTCTAATAGTGACGGCACATCAGTTGATACATCATATTTGCCAACATTAAAAAAGAACTCTACGTTCAGATCCTCTACTGGTGTGTCTTTTGTTTTGTTAGAGGATGTTGATTTTTCAAAAGCAGGAAACGAAAAAGTTGAAGCGCAATACGATCAAGATGGAGGAGTAACATACTTCGCTATAAGAGCGTTTGGTCAAGTTTCTTCTGGTCGACTCAACAGAGTTGAAGTGGATCTTTCCAATTCGAGTTTTGAGAAATTTAAAAAAGTCAGGATAGGAAACTCAGATATATCTGAAGTTGTAAAAGTCACAGACTCAGAAGGAAACATATATTATGAAGTTGATTATTTGAGCCAAGAATCTATTTTAACTGAAACAACAAACCCTACGGCTCTGACAGATGGAGTAAGATCGATATTGAAACCATTTGTTACCGCCAGAAGGTTTATACTTGAGCAGGATAACACAGGCACATATCTACAATTTGGTTTTGGATCAGAAGATGACGACGACTCTGGTTTGGCCGATCCTTCGCAGGTTGCAATCAAACTGCATGCAAGAGATTCTATAACTGCTAGGTCAATCGACCCATCGAAGCTTTTAGGCACTGACAAATTTGGTATTTCCCCTTCTGCGACAGTTTTGAATGTTGTTTATAGACTTAACGATTCTTCAAACGTTGATGTGGCATCAGGGCAATTGAACTCTGTAGTTAATCCAACAATTAATTTCAGAGACAGGGTTAGTTTAAACTCTTCGGTAGTTAGATTTGTTGAGAATTCTTTAGAAATCTCTAACGAGGAGCCGATAGTGTCCCAAACGGTTGAGATACTGTCAGACGAAATAAAAGTTAGAGCAAAAAATTATTACGCAACACAAAACAGAGCAGTTACAAAACAGGATTATGAAGCAATTGCTTATAATATGCCAAACAAATTTGGCGCAATTAAAAGAATAAATGTTGTGAACGACCCATTAGCTAAAAATAGGAAAATCGCTATGTACGTAATCTCTGAGAATTCCAGTGAAATTTTTTCTGTTTGCGAACAGCGTGTAAAACAAAATTTAAAAACTTGGCTAGACCAATATAAGAGCATAAATGATAGGATAGAAATATTTGATGCAAAAATAATAAACTTTGGAATTGATTTTGAAATTTCAATTGATAATCGATTTACAAGATCTGAAACTTTGGCACTAGCTATCAACAATGTTAAAAACAATTACAAAGAAAAATTTTATATCGGTGAAGCAATATATTTAACTGATATTTATAATATCCTGTCTAAAACAAAAGGTGTTGTTGATGTAAAAAAGGTCAATATTTATAATAAGTTTGGCGGCTCTTACGCGACAACGTCTTTTGATTTCGACAAAGTAAAATCAAGAGATGGAACATACTACAGAACACCTAAAAATGTAGTACTTGAGCTTCGATTTCCAGACTTAGACATCAAGGGACTTGCAAAATGACAATAAAAAGATACAGTGCTAACAGTGATAACACTATAACAAACGCATTCAAAGAAGATCTAAATACCCGTGGAACAGGATCAAACATGGGCGCCTCGGATGTTCTTGAGGTTTTCTCAATTTCCGGCCAACAACAGTCCGGCTCCTCTGAAGCATCGAGAGTGTTACTTCGATTCGATACAGATTTGATAGCAGCAGACAGGACTGCTGGCTCTATCCCTGCCAGTGGCAGCGTTACGTTTCATCTAAAAATGTTCAACGTAGAACATAAAGACACAACTCCACAGAACTATAAGCTTTTAATACAAGCGGTCTCACAATCATGGGAAGAAGGAAACGGTTTGGATATGTCAAACTATACTGATTTGACATATAACAATATTGGCTCTAATTGGATAAGAAGAGCAGGTTCAACCTCATGGGGCTCCGAAGGTGGAGATTACCATCACTATCCAGACTTCACTGCTTCATTTGATACTGGAGTTGAAAACTTAGAAGTAGACGTCACAGAGCTTGTTGAAGAATGGTTAGGTGAAACCAAAGACAATTATGGCTTCGGAATAAGAATGTCAGGATCTTATGAATCAGGCTCAGTCTCTTATTATACAAAAAAGTTTTTTGGAAGATCTACCGAGTTTTTCTTCAAAAAACCAGTTCTTGAAGCAAGGTGGGACACATCTAGAAAAGACGACAGAGGGTATTTTTACGCCTCATCTTCTTTGGCAGCAGGATCAGATAACATTAACACAATATACTTGTATAACTACATCAGGGGTCGCTTGAGAAACATTCCCGTAATCGGCGCTGGTGCCATATATGTTGATCTGTATGACTCTCTCGGCGCCGGCTCTGCAAAGAAAACTCTTTCTATCAACACGCCAGCCACTGGTGGGTACGTCTCAACGGGTGTGTATTCGGCATCAATCTGTATAGACACAACAGCATCGGTTGTTTATGATGTGTGGCACAATGGCTCAGGCACACAATATCACACCGGAACACTGTCTGTTTTAAATTTAAATTCTCAAGAATACAGCACAGATCAGAGATATGTTATAACAATCAATAACATGAAAAAGTTTTATAGCAATCAAGAAACCGCCAGATTTAGACTATATACGAGGCCGAGAGGGTGGTCGCCAACGATATATACCAAAGCATCAAGCACACCAGAGAATGTAATAGTTCCGTCGGCATCGTATGAAATATTTAGAATCGTTGACAACTACAAGATTATTCCATTTGGTACTGGTTCGACTATCCACACTGGTCTTTCATATGATATGAGCGGCAATTATTTTGATCTAGACATATCCATGCTTGAAAAAGATTATTCCTACGGTATAAGGCTTGCGTTCTACAATGATTCGTTTAGTAACTGGCAGGTACAACCGTACGAATTTAAATTTAAAGTGAGAAAAGATGAGTACTAATAAGACAAGAAAAAATGTGTTTTTCGAATCAGCAAAATCTGCGTCGGTCGATGTAGAGTCCCCGGACTTCTTAGTAACAAAAAAGAAAGACAGGGAACTGTTCATACCCACTATCGACTTCACAACTGCGTCTAATTTCATAAGATTCGGATCAGCAGAGGAATACTACGCAGAAAGTATAAAAAGAATATACACCAGCTATCCTTATGATGGCTCTGCTAAAGAGAAAGTGCAATTTGACCTGTCATCATCTTACTTGGATAGGTGGATGTTCAAAAACAAATATCCAAAATCAACAGGATATTTACACTTTGATTATGATGCCCATGTTGTGATCAACAGGGGGTACAAAAGTGCCACTACACCATCTACAACTAAGCTTTCAAAACTTTTTGAATCAAAGGTTGTCATCAACGACCCAGATAAAAGAAGAAAGCAGACATTTGTGTTTGATTTTAATGATGGAGTTACTTTTGAATGGATGATGAAGAAGAATGGCTGGGACAACGAGAAAGAAACTATCTTTGAGCTAACATCTTCTCAATTCCAACTAAAAATGTTGCTATCGTCATCCAATTCTCCGTTTTGGTTATATGCTCAATCTGGATCTGCAACAATAGCACTAACTAGTCTTGCCTCTGCGGCAATAGTATCGTCCTCAGTCTCTGACTCAAACTGGCACCATTACGCTCTATCTGTGTATAAAACAGGCTCCAACATAGGTACCAACTTTTATATCGATGGGGTGTCAAACAATATTATGTCATCGCACACCAATTTAGGAAATATCGATGAGCTTACAACCATGTATATTGCTTCTGGGTCACATGGACTGCTCTCAGCATCCGTTGATGAGTTTAAATATTGGAACAAGAAACAGAATTCTTCATTGATATACAACAACTATCAAGGCACTATAAACGGTGGCGCCAATTCAGACGATTATAGAACTGAGCTTGGCATGTATTTCAAGTTTAACGAGGGATTAACAACTACAACCGCCACAGACAGAATTGTACTAGACTATTCAGGAAGAATTTCCAATGGATATATTGAAAACTATAACAGTACAGTCAGATCTACAGGGTCATCTTTGACAAACGAAGTTGGCGATCCAATTGTAAGGTCTTCACATCCCTTGATTGTGACCCTTCAAGCAGAAATGCAAGCCAGCGGATCAGAGTACGATACTCAAAACACAATGTCGCTATATGATCTGGTACCTAAATGGATGCGGGAAAAGGATGAAGAAGATAATAGCGACTTAAAAAAGCTAGTTCAAATAATGGCATCGTACTTTGATACGCTATATGCTCAAATAGAAAGCTTGCCAAATCTGAAGCAAAAGACATATGTTAAAGACGGAGACAAGCCATTGCCATTTGCCAATCGTCTCCTAGAAGAAAGGGGCATGAAAACCAGCGACATTTTAATTAATAGTGATATTCTGGAATTTTTCAATGATCGTGATGCAAATGGGAACCTATACACGAAGTCATTACCTGAAATTAAAAACCTTATATACACAAACATCTATAACAACTTAGAGAACATTTATAAGTCCAAAGGAACAGAGAAAGCATACAGAAATTTAATCAGGTGCTTCGGTATAGACGATGAATTGTTGAAACTAAATCTATACACCGATAGAGCAAAGCACTATCTAACAGATAAGAAAGTTCACACTTCTGAGAAGACAAAGCATGTTGATTTTGCAAACCCTTCAAGATTCGGCTCAACAGTGTATCAACAGAATGTCATTTCTGGGTCAAAAGAGCAGAAATTAGAGAAAACTTTAGCTCTCACAGCAGAAGTTGAGGTAATGATACCATCGCTTCCTTCCCCGAACGATCCGGGCTACTATAGGCCAAATTTTTTATCATCTTCTGTTTTCGGAATCGATGCAGCAGCAACCACCGGAACTGAGTATAGCTCCTCAGCAGTTGAGAATAATTTCCAGTTGTATTTGGTACGAGATGATTTTGGAAGTGACAGGGCCAAGTGGGTACTTGAGCAGACTAAAGTCGCTACTGGTACTACAAACGTTATTCTAACCTCTTCATATTATGATGAAATATATAACAACCAAAGGTGGAACTTGGCAGTTCGTATATATCCAAATGGATACCCTTTCGCCGGCTCCTTCCTCAGTTCTTCAAATCAAAACTATACTGTTGAGCTTTACGGTGTCGCACACAGTCAGGATATAATCACTGGTGAATTTGAATCTGTTGGGACAATGAGTTACGAAACCGCCAGTGTATTATTATCGGCAGATAAAAAGGTCTACGCAGGCGCTCGAAGAACAAACTGGACAGGTTCTGTTGTACAACAATCTGATATAAAGGTAGCAGCAGTTAGTTTGTACTATGATAAACTAAACAATTTGTCGATACAACAACACAACCTAGACCCTTCAAACTACGGACACAACAAAACCGTAGGGAACCCTACCATTTTTACAACTGATTTGAATAGCGCCACTATCCCAGCCCAACACTCTTTGGTGCTTCATTGGGACTTTCAGACTGTCACCTCTTCAAATGCTAGCGGACAGTTCACAGTTGAGGACTTTTCTAGTGGATCGTCGCAAGGTCGATATGGCTGGTTGGGTAATATATTTGCATCAGAACATAAAGGCTTGGGCTACTCCTTTCCTATTAATTCAACCAAGGTTGTTACTAATGAATTTGTTTTTGCTTCTAAAAAACAACCACCAGAAGCATCCTTAAATTCAGACTCTGTAACGATCATGACAGAGGGAAAACAATATCTACTCGAAGACGAAGACGTAACTGATAATATCTTCATGTTTGAAAAGAGTATGTATGGTAGCGTATCACAAAAAATGTTAGATATGTTTTCAACAATTGTAGAGTACTCTAACCTCTTTATGAAGCCTGTCGATAAGTATCGCCAAGATTACAATCGTTTAAACCATGCCAAGAGCATGTTCTTTGAGAAAGTATCAGGCTCTATGGACTTGGATAGATTTACTGACTACTTTAAGTGGATAGATGATTCTGTTTCTGACTTCCTAGAGCAGTTAAACCCTGTGTCTTCGAAATTCTCAAAAGGAATTTATGATACTATTGAGTCTCACATACTTGAGAGACCAAAGTATAGGCGCAAGTTTCCAACCATAGATCAGAAAACTTTTTCCAATCAGAAAATACCCACAGAAGGTGCTATAAAAGGAACAAACGAGCTTCAATACAACTGGAGATTTGGACATGCTCCTTTTTATAAAACACATAACGATAACACACATTGTTTGTGGCAAAAAGAAAGACGAGAAGTGCGCGAAGGACCAGTAGACAGTAGAGAAAAGCTAAGATCTGCGTATACAACTCACACAACAGGTACTGTGCCTTACTTTGGTGACAACGACAGGAACATATATTATGGATCAGGATACGCATTGAAAAGGTTTTCCAAGCCATACAAATTATCAGTGACAGAACAGAAAACCATACATGGTGGTATTAACTATGCACGTGGAAAAGACAGAGATATATTGAAAACCACTATCCCTGTGCACGGAAATGTGTCAAGCACAGGAGTTCCAACTGATGTTGTTGTTCTAGGTGTGGGAGCGGGTCATGGTATAACGCTTTCTAAGACATGTGAAGACGACAATCAGTTGCCAACAGCAAAGACAAAATATGGCACAACAGCAATTGTTGGTAAATTCTCTAACTTTGATGGTTCATCGCCAATTAGTGGGTCTAACTTAGGTAATCTATCGACAGCAGAATATATCTACAATTTGAAAGGAGAAAGGATTTTTCCATTTAATCTTATCTCTGCATCTGTAAGCACTGGCTATAATAAAATAGTTAACGAAAATTATGAAGCCAACGCAGTTTTAACTAACCTTCACTCTGATACCACAGACCGTACGAATGAAATTCCAATGCAAGGCCCATTCACTGAGCAATGGGTCGGAGGAAGACAATCAAGGCATATCCCTATTAACAGATATAAATCAACGGCGACCACGCCTAATAAGCTAGATCATCAACTGACAAGAGCCGAAGAATGGAGATTGTTGTTCGGAGAGCATCCGGATGAAGCCGTCAGAGACGGAGCCCTAGGTATAACAGGCCCAGACTATGGAGGGCCTTACCCAGACGACAATAGAAAGAAAGCAATACACTACAGAGATGGAAGAACAAAGCGACCTGTTAACATAGCCAACATACAGTACACAACTGAATCAGCCAACGTTGGAAACTATCAGCACGACTACGAAATTGTATCCTCTACCGGTAGAAAAGAAAACAATGTTTTGTTTAAAGACTTTGTAGACTCAAAAGACTTTTTGCCAACGCATATTAAGAATGAATTACCTAAAACAACAAATGCACTTTCTCTCTTTGGCATAAACCCCGGCTCAACCGCTGGTAATGTGTTTGGACAAGGAGAGTCTAATCGAATCAATGATATTAGGACTCTTTTGATTCCGGCATTTGCCGGTGTAAAAGCATCAGGAAGCTTTTCATTAACAGGTTCTACAAAGTTTGGATTTAAAAATACCGGCTCTTTTCAAGTCCAACCCGTACCCGTTGCTGGGCTAAATCCATATATCTCATTCACTATGGCAAAAAGCGCTAGTATGAGTGACGGAGATACCCTGACAATCACAGCATCTGGGGAAACCATGAGACTAGAAATTGACGGAACTGGCTCTACGTATGAACCAGATTCGGACTATATCATAAACACTTATCGAAAAGCTGTTAGAGCTTCTGGGTCTATTAGCGCACAACAATGGGGTGATCCAGCAGGTAATATTGGCTTTGGTCAAGGAAATTGGTCATGTACCTTATGGTTCAATAATACAAATTCAGATACCAGCACTTCAACTTATCTTGGGTTTTATAGTGGATCTGTCTTTACCGATATTGTTTACCTCATTAACATAGATGACGATATAACCTTTAGAGTGGAAAACGTAGCGGATACTAATGATACTGCGAACTTTAATGCAAACACTGCCACAACTCATGGTGGAGATTGGATACATCTACATTTTGCATATGTTGGATTAGACGCATCACCAAGATTTTGGCTCAACGGATCAGAGATTTCTTCCACAGGATATAGTGCGATTGGCGGAACTCCAAAAGACGTTCAATCATTTAAAATGCTTTTAGATGATCAAATGGCAATGCAAGACATTACTTTTTGGAATGTTTCGTTAACTGGTGCTGATGATGTTTCTGCTTTGTATAATGGCGGTGCTTGGAAAAGCCCAACAACCCACGCTAGTTCATCAAACATAACACAATATTATAAATTTGGCGAGGAGTCATCTTGGTACAAAGATGGATACAGAGTAGGAGATAGTTTTGTCGACAGAGGAGCAGCAGTTGAACGATTCTTTAGTTCAAGCTTTGGAACGGTAAGCGGGGCAAGATTAGATCTTGGAACGAGCTATGATGAGGATCTAGTTTTTATAGTTGGGCATGGCAACCTAGGAGCAGAAGAGGTGTGGGATAATGTAAGCACCGTTCTAAACCATAAGTTCACTGATTGGACAACAACCTACTTGTCCTCATCAAATTATGCACAATTCTTTTTGCACTCTGGTTCGGAAGGACCCTCCGGAACCATAGGGGTTACAGAGAGCGGAACTAGTTTTAATATGATACACACTAGCACTGGTAGTGCTCAAGTTGTATCGACATTGGCAAATAATGATACCCTGAAAGTAGGAAGTGACGTCTTCACCGTGGTTCACAACTCATCCTCAGTGGGAGTTACTAATGCAATAACCTCATCTGATAACATCCCTAGGAAAGCACTTAAATTTGCCACAGACGGCGCAACCGGACCAACAGGTCTGAGAAATACAAACTATTTAAACCCAACAAGCACTACGTGGTTATCTATAAGTTTTTGGGCTAAGATAGATTCAATTTCCGGCAACAGTTGGTTCTTTGATTCTCAAGATGAAGCAGGTGGAGGAGACGGTTCCGTTAGGATTCTTAGGATTGACGATGACCTTAGTATATATCTGTATTATAACGGCGTCTCATCAGCAGAAAGCTTTGATGTATCAAGTGTTTACGATGCCGACGATATCGGGGTTTGGAAACACTACGTCATCACTTGGCAAAGAGATATCCAAGCAACACCTAGAGTCTACATTGATGGCGCATTACAGTCATTAACAGGATTTTCCAGTCCTAGTGTGTCATCTGTATCTGCTATAGAATACATACTCATTGGAGATGAGATAGACAATACAGCCCATGAAGAACAAAACAACGGTATGCATGATTTTGTTCTATGGAACACTGGCTTGGATAACACCGACGCGATAACGTTGTATAATTCAGGATCTTGGTATGACCTTTACTCCCACCCATCAGCGTCGTACATTTGGGATTGGTATTTGATGGGTGCAGAAACAGAAATTGGACAAGCTTCAGGTTCTGCGTTGTCTAGTGGAACCCCTGTAACAGAGCTATCCCCAGAGATTGGAAGACACACTGTTGATGTTGTAGATAACACTGACGTATTTGTGACCGATGGTATCCATGGGAAGCTTTCAAATACTCTCTTTTGGAATCAGATAACCAGATCCATAGAAGATAATACTCACTTTAACAGTGTCTCACTGTCTGATACTGGCTTAACCGCATCAGTAATAATAACAGCAGAGACGACTTCCTCTTTGAGTGACCAAATACTTCAAGAAACAGGAAGCACATTTAGTATCTTAACAACAGTACAAACAACTACGTATCCCATAGGTGGCGCTGTCGATGGGAATAGCTTTGTCTATGGTACCGGATTAAAGTATTTCCTTATAGATTCAGACAACTCAGTGGTATCTAGCGGTCAAGATTTTGCAGAAGACAACGGCAACATGTATGTTAACTCTAGCGCCTCAAGTGATGTAGAATTTTGGAATAGGGTGACTGCCGCTTATGAATCATGGAGAGATGATGATTATCAAGTTACCTATACGAACTACAGTGACTATGCAAGATTTCACATTACAGCATCAGCGGTAGGAGTAGCTTCCAATTTAGGCGCCTTTACGGGATCTGGAACCTCATTCACAGACCTTGAACGAGTTGAAGGTGGTTTAGACTCATATTCTGATTCTTATGAAACATTATACAGGAACGTATCAGAAAGAATCACCGGCTCAAATCAACAAAAATCAATCTTCACAACCAGATTCTCAGCACCCGGAGGTATTGAAGTTCAGACTTATGGATATTTGGATGCCTATGCTCAAGAGTACTCTGTGTATAACTCGTTAAACTATAGAAACCTATCAGTCAGAGGTTCAGGTTCTGGAGAAGCTGGCTCAATACGTGCAAGAAGTCAGGTTGGAACAAGAGACGGTATGAGGTCACTTATGCAAAGACACGCAAAGCAAGGCGGTATAGATAGTAACTTCACCTCAGCAGATGGCTCAGATTACGAAAATTCCGCTTCTTTTCACAAGATACATAGAAACACACTCGTCAGACCGTCAATATTGGAGAGTGGCCTTGTTAAAGAAAGACATGATAACTTTTTTGTTCAATCAACACTTCCAAGGTCTGACTATAATTATAGCTGGGTTACTGCCTCTTTAGGACCATCGCACGCAGTTAGGAGTGGTGTTCAAAAGGTATTTGGATACTGGCCAAAGGATGGGATGTTGTCATCGTCTGCTGGTTTTGATTCCGCAATAACATTTCCAACTGCATCAGACATACACGGGAGTATATAATGTCACAGAATATTTATTTAGATTTTGTAGGTTTAAACACGCTAGTCAACGAACCTGTTACGTCTTCCGGAAATACAATAGGTTACGAGCTAGGAGAACCAACAAGACACTATCTTAATTTTGATGTTGCTACACCCAACACCGGTCACTACCTTGCTGCGCTTAACATACATAGAAACGGGCCTTATGGTTGGCCCATATTCAAACAAACAAGAATCAGCCAAAACCCACTAACCAGACACCTCAGAAAGAACTCTGTCTTTTCGTATTCTGCACCACTGGGAAGACTAAGGGAAATGAAAGACGGCAGAGGCAGACTTGTAGGCACGTTTCGTGATCGTTTTGGTGAAATGAGATATATAACAGAATCGGTCGTAAGTTCAAACCACAAGCCTCTAAGTACCTTTATAAGACTGGACGATGGGAGAAATGCTGTTCACAAACAGTCTTACGCAAACCAGCTAGAATACTTTTCAACAAAAGTGGCAAATCAAGAACACAATACCGAATACGATTCAACCAACAAATACACCCTGTTTAACGAGAATTATTTAAACGGTGGGTTGGCAAGACAAGACAATAAGATAGATGAGTTTCGTAAATTAAGATTCTCTCAAGTGATTTACCCACGAGCAGGCAATTCTTACCTAGATCAAACAAGAACAAGGAAGAATTTTATAGCTGGCTTTTGGAGAGATTCTAGAGCGGATAGGAATGTATCGAGAACTACCACAAGCTTTGGGTATCCTGTCATGACACAATCAATGTGGCCACTAGATGTTGGTATTGGCTTCAGCACAGGTATTAAAATATCAAATGGTGTCAATAGCGTCAACCCCACACTGCCCTACGATGGAACAAGAAAAAGCAGCGACGATGATGAATCACAAGCCTCAGCACATTTTAACTATGGTGGTGCCGGAGAATTAATGGCGGTGTATAGCCAAGTAAAAATGCCTCTCGCCTCTGGAACTGATTTAGCGACAGGCCAAAGATTTACCGCTTCTTGTGCGTATTCTATGATACACAGATCAACTATTTTAACTTCGTCACACAATCCATACGGAATAGACTATAGTTCATTGGACGGAGGTTCCCCTATACCGGGCACAGGGATCAATTCCGAAATTAGAGGCCTTCCTCTTTGGGAAGCTGCATCAATGTCTGGAAAATCTCCATTTTACGATTCATACAGCGAATACTCGGAGTTTCTAAGATTGTTTGCAAAAGATCACACCATCGTTCCGGAATTCACCATGTCTGATCATGTGGAAGATATAATCAATTTTGGCAATAACGTTAGTAACTACTCATTGCCTTTGTTCGAAATGACAGGCGGAGCCGAAAGCTTCAGCCACAGTGACAA
>Ga0080013_1000369_pt1 | contig 63712 bp, 51 predicted proteins | sample ETNvirenome_6_85_FD_69236 | JGI IMG/M metagenome (GOLD analysis project Ga0080013, IMG submission 69236) | Marine viral communities from the Pacific Ocean - ETNP_6_85 (SPADES assembly) (version 2) | ecosystem: Environmental > Aquatic > Marine > Oceanic | place: Pacific Ocean | collected 2013-06-19 | reverse complement strand
ACCTTCTTACGAGAGTATAAATGCTTTTCCCTCGACTATCACATATCCAGCATTTGTAAGTGTTTTTAGATATGTTTACTGACATCTTTCTTTTGTGGTGTTTGCAAAACGGACAAAAGAATAAGTGTTCATCGTTTGATCGGTAGTTGTTTCCTAGTATTTCTTCGAGAATTCGAAGTTTGTCAAAGTGCATGTATAAATATTATCAAATGTAATTTAAGGTGTCAAGGATTTATTTAAATTTTATTAGGAAGGATTACTCAAACGAGACGCCGGCGGTGCCGAGGAAGCGGTGTTCCGGACTTCCTCCGTAGCCTCCTGTATATTCAACGCCTAACCTAATATTTCCAAGATCTTCAAATCTTTTCCCAAGGGCAAATTTCCAGGCAAGTTTGGGATTTCGTACATTTTCACCTCGGACATCTGCTTCCCAATCCCAATCACGCAAAACATCCTTCCAATTTAAACCCAGTTTTCGTCGTATGGGATCAAATTCTGCTATCAAATTAGGAAGTATTTTATGTTTTATGTTAAGGGCCGAAATTGAGGGGGAGGTTCCTTTAAATTGTAAGGTGGGGCTAACAGTTGTTTTCCCGAGGGGTAGATGTGCCGTTGCGCCAGTCTCTGCCCCTGCAAAAGAAACGTTTTTTAAAATCTCTGAGGCTTTTAAATTTTCTTTCAAATCTTTTTTAACTTTTTGTACACATCTTTCATATTTGGCTTCGTCTTCTCGTCCCACAGAAGAGGTACAAATTGCCCATGGATTATTTTCTTCTTCTAGTTCTTCTTCTTCTAGAACAATTTCTTGCTTTTTGGACCATTTATCAGAGGCAGGTTTCCCCTGGCCAAAGCCCAATTCTAAGACGAGGGCTAGTTCTTCTTTGATTGTTTGCTTTAGTTTTGATTTAGTTAGTTTCATTTTACCAATCCTCTTCGTCTTCGTCGTCCCAAAGGGCCGCGATTTCTTCTGATGAGCGGGGAGTTGATGGGCCCTCTCGACGGGCCGCAGCTTCTTCTCTGTCATAAGCTTTCCGGAGAGACGTTTCATAGTCCTCCTCATCTTCCTCGGATGGCGCCATTTCTTCCATCGCCGCAAGCGCGGGATGATCTAATATCTTTTGTATGTTTTCTATAGTGGAAGAAGAAACTGGCTCTTCTTCATCTAGGTGGCCACCTTCGAGAATGTCCTGTGCTTCTCTTAGGGCGCTTAAGATCTGAGCTACGACACGAGGAAACGCAGTGCGCTTGCTAACATCCCATTCGCCTTCTTCTGCCACTTCTCTAATGAGTTGTTTGAGTTTTGAGTTGGTTAGTTTCACTAGATTTCTTTCTCTTCGTCTTCGTATTCTTCTTCTGGGTGGTCAGCTCCTAGTTCTGCTTTCCATTCTGTCTCATAGCCACCTAGGTCTTTCTTCCATTTTTCAGCGGTCATTTCGAAATTTTCTGTTAAAAGCTCTTTGCCTTCGGGTGGGACGTTTTCATACAAGGCATCTGCATCATGAATCAGCTGACTCATTACGCTGACCCACCAGTTCTTTTCTCCGGGCCCTTGACCTGGCAATCCACGGCCCGGGTCAGGCCCTCGATTGTTGTACCGTTCTTCGCCAGTACCTGGCTCATCGAGTTCTTCTTCGAATGCTTCTTTAATGAGTTGCTTGAGTTTTGATTTAGTTAGTTTCATTTAATTTTTTCCTTGGAAATAACCGCTTTCCATTCGCGCCGTGCGAAAGCTCGGACTCGTATACTCTGTAGAAGGCGCGTATTTCTCTTCCTCTTCTTCGTATTCTTCTTCAGGGGCGCCCTCTAGTTCCTCTTCCCATTTGTTGAACGCGTCTTCAAATCCCTGTGTTAGGGCGCGCTTTTTGTCCTCTGGCAAACTATCATAAAAGGCCTCGGCGGTTTTCATAAATTCGTCTACTGTATCGATGGTCTCGCCTCCGAGATCTTCACCTTCTTCTTCACCTTCGGGAACTGTTGCGAGGAATTCTTCTTCGTCGAAGGCTTCTTTAATAAGTTGCTTAAGTTTTGATTTAGTTAGTTTCATTTGGTAAGCCCTTATTATAACAAACTTGTGGGTTCTGCTTTTTAAGTAAATAGTAGCCAGCTTTAGCAATTACCACTGAATCTGCCATATCATAATATTTAGGCTTCGGATTCTTTTTTGGTGTATATTCTACCTTAAAATCTGGTTCGTTGTCAATTAGCCAATGCATGACAGCCTTCTTTGCTTTCTGCCCTCTGTGTACTTTTATCCCACAAAGTTTGCGTGCTTCGTTTGCTCTTACATAATTAGGCGTAAGATCAAATATATCGTAACAAAGCCAAGAAACGATTCCATTGAACTTCTGGAGAACCGCCATGGTTCTTGCTGAAGAGCCGCCGGAATTGAAAAACATAAATGGCTCTTCAATATAAATTTGGTTAATTGGGTACTGCGCTTTTAGAAAGCAAAGCTCATCTTTTATAAATTTTGCTTTTTCAAAGTGGTCGTTGAACTTCTTTTTATTGCGCATGTCCCACGCATCGCAACGAATTATTTTGCCTTCAAGGTCCACGACTGTATGACCAGTGATGCTGGTCGAGATGTCTAATCCTAATATCATATGTTTGATTCTCTAAATGTCTAGTTTTAATTTGAAAGTGAGTGCTCGATCTTCAGTTTTCTTTACGGGGGTAGCTAAGTTTGCCACTGCCAAAAGATTCCTGTCTTCATCATATATTCCTATTTTACTAATAAATGTTTGTTTTTTAAAGGACGAAGAAAAATTACAAAATGAACTGCTTACTGTGTTCGCCATTGGGATGTCAGGTGACTCTATATAGGCATAACTATTTGTCTTCGTGGCTAAAGAGGCGCTCTCATACAATCTGTAAGTTGGATTGCTTGAGTGGTTTAAGGCGCCCTTTGGGGCATATGCATACATCCCCAAGGTTGAAACTTCATTCGTTCCTTTAAAATTAATTTGAAAGCTGGCTGAATTGGTTAGAGTGGTATCTTGATTGTCATTTGCGCCGGCGGCAAAATCTATCCAAGAGGCAACCCGGGTAATATCCCCAAAATCATAACTAGCCTCTGTTACGGCCCAGCTTCCCGTCAACAAAACAAAACCCTCATCGTATAAGACGACGCCCGCCACAGAATTAGAGCCGTTAGCTTGCGCGTATGCAGTGCCACCAATTTGTATGAGTTCACCATTTTTATTTTTATCGGTGGCTTGTGCAACAAGAGTTCCCGTAATATAAAACTTTAAGTCTACAGAGCCGGGCTTTATTCCGCTGTCAAAGAAGATAGAAGGGATACTTATTAAGTTAATTTCTTGCTGGGACTTGTCCCCCAAGGAAGAGCTGTATTGATAAGCGGGGCTAAGATATGTATAATAATTTAAAGTGTTCTTTAGCGCTGTTATGCGCGACGCGGCCGAGTCGCCATGGCCGGTGACAAATCTTTCCCGCACGATGCTTGCGGACATCGGATATGAGCCGCTGATCACATCTCCGTATTGAAAGCTGCTATTATACTCTGCGTTTGTAACGGTGCCTATGGAAGTGAAGTTGCCATCCTTAGTAATAAAGGGGAAAATTAAATTGTCCGAAGCCCTGTCTACATTTAATTCGTATAGACTAATAAAACCTGTGGGCACCATTGTTGTATTGTCTACATGGGCGCCCGATATACTATATTGATTGTTTAGATATATATTTCTATCATAGACGTTAAATTGGTATTCTGGGTGCGTCTTTAAAGTATTTCTAAGGATGTCCTTGTCTTTAAATTCATAGTAAGGCATAACATTAGTAATCTAATCTGACGCGTAACGTAAGCTCATTGCTAGGAGTCTTCTTCAGTGGCTCTGATACTTTAGCTACGGCCAATAATTCATTTTGTGGTGAATATAAACCAATTGTTGTTATATATGAAACGGGCTCATTAAATGGCATATTAGCCTTGACGAGAATCTTACTCGCGCTTACGTAAGTCGGGTTTGAAGAATAGTTATAATCACCAGTGTTTGCCCGACAGAAATAAATCGTTGAATTTAGTTCCGTTGTGTTGTTAAACTGAATATTGTATAGCCTATTTCTTAGGCCGTCCGCAAAAGCCTGAATGTTAGAGGCAGTCAAAACGGTAAGGTAGCTGCTAATATCGTACGCGCCGTCAGGGGCGCCAAATCCGCAAAAGTTACTGGGATCCAAGTAATTGTTACTAAAAATACTAGCTGTTAGTACTGCGATGCCGGCCTGGTAATAGACGTGGCCCACAGCGCTGTCGGTCTCGGGCGTCGCAGAGCTTGTGTACAGTAGTCCATACTCACCCGTGGGGCTATTTACTTTAAAGCTGCTCGTGGCGCCATAATCTGCTATTGTTAATTGATCGCTGAGCGCAGTTGGGGCGCCCCCTGTAAAGAAGGTTACACTGAAAGATCCTTTTTTAATTTCGTCCTTGTTTAAAAGGCGAGCAAAATTAATGAAAAAGGCATCATTGAATTTATTGCCCCCGTTTTGGATTTTACCATCCTGGTCAAACGCCTGGATGTTGCCACTAATATCATAAGGAACTAAAACTTGAGCCACTTGATCAAAGATGTTGCGCTTTTTAGAGAGTTGTGTATCGATAACTGGTGTAAGAGAACTGCCGGCAGAGACACCCACCGTGAGATCAAAGATGTGGTTTGCGGAAGAACTTAAATATGGATAATCGTAAACAGATTGGAACATTCCATGAGCATAATTTTTGATATTATTTCCGCTGTATGTGCCGGATGTGATTGATCCTGTTATGGGGATCGATTCGTGCAACAACGTTCTAGTTGTCGCAATGTCGTTGTTCAAAAACGTTTTAAATGTAGTAGCCATATGTTTCTTCCTTTAACTCTTTTGTTTCACAAATTTAACTGGGATATCCAATCTATATCCCGTGGTTGCACCGGTAACTCTGACAATCGTATCGATAGAATAGAAATTATTCGCACCAAAAGGAAACGTACTTCCCAATCTTTCAAATAAATACGTGCTTGTTCTTAAATTGGTGGAGGCTCTAATTTTAAACATCAAATGAGTTCCGCGGGGCCCCGCCAGCGCCGTATTGGGATCGTCCAAGTCATCGGGGTCATTGCCCGGTAATGGCTTCGCATCTGTGCTGAATACATAACCCCCGGTAGACAAATAATAGCTGGCCACATTGTCGTCATCAATAAAAGAAAATGATTGGTCACTGGTGCCTTTATTTGTTGTAATGCTGCCAAAACGATTATCAATCTCCACAATGTATTGGTTCTCTTGCAACTCAGCATCAAGTTTATAAGTGGCCGGTATTTCTAATGTGTTCAACCCCTGGTCACATCGAACGGTTTGACTCGTCTGGGACGAGGGGGCAACCCCATCAATATAAACACCCATGTCAGCATCCCCAGAAAACGTGTTGCTGGTGGTAATGTCTACGGGCACCACTACCGAGCCCGATCCTATCTTGTTGTTAAGCGCGTAGCCGCCGGGTCCACTGAGTTGGGCGTTCCCCGCCAGCACAATCACAGGCAAGTAAAGAATGTTATTATTTGTAAGGGTCATCAATTTTGATTTCATTGTAGCTGTGTTGTTTGTAAAGGCCTCTAATATAGGAGTTTGTAGGATTTGTAAATCATAGTATGCGCTACCGCTAGTGTTCGTTGCATCATAGTTGCCATAGTTAATTTCATCGTCGCCAAAGGCGTACTTGGTAATTTTAAATGAACCGTTGCCCTCTGCTAGTCTTTTGCGGCCGGTGTCTGTTAACACTGCATCTAAAATAATGTCACCACTATTGTCTAAGAATCCCATGATAATACTCCTTTATTTATATAATTAGTAAGTTTTCTTTGTTTTTTCGTTCTTTTAATCAACATTTTCCTGAGCTATAGTTATCTGTTTCCCCTTGCGTGCTTTGATCGGAGCCCATCGCCTGGTATGGGTTCTTAACAAGAAGATTTAAATCAAACTTTCTTCCTGTTTTTTTGCTAGTAAATCGAAATTTATACTTGTTTCCGAAAACAGTTTTGTCTACGGGGGGCTGCGATCCGATGTAATCCTTCAAAGGCTTCCCGGCCGCGGCCGTCAGATCTGCTACGAACGTGTCTACGGAATCAAAAGTTAATAGAATTGACTGCTGATCTAAATCTGATTGCTTAAAAGTAGGCTGGATTCTGATGTACTTCATTAAATCTTTTTTGGATACTGTTTTCTTTTCTACAACTTCATCAATAAAAAACATTCTAATAATCGCATATGGCGCTTCACCGTCCTTGTTAACTATTCTTATATGATATATTGGGGAGGGGTTGGAATAGTATTTATGTACATCTTGGGCTCTCACCATATAATAGTAATCTTTGTTGGGCTTTTGCTCGATGATTTTTCCAAAATTAGAAGAGCCTCCAGCGTAGCCGATTAGGTAGTTCTCAAGTGGGGAAAAGTCTGCCCAAGAAAGTGGCCGATTCTCGGTTCTTAAAATCTCTATTTGGCCACAATGGTCGTCTTCTTTGTAAGTTATTTTGGTACCATCTTGTATTTTTCTTTGGTTTCTCCTAACCCTCAGTAGGGCCCCCTCTTCGTCCCCAGGAATAATCTCAGGCACCAACTCATATTCTCCCGTATTTAAGCTAGCGTTTAACAATATCTTGTTCTTTTCGCCATAGAGTGGGATGAAGTTGGCATCCGGAAAAACCGGTGGGTGGGAAACAATAGGAGTTTCTTCTATGTTGGCCGCATTAGTAATCGTGACCTGGGCGGCGTCTGCATCAGAAAAATCAATATCTTCGTGCTTCGGAGTTAAGGCGTCGCCCATCGTAACGGCAGTATTATAATAAGGCACTCGCATTAAAAAGACAGAGGGTGCATATTTGTATTCTATGTGCTTGGTCTCCCCGAGAGACGCCGGCGTCGTCGTCTGGTTCTCATATTGATACTGAGTCCCAACAACGATTGTGTGAGCATATACCTGATAGTAGTAGTCGGCGTCATATTTGAGTTGTGTGTCGATGTATTTTAAAACTGCCGTTTGTGAGGTGTTCGGCAAAAATATATTTTGCACAAAGGTCCCGCCTATCGTGGAAGCGCCGGCCCCGAGGCGGAATTTTACTATCTCATAAAAAAGTACTTCAGAGTAAGCTTCTTTGCCATCATATATCTCTCTCACACTCCTTGTTTTTTCCTTAATAAAATTATTGATTTTCTTTTTTGCGGCTAACCATTTTAAATTATTAATAAATTTAACGCTACTTGTTTTTTTCTTTCCAAAGATAATTGGCCTGACAAAACCAGAGCCTACCATCCCATTAAGCTTTTTGATGTAATTGGTTGCGTCTGTATCGTCGATTTTTTCGTAGAGTTCGCTAGGGATCTTGAAGTTGTCTAAATCCGGCATGGAATCCTCACTCAAAATCGGGTTTAACCATAGATTAATTAAAGATTCATTGTAAAGGGTGTCTTTTTGTGCAGTTAAGTCAATCCCCTTTGTGTTGGGGTTATCATAAATGGCCGAATCTTTCTTAATTATAGCCGCAGGCCAATAAAAATCGGGCGTAGCACCAGCATTAGAGCCACGAGGGTACATTGCCGCCATCACTACTTGCATAAATTGATCAAACAATGATGCTTCATAAAGTATTTTCCCAATTTTGCCACCATTGGCTGCAGGAATTTCTATATCAACATGCATTGGAAAAAACTTCTTAATTATATCCGCTTCTTCCATATAATCTTTTATTTTATACGCTGATATCCCAGTAGTAGCGTATTCTCTGGTGGTTTCAGTCGTCGCGTTGTCCAAAGAATTCCAATCAGCGGTGGATTCGCTAGCTTTTTTCAAAGCCTCTGCAAATTTGTTTAAATACTCATTAAAAGTTTCAACTCCTCCTCCAGACTTTGCGGGTGTGTATCCCCACTTGTGGGCGCCCCAGCTCTCCGTGGCGCTTTGTACATACTTAAGTGGCTGTGTACTATTATGAAGTTGCCATTGAGGCCCATGTTCGAGATCGTACACACTGACCAGTGCCGGCGTAATAAGTTTAGGCATGTCGATCATTAAGGCGTATAAATTAGGTATTACTGTTTCTGGTATATTTGAGCCGCCATATTTCATCTCTTTAATTATATTCTCGTATGGCTGCATATAAAAATTGTAATGTGCTTGGACCCTCACGGGATCAGAAATCCCCAGCTCTTCTCCTAGAGCTGCTTTATACGCGACCTCGGCAAATGCTTTTTGTATAGTAAAAGTTGCATCAAGAAAAGAAGTGTGACTATCTAAAGCGTTGCCTATGCCTGCCCCCTTCTCGTATGATATTGGATGCGTTTTCTGTACAATGTCATTAAAAAACTGATTTGCCACTTCCGGAAACAATAAGGTTTCGGTGAAAACTCCTGCTGCAGCATCATAATTTGTATCAATGGGTGCCCCAAGCGTGTCGAGATAACTGTGTTGCCCTACCAGAAAGATCCTATCGCCATAGGCCGGGTCGACATGATCAAACCGCGAAAAAAGCCACGCTCTAAGCCCATCCACGTGGATCTGTTGGATGTCGTGAAAACCCTCTATACTAAACGTAGGAAGGGCGCCCCCTGCCTCTATTACCTGATGATTATACGGCGATGCTTCCTTCTTTTCGGTTTGGGTGAGCCCCAAGCCCCAGTTCTGAGCGAACTGAGAAGAGGGTCCAATATCATAGTTGGCACCATACAAGTTGCCACCATACAGCTCACCACCGCCAGCCACCCCAGGTCCTGTTCCCCACGCACGAAGATACGGCACATTAAAAGGGATGCAAGTTAGTTGCGCTTGGGCAGCCTTTATTGTTGTGCTAGGATCAACCTTAATCTCGTCGGCGGCATCATCGCCTAGAACTTCACCGTTGGGGCCAAGATAAGCCATCTTTAATAACTACCGCCTTTTGATGCGCCGCCCATTGAAGGGGCGACCGGGGCAGATGCGCCGCCAGTAGACTTCTCGTATGCTAGTTGGCCGGCCGCGGTTGCGTCGTCGCCTGTTAAAACATTGCCCTCTGAGTCTACTATTACTTGGTTCACCATGAAAACACTTGCCTTTTCTAGTTGCATATCCATGGGTTCCTTCTGTAAGTTGTCGTCGAACATGTAGCCTGTGCAAATATATTCCGACCCTACTTGTGAAAAAAAGTTTGAATTGTATAACTGTGTTACTTTAACTGCCATATTTCATTTCCTATAATTAATTAGTTTTAATAAAAAATATAATGTATTACTCCCAAGGGCCTATCGGTTTGCTGTAGACGTCGCTGTGGGTTGGGGAGTGGTTGTTGGAAACAAGGCCTGTTGGATTTAAATTTAAAAAGAAATATTCATCATAAAGGGGCATATCCAAAAGACCATAAAGCCGCTGGTTAAAGAAGGGATATCTAAGTTTCTTGATTCTGCACAGTAAAAGGCCGTTACCCCCAACTGCATCATTAGTTAACGATTTCCAAATTGGAGTTTTGATAGTGGCGTTATATTTGTTTTCAAATTTGGTGAGGGGGCCCCCCACGGGCACTGGTATCTGCGACACCGTCGCATAGCCTGATAAATATTCGACTACCATTAAATTTTGATGGTTGTACCAAAACTCTCCAAATCTGCCTAGCACTAGACTTTTGTTATCAACGCTGCCGTCCCCAGCGTCTTTATAAAGCTTGTTTGTCACCGAATAGTTTTTGCCTTTCTGTATAAGACTGGTGTTGGAAGCGCTATGAGAGCCTATCAAAACTTTAACCTGGGGAGGGAGCCGGCTGAGCATCTCAGAAAACGATGCCTGTTGGGTGCCTGTTGTGAAGGCGGTGCCGGAGAAGCTAGTTAGAAATTTCCATATGCGGCTATTGTAGGCCGCGGTGTTGTATGACCCTAGTTTTTTATCAAAGTACTTTAAATCACAATATTGTTGGATGGCCAATGCTAACAAAAATCTTTCCTGTTTCACATCTTTTGCCCAGGGTACAAGGGACCCTTCTTGTTTTAATGTCTCTAATTCGTTCGAGCCGTCTCCGTAATAAGGAAGTCCGCTGGGGGTGTTTTGGAAAGCCCCTTGTCCTCCGAAGGGCCCTTCTTTTCCTTTGCCCCAAAATGCTTGATGTTCATGAATAAAGTTGGCGCCCATGGATGCTAGCGATTGATACTCCTTAAGAATTCTTTCCATATCGTCGTCAATAAACTGGCTTCCCGGTATTTGATCTTTTGACTTTGCGTTGGGGCCCCCATATCCGAGCCACGATTCTTCACCGGGGTTTCCGGATAGGCCAAGCTTATACCGAATTATGTTGTTTATTAATTTCCAGGGCGCGTTCTCTTCATGGCTGTCTTTGATGGACTTGGGAAGTCTTGTAAAGAGCGTCCACCGTGGGGGGCTTGGGGGACTACCATCTGGTAGGTAAAAATAGTTTTCATTCACAGTAAAAACAGATGTGGGGATAGAGAGGGCGTCCGTCACTGAAGACTCCGACGTCCAAACGTTTTCAGGTGTAGAATTTTTAGCTACGTCGACTTGGAATGTTCCGTTCCCCTTGAAATACTTTTGATGTTCTACAAGAGACTTTTGAGAAAATTGTGCTAAGTTAACTGTCTTTAGACCACTCTCGTAGACCATTATATTTCCAATATCAGCAAAAACATCATACCCTGCGTCTAGGCGCCTTGTGTCTACTAGCTCTGTGGGATCTCCAAAGGTGTGAGTAATAACAATATTTTTTTGGGGGGTGGCTGAAGTAACTGGAGATTTAGTTTGCAACAATGGGCTACCAGAAAAAGTGTTGCCGCCTTCGTCACAACAAAATTCGCCACCATCCACCTTGGGTATCTGTGAGGTAGAAAAAGAATTAATAAAGTTACTGAGCTGTGAAGTTAGTGTGTCAAATATCTCATATACTGCAGTGATAGAGTCGGGGCTAGCCGTTGAGGGGTTTAGCATATTCTTGATAGATTCCTTCCACCCCGTGGGGAGAGGCTCTGTATCATCTGTGTTTATGGCAGACTCGGGCCGTGTCCAATCAGTTCTAGCTAGTTGCATCATGATATCAAGCGCGGCCATAGCTTGCCTGATGGATTGAGGTGCAAGCGGGGGTGCCCCCTGCTGCAATGTAAACCCAATATCACTAACAGCTTTGTTTAAAAACCCTTCTTCAAATTTTCCTAGATAGGAATTCCAATAATATTCGGGGGTTCCGGCGCCCAATTTGGAACCTGTGCCGTTAGCTAAATATGTATATTCTTTCAGAGTATCGACTCCCTGCTGTGCGACTGCAAGCGCAAAGGTAAAATATTGAATTGTGGGATCAAATATTTCAATCTCTACTGAATATCTAAAAAGGCCACTTGATAGGGCGCCAACGTCATAGTCGGTCAGGGAGTAGCTTCTTTCAAAGCCGTTAAAACTATATGCATTTGGGTCCAGCTTGATGGGAACCAAAGAGGATGCCACCTGGTCTTTTTTCCAATTGTTTTTCCAGTAGTAGAGGGCGGGGAATTTATCATAAATCAACTCTCGATTTAGCCTATTTATTGCAAGGCTTGCCTTATTTTTTATATCCACCGCTCTTGTTGCAGTGGAGCTTGCAAGCCTCTCTCTGTAGACTTTAAAAGAAACCGGTACCGCTGATTGGTTCATAATGTTTAGTAGTTGGTTCTGGGCTGAGGGCTCTGTCGATGAAGCTAATCTATCCAATACCGCAGGAATGGCGCAGTGTTTTTTAAGTAGCTTACCCCAATCAACGCTAAAAAATAATTTCGTGCGCTTTCCTTTTTTTGGGCCGAGCCACTTCTCGGCACCAACTGATGGCAGAAGGTTCGAAAATATTCCATACTTATCAAAGCTGGCGCCAGCAGGGGTGGATCTTAGATCAGTATACTCTCCTCCAAATACTAATTCAGTAACAGGATTAAAATTAGCAATATGTTTTTGCATTATAGCTATTTGTCTAAAATCTTGTATTCTCTGATTTGGTACCATGACATAATCTAAAAAAGGATGCTTTGATGTGGAGTGTGTGTTGCCAGCCGCGTATCTATCGTTTCCGTCCGCATCAAGCATTTTGTGGACGCCTCCGAACCAAAGTTGACCCTTAAGGCTCTCAAAGGCCGAACTATCTTGCTTCGCTGAAACAAAAAATATCATTCCTTTTTGTTCAACTTTTCCGTTTTGGATGATGACTTCCGTCGCCGCGCGACCTATTGGCAAGAGCGTGGCGGACGCGTCCTCCCACAGGTCCTGGGGAGGATTTACCCCACAATATGCTATCGCGGCCAAGCTGGTGGGAAAAGCACCGTCAAGCTCTGCCGTCATCCGGATCGGTACTTTATGTACCACTGTGCCGTCTGGTAGAGTTTTTGCATATTTTTGTTTAATATGTGCTAATTTTTGCGCATCACTTGTATCGCCCCCATCCGATGGCGCTAAAAATAGGCCCGGGCTTAGTAAGTGATCGAATAGAGATGATTCTGAAATATGTTTGTATTCAGTTGCCGGCACTAGGGGCCAATTGGGCACAGGGCCGTCGTAGGTCTCGCCAATCCAACTGTTGTTCAAATATGAAGCGACATCTTGTACTGAAATGTCCGCGTTCTTCCACACATCACTAGGTTGACCCACTAAATATTTATAATATTGCTTTGCTTTCTCTCCGCTAAAAAGTATTATATTGGCGGATAAATATTTTGAGAACTCGGCGCTAAAAACTTCTTGCCAGAAGCCATCGCTATCAATATTGGGTATTTCTAAAAATAAATCAAAAGTAACTTTTAACTTATCTTCGAAACCTCCGTAGTCTGGGGTTAGGGAGGGCGCCGCATTTCCGCCCGGGCCCTTTGGTAGGATGGTTTGATCAATATGTGGGGTCATATCGTATTTATTGTTCGTGAGCGGCTGTGTGTTTTTTTGTTCTAAGGTGATTCTATTAATATAGAGGTTGGGAAGAACAGAGTCTAGCATCCCGTTAAATTCATAGTTCATTAGCAAACATCCTCTTCTTCTTGATTTTCCCCAGTTTCATAAATATTTAATGAATGTAGTATTTCTTTATGGGCCTCACAATTAAATACTTGATCAACATAAATATTTTTAATTTTGTCTACCTGGTGTGCCAGTTTACAGTACTCTTCTTCATTTATCTCAAAGTCATAATCAATATCAAAATAATAATCGACGCGATCTGTTTCTTGTACTTTGTCGCCTTCAAAATATAGCCTGTTTAGTGTTTCACTATAGTTTGTTTTTGCAGTGCCGTCCTCCTTATACTCTATGTTTCCTTCTTTATCCTTGACTACGGTCGTCAGCCCCTCAACTCGGAACACTTCCAACTCAAAATTCTCTTTTAAAAATTCTGTATTTATTTCTTCTATTTTCAATAAAGCGAAATCCTCTCTATAGATCATGTAACCCTTCTCTTCAAATTCGGTTGGCGTAGAAGGATCATATAGCACAGTTCCTTTGCTCTCCAAGTCTTTAAAACTTTTAGCTCCCATGTCTTTCCAGCTATCAGTTGAGCTTTGATTCTTCAATTCGTCATCATATGTTTCTAAAGTATACTGTAAAGAACAAGATAGCTGGGGGATAAACGTGGTTGGGATGTCGCCGCTCGAACCTGTCCAAACGGTACTGGCTCCAGAAAGTGGTGCTTTATAAAACCCAATATTCCATGCTGCAACGTTCTTTGAATTAAAAGCAGAGTTACCAATTGGCTCCTGAAAAATATAAGACTTATCTGGCGTTTGAGTCAAGTTAATGACTAGGTTGGTTTTGTCTGCCAAAACGCCGGGCATCAAATTGTAAATTAGATTTGGCTCCGCAGAGAAAACTCCAAGCTCAGAACCTCTATAAAGAGTTTGTACTGCTAAGCGCGGTGTTCCTTCTTGGATGCGCCCCTCTATGCTGTTTTGTAATTCTTTGGTTTTAGCAGCAGACCCGCTTTGTGCGAAACGATTATCATAAAGGATATCACTATCAAAAAAGGCATATACTTTTGGATTGAACTTGCCCTGTGAAAGCATAAACCTTCCGTATGAAGTTAATTCTAAATCAATAACTTGTTCTTTGGCATTTAAAAATTCCATTTATATATCCTCATAGTAAGTTATCTCCCATGCGGATCACTGCCGCCTCCGCGTCCGCCTGCGCGTCCGCCTGCGCGTCCGCCTGCGCGTCCGCCTGCACCTGGGGGGCGGCCGGGGGCGGCCGGGGGCCACGTGCCACCGCCTGCGCGGCCGCCGGCGCGCGGCCAATCAACTGGGTCGTCATCAGGCGCTGGACGATCATTAATAGATTCGATCTCGTCTGGGGATGGACCGCGGTCGTCAGGGTCATCGTGCGGTGTGTCTCGGTCATCCTTATCTATGGCGTCATCAAAGTTTGGATCTTCCGGTGGGTCTGGTTCTCCTCCCGGCTGAAGTAGCGTGGCCGGCTCCAATTTATATGTAGATTCTAATCTAACTAATTCTACCATAGAAAAGAAATCATATGGCCAGTTATAACTATATTCTGGTATTTCCGACTGTATTTGTTTTTGCCAGGGGGCGCCAATGGAGGCGCCTTTTAGTGATTCATTTTTTGCTGTTATATCAAAATAGTTAGTTTTCGCTTTTTGTTTCACCTTAAAAACAAGCCACTGAACATCGGCTGGGAAGGCGCCGGGATAATTAGAAAACATTCCGCCATGTGGCTTTTCGTCTGCGGTTTGTATGCCTTCGGCCGTGGGGTCGATGTCGACGTTGGGATCTCCTTTCTTCAGGAGAGGGAAAGTCATTTCTCTCGACGACGGGATCGTTGCTTGGCTGGTGCTTATTTTTCCTCCGGCTGTATCGTTCGGGGGTAAATTCTGCCATATATTTCTTAGGTCTTTTTGGCTTAAGTCGCTTTCAAATTCAAAAATTAACATGGCTATTGGAACCACTGAGTCCGGATTTGTTACAAAATCAAAAGTGGGTGGAATTACATATTTTTGCATTTTTGTAACCATGTCTTTAACAGCCTGGGAGGGCTTATGAGTTCCCTCTGGTGTGCCAAAGGGGTATATACCTGGGTTGACGCCGGCTGCGAGAGCTATTGTATGTTTGTCGATTTCAAAATATTTCCTCTTTGTGGCGCTGATTGCTCTAAACGGAATTGCTACGACGGCCTCGCTGATTGTTTTGCCTTTAGACAGGCCTCCCAGCTTTACTCTACTGTTATCGTCAGTAAACCCAAGCAGCTTTCTCAAAGAAGGTTGCCACCCTTCTTCTGGGTCCATAACATCTTGAACTGCTAAGTATATGCCGTTGGAGGCGGCTGGGATGGCACCATATTGATGCCACATGCCTTTTGCGACGGAGCCAGAACCTCCTCCTGATGGTAGCGTAATATCAGAATTAGTAAAATCTAATATAGGACATTCCCATTTTGGCTGAATTACCCACCTTTCGCTTCCGTCTTCATCAACCACCAGTTGATCCCAGTTTAAAGACGCAGTAGCTTGCATTGCATTGATTCCAGCAGTAGAGCTTTCTCGGCTTCCAGATCTGGTCGTTTCTCTAAAGTAAGTTACATTCTTCCGGCATTCCGCAAGAATATCGGACATGTCCATTTTACCGCCTTGCGGAGTTTTAAAGGAAACTTCAATATGGCTATAGCCGTTATAATAAGGAGGTGTAAATGGCTCAAAGCTAGCCTCGTGCCCATTGACAGAAGACGACGCCTCGCAAGGCGGCCCAAACGAAGAGCCGTAAGCCAGCGTGGCATTATTGTCACCTACAAAGCTCGCGGAGTAACTAGTCGGCGCAGCTCTATCAAAAGAACGATTGTACATTGTAACTTCCGGAGTGTTGTACATAAACGAAGCAGTGTTGGCACTCCGCTCTTGGCCTTGCTCGTGTATCTGTAGAGATTGGAAGGTATCGAACCGGCCGTTCGAAAGAACAATTCTCATTTTATATGTCACGTCTTCGCCGGCGGCCGCGGCCACGCTAACGTCTCCGTAAGAAGTCAAAGTACTTAATGAGTTGTTTTCCAAAAAGAATGAAGGAACTTCTGCTAAAAAGTTGTTCATTGCGTACATAAACAGCGGGTTCGACGCGGCAATAAAACTACCGCTACTATCAATAAAGGCTTGTGGATTAGGTTCCGCGTCTATGAGGCGTATCCCTTCTAAAAAGTTTTTTGGGCTAGCCAGGGCTTCAAAGGGGAGCCTGTCACCAAAGACGCCTTTAAGGCGAGGGTCTCCCGGTGGGACTTCGTCGTTATCGACCGACCCGTTAACAGAGGACCCTGTAAAGGTCATTGTTGCGGCGCTAAGAGCGTCCTGAACAATTGGGTAATCCACTGCGATACCAGACTTGATTGAGTTGTATAGTAGCCCGGGCGCAAACAGTGGCGCCAACATTGTTCTCCAGTTTGGGTTGTCCCCTTCGGCGTGTATAACTGACTCTCCATAAGATTGGCTAAATAATTGAGCTAGCTGCACAGTTCTTTCCGCCGGATAGAATCCATCATATGGCAAAAACTTTTTCAAGACTTTGCACTCAAAGGTTAATTCTGATGGCAGGGCGCGCCCAGCGTAATCTTGTTTGACAAGCTTAAAAAATTTCATAAAGTCACTGTAACTGTAGACAGTGTAGAACCCTTCGTCGGCGCTGCTAGAGAGCACTGAGCCCGTTAGAGTGAACAAGCCTTTCGGTTGTGGTTGTACCAAAAAGTCCTCTATCCCCTCTGGATTGCTTTTAACATAATAATCCATATGCTCGCTAATTCTAAACTCTGGTATGATACCGTAATCTTTCCCCATTCTTTTCATTTCTTCGATGTATGAGGCATAATCATTGTAAAATGGGTCTACTCCTGCTTGTGTGTTCGCTTCCCAGAGAGTGTCGCCGGCGAACATTATTCCTTCTGAGGCACTCTCTGGTGTTCGTCGGTTATAAGTGGCGGCGGCGAAGGGGCCTGTGTTCGAGGAGGAGAAGAACAAACTATATCCATTTTGTAGCTCCCCTTCAACGCCTGCAGATGCTGTAAAATTAGAGGAGTTGGGAATGGGAGGAGCGCTCGTGATAGAGCGACAGTCTAGTGGCCACATACTTTGGGTAACAATGTGGCCTTGTGAGTTTGCCCACGGGCCCCCATCTGGGGATCCCTCTGTGTCTCTCGCATTCCGTGTGGTGCGCCAAAAATTATTTGCAAAGTTTGTGCGCTGGCGCGTTCCGCTTAAATATGTATAATGTTCGCGAGGGTAAATAACCTCTTTGATCTTAAGAGAGTTGAATTTACTAACAGGGTTTGCTACCGAAGACATGTCTCCAAAAATAAACTTATTTAAAGAATCATAAATTAAAGTTTTATCATCTTGAGATATGCTGCCAGCTAAAGTAGAAATAGAATCTATCGTGTTTAAATCTAAATTACCGTTAACAAGGGCTTTAGTCCCAGAAACCACTTGAGGGAAAAAACATTTTTCATTTGCGTATGTATTGTCGACAATAATTCCTGCAGTGGCACCCCCGTCAGCGTAATTTTGTTTAAAATCTAAATTATGCACAAACGGCTTATACTTTGAACTTACTGGCGGCTCCACTTGAGAAATTAAAGCCTCTGTTCTTGTTCCGCCCGGGAATGATGGTGCTGGATCCATCTTGCTAATTTTCAAGAATGACTGGCGGTTAGTTTTTTGATGGTTTCGGATAATAGGGTGATCTCCGCCTCTAGTTTGCTTCCAAGAGGGCCATCCGTAAGGACCTTGGCGATGGAGGATAAGCGCGTTGAAAGCTTGGGCGCCTGGGAACATTTGTGCACTAGCATTGGTATCAATAAAGCCCACATGACCAATGGTGCCGGCGTCTTGGTTAGAATACCCTATTATATTAGTAGCGGCGCCGACTAATCTCGTGCCAGCTGGATATCCAAGAGTATTTGCAGATGAGGTTATGGGCTCATAAATATTAGAATTTATCCCGGCAAAATCAGTCGGAACAAACCCATCCGAGCCCTTGTCCACGTATGTTCCCCCCCATACGCGGAGCGCGCCGTCGACGTAAGAGCCAAAATCACTAGCACTGCAAAATGTAATATCAGTAGAGGCTAAACTTGCATTACTAAAGTCTGGTTGTTCAAAGCCGTAATATGCTGATCCAGTGTAGCCCGCGATCACGCTAGCCGTGATCCAAGCATACTGTAAATCAGATTGTGGGATCTGGTGTTGTACATGCCAATTATCATAAATGGTATCTTCTACATAACTACTGGTTGTTGTTGCGTCGGCATATCTAGGCGTTCTCCGCGGGTTTCTATTAACTTTATGATAAGATGCGCTCCCAGCATAATCTAATGCGTTTACAGAGCCGCTTGTCCCCGGATAAGCAACGCCTGCCAAAGCATAACTAGCTGAATTTTGTGTGTCGCTAAAGTACCCAAACTGTTTTGCATGGTCGGTATACAACTCTTGCAGGCTGTCGCGGACTATTAAGTTGCGCCATGGCAAAGAATTGTAAATCGAGTACTCTTGTGCCTCGATATCCAAATAGGCGAATCCCATTGTTGACGGATCTCCAGGCGCAGAGAATCTGTTAACAATAATGTAATTATTGCGCGCAAGGGAAGTTAGGCCGTTCTTAACCACGTTTTGTCTCTCTCTTTCTGATTGGGAGGCGCCTGGTAGATCATAATCTAAGACGCCACTTACAATTTGAGAACTTACAGAGCTTGCGGAAACACCCTCGTTCTTGACAAAATAGCGGTTGTTGAGTGTGCGGCCTCCGATCATCAACAATTCATAGTCTTTGGTATAGTTGCCAATGTTTGTTAAGTTCGATGCAGTCGTTTGCTGAATGTTTCTAATATTTACGGGGCGTTTGGCAGTTTCGCCTCTAAGACGCATGGCCTTTGGTGCCGCGGGATCTGGTACATTAGGCGGATAGATAGAAAAGGCGGTGGTGGCGGGATTGCCGATATAGATCCACCAAGCCTCTGGGCGAGTCGATGGGGTGTCTGTTCCTGTGTTTAGGGCGATGTGTCGATTTTCAAGGCCTCCGACATATTTGTCTGTAAAGGGCCCCTGCATTGGAACGCCGTATAAAGGCCCATAGGAATCTTCATGAAGATTGGTGATATCTATCCCCGGTCTCCAATTGTTGGAAATTATATCGTGATACCCTCCCGAAATGGAGGCGCTATATATGTTGAATGGAGAAAACAGATCACCCTTTGCAAGCCACAAATAACCATTTGGGTTCGTGTAGAAGGCGCTTGTGAGGCCGGCCCCAAATGGCTGTTTGCGTTTTGTTACTAAGTTTTTATCATCGTCACAGTCTTTAAAAGATTCTATATTGGGTATATACCCGCTATCGTCTTCTAGGGGAACAAACAGGCCGCATGCTGCGCCGGCTTCTTTACCTATCTCTGTTCTAAAAATATCAGATTGTTTATTTGGGTAAAAATTTGTACCGCCCTTGATCGTACGAGATTCGTCGACTTTAAATTTGTATGGCTTCGCTAGTCGTCGAATCGCAAACGTAGAGCCAGAATAAGTGGTGCTGGTTGCGCTGTCATAAAGCATATAATCTTTGGCGTTTGTCTCGTTGTTGATGGAATCAAGCATTGCTTGTTTGTCGCTATCAACGCTTGGATCACCGCTAGTTAATGCATCAGTTCTTTCGGCGCGCTTTTTCCACCAGAGACAGTTATCGGCCTGAAGGTTACTCGTCGGATCGTGACCATATTCCCAATCATAGAGCATCTCGTTGATGCCAAGAATATTTCCTTCTAAGTCTGGGGTTTTATCTTCTATCGTTGGAAACTGCCACTTATATTTGTTGCGCGCTAGCACATGGTTCTCTACTAATGTACGGATATTACTCCCGTATTGATCGCCAACGTCTGCGGAAGCTGGTACAAGATAGCCGAGTAGAACGTCCAGCGTGATGTCAATCCATTTATAAAAATCGATGTACTTATCTAAATCTGGTGTGTTCCCCACTCTCTCAAAGAAAAGTTGGCGGAGCTTTTCCATGTGCTTGTATTTACTACGATATTTGTTTACTGGTTCTCCGATCAAATTATTAAAATCTTTGATTGAAGAAAACATTCTTATCATTTCTTCGGAGATCGTTTGATACATGCTTTTTTCAATGTGAAGGTAATAATTTGTAGGCCGCAATAGATCTACCTTATTAAAGAGTATGTCATCATCAGTCATGACGTTGACCATGTTTGAGCTATTAACGAACTCTGGTAGCTGTTTCTTTGCCGAATAAACATATTTTTTGTTTAGGGTGTCAGAAAAAGAGGGCGGGAAACCAATGCCTTTTGGCAAGTATTGTTTACCAATGATGTTTCCAAGCCAATTGTAACGATTCTGTAAGCTGGTTGAGCCAGATGAAAAGTCTTGTGCAACAAACTCTCCGTTAGAGTCTGAGCCAGTTAGAGTATCAAAAACCCAATTCAGAACTAAAGTGTGGGCTTCAGGTACCCGTGTGCCAGTCATCGAGGTCTGGTATAAAAATGCGCTTCTGTAGGGGCTTGGTGTTCCGTAGTTCTTTACATCTTGGGCGTGCTGTTGTATGGTGCCGGTGGCTAGGTGCGACAACCAAACGCGCGTGGAAGAAATATGCCCATCAGATTTTTGTTGGAGCGTCCCAGAAAAATTCTCTTTATGGGCGCCAATGTATACGCTCTTTGGGTTGACCATGAAATTTTGGCCCGATGTGGAGTCAATTGTAGAGGTTAAGAAAAATTCATTTTTGACTGTATCTAGTACTTTTTCCACACCATAAAATTCTACTTTGTATCCGCTGTCGGTTACGGCGGCGGGACTTCCATATGGTAGGTCGGCGGCAGGGTAGATGGCCGGCCTCACAGAGACAGAGAAGGTCCAACGTGTGTCGTCATAAACCTCATCAAAATAACTACTCGTCAACGTTGGTATCACCGTCGAACCCAGACCGCCTAATTTAAAATAACATCTCCGTGAGTGGTCTTCGTCTCTAATTGCATAGACATAGAAATTTGCATAATCGGTAGCTGCCCATGTTAAGTCGTTCTCAGCGGTGCCCCCTACTTGATGCATCCCGAAAAGAGAGGCGATCTTAAAAGGTATATAAGCTCTAGAAGATTTGCTAACGCCCTTGCTGGATTGCACCGTAGTATTTGAATCTGCAACGCTGTGGCGCCTCGGAAACGCGACTTCTGTTTCCATCGTAAGCGCCATATAAGTGCTTTCAGGGTTTGTGCCAGAAATAAATGATGTAGAGTCTGAGTTATCGCTCGAAAAAAATGGGTGGACTGTTGCCTCTTGCGTACCAGTTAATGCAAAATTAACATAATTTTTTGATTCTGCTACAGATGAATAATTATCTTTTAATTGGTATGTGACTCGGTTGCCATATAGATTAATTTTATAGATCTCGTCATCAAAACCAAAACAACGGATAAGATTTCTAAAAGATTTTTCTGTTCCTTTTGTTTTGTAAATGTAAACAATATTGTTGTAAATGTTTTGATAAATGCGATTTTTTATATTATATAACTTTTGTTTAAAAAGTCTTTTATCGTCTCTATTCCGGAACTGTTCTAACGCGGTGGCGTCAGAAAATAACTCAGGAAAATATGTAAACCCGACAGATTCCAACAACCTATCAGAAAAAGGATATGATTTATAACTTGAACTTAAATAATTTTTATGCTTCAACTTAGAAATGGATTCAATCTGGCTGGCGAGGGAGTCAAAATAGCTACCGACCACTTGGGTAAGGTTTCTTAAGGGAGAATATTCTTTGACCTCATCTTCTTCTAAAACCCAGGCGGGCAGTGTAAAATAAATTGATGCATTGTTAGAATAATCATATTCTCTCCCCTCTTCCTTTTTTGTGCCATAATAAGAAATGACTTCTGGGTGAAAATTATACAAGATGGGATCTTTAAATTCTCTATCGATCTTTCCAGATTGTACCATGGCCGACTCAATGCTTCTGGCTGACGAGTTGTACCCCACAAAATTACCATTGCTAATTCTTCCGGAATAATCTAAAATAGTTTTGTCAATCGAAGCGGTAAGCGTAATGCCTTCGTTGAATTTGTAGTAAACCCCTAGGGTGGTGTTCGCATCGTCGCTGTTTGTGCCACCACCTACTGGTTCAATATATTGTCGGCCGATTTGTTGAGACGTTCTTTCCGATTTCCAAAATCTAAATTCGTCCATGGAGCCAGAGAGCTTACCCCAGCCCAACGTTGGGTTGGTTGTGCCTGAAGGGGTGGTGGCCAAGGCGCCAATCGTTGCATTGAGATTGCCGCTTACGTAGCCAATGGAAGATCCTGTAACAACTGTTTGATTGCATGCGCTGTCAACAAAAAAGTTAATTTCCAGTGCACTGCCGGTGTTTTTAAAAGTGAAGGCATAGTGATGCCACGAGTCGTCCGCGACGGAAGAGGTGTCGATATTCGTCCCAACGGTTTCATAAGAAAATCCTTCCGTCCCCGACATATAAGTAACTCGGAAGGGGCTCCCACTAGTGGACGCGGTTAGCTCAACGGTTAAGCGCCCATAATTTATGCTAGAAGAATCGAAATCACTGGTGTAAAGATCAAATAGAACTTCCTGATTGGTGAGGGAGGATCCCAAAAACTCACTTTTCTTTAGCCAAAACTCAACAGTATTACCATCGATGCCGCCAATTTTTAAATTAGATTCTCTGTTTTTATCGACGTCCCAAACATTAGCATATCCATCTTTGTAATCTCCGGTTTGATCTCTAATGTTTTTCCCCTGGCTGCGGTTTGAGGTGTTAGGGCCGCCTTTCGAGAAGATGTATTCATAAGAAGAGGTGGCGGGCGCGCCATACCCGTCTGAGGTGGCTGTCTGGGTGCCCCACCCCTCGGCGGAGAACAAGACATATCCATTTGTCCGCGGATACCCGTTTTCAAAAACATGAAGATCCAAATAAGAGGAACTGAGTTCCCACTGTACACGTTCCTTTAAAGATCCATCATAAGGATACGTCTTATAAACTCTATCAATTGCATCGATATAATATTTTTCTGCGGAGCCAAACCTAGCAAAATATTTTGGGTTTGAAAAGTCCACAGGGGGCACAAATCTTTGTTTTTTATTGAAATATTCTGTCAAGTAACCGACAGATTCTACTGGCTCCGCAAGTGCTTCTCTATCCGTGTTGGTCAAAATAATATCTCTTTGACCAAATATCTTACTATAGTCAGTGCTCATGCGCTCTCTACTCTAAATATAAACTCTTCTGGTTGTTGATTGTATTGCCCGTTGAGATAGTATACAAATTTAATTCCATATGTGTCGTCAGATTCTAGCAACGACATGTCCAAATCAAAATAGCTACCACTATTATCATAAGAAAGTTTCGTGTTGTTATCGCTCCCTGTCCCATAGGAGATAATATCCAGGTCATCAGTTACGCGATATACTCTGTAATAAACGCTCTCTACCAAATCAATTGGTGCGGCCTCCGAGGCTACACTGTAAATATTTGGATTCCAATTTTTCTTCCGCGTGTACAGCCGGAATCTAGCAGTCGTATTTTGGTTCGAATAAGCAGGCTTTAAGTTCGTGATGCTAGACACGTATTGTTGGCTTGGGTTGTGGGATTGCCCGGGCCAAACTTGAGTTAGGCTAGCCGGAGTGATTGTCCCCGTAAAATATTGTGTACTCCCGCTGTGCCAAACATCAAACACTTTCGTTAAAGACGTCGATCCCGTAAACGCTAGCGATGCCGAGTATACACCAGTCGAAACATACCCTCCCGTGACATTGTACAGATCGCCTGATGCTACATCACCGCCGGTACTTAATTGCAGCTTTGAACCAAATGGGGCAGAATTAGCCACAGACCCAGAATAAACACTCACATAGATACTGCCTGTGCCAATGTCTGGGATGTTTTTTAACTGGCCACGAACATAATTATACAGATAAATTTTGTTCAAATTATCTGCGGCTGGCGCCAGAGAGCTACTGTAATAAAAACTTCCACGATTGTCTTGAGTGGAAGAATCCCAGCGCGCTTCGATGTAAGGACGCTTAAAGAAAAATTGTGATCCTCGTGCAAAAAACATTTTAGTATAATACGAGTTACTGGCGTTGTCTTCTGTTGGTGACAGTCTAACACCAACCCCATAATTTGATTTTGTGCCTAAAACATTTCCGGAACTATTAATCCACTGCTCGACCAATGGAGTAACATCTAATTCTATATTCTCAAAGCCGGTGTCAAAAGAGGCCGTAAACGAAGAGGACGCGTCTGCATAATAATCGCCCCCCTCCGTTGTCCATAGGGTAAAGTTCACCCCTCCTGCAAAAGTGCCGCTTATGTATTCGGTTGTACCGTATTCGCTGCCCGTTACGCTAAAAGCCGTGACCAAGCTAGACGATAGCTGATTGGTGTTGGCTGCAGTTCCGGCGCTAGCAGCATAAACTGTAACGATAGCAGAAGCTACGGAGGCTGAAAAATCGGCGCTTGCAGAATTGTTAATTAGTGTCTGAATGTTGGTAGCCATCATCGCACTGGTGGTACCCGTTAAGAAATGATTAGCGGCCCAAGACGCCCCATCTGGGGCCTCGGGGCCACCAAATGATGATGTAGCAGTAAATAAATAATTGGCCGATGTGCCGGTCATAAAAAGTTGTGACCCGACAGTAACCACCCCAGCTGATCCGGTGTTCTCAGCTGTTATCGAGGCGCTGGCTTGAATTTTAGTGTCGCTCGCATAGAGCCAATTAGCCTCATCTTCATCAGAATATTCTTCCATGTCAAGCCCGAGTCCTTCTTGCCAAGACTGAGACACCGCAGAAACAATTAAATTGAAACCTTTGGGGGTAGTCTGCGAATGTGGTGCGTCGAACATTCTTAAGTAAAAAGACACACTCCCCGATGCGGGGATGTTACCCTGCTCCCTGTCGTAAGAAATATAACCAGCGGTCGTCCCCGTGGCGGGGAATTTTATTAAAACTCTTTCTAGCTCTGATGAGGCCGAGGAGGCTTGTGCAAAGATTGAAAAGACTTCGAGGATATCTGATTGTCCCATGTTGCCGCTTACTCCACGCGTAGATAGGTTTGCTTTGAAGGCGTTTGTTATTGTTGTGTCTGCGTCTGCTGTGTATCTTTTTATAGCCATTAGAGTATCGTTCCTGTTATGTCTGAATTGGGAAACTTTATTTCAAAAATTGTGTCTATTGGCGGGACGACATACCTTCCGTCTGCTGACAACGATTCTTCGATACTAATTGGAGAATCCGCATATGCGGCGCCGTTTTTAATTATGATATTAACATCGATGACGTCCATTAAATTTGGAATCGATTTTAAAGTTTGGTATACGTCTGTTATCAAGAATGGCTCTCCAATATAAAATGTTTTATCGAAGGCAAGCTGCAGAGTTGTGACCGCTTCATTTAGCAGGTCGTATTTATTAGTGCCAGGAAAAGCTAGGGCCTTGAACTCAATACCTATGTTGGCGATCTTAGCATCTAGTATATCTAACGTGTCATTGATCATTTTATATTGAGTTATCCATGTTTTCAAATTATTTTTAAGCGTACCGTTGCTTTTAATCAAAGTACGATCTGTATCTTCTGAGATGGTGTACAAATTTAAATTTCGCTGGTTGTATGAATCAGAATCTAACTCTATCGCCACTCTTTTAAATTTCCCAAACTTTGAGGGCATGTTGTAAGCAAGACTAATATAGTCTTCTTTTGTCACTGCTCGGTATTGGGCTGCAAAGTTTCCTTTAGCTCTTTGTTTTATTTCGTCGGAGGAAGCCAATGTCACATCTCCAATAATCGGCTCTTCATTCAGCACTGCTAAACTATTAGTAACACCATTTCTTTTGCTTTGATTCAAGGTCTCTGGTGAACTAAATTGGAAATTGGCGGTACCGACTCTTGTTACTGTGTTGGCGGCCGCATTTGTGTTTTCGTTTGTGTTGATTCTATAAATTATCGTTAAAATAGTATCTGCCGGGACGACGCCTAGCTTGTCGGTTTCATTCATTATTGAAGGATCAAATGAGGTGTCGGTGGTGTAGTCTTTCCCATGAAGCTGAAGTATAACCTCAGAAGGATCTTGGAGCGAAATAGGGGTTTCTTCGCTTCCATACCCAAACTGCAAAAAGACGCCGGTTGGCGTGCTCTCAACCACAAATCGTCGGGAAACTGCGACGGGCTTTAATATATAGGGAACAGTGCTTGAATCAGCCCCTTTGTTTAAGACTGGTACTTGTAATATATTCTGAGTGAGATAATCTACTTCATAATATTGATTTCCATTGTCATCAAAGACAGAGATTATTTCACTAATGTTTTGCCCATTTAATCTAATTCTTAAAAACTTCTGGAATTCTCCGATTGAAATTTCTTGAATTGCCAACTCGCCCGAAACTACTTGGCCCGCTGCTCGTATCGCATATGAAAGGGGGGCGCCCGTAACAGAATTTTGATCAGCTACTACAATGGGGTAATCGCTTTTTGAAAAATCTACATCTTCTAGCAAAGTAAAAATCGTATTTGCGGTGGAAAAAAAAGAAGAACCCTTCTTTAATATTGGTTTATAGCTATCATTTGGTGCTGGGTAATTTACTTGGGCCGGCACCGTTACATAAAAATTACATATACCAAATGAGGATGGGTAAGGCTTATATTTATAGCCAAGTTCGCTACTTAGCTTTAATACATTATCGAACTCCAAGGCAGTCTCTAGAAATGATTCATTAGTTTGATAATCCGTATAAAAAGACAACATATCCCCTATGTAGGCAACAGTATCCAGCATCAAAGAACCAAAAGATGCTTCTGTGAAGTCTTTGAAATTATCCGGATAATATCTTTTTACATAGGCTTCTAGATCTGCTCTAATGGAGTCAAAGTCTCGACTAGTGTAGTTTATGGATGGTTTCATCTTTGGCATCTTTTTTTTCCTTGTTAGTTAAATGTTACTAGAAACAATTATTTTTAAAGTATCATTTAAATTTAAATTTGGAATAAAATATACAATTTTAATACCCAAATATTGAGTATCTTTATAGTCGTATTTCTGTGTCTCGTCTAAATTTACATCGATTACGCCAACGTTAACAATCTTAATAAAAGGAACATACTTGCGAGCTTGCTCAATTATTTTTGCGCTAAGGCCTTGGTACGTGCCTTCCGTTTGATCGAATAAATAGTTGCGGGCCCCGACGCCGAACTCCGGATGCATAATTCTTTCGCCCGGTGTGGTTAACACAACCATTTTTAAATTTTGCTTTGCCACATCGGCTAAAGTTTTATTTAATTTATAAAAACCATCAACAGAGTCATGTCGTAAAGGTAAACTTGGAGAAAAGCCAACTGCCATATTTTTATTCCTTTTTAATAATTAGAAATTAAATCAAATATTCCTCTTAAGCTTTTGTTTAAATTTTAGATTTAGATTACATTAAGCGGATCTTCGCACCCCCCTTCGATGCATCCGTAGAATAATTTAGCTTTGGTCTTCTCAAGAAAGTCCCCCTCGGGGCTATGCATACCCGGTTTAGCAGTGATTCTAATTTGACCACCATGGTATCTTGGATTCTCCGGGCGCGGTACAGGGTCTGCTGGCCAGGAGGAATCGACGTATTTACCGTATGTCTGGTTATCCGGATCCGTGGAGTCGTGTTCCCATACCTTGTAAACTGGTTCAATTTCTATGCCCAATTGGGGGTTTTTGGCGGCGAAATCGTTGAGGCTCTGAGCCATGGCTTCGATCAGTCTGTCGTGGACAGCGGGTATTGGGGCGCCCAGCTCGCACGGGTTCCACATGTTGAGGACGCCGATGGTGTCGGCATCGCTGACCCCGCCGGCGTAATTGTACATCTGTTTGGCTTCGGTGGTCGTGGATTGGGTATAATCCACCACTGCGTCATAATACACGGTTTCGACCTTCATATGATGGCCGGTACCGGAGAAGAAGTTAAAGGGTATCCTTAACCTACTCCCATTCAGTTTATGTGGCAGATACCGCGAATTGCAGGAGTCATCAATTGGGGCCAATGTTTTCCACGCCTCGGGGCATTCTTTGGGGTCCTGGCAACCAAAGAATGGGCCAAGGTCTTGGTCCCAGCCCGCCTGCATCTTCTCGTCGAGGAGTTCAATAACCCACACCGTCTTGCTGGTGTTCCATTCTTCTTCCATCGTGGCAATATCGGCAAGAGCTTGTGCTTTTTCTGCGGCGAGCTTGTCAGCGGCAGCTTTCTCGGCGGCGGCTTTCTCGGCAGCGGCTTTCTTTTTAATCTTTTCGAGTTCGTCGAGCCACTTTTCCGTGCCCGGTTCCGGTGGACAATATTCGGAGCCGGCGGCGAGGTCTTGGGCCTTGGGATCGTCATCGTCCTCGGTCCAATTAGTGGCAAGGGACTTAGCAAGTATACCAACCGGAGTAAGTGGTCCCGGCATGAGCCATGGCGTTTTCCAAGTGGGATCGACAACGTTGGCACCCATTTGGAGGCACATGGCTAAAAACTTTAACACTAAATCATTGGTGCTGGGGGAATTGGCGGACGACTCAGTAAGTGCATTTGTCTCTGCGATAAGCGCATCGACATGTTGATAATCATCATTAATCGCCGCCAGTGTTTGCACCAAATATCTATTGATAGTGATCTTAAGGGCGCTTAGTAAAGTATCAATGGAGGGATAAGCTGACTGTGTATATTGTCGATACACGACAGCGACTAGGGATACTAATTCATTCATTTTAAAATCGTCAACAAGGGTATTGTCTTTTTTTATTTTTTTTAATAATTTTAATTTTAATTTATCTAAAGTATCATTTTTATTTTTTCCGCTGAGCGCTATATCCATCGCCCGGCAAATGGCCCACAGCGCGGGAGCGTCTGCGGATCCAACGTTTTTCACAATGGCCGGCCCTAAATCGTTTTTGTCACCATGGTGCCAAGTTTTCGCTTGCGCTTTATACTTCTCGTATGCGTCTTCTTCTACATATTCCATAGGTAGGCAAAAATATGTTTCATTCTTATTTTTTTGCCATATAAATGACTTTTCTTCATTGTAAGCTTTATAATCATTTCCGGGGCCGAGCGTTGAATTCATTACTTCGGCGACGGCCTCAAAATCTGTGGACTCGATGTCGTCAATTTTAAATATCATATTCAACCTCATGCCTATTTTAAAATCAAACCACAAGCTGGCATCACTATCAAAAAGTATATTTCTCATTGCCTTCCAAAATGTTTTGGCATATTCGTAATCTTCGAGGGCGACCTGAAGCACTTCGGCCGGCGGGGGAAGTTGCGGGGTGGTCTGGCCCACATCGAAATTCGCGTCTGTTCCCATTTTGCCTGACTGATTTAGGAGGAATTGGTTTATTTTGCGGAGGGGGCCGGCTTGGTCTTGCAAGGCTTGTTGGCCCACGGCCGTTTCATCGTAATCGTCACCTTGGGCGGGCGGCCCGAACTCTTTAGCGTAGCCCATCATAGCGATTGTACTGCCCCTTCTCCTGTGCATTTCGTTGCTGTTTTGTGGTACACTGTCGGGCGAACCTAGGTCGCCGCCAACTGCCAGATTTGTTGATACGACCCCTCTATTGGCCCAATTCCACTTAGGTATATCGACCTGAGTCGTGTAGTTGCCGCCCTCATACGATTGAAAGGGGCCGGCCACGGAGCCATCATCTTCTTTTTGCCAATAATAACAGGAATGGTTGCCGGTGTCAAGGGGGACGTTGTATGAGAACTGCTTAGGGTTTGTGTAGGGATCAAGTGTGGGTGCGACCATATAAGAAGAAACGAGTCTCTGAAAAAGACTGTTTTCGAAACTCTTTGTATCTACCGAGGTGTTGCCTGCGGTCGGGTGAAATAGAAATGAGAAAAACGCGTCGAACATTTTCTGTGTGTCTAGCTGGTCTCCGGGGCTTGTATAGCCTGTTTGCTCGAATGCCTGGTCTTCAATCGTTGTAATCATATCTTCGATGAATGTCTTGACAAATGTGGCGTGTTTATTAGACGAGATGATATCTGTCCAAAGGGCCAAATCGAAATCGGATACGTGCTCGGGGAAAAGGCTGCACATCGCCCTTTTTTGATCATAAGCCACTTTGAAGCTTTTCCAAAATGCGGCGGCGCCATCTTTCCAGCGCTCTTTTGCTGTTGGGGCGGATGCGGCGCCTTTATCCAGCGCTGAGTCTATTCTTATGTATGGTTGAAAAAAGAAGCCTCCCGACCATGGTAAATCATCGTTTTCCCCGCGGTTTGGCCAGCCCGTATTGGCGAAAAAATCTGTAAGATCTTCAAAATTTTCATTTGAGTCTTTCGCGCCCTTAAATTGAAGGGGCCAGTCATTCGACGTCGTAGAAAGTAGGCGCATTGGACACAGGCCTGAAAAAGGTTTTTCGGACTTCTCAAGGCCGCCGGCTGTGTGGTGGAGCCCGGTGCCATAATCAAAAGGATATAAATTAGGAGACCAATATTCTGGTGAGGACGATATTACGTACTCTACAAGCTTGTCTGAAAGAATGTTTTTAATTGCCGGGTCATCAACATTTTCATATATTTTAAATTTTTCCTGCCACACAGGATCTATAATTGCCTGGACGCGATGATCGAAAATGTCACTAATTTCATTTGCGCTTTCTAGGATCAAGACCTTTAAGCAATCTTTTGGTGATCGTAACACCGGTATTGGCCCCAGTGGGCCCTGTACAGGTTCGTCGGATACCGATGATCCTGGTGGGGTGGGAATTGTTTCTCCTGTTTGGATGCGACCGTTAATGATTTTTGATGAATAATCGAGTACTTTTTCATAATTATCTTGACCCACTGATGAGTGTAAAGAATCGGACACATTATTCAATATCAACGCCATATAAGGCTCGGCCTGCGTGATGTCTCCCACTCTTAAAAATCCAAAAATAAATATATTTTTTAAGCACTCTTCTACAATACACACTTTTAGTAACATTTTAACAATGCCGAACACAGCTGCTACTTCAAGAGCATTGGGGGTATCAAATCTGCTTATTGCGCACTCTAAATTTTTTCGTATTTGGTCGACGTCCTTCTTAAGTTTGTCTGGGTTAAGGAGGGGGGTGGCGCCGATATCAGTACTGCATGCCTGTTCTGCTTCTAAATCCGTGAGTGGTATTTTATTAAAAACAACCCCATTAAACAAATCATGATGTGTGGATTCAACAAAAACATTTTCAAGTGTTAGTTGAATGATATCAACATAGTATTTAGCATAATCTATTTCATCGGGCTTAAACCCGGGGGTAAGTTGTCGTAAAATCGGAGATTGGATCCTAGTATCCTGCCACGACTCGCCGGCGTCGGCGTAGGAGACACCGGCCAACGCGTTGATCGACGCGACGTCCGTGGCATCGGGCCATTCGTATAGCACCTTATTACTCATCGCTTCTATTACAATAATTTTTACGCTATTCTTTGGTATTTGAAAACCCTTAAAAGACACGGTTTGCGTCGCTGGATTGAAGCATAAATATATTTCTTTCTTGGCGCTGGTGGCTGTTGGTGGTACTTCATATCTAAATATGTCCATGCCGCCAAAGGCCACCAAATGAACATCTGTCGCTGCAGCTGTTTCTAGCGCTTCCAACAAGGCCCCCCCAACAGTTTTGGATTTATTTTCCTCCGTCCATCCCATGGCATTTGCCCACATTGCTGCTTTGGCCTCGTCCTGTGCTGCTGTAATCTGGCTAGCCTTGGGTATGGTGCCTGGTGGAAGCTCATTGCCTTCGTCGTCGACCATTTTTATCTTCGCATCGAGGATGCCCTGGGTAAAGCCCACCTGAGCTTCTGTCTGCGCCATTAGGAGCGATTTATAAATATCTATGGTGTTGTTGAATAAAGTGTTAATTGCCTTGAAGGTGGAATCGTTCATGCGTTCAAATGTGTCTACAATTGGCGCCGGCGTTTGGGTTTGCATGAGAGGCTTTTGTCCAATCTTTCGCGGATTACATGGTCCACAAAATATAGGTGGCATCATATCTACTAATTTATCCTGATCTAAAAGAGGTAGCATTGCCACAATATCTTCAAGCAATGCTTCCTTGTTCTTGTTAGCTAGCTTGGGGATATCTGCCGGATCGATGGTCTCGGCAAACTCGGCGATGGATACCGGATCGCAGAAATTAATTAATTCTGCTTCAGTGTCTTCCCACTCATTTATCATATCCTCGAAGAAAATAGGATCGATACGGGAACCAATGCCGGCAAGCAAAGTATGAATGGCATCAATGGGAATGGCCCCTACCTCTGGCATGCCACAAAAAGAAGTCTCTATATCTTCTAAGCTTTTCCCCGCCGCTAGCGCATTGGCAGCGTTAACGCATGCAGTAGTAGGAGAAGTCAGTATTGGTGAGTGACCACCGGGTAGTTTTATCTTTTTGTATAGGTCATCAGCCGAATTGTCATGGCATGGGGTGGTAAATATTCTTTTAAACTCATGAGGGCTAAATTGACCTCCTAAATTATTCAGTGACTCCATCAGAGCCAGTATCTCTCCGCTAAATCCGGCGGCGGAAGCCATATCTTTAATATCGTTTTTTAACTTATTGAAATCCATATCTTTGTACAAAACAGAATTCTTAACCATATTACTGAAATTTTTCTCCGAAAAGGGGTTGGCGGGCCATCCACACTCACCTGTGGCCAAACTTCCAAGCACAGTGTCTTTAACGTGGTTTAAAACAATTATAATAGCTCCAAACACCATGGCAACAAGGACCTCCACCAAGGCCGTAGCGATGCTCTTTGCAAAGTCTGAGAGGGTGCGCCGATCCATGGTATAGAATGGCTGCAACAAGCGATCCAGCGACACTGAAGTTTGTTGTTCAATAGCTTGTGCTTTGTTGGACGCAAAAACATCTACAATATCACTAACAGTGTCCTTCATGTCTTCTACGAACCCAAATATTTGTTGTACCGGTCCATAGACTGTGAGTATGCAATTACAAATCGCCTCTTCGTGTTTCGACTGTAATGCGAGGAGCATCTCTTCAGAAAAATCGTCGGCTGGGCGCCCCAGCAATTGTTGAAACTCAGGGTCAGAACAATAAAGTTCATTAACCGCGGCCATGTCAAGTTCCGATTTTATCGCATCTTCGGCCGTTTTTTGGAATTTATCGGGGGCGCGCACTTTTGCCTGTTCATACAATTTGCGCCTTCTATTTAGCATTTTAGTCTCTAAAAAAGTAACTGCATCGCTGTTTCCTGTTTCATGTAAGCAGGGAATAAGTTTTGCTTTGATTTCAATGAGCGGCATTGTTTTAAAAATTGTGCTACAGAGCTTCCTGCGCAAATCACCATCTGGTATACACTTAACGATGGCGGTCAATGCTAGTTTGATTAATTCTGTCATTGGCACTTTATTAAGCAAGTTATCATAGACTGCAGTCATGGAAAGCATTTCAGAGGTTAGAGCGTCAAGCATTATTTTGTCTCCACCGTAGACTACTTGTGCATTAGCTGCGCCCAAGAGGCGCTGGCGGACATGCGGTGCCATAATAACGGTAGGATCTCGTGTATATAAAATATTTTTAGTGATATTTCCTGCGGATTTTGCTGCATTTCCTATGTCCATTATCTTTTTAACATAAAACTCTGCTTCTGTTTCAGATGTATCATACGTCGCTTCAGTGCGTGGTGGAGGGTAGACAAAAGACCTAATAAAACGAAGAAATGATTCTTGCGCGCTAAAAAGAAATTGGCGTTTGTTACCAACCAAATATTTAGAGTATCTTCTCATGATTTCCGGAAGATAAAATAATAAACCATTCACGGTTGGAGTGTCAAAGGGGGGAGTGGTTTTTAACTTATCAATGCCTTTTTTTAATGTATAGGCATTGATATTGTTTTCATCGCATAAACAATCTGGGGTTTCACTATAGGCCACATAGTGCAATTGCATCTCTTCCGTGAAACCAAATTGAAGTGCACCCTTAGAAGATTCGCCGAGACCGGGCTTACCATTTAATTTTAAAAATTTATTTAAGAGTTCCGCGATTTTCGAAACTTTACCGGCGAAGCATGCCGCATCAAAATCTATATGTATTGAAGATCTTTTGATCTCATGGCCAAAACGATTCAATATAGATTGGAGATCGCTCAGATCTTTTTTTAGTGATTTCCCAAAAAGAATCACAGTTCGAGTCGTCCCGCCGAAATCTAAACATGGGCTAAGTCTTGGGGGTAGCGCATCTATCCACGCCCTAGGGAACATTACTTTTAAAAATAAATTTTGATGTTCTGGTGGCCTTGGATCTATGTACCAGGCTTCTGCGGCGATTTCGAAGCCTTCCTTGCCTTTGGTTTTAGAATCTATTGGGAAGAACCCCATTGTTTCAGACTGTTTTTTATGATTTGAATTGATGGCTTTAGCTAGATCATTTGCGGCCTTGTCTAGGGCCCAACGCTTCGCGGCGTTTAAAAAATATTTAGATTGGGCAGTATCTCCTTTAAGGAGGTTGGTGACGTTCAACTTGCCATTTACAAAAAATGGCTTTAGGCTCGGATTATCCTTCATTGTTTCGTATATCACCGGAACTATGTAAAAACTTCCATCTTTTGAAAGGTGTGTGGATGTATTCTGATACCATCGATTGTGTGGGGAGACCTGGGAAGCAATAATTTTATATTGGCCCTCATCAACAATGGTGGTCGCTGGGGCTACCCCGTACTGATCGTACAACTCAACTATAAATTTCCATGCAGAAATTGTGGGCTTTGTACCATAAAAGTCTTCTTTTTTGTCGGCGACGAAAACATTCTTGCTGGGGGTGTAAGTTATGGTTATTTCCCCGTCCGCCTCTCCCTCTTCGACCTTTGGGTACCCCCTCTCAGGGAACTCCTTGAGTCTTTCGTATAGTCTTTTTAACTCTTTGTCTAAAAAATTGTCTGTTTTTTGTTGTTCAGCCATGTTTTATTCTCTTTAGGTTGTTTTTACTTGTCGGCTTAAAATGCTCTTGTCGCTACCCGTCGATAGATACGTATGTCGGATAGCCTCTAATGTAACGTGGAAGGCACTGCACTCCTTTGCTTGTGTTGCAATCTGTTTTACCGCGGTCATTTGACCTTCGACCATGCATTCGGCGCTTGGGAAACACTTCCCACCGTTAAGGTTGGTTGGCCCTCCGGTGGCTAGCTGGCTAAGACACATGTTGGCCACTTCGTAGTGAGCGTGATCTTTTACTGCATTATTAAATCTAGCTTGTGATTCCCACATTGTGTACATTGTATCAGATAATTTAGCAATTCTATCCACTATTTCGTCTAACGCTGCAACTAAAAGCTCTCCTCTTGGTACCGGCTGTAGAACATTAAACGTGACTTTTTGGCCAGTAGGGAGGCCTTTAATTGCATTGGTGCGCACCACAGGTAATAATTTTAGGGCGCCTTGTTCGTCTAGGGTTGGAACGTTGCCCCCAATAAATTCAATATTTCCTACAGATCTTATTGGGCGCCCTTTTGAGTTGGCAGTATCATCTCCTGATATAATTTTAACCGTACTCCGAGCGATACATCTAACCTCGTCTGCCTTGGTTACTACGCATGATCTGTTTTCAACATTTATGCCAGAACACTTAAATTCAAGATCTACATTCGAATTTTGCGAGATGTATACCATTGCCGCGTCGCGAGTGGCGCTGGGGTTTACAGGAACGTCAGGTATGTTTCCTCGAAATTGTTCAGTAGAAGCCAGCCCGGCGGTCAAGCGTATGCAGCCGGCGGCCTGTTGGCCAAGTCCGCTGGTATCACTTCCATATTTAAAACCTTCCCTATCGTTAATGCGTGCCCAACCAATCTCCATGTGAGAGCTGTCATTCCCAAATATTTCTGAGGTAGGGGGCCGGTTTAATTTAGGAAGCTTTTGGTTGTTTGGTTCACCATCAATTCCCGAAGCCGTTTCCGTTGCCTCTTCGTCTGTTAAATTTGCCGGCGCTTGATCTAGATCGGGGTTGCGCCACGGATAGGTGTCTTTCGTTGGTTTGGTTTTTTTCAGAGTACAGTCAGTCATAATTTAATATTCTCCTTATATAATACTTGAGCTTTTATAATCGCACCCTAAGCTTTTCAGGCGTCTGATCGCCCATTTTGGATAATCGCTAGTTTCGTGAGAGCCCCACTCTCTACCTATGCGCACATGAAAATGGCTTTCATGATGTTTTTTATGTTTAAGAAGCGCCATCAACTGGTTAACAAAATCTAATTTTCCAAACAGGTTTTCTTTCAAAAATGTTTTAAATGCTTTATCTACTTTTAAAACCTCTTCTGAGGGTCCAGATGATGTCCCATCTGCGGCTATAAAAGTTGCTCTATCTCGTATACGCTTAAAGAACTTCTTATCTAAAAAGATGACTTTGGCTCCATAAAATTTAGACAATATCATAAATACCAATGTTTTATCAACGTCCAACTCCTTCATTAAGACAACCTTTTTGTTCTTACTGGGTTCTCCAAGTGGGGTCGGCGGAGATGTATTCAAGTTTAATTGTGGCAACAACACATCAATATCAATCCCCTCTCTATGGGAATCATGCCCTTGAACTTTATCAACACCATTAGTTCCTTGGGGTGATATATCCTTAACAACCCAAGTGGTTGGCTCTCCGGTTTGCGTCCAAAGAATGTTATCCAACCCTTTTAAATATTCACTTAGTCCGGCAGATCCCCATGAATATTCAGACCTTGTTGGGCTTATTTTAATACTATGAAATCGCTGCTTCTTAAAATTCAGCAGCCCTAGTGGATTTGTTTTACACTTGTAAATACCCTCGGCCGGCGTCATCACCGCAACTTTTGTGAGGCCATAAGTTTTTCTTGAAAGTACTTCGCAGCCCATAGTTCCTCCAATTTGTTCCGTTGACGGAGTGTGGTTTTTCAAAAAACCTTTAACAAAGGCGCCTTCTTTTTTTAAATCATATTTTGGCATTCTTTTACCAGTTAAATCATATGCTTTTCCTTTTTTGTCAAACTTCAAGGGAACTGAGGGCGTCGGAGTGGCGTCGGCGCCTCCTTGTGAAGATGGTATTTCTGGAAAGCTCATGTTAAGCTTAGATGGGCTTGAAAAGAATTTGAATGGAAGAGTCGCATTGGGCGCTTCCGTGGGGATAACCCAAAGGCCTGGCTTCGCGTCTTTTTCTCCGGGCATATATTTTTCCGCGCGTACAATGGCGGGCACCTTTTTAGCACCAAATACGTGTGGGCCTGCGACCATTTGGATCTCAAACTCTTCTCCGGGCTTTGTGGTATCCGCAGGCCATATATTGTATATTTGCTTCATAATTCCATATTCCGGACCCCAGTTTGCATTTAAAAGATCTATTCTTCTAATGGGTGTTGTCCATGATTCTATGATTGAAGTCTGCTCAGGCGGCGGCGAACCCCAAGCCGTGGGGTCATCCACCGGGACGCTTTCCCATTGGTCTGTGGTCCGGGTAGCATGTAAATTTTTATTGTTCATATCTTTTGCGATGTGTCTAAGCATGCGGCTACCACCGTTGTGAGCTTTAATTGTGATAAACGATGGAGACGCTACTAGATTCTCAACGGGGATTTGTTGAGCATAGTGGGCGGTCTCATATGGTGCTGTGTTAAGGCCCGGATGTTCGGCGACTTTCCCATCATCGGGATCGGAGTCAAAGGGAGTCAATAAGTCATACTCCTTTTCCCAAAGGGTGTATTGTGGGGAGCCCGGGCCGAACCCTCCAAACAACTCCATCCACGTTGGTTGCCACTTCTCGACCATTTTATCTATAACCTCTTTATGAAATTCAGAAAATGTATAGGTGGGCGGTTTCGCATCGGGGTCTGATCCAAGTCCCCAAAGAGTTGATGACGGATTAATGGGGTTTGGGTCAATGTCCGCTAAAACAATAACTACGTTTCTTCCGGCTTTCACCATGATATTAAATTGATTTTTCAAAGCTGGTTGAAATATTTTCGCGGACCCATTTAACCCCAGATCGCCATGCAAATAATAAATAAGCTCATAATTTTTCCTCTGGCTAGCCCCTTTGGGTACCAGTATGGCAACAGTTTTGCTAGGCCCAACTTTTTCTGATGCATATAATATAACCTGGCCGTCAAAGCCTTTAAAAATATCTTTTATTTTATCGGGAACATTGTCATCCAGGTGATGTGTTTTCTCCATGCTGGCTAGTGCGGATTCTTCTTGCACCGTTGCGATAGACGTTGGTATGTCGGGGGGGAGCCATGCCAGAGCCCCAATGGCTTCTGCTCCGGGCCAACCCTTATAAACAATATTTGAAAAAGGAGGCGGTAGTTGCGCGGCGCTATTTGTTTTTCCCTTTATAAAATCAAGCCCCTCTGTAAAGGCCTCTTCAAAAAGGCCTGCGATGGGGGCTATATGATCTGCCGCGGCATCGTAAGTGTTACCCCACGCGGAGTAGGTTTGCACCCAGCTAGCTGGCCAGAAAAGCCCCCAAATATATTGATACATTGCCTCCAATTGGGCAAGAGCTTGGGTCCAGGTTGGCGCCTCGTTGGCTCCCCAACTTATAGCACTCAGCAGTCCCCCCACGAAAGCAGCGGCGGTGTCGGTTGGGGGCTTGTCGTGGCCCGGGCCCCAAGCAAGATGTATTTCTAATTTAGTTGTGGTGTCTATTTTTTTTACGACTTCATGTAGATCTCCGCCATGAAACCAATTTTTCCCGTACTGGATGGTACTATCCGAGATATTATTTTGCCCAGCATAGTCTCCATGGACAAAAGATATTTTTGAAGCATATAGCTGCCCGTCTCCTTTGCCGAGCTTGTTCATGCGGGCTAAATTACCAATTGCAATTCCCCCCTTTTTATGTCCCATTAATGTTACAAACTTAGTAGTGGTATCGGGAACGCCAAACTGGTCCTTCAAGGTACCTAAAATTTCTTCGTGGAGTAGCACCATATCGCCGGCGACTTCTTTGGGAAGTCCTTTGACGTGTTTCCATGGGTCCTGGAGGGGTTGGAAGTCGAAAGGTATGTCTACACGATCATGTGGCGCGTCGGGATATTTCCATACCCCCCCACCGGATGCATCTAAATTTAGTTTGGTCGATGATGGCACGGCCGGTATTCCATTAAATCCCCACGCGGCCCACTCTCTATTTCGATATCTTGTAGGTTTTAGTTTATCTTTAAAATATACAAGTTTGCCCGATCTCGTAAAATACATTCCAGAGGCCTCTTCCGACCACAACATTTCAGGAACAACAAAAACAAAATTGCGGCGGGCGCCTCCTAGCGTGCTCTTTTTCTTCGACATTCCGCTTAAAATACCCCAAAGTTTATTCCACTCTACGGGACTATTTTTGAAATCACCCGAATCATGAAACCAATAAATTATTTCCAACGGAGAAGAAGGATCTGTGCTTGATGGCATATAAATCACAGCAGAGCGACCAGGCTTTGCCCCATCAATTAATTTAAGCCCATCGTTTGAAAGCATTAGTTCCTGATCTTCCGGTCCATTGTTCTCACAAACACCAAGCCATACCAATCCTTTATATTTATCTTGGCTTTTTAAGCCTTGAAACAAATCAAAAAGCCACTTTTTATGGACAGTACCGGTGATGATTTTATTCTCGGTTATCCCCACTCCTCTAATTATAAGGGGGGCGCCACTATTTATCTTAACTAAATTTTCGCCTTTGCCAATCATATCGCCGCGGGATCCCGCATTAGAATATTTCTTTTTACACTCTTCTAGAAGTTGCCCGTAATTATAAGGAGGGCTAGATGGACCCGCGATCCATGGAAGGGTCGTGCCATCGGCATCAGCGGGCCCGCTGTAATAAAGCCTAGAAATGGCACCCTTGTTTGCCATTTCAACTTTTACTATGTCCCCCGGACGTACTTGTTGTTTCATTACCGCTGTGTCGATAGCTTGTACGGTGGGATAACAATCTATAATAATTTGATCCGTCTCCGATGGATTCAAGGGGTTTTTAGGAATAGGCAACATGAAATGAAGCTCCGGGATGCGAATTTTATATGTTGCCTGCCTGTACTTGTTACTACCACACATTGCAAACGTTGCCTGATGTAAAATATCTAGAGGTGTGTAGGGGTCATCTTTTGAATATGGACTGTTCTGACGTAACAAAATACCATAGAGTGTGCCAACTCTTTCAAACTTATTTGGCGTAAATACTATCTCTAGGGCGCGTTTAAGTTGAGATTGAACACTCTCACTAGAAGTAACAGTGCGTGGATCAGCGCCTGAGTCAAGATCATTGGTGACACCAACGGGGGTTTCAAGAACAGCGGGGGCGCGCTTGTTTGCATGCTCTACCCACTTCTCAACTTCTTCATACCCCACGAGGGGCCCTGTCCACTTTCCAACCATTAATTGCCCTCTCCTTGGATTAGATCAAAAAGCTCTTGTTTGTCGCTTTCATCTAACTCAATGGAGCCACCTTGTCTTTTACTTAATAGTGCTGTGATTTTGACTAATTGTTCGTTAGAGCGCTGAAGGGTTTCAACGTATTTGGAGGCAATGAGGCCTAGTTGCTTGTGTGTTTCAATGTCTCCGGACTTTTTCATTTCGAGCAACAGCTCTGTTAAGAGCGTGGAAGTTACTGCGCGGTCGTCTCTTATGTTTGAAAGTGATTCTTCAATGTATTTATCAACATTTTTTATTCTTTGTCCCATTTGTCTTTAAATTCCCTATATCGAACTCTGATTCGGTTCAAGCTGCTGACAACTTGCTTAGTATTCAAGCCCGTAATTTCTCTTATGTATAAGTAAATAGCTTTTTTATTAAAAATTTCTATGTTTTCAGATTCTTCAAAAAGAATCTTGACAGCTTGAATAACTTTCTTTTCATTGTTTCGAACAGGTAATTTTTCCCAATCCTTTATTTGTTCCCTGAAGGACGTCCAAAATTCATTTTTTATACTATCCTGAATAAATGTGTTGTAGACTACTAATGGGTGGCGCGCGTTTTGTTGTTGACTGAGGGGGGCGCAGTAATCTTCAATCACTACCTCTCTTCTAGATTTTTGTGAGTTCTTTTTGACCTTGTGGATGAACCAATTTTTTGTAATGACGCTGAAATAGGAAAAGGCTTTGGAGCCGCGGTGCGGGTCGTACTTGTTCAGCACGGTTATCAACCAATTTTTACAGTCCTCTCTCAGGTAATCGCAGTTTGGTAAGTTGGTAAACTTATACGTGTAAACAATTTTATCTACCATCTCATTGAAAGCGGGGCCAATGTACTCGTTGTATAGTTGGTTTCTTTCTTTTTGGTCGTGAGACAGGCAGTAATCTATAATTGCTTGTTCGTGGACTTTAGTAAAGTAGTGGTTTTTTCTTCTTTTGCCGGCCATACATTATTCTTCCTCGTCCTCGTATTCTTCATCTTCTTCCAAATCATAATTTATATCGTACATGGCACGGAAATTCTTAGAGGTTTCGGCCATAAGCTTAGAGTGCCTCATTAAGTGCTCCAATGTTGTATCACCATAAAATCTCTCTAAATTATATACTTTATCTACATGCTCTGCGTAGTCTTCTAAAAGAATGAAAAGGTTTTCTAACTCTTCAGAAATATGAAGAAATTTCTTTATTAGCCTAACAATATACCATATCAAAAATCCGCTCACTAAGACGGATATTCCTAATAATATTTCAATCATTTTTCTTCCTTAAGGTATCCTTTTGTTGGTGTAGGTCTTCCTTGACTTCCTCTATAAAGCTTTTAACACAATCACCAACCTTTGGTTTGTGCTGTTTTTTCTTCTTGATATTAGAAAACATTGAAGGTCTCCTAGTCAAAGAGCCGGAGATTTCGCACACTTCGCAATCTTCCACGCTCTCAGTCATTGAGTGGCTAATAGTTATTTCACTTCCACAATGATTGCAGCCATAAATATAAATGGGCATTATGATTTTGTGGCTTCGGGGGGGTCTTCAAGGTCTAGGCTTTCTTGAAAATTCCTTTGAGTCTCCTCATTAAATTTAACGATAGGTGCGTTCATCACAACAAGCCCTTGCTCTGAGAGCTTGAGCTTGAATCCCTTTAGCACTGGAACAATGTCGCTCTGCTCCATTAAACTTCTTTGTAGGGCCATCATGACTGCCCCCACTGCTTGATCTGACATATTCATTTCTTTTGCCATTTTATCTCCTTTGGTTTTTATCTTAAACCTTTCATAACATTATATCATAAATAATTTTATTTATATCTCATTTTCTAAGCATGCTAAAGATATATCCGGCGGTAAATAAAAGCTAACATCATTTATAGAAATTTCTTTGACATCCTCTTTTCTTTTCTTCGCCATCTCAAATACACTCTTCTTGACGGTGCCTACGTGTGCAACGCCTACCTTGGAAGAAAGCGCCGCCTGCAGGACTTTGGGAGAAATTATATCTACATAATCTCTATTTGTATATTGATCCACAAATGCGGCCGGGTGAGGAAACTCATTAGGCACAAATGAAGTTCTAATACAAAGCGCTTTATCATACATACGCACCATTAGTTCAGCTGCGGCCTTAGATCTCGCATAGTTTCCTACAGGATTTATGGCGGCGCCGGGTAAATAATTTCCTGATTTTCCATCAAATACGTAATCAGTTGAAATATATACAAACCGCATCTCTTTGGCCATGGCATGGCGCAGCAAGTTCCAAGTTCCAACAATGTTCGTTTCGATGCACTCTTGAGTCTCTTCTCTGGTCTGTAGAGTCTTTGTGTAAGCTGCGCAATGCAAAATCATATCAAAATCGTGTTTATTAAGATATGACTTGGCTGATGTGATAGAGGCTATATCTAACTCGGTGCGAGTGGGATGATATATTTGTACATGGCGCTTGGTGCGCGCATCAAAAATAATCTGTCCCCCTAGTATCCCGGAGCCGCCGGTTAACAAAACTTTTAAAACCACTTATGCAGTCCCTCTTGGTGGCGCGGGGTCCACCCTAAATTTTTTAATTTAGAATAACTAATAGCATAGCGCAAATCTTGTCCCCATCGATTTTCTACAAATTGTACCAAATCCTTCGGGCCTTCAAGCCAACTTAGTGTGGTGTTAACTACTTCTAAATTAGTCATATAGTTTTCGGCGCCAATATTATAAGTTTCGTTTTTTATGTTGTTTTCAAGAATGGTAAAAATTCCATCGACATTGTCCTTGACATACAGCCAGTCTCTCACATAGGAGCCGTCTCCATGGACAGGTATTTTTTTATTATTTTCAATACAAGAGATGCATTTTGGAATTAATTTTTCTTCGTATTGTCGCTCACCATAGTTGTTGCTGCTTCGAGTTATAACATAGTCAATGCCATATGTCCGATGATACGCCAAAACCAGCATTTCGGCGCCTGCTTTGGTGGCAGAATATGGATTGCTTGGGGTTAGCTTGTCGTTTTCTTTAAAAGTTCCTTCTGTCCTATCTCCGTAAACTTCATCTGTACTAATATGGAAAAACAAAGGGCGTTCATAAGAAGGTTTCCCTCTCACCAATTCAAGTAAATTGTGGACCCCGAGAACATTACTCTTGATAAACGGGTCTGTATCGTTGATAGAGTTGTCTACGTGGCTTTCGGCAGCGAAATTTATCAAGATGTCTGATGGGGGGAGATGTTTAATTTCACTAATATCTTCTTTAATTAATTTATAATTGGGATGATCGTCCCAGGGGAGCGCTGCGTGTGATGCATATCCAAGCTTATCGATGTCTATGACTTGGTGTTTTTCTTTGAGCGCGCGTTCAACAAAGTGGCTACCTATGAAGCCGCGGCCGCCAGTTACAATAAATTTCATTTTTTCTCCTCTTTAAAACTTAGGATCCTTGGAATATTCAGCTAGTGTTTGTGCGTTTAAGTCTTTGTCTGACAATATCATATCGTCCCTTTTCGTGCGCCAGGGAATATTAATGGTCGCATCAAACGGATTAATTCCTGATTCGCCTTCTCGATTGTAGGGGGCAGAACATTTATAAAGAACGATGGCTTCCTCCAAAACTTCAAATCCGTGGGCGAAACCGGGGGGGATCCAAACAGATGTATTATTAGTTTCGCTTAATAGTATTGAATCGTACTCTCCATATGTGGGAGAGTCTTCTCTAATGTCTACAAAATAATCTATTACGGCACCTTTTACCACTCGCACAAACTTGCCCATTGGCTCATTCCACTGATAGTGCAAACCCCTTACGACGTTTTTGTAAGAAAATGAATGGTTGTCTTGAATGAAATCATATTTAAGAATCGCGGCCATCTTATCATTATAAGACTCAAAAAAGAAACCGCGTTGGTCTGTAAAGACGCAAGGATTAAAAATTTTAATGTCTTTAAACAAATTTTTCATTTTTCTCGCCTATCAAGCATTTAAGTCTTGTTGAAGACCAGCCATGTTCTCTGGAACAAAAGTGTATTGGTATTTTTAAATCAAACCCCGTAATTTTTTCTCGTCGGTAATCGTCTCCCAAAAATCTAATATCAATATTTGTTTTCTTTAGCAAATTATATAATTCTTTTTCAGTTCTGTAGACAACAACCTTATCAATATATCTTATAGATAGCAACGTTTCCCTTCTCTCTTCCACTGTTAGTGTTAATTTAATTTTGTCTTTTTCCTCTAACGTGGGGTCTTCGTGTAAGCCAACGATTAAATAATTGCAATACTCCTTTGCCTCCTTGAACAACCTTATATACCCGGGATGAATTATATCAAAACCGCCGGCCACAAATCCTACTTTTTTATTTATATATTTCTTTTTAAAATCGGCCACATTCATCCCCTTGTCATCTACAAAAATATCCGCATTCGGCTTAATATTCATTAAAAGTTGATGATACTTAACACCCCATTGAGATAACTGGTTTTTGGTGAATTCTGAAAAGTCCTTTTTACTCACTGAGCCCCTGGCACTCATAATTATTATTTTATGCCCCTCGTCATATAAACTGTTTATGGATCCTACAACATCCTTAAAAGGGTTTGCCGCTTCATAGTTGCTAGTTGCAACTTTAGAACAAATGGTCTCATCTATATCAAAACAAAAAATCATAATACACCTATACAATCGAATGCAAAAATATCTGATGAACGCACTCTACAACTCCATAATCTTTAGAGTCAATCCAATATTCTAATGCTGCACCCTCTTTAAAACGCCTTCTGCAAACATTATTATCCTCAAACCCAGTCAATAAAACATACTTAATTTTATTTTCAAAACAATATTCTAGGCATTTAACAATATTTTGAGAATTCCCGGAAGATGATATGAGAATTACCAAAGTGTTCTTGTCGCCGAACTCTTTAAGAAATTGACAATATGCCTGATCCATTCCGTAGTCATTTATATAACAAGTCAGCCTAGATGGATCTGAAAACGCGAATGATTTTATTTTTAAAAACTTAGTATAATCCTGCGCAATGTGCGATGCAATTGAATTGCTACCGCCGTTCCCAATTATAATAACTTGCTTATGGGCGCGAACCAATTTCTTTAATTTTTCAATTTGTTCGTTAGAAATATTTTCCAAACTTTGTACGACTTCTTTTATTATCATATTTTTACATCCCTTATCCCTTCTTCGCTGATCGAGATCGGTATAAATTTTTTATCTAACACTTGTTCTTTTGCAAATGTTAGATAAAAGCCGCCGGCGCCTGCGCCGCATAGTCTGTGTGCTAAAATATTTTTATCTTTAGTAAGGTGTTCATCAATTTCTATCACTCTAGAATTATTCATTATTAGTGGAGAAACTTCTTTCTTCTTCCTCCACCCTTCGTTTATTATACTAAAAAAATCCGTTTTATTATTTCGTTTTATTGATTTTTCTAATGAATGAACCAAATCCAATAAACTTTCTCGCTTCTTTAAATTTAAATTTGATAATAAATCTGTCGAATTTCTTGTAACGTTAGTAAAGACCAAATACATATTTACATCATTAAAAATGTTTTGAGATAGATATGTAAATTTTGGATCATGATCTTTATAAAAATCCATGCGTTTTAAAGATCCAATCCCGCAACTGTATATATCTTGATATCCAGTATACTTATTAAATCGTTTTTCAAGTCCTAAAGCAATCTTACAAATTTCAAAGTCTGCTAACGGAATATTTTGAAATTTCGAAATTGCTTTTACCAAAGCTAATGTATATGAAGAAGAAGACGCTAATCCGGATCCCGAAGAAGAGATATCCGAAGAAAACGTACACTCAACTCGTTGACAATTAAAATATTTTAAAACTTCTCTCGCAACATCATTTTTTATATCTTCTATTTGTGCCTCTTCTTCTCGCTTGATATAATTTATAATATATTTTCCAAATCTTTTATTGGGGCCAGAAATATCTGATGATAGCGTTATGTATGTATATAAATTTACAGGAAAGCTTATAACAGATCCATAGCCATAATAATCTATAAAATCCTGTAAATCTGTCGACCCCCCTATTAAAGAGACTCTTAGTGGACATTTAGTTATTATCATTTAAAATTTCAATCCACCTTTCCAGTTTCATCTTGGGGTGCCATCCAAAAACATCTTTTACAGACTCTATATCGGCCAATGTTTCTCTGGCGTCTCCAGCCCTCTCGGGAACATATGTATGTTCTCCCCCTAACATTTCTGCAATCTGGTTAACACTATAATTTTCTCCAGAACCAAGATTAAACACTTTTCCAGACGCCATTTCGTCTTTTAACTTCAAAGCTGCAACTATGCCCGACACAATATCCTTTACGTAAATAAAATCCCGTCTTTGTTCCCCATCACCAGTTATGGTCATCTTTTCCCCGTTTCTTTTTTGGCGATTAAAGACGGCTATGACCGGCGCATAAAACCCCCTACTTGGCATTTTCTCCCCATAAACATTAAAAAATCTAAAACACACCGTCTTTAAATTATATAAGTTTGAATATAACCTACACAAGCCCTCATCACATAATTTACTGGCGGCGTAAGGGTTTAAACAATCGGGCTCTTGGTTTTCTTTGTGGGGTGGGCTAGCCATCCCATAAATTGCGCTGGTTGACGCGACCACAACCTTTTTTACATTATATTTTCTTGACAATTCCAAAACATTTAAAGTTCCCATCACATTAACACTATAACATTTTTCAGGATCATCTATGGCCATTTGAATTTTTGTTTCAGCCGCCAAGTGAACCACATAATCAATATTTTTTTTAAACAATTCTTCTAATTTGGCTTTTTCTAAAATACTAAATTTGTGATTTTCGGCCTCCTTGAGCCAATTAAATTTTTCAGAGGAAATTGCAGATTCGTCATCCAACACAATAACCCGATGTCCCTGCTTTAATAATTCTTCAGTTAGGTGTCCCCCAATGAAGCCGGCGCCCCCCGTTATTAAAATTTTATTCATTTTCCCACTCTTTTAGCATGTGATTATATTTTTCTTTATTCTTTACAATATACTCTGGATAATTATCCAACTTAACGATCTTAAATTTTGCCTTTCTAAAGTATAAGTCAGTCCCCGCATCAAAATTAGCAATTGCATTTGTTATATTATTTTTTATAAATTGGTTGTTAAATTCTTGATGCAACGAACTTTCAATTTTTTCAGTAATTTTGTCTAGACCGCCCTGATGGCTGAAGTGCCACCCTCCATTTTTCACTACAAGGCCATGGCTCGTTGGGTGAGGAAGTCTAAGATCATCAATCGTTAACACATTTTTTAATAAAAGTTTATTTTTACATAATCTTGTGCCAAGCCAATTTTCTTTTTCGCCGGCGACAGAATGTAAATCTTCTGTCTGAACATTTAAATAATAATAACACATCTTCTGCTCAAAAACAATAAATTTTCCTTCGCTGGCCAATCTCAAACTTTTTTCTAATATTTCTGGATTTGGTATTTCATCAATATCGCCACTCATGATAAGAACATTTTCATCCAAATTTTTTGTAACGTTAAGCGCATAATTAACTTGAAATCTATGTTTCAGGTGAGATGGCAAATCTGGAAATTTTTCTATTACTTGATAAATTATTTTATCTTTAAACTTGCTAAATCTTTCCATGTTGTGAAAAAGATTGGCCTCTTTTTTTTTCCCAGAGTGGCCTTCTTTCGCTTCTGTTATTACAAATTTATCAACATATTCATCTAAAATGTTTAACCTTATCTCTAAAAGATCTAGCTCGTTCAAAAAAGAAAAACAATCATAAACTTTTGATTTCATCACCTCTCCTATAAGTTTGATAAATATGAGCATTGTCTAACTCATATTTGTCCTTTTCTTTTTTGCACTCTGTATAGGAAAAAAGACTTCCATCGCGGTCTAAATATTCCCAACCCTTTGTTAGGGAGTCTCCCTGTTCCCAAAATCCATCTGAAACGTTGTGTCTAGACCAATATTTAGGTGCAATTACATTTATTATTTCCTTATTAATCCAAGTGGGAATCCAGGCGAAACTAGAATTGGACATAATAATATTTTTTGCATTTCTGACAAGAACCCAGTCCGCCTCCGTATTGAAATGGTATGCCGGCAGATCGGGAAACATTCTTTTTGCTGTGTGTGGGTCATCCGTGACTATTTTAAATTGCATGTTTGGATTTCGCTGTTTCATTACTTTCATCGCGTTGTGCCAGTAGGAGGAGGGTAAAAATAAATCTGGTATGCCTATATATTCGCCACCTCGGAAGGCCAATATGCAGATATTATCATCCTTAAGTTTATAAATTTGCTTATCTTCTCTAATTTTTAGCCATTCTCTAACTTCATCTCTCCTTCCTTCTAAATATTTTTCTGATTCCATGTTGCCATCTATTTTAGTATTGTCCATCACACGTGCCAAACCTGAGTCATAAAGACGGCAATCACAATTATATATAGGGTGCGTGAGCGACTTCTCTTGATAGTAGTTTTCGATTCCTTCCGGAAGTGTAATTGGGGGCCCCCCTTCTGGGCCACTTCCTCCAATAACCTCATTGCCAAAGTCCAAATTCATTATTTTTGGCGCTTTAAACTTGTATGAATTCATTATACCAAATTCATAGCCATTGTTTAAAGCAATTGCTCTGGTGACGGCATATCGCCATAGTTGGTTCCCTAGGCCGGAGCCATTATAAAGTTCGTTTACTATCATACAAGCCTCTTATTCAATTTTTTATTTATGGTAATATCTAATAACATCTTTAATAATTTCATCAGTTGTCCAAGTAGGATTCCAACCCAACTCCGTTTTAATTTTTTCAGCGTCAGGAATCTTATCCCAAGCTTCTTCATATAGTTCACCATGTATTGTTTTTGGATCAATGAATTTTATTTCTGATTTTGAATCGGTATATTCTTTTACTTTCTCTGCCATATTAATAATGGTTGAAATATTATTAGAGTTGCCAATGTTCCATATTTGATTTAATTTTTCAGCCCCAGAGACCATATATATACCTTCTACAATATCAGCTACATGGGTGAACGCCCTGATTTGTTGTCCACCATTAAAAACTGTTATGTCTGTGCCGGCGAGGGCCTGGGTGACAAAAGTAGGTAATACAAAACCGCCGGTTTTTAATTGTCTCGCTCCACTAATATTAAAAGGTCTAATTATTTGATATTTCAAATCACTAACTTTCGCGGTGTTGCTTAAAACTATTTCACATAATAATTTACCAACAGAATATTCATTTCTAACAGAAAAATCGCCAACTAAAAGTTTGTCATCATTTTCTTTTAATAGAACGGCCGTTTCCCTATAGCCATAAACTTCTGATGTACTAACAAATATCAATGGACAACCACACTTCTTGGCACCAGCCATGGCCCAATAAACATCCTTTAAAATACAATTTGCCATTTGACCAGAATGTTTTAATATTCCCACTGGGCCAACTGGACTCACTAAATGTAAAATAGAATCAAACTTTTCTAGTTCGTCCCACTTACAATCCAACACATCTTTGATGATAATATTAACATCATCACATATTTTATCTTTTGGATCGATAACATTAGTAGATACATTGTCTATGACTGTTACGGCCCAGCCTTCTCTTTTATATTTTTCAATGGAAAAAGATCCTAAGAACCCTAAACCGCCTGTTATTAATATTTTTTTCATTGTAGCTCCTTGCTTCTATTTGTATTTTTCATTTACTTCCCAATCGCAAGTAAATATTGTGTGTGTCGCTCTTTCTATCATCCATATTTCGGCGGTTATAACATCAGCTGACATACATTCTCTTATTCTTTCATAGAAATTTTTAGAATATTTTAAAATATTTTCCTTTGGTATTATATAGTTTCCGCCGGGCGAGAAACGAATATATGGTTCTATCACGGGGCTCTTATACACATCTGATAAAAATGAATTAAGATTATTAAAATATTTGTGCTTACCATGATTCATATACCAACTATTATTTATCTCTAGAAATCCACCATCGTCAGCCATCTTACTAGACGGAATTGACATATGGGCGTACCTGGCATGGGCACTGGCTCCGAAATCATGGAGTTCTGTAAATGAAGTGTTGTTACAGTTTTTAGTAAACATTTCTTCATTATAATTTCCAGTAGACTCACACCTTTCCGGCGTGGGTCTTGTCTTTTTCCCTTTTGGGAAAAATAAACATGCTCGGCAAAATATAGTAACATCGGGTAAGTTATCATAATGTGTAACTATAAAATCAAACATATCATAATGATTCTGTCCAACATTTTTTTGTTTTATTATTTTATCCGATTCTTTCCAGGCATCTCTATGATATTTATCATATATCAAATAATTATCAGTATATTTGTGGATCCAAGATTCTTCAATGTTATCTGGTAGCCAATTATAATCACTCACAACTAAGAAATTTTTCTTTATTAGTTTTTCAGTATTCATTGCTCTGCTCCCTTACTTCTAAATTCTTTTCCCAGGCCGCTCTCATCACAGATGGTTTAACCTCGATGCTTTCAAAAAAATGAATAAACGCATTTATATCTTTAGGAAAACATTTTCCACCAAAGCCTCTTTTTCCATCATGCCCTGGTACATCTAAGTGTGAGTTACCAATTCTTCCGTCAGAGATAAAACCATCCATAGCATCTTGCCAATCAACTCCCAGTGTGTCTGCTGCTTGCTTTAGTTCATTCATAAAAGAAACCTTCACTGCAAAAAAAGAATTGGCCATATATTTAATAAATTCTGCTGTTGCAGCATCTGTCTGTATAATTTTTGTATGGGGAAAACGAATTCTAAAAAGCTCTTTAACTTTTTTTGTATTCTTCTTTTCTCCTCCAAGTACAATTCTTGCAGCATTAATAAAACCCAATCGAGCAACTCGTTCTGTTAAAAATTCTGGACTGTGTACGATGTTCAAATTTTTATATTTTTTTATATACCTTTGTGTTGTGCCCGGTATGATAGTTGACTTTATAATGATAACATTATCATTTCTTTCATTAAGCTTCGAGATAGTATTAAATACTGTATCTACTATAGAAAGATCAATCGCGCCATATTCTCCCGTGGGAGTTGGTACGGCTACAAAAACAAAATCAGAATTAATAACTTCTGAAATATTGTGTGTTGCTTTGCGCGAATCTGTATCGTAAATCTTTACTTTGGCGTGTAAAGAATATCCGGCTGCCACAGAAGAGCCAACAAATCCGTTTCCAATAATTCCTACGTTATACATTATGCCCCCCATGTTTTATACTCTGCCCCTTTGGCAAATAGCGATGAAACCCAAAAGGAACTATTCCTTTAGCTTCCGGCACCTCTAACTCTTGTGAAAATCTAACTGCTATATCCACGGGTGCAAATTTGGCGCCACATTTTTCGAATAAATGGCGGTTGTGGACGCAAATATTTCCATCTTCATTATAGCTTCCCGCGTTCATATGTTTATAAAATGTTCCTTCATTAACTTCAAAAGGAATTTCTACACGTTGGGGGATTTCTAATAATTTTTTACTTCTCAAGGTAAAACCCCCATTCCCTACGCGTCTGTGGTTATCGAAAGGATCTATATAGGCATCTTCTCGAATTGGCCACACTGCTCCAATATAATCCCAATTTAAAAATTCATCCTCCCACCTATCAGGATTGATGATGAATCCATCCCATTGAATCAACAAACAATAATCAGTATCAACATGTTTGTGTAAATCATAAATAATATAACGACTATATTCTTTCGAAGATTCTAATCTTTTACAAGATTCAAAGTGGATCCGCGCCGGTAAATTTTTGGGCCTTTCGTGAGTCACAATTTTTGCTACTGGGAATTGTATGTTTTTCATGCTATATTCCAGGGCGCGTACAGATTCGAGTACACGTGTAGACCCGACTGCAATCAAAGTTATGTTATCTAATTTCTTTGCTCTCATATAATCATTTCTTTGCTCTCTTCGCTAAAAAATACAAATCCAGTGCCAAAAGCGTTGCCGGTTGGTTCCATATATTTGTCTTCCAATATTGAATTCCACCAACTTTGCATTGTAGACATAAGGATGTCATCACAAATAAGAAGTCCGGAAAATCCAGATTTTCTAATTCTTTGCATCATTTTATTTTCTTGAATTCCATTATGAGGATCAATATCCAAAAATATAAGAGAGGCATTCCTTATTTCTTCTAGGGGTATTTCTAAACAATTTTGAGTTTTGAATTCTATATTAGGATATTCTTTTTTTAGGTGGCGCCCGATATCTTCAGAATAAAAGGTTTTGATATCATAACTAATAACCTTGTTCTTTTTATTCTCGCCTAGCATGAAAGCAGAATGAGCTTTATAGGTTCCTAAATCTAGAATAATTTTGCCTTCAATATTATCAGCGATATGAGAAAGTATAGCAAAATAATTACATGGATCTAAATATAGCCATTTTTTAAATGCATCGCCCCAGCCAGGATCATTGAAAACTTCTATTAATTTTCCTTCATATTTCTTATATGTATATTTATTACTCATATTTTTGCTTTCCCAAAATAGTCAATCCATTATTATTAGTAAAATGTTCCAAGGTTCTCCACTCTTCATTGCTCTCTAAAAATTCATCTATTGCTGGCTTTAGATCTACACCGGTAGGGCCGGATGTATCGTGTAGAATAATATACTTTTTTACTTTGGGGGCATGAAGCTCCAACTCAGCTTTCAGTTGCTTGTAAACATGATCGGTATCAATAAAAAGCAAATCCGTTTTTTGAATATCTATTTTTAAAGTGTCTTCTTCGAAAAATACAAACTCGATTTTTTCTCCATCACAAACGTCATACACAGGCCCAAGGCCGGTGCCATGGCCACCGCAGCTTGAAGGATGCGTACAGTCTATAGAATGTAATGTTCCGCCACCACGGTCCACCAAGCCGGCAAGAAATCCCCACGTAGAAAATACCGATCTAACTCCCATTTCTGTTATATGAGCACACTGAGAAGAGTATTTTCTTAATATTGGCAAATGTTCATTTATATCCGTTTGTGTGGCGCAACATGTCTTGTATGTTTGTAAAATTTTATCTTCATTCATTTTTTAATCTCCTTTTTGTTATATAGATGTTTCTTCAACATCATGTGATATTCCCTCTCTTTAACTTGGGCGCCCATTGCATGTGATAACTGATGAGGGTGGTCTCTGTTAACTATAGTAATTTTATTTAAAATTTTAGGGGATCCATACTTATCATATAGCATTTTATAATAATCAACATCCATAAGCCATATCAGTCTATCATCAAAATATATTTTATCTTGCGTATTTCTAATCGAAAGCACACTAGGGCTGCTAATAGTATTATTACCTAAATAAATTTTATCGTTATACCTGGGGTAGAAAGCACGATAAAAAGTTTCCCCATCATCTCTCGTATGCTGACATGCGCTAACAAGCCAATTAGTATCAGAGTCAAAAGATTCAACAGTATAAAATAAACTATTTTTATCCCATAAGAAATCATCTTGAAAAATTATCTTTATTATTTTTCCAGTGCAATTTTTTATGGCGTTATTTATATTAACCGAAGATAATCCTCGACCCTCTTCGTTTCTCAAGTACCGAATATCTAAACGATTGTTGTATTCTTCACATACTTTTTTTATTTCATCATCTACACTATGATCAGAAATGACTACTTCGAAATCTTGATAAGTCTGTTCTAAAAACTTTTCAAATTGAAATTTCAAATACTCTTTCCCTTTCCCGCGAGTCTCGTATACCGGAATAGCTATTGATATCATTCTAGTGTCTCCCATTTAAACGGGATCAAATCTTCTGTGTTGTGTTTGATGCCAGGCCCGAACCATTTTTTTGGAGAAATGATTTTTTTGTCATCATTTTCGATTAACCATGACGCCCACCAACTAAAGCTGCTATTAGATATTATAGCACCATTACATAAGGAAATTAAATAGAAGTCTACGATGTCTTCATTTTCTTCTGCAAAAACAAAATTGTCTTGCATAAAGTTCTTTTTACACCATGGGATGTCGTCGCTAACAAGCAAAAAAGTAGTATTATTGGGGAAAGATGCAAGAGCTTCTTTATAGTATTCTATAGTACATGGAGGGTGTACGTTGCTGAGCTTGAGATAATCTCCCCTTCTCACGTGCACTGCTACTGGTTTGTTTTTTAATATTTCTCCATATTTTTGGTCAATAATTTTTTTAGTTTCTTCGTCGATAGAAAATATCTTCTTAATATGGTCTGCATGTTTTTCAAAATATTTCTCTGACTGAAAATATCCCACCAGACAGCTGTCGGTCATGTATTCTATTTTCTTATAATGAAAGTGGGGCTCCCTATAAATATATTTTACAGGCAACTGGGAGGAGAAAGTAAGATTTCTAAAAATCGTTTTTAAATAGTTTTTGCACTTTCTTCCTTGCAAGGGTAAATCATGGCTTTCAACATCAAAAACCGATTCATCATTGTTCTCCAGCGCTAGGGACACTGCTGCCGAAATTTGAAATAGTTGGTTTCCCAAGCCTCCTTGTAAAAAACTAGTTATCATCTAACAGCCTTTCATATTTTTCTTTTCTTCTTATTTTCATTTCTGATCGTATTAGTTTTTTATGATCTACTTTGTCTTCGTTTAGGGGGTTGTTTCTATTGTATACATGTAGTATATCTTTAATAAAAATACTTCGGTGGCCGGCCATCTCTAGCATTGGGAACATAAATATCATATCCCAGGCGCCATCGCAAAAGTGACCCTCTTCTTCTAAAAAATCTTCTTTTTTAATTCTTTTCCATAGTTTATACTTAAACGTACGCAAATGTGAACTCATCCACTCGGATTCGCGAAAAGAATTAGATTCTATTATTGCTTTCGGTATTTCTCTAGAAAACTTTCCGCGCGAACGGGACGGATATTCCATATAGCTACCATAGCTCATCCAACAGCCAGTTTCTTTATATTTGGTATTTAAAGTTTGTAATGTATTCTTTGTCGCAAACCAATCGTCTCCGTCTAGGGTAACTATTATATCTTCATCGCCTGGGTTGGACTTTTCAATTGCTTCGTAAATGTTTCTTAATGCAAGTTTTCGATCTTTGTTTTGTATTAATACAAATTTCAAATTTTTATCAATTTCTTCTTGTATGATCTCTGTGCTCCTATCGCTTGAGCAGTCATCCACAATTATACATTGATAGTTGTCATAACTTTGTAACTTAACGCTCTTCAAACAAGCGTGCAGCCATTTTTCATTATTATAGGAAGGGACGATAATTTTAAAATGATTGTTAGTGGTCATGTGTTTTTTTCCACTCAATTAGCCCTTTTAGTCCCTCTTCAAGGGTTTTCTTCTGGTGCCAGCCCAGTTGGTGAAGCTTTTCTCCACTAAGCCTAGGAAGGACAAGGTGGTTGTGCACCGTCTTAACCAATCGATAATTTAATTTTTTATTTAAAATCTTTGCTAGCATCTGTGCTACCTCTAAATTGTTGCTTTCGACGTCTGCGCTGATATTGTATTTTTCGCCGGCGATCCCGCGTTCGATTAAAAACATTATTGAATCGCACAAGTCATCAACATGCAAATAATTTCTTCTATTTGGAACATCCCCTTCGGGGTTTAAACAAATGTCGGTTTTCTCCCCCATGGATATTTTTTTAATCATAAGAGGTATAAATTTGTCTTCGGCTTGATGGGGGCCATAACTATTCATAGAATAAGCCACAACCACGGGAAGACCATAGGTATGCATATAGGCCGCACATAGCTGTTCGGCAGCTATTTTAGTAGCAGCATATGGACTTTGCGGACTTGGTGCGTCGTCTTCTTTGAAAATTGTTCCGGTTGGTGCACCACCAAACACCTCAGCGGTGCTAAAATATAAAAACTTTTTTAAATTTGTTGCATTGCGCCTTGCGTATTCTAACAAATTTGCCGTTCCAACCACATTGTTCATTACAAACTTTATCGGCTCAACAGTGCTTTTTTTAGCATCTGTTGAACCAGCGAAATGAATGATATAGTCAATTTCCCCTGTTTTTTCAAGGGCGCGCCCAATTGGGTCTTTTAGATCACAATAAATAATTTTTAATCGGTCGTTCCCTTCATAGAGCCCCATGGTCTCGCTTCGGTTTATGGAAACTATCTGGTGGTCTGTATTTTTTAGCAAAAAGCTAATCAAATTACGACCTATAAACCCACCGCCACCAGTAATTAAAATCCTGCTCACTTAAACTTCTTTCTCTATTTCACCCCAGAAAGCCTGTGGGCGTGTCTTTAAATATTTAAAAATACTTTCTTTGCTGGAAAACCATTTTTCTGTTGCATGTTGCACATTTTCATTTATTGCCAATTCACAATCTAATAATTTTGCTTCTATTACTAACCTGGGGCACGTATCCATCCCGGGGGGTATAAATATAAGCCCTTTACAGGATGCCAATGTTTCTAACATCTTTCTGTATGGGAGATTTGTTGCCAACATATAATCTAGGTTGTGATCCTGGGCGTGTCGTATGGCATCTTGCGTGCCTTTTATCCACGATGGAGAGTCCACAATAAGCCATTTCTCATTCTTTTTTCTCTCCAGTTCTTTGATCGTGCTTAGCGTTGGAACATCGAAAACCGAACTCAACACAAAAGAATTCTGCTTTCTTAAAAATGGAAATATATTTTCATAATATTCTTTTTGCTTTTTTGACATAAACCATAAAGATTTTGCATTAGCAAAAAATATGGATATTGCTTTCCCGCAGTACTGCGTCTGACAATCACACTTTTGTTCAAAAAACACATGTTTCTGAGGTGATCGGTATTTGCAATATTTGTAATCATATTCCACTATAGAATAGTTTAAATTTTTAGCTGCATATAAAAGAGTTTCTTTCGGCACACCAGCCATGTTTCCAAACACCCAATATTTCTCTTTGTTTTCTTTAATCAGGGAAACATTAACATCTTCACTTTTAACACTTGTTACATTAAAAGGTGCATCGCTAATCAAAGCATTCGTTGTTAATTCTGCACCGCCCTGATATTCGTCTATAAAAAAATCAGAAACAAAAAATATTGTGGGGGTCTTTGTTCCCATCTATTTTTGTAGTTCCATAAACATTTCGTCTATTTCTTTTAAAAGCTCCACCTCTTCTTGCGGTATAATATTATCGACTAATTTATTATATTGTTTTTGCTCTTCAAACTCCTTTACAATCCACTTTTGAAGCTTTTTGGCTTGCGACTTAAAGCGGCCATGATCTTTGTAAACTTCGCGAAGTTTCATTTTATACGACCCTTGTTGTGCGAAACACCACATTGAATCTGGCTGTATAACTCCTTCCCAGTGAGCTTCTTGTTGAACTGGTTGTAAATTGTAATCTACGCATGCAAAATGTGGTTTAGTTTTTTCTTTTCCGGTCTTTTTATCCTTTTTTGGCGCGCATAGAAAATCAAGGTAGCCGCTCCATTCTGGTGCTATCACTGGAAGTCCCGAATACGCTGCTTCAAAATGAGGAAGCCCAAATCCCTCACCATGGGCTAATGAGATAAATGCTTTAATTTTTGGATGCTTGTAAAGGGAATGCATCTCTTCGTCTGTCATGTCTCCATGTAACAAATAAACCTTGCATTTTCTGTTCTCGTAGCTTTTTAATATGTTTGTGATCGTGGTATCAACGTGTGTGCGATCAATCATGGAGTTGCCCTTCATAAAAGTTTTAACAACGAGACCAACGGGCTGGTCGATGAATTCTTCTACAAACCATCTAACTGTATTGTCTAAATTTTTTCGAGGGCCCATTTGAGCAACTACTAAAAAGTTAAAATCAGTCTCCAATTTTAAATTAAGATTTGTCTTTGCAAACTCTTTTACAGGATAATGCACGACTTCTACAGGCTTGTTGCACCTTAGTTGAAGCTTTTGGCCAGTTTCTTTGTGCACTGCGTCATACACCGTTTCTAAGAAAACACTTTTTGAATGATTAGAAATTGTAATAACCTTGTCCATCATGTTTGCTCTTTCAAGCCAAACGGGAGCCACTCTTGTGGTTTCGATTCCGGCTGTAACCCCAATATTAACAGGCGCCAGTCTTTGCCACTCGTTTGGGATGGTAACTTGAATACTTATATCATATTGTGGGTTGCCTTGTTGCTGATAGTGGGCCGTTTTAGTAATAAGTTGGTCCAACCACCTTCTTTCTTCGTTATCATTATAAATCCAACCGCACTGGCCCCAAGCAACGGGTAATACGTAAATATCAAATAAATCTTCTTGTGTCCGGAGAGCCCTCAAAACAAATCTAGAGTGTTCGCCGTAACCAGAGCGTGTCAGCACGGGTGCCCTAACTAATACTTTCTTTTTCATGCGATCTCCTTTAATGTCCATCGGTTGGCATGCGGCTTACGTGTGTCCCATGAACCATATTCTTCATGAACCATCGTAAACAATTCATCCCATTTTTTGATGAAGTCGCCAAAATTGTAGTTGGCCATCACATGTTCACGACCTTTTCTACCTAGCTCTTCTCTTTCTTCTTGTGACTTATTATACATTTCTAGCATTGCGTTAACCACCACTTCCTCTGAGAGGCGATCTTCATAGATCCACGAAATCTCTTGGGATCCAATAACTCCTTTAGATGTTGGTTCAATACCGATACCAAACCAATCTTTCCCATCTGTCACTTGTTCTTGAAGGCCTCCGGTCATATTAACAATTATTGGAGTTTCGCAAGATAGCGATTCCAAAGTTGACAGACCAAAGCCTTCTGCGTCTGATATGTTAATGGTGCAATCAGCCATATTATATAAAAGTGCTAACATCTCTGGTTCTATTTTCTGCTGCGAGAACATTACTTCTCCATTGTTAATTCCTAAGTGCTTAATAATCGCTTCGAGGTCTTGTCCGTGCTGATCCTTGACATCAGTGTGCATTATTAAAGATGCTTTGTCGTGACCCACTTTGTCTAAAAACTTTTTGAACCAAAAAATTAATGATCCGCTTTGTTTGCGGCGCGCGTTTCTATTGTTCCAAAAGAAAATAAATTTATCCGGATCATATTTATCACCAAAACTATTCATAACAAATGGTGTCACCTGTTCTTCATCATATTTTCTAAATGATTCGGTATTAACTGCGTGAGGTAAATAAATCGATTTCACCGAGGGTGCCACTGTTTTAACAATGTCATCAGTAACTTTAGAAATTGTCGCGATCAAATCATTTGATTCATAAAACTTTTTATTATAGTCTGGATAGGGGTAATTGTCCCAAACATGATAGTAAACCATGGGCATCAGCGGCCGAATTTCGTTTTCTATCTCCCACAGCCAGCCCCAGAAACGAGGATCGGTCATAAAGTAAAGAATATCAGGTTTCTCTTGCCGAAGAATAGATCTTACAATTTCTTGTGATCCGTAGCCGTCAACAGGAAAAGTGACCCAATCCTCTCCCCACTCTTCTGTCTTAATCGGATTATGATTTGGGTGTTTCATAGCACCCCCTAAGCTAACAAATTGGTACTTGCCAGTTTTTAACATGCCCTCGATGATATATCTTGTTTGTGTCCCCACTCCGGAGGGCGCAAAAGGCATATCACTAATGGTCATGATCTTGATTTTTTTGCTCATGCTTGCCTCTTAGTTGCAATGTTGTGATTTCAAAAATTCGCAAGGGCCAAATCTTCCTTGGCATGCCATGCGATTTTTAATATAATTTTTGTTAGTTAAATTATAAAGAGATTTATTCAATAATTTAAGGGCATTTTCAGTTTTTTTATTACCGCTTGTAACTTTAAATATTTCTACATTATTTTTTTTAGCCGTTCTCTTAAGCAACGCAAAGTGTGTGGTCGCGTCGGCTGGTTCTATATTGTGTTTAATACAAAAGAAATGCTTATATAGGGTTAGCTGATATGTTGTCATTCTTTCGCTTTTTCGTCTGGTGTCCCACCCCCAAGAACATGTTTTCCAATCGATTATGTGATATTTTCCATCCGAGGTCTTTAAAACTAGGTCGATATATCCTTTAAAACTATAATCATCGTATTCTTCGATGTCTTCATACAGCTTCTCTTCTACCGAGACCAAAGTGTATTTGCCAAAATATTCTTTTAATGAGGGTAATATGTGACCAGTGAGCATGCAGCCTTGCATGCGCATGGCGACAACAAGATCTTTTTTCAACTCATAATTTTCTGGTAGCCCTTGTAGTTCTTTCAAAAATTGTTCCTGAAAATATTCGGCTGCATTTTTAATGTTGTTTTCTACTAGCTGCTCACAGGTTGAGTGCACTGCAGTACCAAAAGCCGTATGCTCGTTGCCCTCAAAAACCTTAATTCCTTCTAGATAAACTAGTTTATGTTTCCATGGACACTCATTCCATAATTTCAATTCTGAAAAAGATATATGTGGCACTATGCACCTTTCTTGATGGTCTTTTTTACTGAGCGTGGTGGGAGGGTGCTTTTGGAATTCACTGGGCGCTTCTTGGGTTTCAAGCGCAATTTTACAACCGTCAAAAGCCACTCTCCGCGAGAATTAGACTCATTTCTAAAATTGCAAATCTCTTCGGGCCCCGTAATATTCTTAACCCTATAGCCAGGGTGTTTTTTGTTAAACGCCTCAATGACTTCGGGCTTTTTTACAAACCCTCTTGCGCTTTGTGGTGGGCGTTTTCCATCCCATGCCATCGATGCACTTACTTTAACGGTGTTTTTGTTGATGAACTCAATATTCATTTTTTTCTTCTCCTAGGTTGTTATCTAATAAATCAGTAATATTGCTATATAGTGCTGGACTTATCTTTTTTAAGTAGTGTTTGTCTCTTAAAAAATAATTCTCGAACCCGTTTGCGAAGTACTCTCGAAGAGAGGTTATCGCATATGGAGAATAAAACAAGCCAGTCGTCAAGGTGCTAAGAGTGGGATACCCTACCACCTTGTAAAGATAACGATCAAAGTGTTTGTCGTATTCAACATTATCAAATTGTTCTCGGGATGGCTCATAGCCTTCCTGATCTAAAAGATGGTAAAGGGTTCGTGTTTTTCCCTTGTACTCGTTCTCTATTGTGAAGTCAGAATAGATCTGATCTTCAAACCGCTCTTCTACCGCATGCGCGACTTCATGAACAATATCGTCCATCATATCATTTTCGCTATCTTGTTTATTTGTCACGTATAAAGCATTATCTTTATACTTGGCATTGAACGGGAGATCTCCATCTCCCATGCCTTTAAATTCTCCTACATAGATTGTGTCAATATTCTCAAAAAAGTTACGTGGAATTAAATTCTCAATTGTTTCAAGCACATAATCTAAATCAAACCCAAAGGGAAGTTGGTCTTTAATATAGACTAGCTTATCCCCATAAATATGTTTTTCTCTACTATTCTTCTTTGCCTTTTCGGCACTTTCCGAAATATAATTCATTACTAAATTATTCCTTCTTTCCTCATCAATTTTTCTCCTTCATCGATGTCAGCCATGGCCTGCTGGTACCCACGAATAAAGTTTTCTTCAGCTAACACTAAAAGAAACTCTGGGAACTCTTCTGCCATTACTTTAATGATCATTTCAACATTTACTTCATCGTCGTCCGGACTACATTTGTTTCCTACATAGTCCACGAGCCACTCTTTTAGCTCGTTTGATTTTTCTACCGTCTTAAGCAAGTCCGGATTTTCATTTTCTTCACTCATTACTACCTCCAATTATATACATGTTATATTAGTTTGTCAAGCTGTTAAAGAATTTTTGCTGCTAATGTGGCAACTTTAGATCTTTCCCCTTTGACTAGTGTGATGTGTCCTGATATGTCGTGACTCTTAAATTTTTCCACTGCGTATGCCAGACCATTTGATGTTTCGTCAACATATGCATTATCGATTTGATCGATATCTCCTGTCAATACAACTTTTGTGTTCTCGCCCACTCTTGTAATTATAGTCTTTAATTCATGCGCTGTCAAGTTCTGTGCTTCGTCGATTATAATAAAGGCGTCTGCGATTGATCGGCCTCTTATATAAGTCAAAGCTTCTATTTCTATTATACCCTGCGACGTGTACATTCTTAAGGTTTCTTTGTCGTTGCCCATCAAATATCTTAAGTTATCCTGAATGGGGCTTAGCCAAGGCGCCATTTTCTCTTCCAGGGTGCCTGGTAGGTAGCCGATGTCCTTCCCTAGCGGCTGAATGGGGCGTGAAACGATCAGCCTTTTGTACGTGGGTATCTTTGATTCTTCCACGGCTTGAGCTAAGCCTGCCGCGATTGATAAAAGTGTTTTGCCACTACCAGCTTTCCCCACCAAAGTCACAACGTGGACGTCGGGGTCCATCAGCAACTCAAGAGCAAAGCTCTGCTCTTTATTTCGCGCGCTCACGTTCCATACGCCCTTTTTGTGTTCTCCGTTAATTCTTTTAAGTGGTTTCGAGTAGTTGTAAAATCTTGCCAAAGCGGTTTTCTTTTCATTGGAGTTCGAAACCAACATTAGAAAATGGTTGGGATGTAGCGCTATATCCTCTTTGTCTAAATAAATTTTTTCGCCACTATAGAATTGATCGATAATTTGCTCGTCAACGAGGTGCTTTTTAAAGCCCGTGTATAGGTGATCAGTGTTTGCGACCACTTGATTAATAATGTAATCTTCAGTTAACAAGCCCAGCGCGTCACATTTAACGCGCATATTAATATCTCGTGAAACGAGAATTACTTTTCTTTGTGGCGTGCGCTGCTGCTCTTCAAGCGCGACTGTGATTATTTCATTGTCCGCGATTGAAGTGTCTAGGAGGCTGCTTTCGGCCCCCTTGACCACTGCAATACCCTTCCCCTTGGCAATTCTAACCCCTTTATACAAGGAACCTCTCTCTCGGATAGAGTCGAGGGCGCGAATTGTTTTTCTAGCATTGGAACCGACACTATCTTGGCGCTTCTTGTGTTTGTCCACCTCTTCTAAAACTTTAAACGGAATTATTATATCGTTGTTTCGGTAAGCAGTGAGCGCGTTAGCATCTGTTAAGTAGACGCTTGTATCTAGAATATAAGTTTTTTTCGCCATATAAATAATTTGTATTTAATGCACATTATAAATAGTTTTGATTATTTTATTAAGAAAAAGAACTGTTGTTTTATTTCGTTCATAGTTATTATTAGGAGGCTCTTTAAAAATGAAAAAAGCATTGATGACCACACTCATGCTTTTGCTGATTCCAGCCTTAGCGCAAGCTAAGGTGGTGCTATGCAAAAAGGGGTGTACACCCATGGACAACGATCAGATATATGCCATTAAAGGATTTTTATATGAGGTCGTGCAATCACAAGAACCATCTA